>Ga0102952_1000119_pt1 | contig 39835 bp, 34 predicted proteins | sample SalPon2A_C_D1_MG_FD_78506 | JGI IMG/M metagenome (GOLD analysis project Ga0102952, IMG submission 78506) | Soil microbial communities from South San Francisco under conditions of wetland restoration - Salt Pond MetaG R2A_C_D1_MG | ecosystem: Environmental > Terrestrial > Soil > Wetlands | place... | reverse complement strand
GTTCTGATCACAATAATATTCTTCATAAAGACTTAATTTATAATCCGGTTTAATAACATCTTCAATGTTTTATCTAAAACGGTGAGTTGACATATATAGGCGGAAATTAAATTATGTATCCATAATTCTTCATTACACTATTAATTAAAACGGTGAAATTATGGATATGAATGAAGAACTTCGTGACAAGATAAAAAAAATCCTCTTTCTCAATATAGAAGCGGGATATTCACAATACTTAAAGAAAAGCTACCTTTACATTAAACCTTCTCATGAAAAATATCCGTTTCAGTGGTGGTGGGACACCTGTTTTCACATTTATATACTATGCTCCCTGGGAGAATATGAACTAGCCAAGCAGAATCTGATCAGCCTTTTTGCCATGCAGAAAGATGATGGTTTTGTAGGACACATGATATACTGGCAGAGATTTTTACCGAATTCCATATTTGAGGTTTTTGAGACAAAACCGAGCTTCCAGGATCTCAGACCACATATGAGTGCACTCATACAGCCAAGCTTCGTTGCCCAGTCTCTTGAACACATATATGAAACATCGGGGGATGCGAAATTTGTAGAAACCATGCTTCCCGGCATAAGAAAATACCATGACTGGGTTCTTTCAAATCGTGTTTTTGATAATGATAATCTTATCGTAATGATCGCCCCTGTGGAATCCGGAATGGATTCGAAACCTTCATATGACAGCGTACTCGGCTTTAATGACGGAAAAGCTAACTGGAAGCTTTATTTCAAATGGCTGTCCCTTGAATTCCGTAATTTTCTGCAAAGATATGATCTTGATTCAATCAGAAAAGCCAGCAGGTTCCATGTAAAAGACGTTGCATTTAACACAATAAATGCACTCGATCTGAAAGCATTAAGTCGATTATGTTACAAGACAGGTGATGAGGAAGGAGCCAAAGAATATTCACATTGTGCCAATCAGCTAACTGAAAGTATTTTGCGACATATGTATCACGAAGAAGATGAGGCATTTTACGATCTTCACGGGAAAGAAAATGAATATCTCAAGACAGTAACACCAACAATACTGTTCCCTATGGCACTGCCAGAAATACCGTATGATATCTGTTCCCGGATGATAAAAAAATATATGAATTCAGATCGAGTTTTTAACCTCACTTATCCTGTACCTTCAGTTTCAGCCTCCGAAATATCATTCGTCCCCGACAAACAGGAATTCTTTGGACAGGATTTTCTCTGGAGGGGGCCCACATGGATTTTCAACAACTGGTTCATCTTTAAAAGCCTTTTGAACAGAGGATTCCCGAACGAAGCGGAAAAGATAAAGAACTCTACTGAAAAACTGGTTAAAAACGGAGAGCTGAGAGAATACTACAATCCCTACACCGGAAAAGGTTATGGTGCAGTTGATTTTACTTGGGCAGGATTATTACTCGATATGAACATGAATTAGGATTTAATTTTATTCTCTGCAAACAACCTTTGAATTGCAGAGTGTTGATAGCAGGGCATCCATACTATTAAGAGCAGATCTCTAATCCCATGATGAAGAAGTTCACCTCTCGGAGGATCAGAACACGTAATAATTGAATCGTGTGACCCGTTTCGGCATTATAATTTCATTCAGAAGTAATTCCCCGACTCTTTGGAATTATTTATATGGAAAATCGGGTATCCAAAGGATTTAAAGACAACACTTTACCAGACGGTATAACGAGATTCATATTGAGAGTTCCCGTTTATATTTACAGGGTGGGTCTCGGTTTTATACTAGGTCAAAGATTCCTTATGCTTGAGCACACAGGCAGAAAAACAGGGTTAAAACATCAGTGTGTGCTCGAGATAGTATTTTTCGATCATGACAAACGTACCTACTACGTGGCTTCCGGCTGGGGAAAAAGATCAAACTGGCTTAAGAATATCGAGGCCGATCCTGACGTAACAATAATGATCGGCGATAACAAATACAGATCTGTTGCTTCCAGATTAAACTTTAACGATTCACTTTCCATAATGAATAACTATTCAGAAACTCATCCTGCTGCCTTCAAGATACTCGCAAAGAAAATTCTGGGTGAATCAATTGCATCTAAAAATGAAAAGGTCGGTAAAATGGCCGAGAATGTACCTGTTGTAGGATTTACTATTATTTAATCTAGTATTGTTTTGTACCTGGAAATTTTTGAGGCACTATAATTCAAGGTAATATCAAAAGTAAATGAATATCCTCTATCTGGTGGGTAATATCAAAATAAACCGAATTTAAATTATGTTCCATCTGGCAAGAAGATTTATAAAAACTGGTTTCGTTTTTTTTATAACCGGCATGATCATTGGATTTTATATGCTGGTAACAGCTAATTTTAAACGATCCTGGTTCGAATATTCTCTTGTAACCGTACACGTCCACATTATTTTATTCGGATTTTTAATGTCTCTTATTTTCGGTGTTGCGATATGGATGTTCCCGAGGACAAAAGATAAAACAAGTTACAGTCCCAAAATAGCTGAAACGGTATACTGGCTATTAACTCTGGGTACCACTGTGAGAGCTGTACTGGAAATAGCAGCGATATTTTTTACCTCAAAAATAATCAGTATTTTTATAGTTCTTGCAGGAGCAGCTCAGTTGCTGTCGGGTATTTTATTCGTATATAATATCTGGAGCAGGGTTAAGCCTGTAGGGAAATTAAAATAATTCAAACCACAACATTTACATCTTAATTTCAGTAACCTCATCATAAATTATCTTTTAAAACCCAAATATAATTGAATGCGACATGATCGGAGAATATACTAAATTGTTAGAATCCCAAGATCATAAGGAGGAATGAATTTAAATGCCTACAGAAAAATTAAAAAAATTTCTGGATGAAAACGGTGTTAAGTATGTAAGCATCAAACATTCCCCTGCGGTAACATCATCCGAAATTGCCGAATCCGCACACATTCCAGGCAAAAAACTTGCCAAAACGGTAATTATAGAAATCGACGGGAGAATGGCAATGGCAGTGCTCCCGTCACCCTTACATGTGAATTTCCAGCTTCTCGAAGAAGCAACTGCTGCAACAAGGATATCCCTGGCCGGGGAATCAGATTTCACAGAAATGTTCCCGGACTGCGAGGTTGGGGCGATGCCTCCTTTCGGTAATCTTTACAATATGGAAGTATATGTAGCCAAAACTCTCACCGAAGATGATGATATCGCTTTTAATGCCGGTTCTCACAGAGAGCTGATGCAAATGAAATACAGTGATTTTGAAAGACTGGTAAAACCAAAAATACTTGATTTTACAGATAACAACTGAATTTCATGTCGTGAATTGAGCTCAAACCGTTACAACCGATACAAAATAAGTTTATTACGATAACTCTATATTCAATATTTTTGTTATCATCGCATCATTAAATAACAAATCTTTTCAACCATTAATATAGTTTCCTTATACTATAAATATATAAAATATACTGTTTGATATGGAGTGAGCATATGCGAATGCTAGGTATAACACTTGCAATACTGATTCTTATAATGGCTGTTCTGACATTTGCGATCTATAACCTCGACAGCCTTATAAACAAGAAAAAAGGCTATATTCTTTCAAAAGTCGAAGAATCTACCGGCAGGAAGGCGAATGTTGAAAATATCGGGCTGAATATATTTGGCGGGATAGGTATACAGCTTTCTAATTTCAAACTTTCCGACAATCCCGAATTTTCCAGCAAAAATTTCATTAGTGCTTCAGATCTGGTTATAAGTGTGGAATTCCTTCCCCTTCTCAAAAAAGAACTCGTTGTAAAAAGAATAATACTTAATGATCCCAGAATTAATATCATAAAGAATCAAAACGGAATATATAATTTCGATTCTATAATAAATAAAGAGGACAAAAAACAGGAGAAAAATAAAGAGAGAACCAGTAAAGGTAGAATGGGGGAACTTTCAATCGCAGTTATCGACATTTCGAACGGTAATATTTCATACAGGGATATGCAAAATAATACCAATATAGATCTTGACGATGTTGATCTCAGGTCGAGGAACATAGGCACTAAAAAACCTGTTAAGTTCGATCTTTCAATGGCACTTCTTTCAGAAAAACAGAACATTAATTTTGAAGGAGAAGCCGGACCCTTTGGGGATAATTATTCCTTTAACGACCTGCCCGTTAAAGGTAAACTGGCTATCACCTCGTTAAATATAGATGATTTGAAAAAGAGCTACGCTGAACTTTCCGAGATATTACCACAAGGAATAGGACTCTCGGGACCATTTGATGCGAATATAGAATTCAGTGGTAAAACGACTGAACTTGATGTCAATAGTTTCGATGTAAATGCCTGTTTATTCAACTCAGGGGAAAAGAACCTCTCTGCAAAAGGAAGTCTGGAACCAGTGAATGTACTAAATCCATCAATGGACAAATCAACAATATCGGTTGAATTTAAACTGGGTCCCGTGCCTTTCGAGCAGCTTAAAAATATCAAACTGATAAAAAGCAGTTTTCCACCTGAGCTAAAGGGCAGTGGACCTGTATCAGCAAGCGGAACTATGAACGGAAAACTCAATGATCTTTCATTCAGATCTATAGAATTAAATGCTGTAGGTACCGACCTTGAATACGGAGAGAAATTCACCAAACCCAAAGGGACAGAATTTATGCTCACCGCAGATGCTGATATGTCAGGCAATAAAGTTTTGATCAGAAAATCCGAACTCGTACTTGGCGGACTGACGGTTTCAGCCCGGGGGAATGTAAATACAGGGGAGAATATTGGCCTTGATCTCTCTATTAGTTCCAACAAAGCTGAATTGTCCGGACTTAGTCAGCTATTCAAATCAGTTGCAGAATATAAACCCTCCGGATTATTTAAGATAAATACTGATGTAAGAGGTGAGTACGGGAAGAACAAATTTCCTGATATAAATGGAGATACGAAACTTGAGAACGTATCTATATCCCTGCCTCAGCTTGCAAAGCCTATAAGCGAGATCAATGGTGTTGTGAATTTTACCGGCGAAAAGGCAGTTATTAAAAAAACATCGGCAATGATGGGTAATTCCAGGATACTTTTCTCCGCCAATGTTGAAAGCTTTTCACCATTGTCACTAAATTACAGTGTGACTTCTGCTGCAGTCAACCTTTCAGATCTTTCAGCTGAAAGCAAAGGAACTATAAAGAACCTCGATATGCAGGGGAATATGTCAATGAAAGGGGATTCGACTTCAGTTGATACAGTAATAAAGTCAGACAGCGGGAAGATCTCCGGGATCGGATACTCTGACCTCGACGGCAAAATCAATATGAAGAACAATGTTGTCAATTTTAACGAGCTGGTATTCAAATCCCTTAACGGATATATGAAAACCAGCGGGTATTATGATATGAGCTCCGACATTCCCAAATTCAACTTCAATACATCGGTAAAGGGACTAAATATTACCAATCTTCTCAGGGCTTTCCTCTCAACTGAATCAGATCATATAAAAGGAGTAACAGATTTATCACTTAATATTTCAGGTAGAGGAAACAGTTGGGATCAGATAAAAAATACACTTAACGGGCTTGGGAATATTCAGCTTACCGAGGGAGAACTCGTTGATTTCAACATGGCTGAAGAGGTGCTGAACGGCCTCACCGGTATTCAGGGACTTTCAGGACTGATTTCGTCCGAACTGGAGAAAAAATATCCCGGGATATTCAAAACAACCAGTACGGTATTTTATAACCTGAACACACCTGTAAAGATCGTGGATGGAAAGATCAATTTTGATGATCTGCTTTTGAAATCCTCGGAATATATCGTAAAAGGTAAAGGGACCATAGGTTTGAACAAAAAAATTGATGCAAACGGTTACATAACTCTTGCTGAAAATATCAGCAAAGACCTGGCATCGAGAGTTGAACTTATAAAATACCTGAACGATGAAAATGGTATGGTACGCATACCATTCAGGATGGATGGTTCCATACCAGTGGTAAAACCTTCTCCTGACCTCACATTCATTTCGCAAACCCTCAAAAATGCTGCTTTTGAAAAAGGTAAGCAGGAAATAAAGAAAAAATTAATGGAAAACATCGCACCCGAAAATAAAGATTCACAGGATACACAGCAAAAGACTACTCAGGATATCGAAAAAAATGTAAAGGAAAAGATAAAAAAGCTGATACCTTTCAATACCGGCGTTCCCGGTAAAAAAAATGAGAAATCCGGCATGCAGAATTCCGGAAATGAAGTACCTGAGCAATGATCAGATATAATTTTCGAATTGATGTGATCCCCGGATCAAATTTCATATAGATGCAATGATAGTGTAAGATTCGTATTGCGTGAAGGTTGATTAGAACTCTCATTACGCAAATTATTTATATATTCCGGGAGATCCCATTTTGAACAACAACTTACCCTGCTCTGTTAATTCCAGTAATGTGAATGAACAGTTATTCGGCACGGCACCATCAGTAGAGCACTGGTTTATAGTTGAATGCAGCGGCAACTGGGCATATGATGCTCTGGAATCAGGCACTATACCAAAGATGGTTACAGAGTATATTACAAATGAAATAAAGAATATTGAAAATTCAAGGATCCAGATCATACAAAGAGATAGAGATAATGATAAAGGTCCCAGATTTTATTATGCGAATTCAACGGAATTGGAACCGTCCTTATACGAATTCCCGATTGAACAGTATGTAGATATCCTTGATATTGACCTGATTTCTGTATCCCGGGGTAATGATATAGCTAAGTACAGGTCGGACAAAAAGCTTGTGCTCGTCTGTACGCACGGCACTCATGATAAATGCTGCGGAACATATGGTGTTCCTGTTTACAAGAAACTTTTAAAATACAATGAATTTGAAGTCTGGAGGACATCCCACGTAGGCGGGCACAGATTCTCCGCAAATGTGATAATGCTTCCCGAAGGTATTTACTATGGCAGAGTGAATGTTTCGAATTTGAAAGAGATAATGGAAAAGCACAGACAGAATAAAATATTTTTATCCTGCTACAGGGGAAGGAGCTGTTATTCTCAGCCCTCCCAGGTATCTGATTATTTTCTAAGAGATAGAACCGGGGAACTCGGGATTTACGATATAAGACTAGAATTTGAAAAGGACAGGGAATACAACATTTCTGTTGAATTCAGTTTCAGGGATCGTGATATCGGATATAGTGTGAATTCCGTAGTGTTGTATGATTCAATCCACATACCAGCAAGCTGCGGAGATGAACAAAAGAAGAGTATCCCTCAGTTCTATTTCTACAGCCTTTATCCATACACCCCCAGCAAGGTAAAGAAGACTAAAGATAATTGAGGTAACCCAGGATAATTTTTGACATATCTCTGGATTTACGGTCATTTGCCATTATTGTATCAGCAACAAGTATATCAAGTCCCATTTCCCTTATCCCCCGTTCTTCGAAACTGTCTTGTTTATCAATTACCATAACATCAAGAAAATCAATGTAGATATTAGCTATCTGTTTTGAAGATACTTCCATACCAAGTCCTTTCATAAGTTTGTCCGCCGGTCCTTTTAGGGGCCTTCCACCGATCAACGGGCTTACGGCCACTACTCTTGCTTCAGTTTCAACAAGCGCATTCCTTATGCCATTGATATTAAGTATAGGTCCTATACTTATTATAGGGTTACTTGGTGATATGAACACAAGCTCAGAATTCATTATAGATTCCACCACCCCGGGGGCAGGTCTTGCGGCAGAAGAGCCTACAAATTCAACACCACTTACCGCCGGGGTCATTCCATACTTAATATAATATTCCTGGAAATGTATTGGAGCATCATCGGTCTCAATCCATGTCTCGACACGTTCATCCGACATTGGAAGAATAGATGTGCCGGAAATGTTTAGTTTTTTCAGGAGCTCCCTCGTTACTTCGGAAACAGTCATACCTTTTTTAGTCAACAAAGCCTTGAAAACCTGTATCCCAAAATCCTTGTCACCAAGACGGAACCACGTTTCATAACCGAGTTGCTTTAGGATACTCAATGTGTTGTACGTGTCATTTTCAAGCCCCCATCCCTTCTTCCTGTCGATCAGGCCTGCCAGTCTGTATACCACGGTATCGATATCAGGGGATACCCTGAAACCGTAAATATCTATATCATCGGCCGTGTTTATAACAGCTGTCAGATTCCCGGGATTAACAACATGTGAAAGCCCTTTCAGGAACTTCGCAGCACCTACGCCACCACCCAGAGCAGTTATCATTATTTCATACCTTTTTATTCGATAGAGATAAAAGTCAAATTTACTTAACAGGTTGATCTTGTAAAGAAATCAGCAAGATGTATGTGTTATAATGTTAATTGGAAATATTTCAGATAAAATTTAATTTTCAATCTTATTGACAAAAGATATTAACTTTTTTAGGGAGTGAATTATGAGTATTGGTTTCCTCAAGGAAAAACAAAGCTGGTTTACAAAAGCAATCCTATTTTTGCTTACAGTAACGTTTGTTGTTGGATTCGGTTATGTGGGAAAAGTAAGTCTGGGTAACGGTGGTGCAGGTAAGACCTCAGCGGTAGAAGTGAACGGCGAGAGCATACCTCTTGCAAGATATCATGTTGTTAAAGAAAACATGTATAAAAGATTTGCCCAGAATGGTCAGCAGATCCCGGAGGCAGCAAGAGGTTATATAAATTACTCGGCCATGAAACAGCTTATCGAGGCTAAACTTCTTGCACAGAAAGCCAGAGAACTTGGATTCAGGGTTACCAATGAAGAACTGGGCGAAGCAATAAGGTCAAACCCTTCATTTCAGTATAATGGTCAGTTTATAGGCAAGAAAAATTATGAAGATACTGTAAGAAGAGCTTTGAATATTAGCGTTTCCGATTTCGAAAACGAATATCGTGATCAGCTCCTTGTTGAGAAACTTGTTAATATGATCGATGAAACCGCCAAGATAACTGATGAGGAACTAAAAAATATTTACAAAATGAAAAATGAAGAGGTAAAGCTTAATTACCTTGATTTCTCTACTGAGAATTTTATGAATTCCGGAACTGTTAGTGAAAAGGAAATAAAAGATTATTACGACAATAACAAATCGGAATTCCTGAGTGATGAAAAAAGAAAGATTAAGTACGTAAAACTTTCAAGGGATAGTTTCAAGAAAGACATTCCTGTCACGGAACAGGAAATAGATGCATACTACAGTTCTTACAAAGATGAATTCAAGGATAAAAACGGAAATTTAAAGGACCTGTCATCAGTTAAAGACAAGATAAAAGACATCCTTAAAACCAGAAAATCCGAGGGTGTTTATAACAGTTTCATAGACTCGCTGTCAGATAATAAGGACAAGGGCATTGAAATGCTGGCAAAAGAAAATGGTTTCGGTGAAGTCAGGCAGTCGGATTATATAACAGCATCTGGAAAAAACGGTGAAATTCCCGAATTCGTGGAACAAAAAGCATTTACACTTAATACAGGAGAATTATCATATACACAGGGAAAAGATAACATATGGCTGATCCAGCTTGTGGATAAAAAGGAACCCCGGCTCAAAAGCCTTGATCAGGCAAAAGACGATGTGGTCCGGAAACTCAGCACTGATAAAGGACAACATGCAGCGAAGATCGCTGCCGATGAGACCCTGAACAAAATAAAAGAATCGGGAAAATCATTTAAGCAGGTTGCAGACACTACGGGTATGAAATTAAAGCAGACAGATTATTTCACACGCATTAAACCACCATCATACTTTAAATCGGACAATGATCTCGTAATTGATGCTTTCCTACTCAACAAGGATAAACCAACGGCATCGAAAATTTACAGTTCGGGGAATCATTATTATATAATTTCACTCGATGACAAAAAAGGGTTCGATATAAATGACTTCAGAGAAAAACAGGACAGCTTAAAACAGCAGGAGCTTGTTAGACTCAGAAGAAACATCATATCAGGATGGGTAAATGAGCTATATTCCAAGGCGGATATAGTATACAACAAGAAGGTTCTGGCCGAGATGCCTGGGGGGGCACCTGCTACATCATAATAGTTTCTGCGTCTACATTGCTGTATTACAGTTTTTCACGATTGCTTACTGCTAAAACAACTGTTGCAGAATATTGGTTCGCAGTCATTTTTTATCTAACATCTCCGGTTTGAAAGAAAAGATCTTAAAACCGTCATAAAATAAAGATGTTCTGACTTGTTTTAATGTGTTGAACTATTTTAAATTGCTTTTAAAATTTAGTTTTATAGTCTTTTTTTATCTGTAGATCGCTGAATATGTCTCAATTTAAAGAAAACGGACAAATTAATACAATATTTCTTCCCTCTTTATTAATTGATATACACAAAAATCAGAAAAATGGTTCACTGGAACTGGATTCTACCTCAAATCTGAAAATTTACTTTGACAAGGGCACCCCATTCTACTCGGAAGGAGGTGACGATGAAACCCTGTTAGTTAGGTTGTTGCAAAAAGATAATAAAATAACAGATACACAATATGAAGAAATTATAGCCAAGATGAATGATACCGACAGCAGGGTCGGTGAGATCATAATGAATATCGGGATTCTTAATCCCCATGAACTAAATGAGTATCTGGAGTTCCAGATCAGGGAAAAAATTATCAGGGGGCTTACCTACACTCAGGGTAGTTATAATTTTGAGGAAATGACGGAATTCCCTTCCAGCATTTTCTACTGCAGTCTGGACATTAATTCCATAATTTTTGAAACATTGAGAAGATACGTCAATACATCAGGAATTGATATTAACCAGATAAAACTGAAAGTAAGCCCTGAACTAGGCGGTATGTTATCAAAATTAAACCTGGGCCCTAAAGAACTCAGAGTAGCCCAACAGCTTACAAAAAGCACAAATCTTACTGAAATAGCCGGCTCAAAAAATGCCGAAAGAGAAAGAAATATTGTACTTATCTTCTTTCTGTCTTTACATAAATTTGTTGATATCGAGAACTTCTCCGTTATAGAATTCTGCAAAAATGCCTTCAACGAATTCAGGAAAGAGGAGCAATCGGATAATCTTAATGGTGATGAATCAGGCCAGGATGAAAATGATATACCTATAATTGACCTCGAACATGAGATTACTGAAAATTCGGGAAATATACCGGAACAGGGAATCGAGATTAATGTGGATGAAGAAGCCGCTGAAAATACACTACAGATAAATACGGGTTTTCAGTCGGATTTCAACACAGATATAGAAGGGATCGGACTGAACGTCGGGAATGAAGATACAAAAACATACTCTGAAGATCCTGAAAATTACTTTACAGAAGATCAGTCGGCTAGCGATGACAATTCAATTATTCATCAAAAAAGTGTAGAGATAAAAACAAATGACAGGGAATATGAAAACAAAGAAAGATCTGAAAACTATCTTCAGTCCGATACCATAACTTCAGATAATAAGGAAAACAATTTTCGGTCAGGAGAAGGAATAGAGATAGCTTCGTCCACTGAAGAGAAAAAAGAATCAGTTGAAACAGAAGAACCGGAAAATAAAACAGAACCAACTGATGGGAAAGATAAATCCGCATTGATTAAGGAAATAACAGAATTCTATGATTTTGTGTCAGAACAGGACGACAGCTACAGGATTCTCGGCATAGATAAAGTTTCTACTGACAGTGAAGTAAAAGATGCATATTTTATACTGGTAAAAAAGTTCCATCCTGATGCGAATCCGAGCTTCCCGAAGGAAATACGTAGTAAAGCAGAAACAATTTTTACAAAAGTAACCCAGGCATATGAAAATTTGTCCTCACAGAATAAGAGGGATACATATGAATCCTTAAAAGAAGTAGACAAAGTAAAGAACCAGGCTCAGTCAATATACGATGCGGAGATATTGTATACCGAAGGTGAGTTATTACTCAGACAGAGGAGATATAAAGAAGCGTCTGAAAAATTCTTCCATGCAATAGAACTAAATTCGGAGGAAGCAGCGTATATCGGAGCATTATCCTGGGCCCGTTTTTTGTCATATGAAAATAAAAACAGCATAATTAAAGATTCCGTAAAGGAACTGGAGAAAGCGACATCCATGGATGAAAAAGTAGCAGAGAACTTCTATTATCTTGGTTCAGTATACAAATTTATGAATGATACTGAAAAAGCAGAAACAAACTTCAAAAAGGCTGTTGACATAAATCCTCATTACATACAGGCTAAGAGGGAACTCAGGCTGATACAAAACAGGAAGCAGAACAAAGACAGAAAACAGAAAGACAATAAGGGCTCTGATAGCAATTTCTGGTCAGGTTTATTCAAGAAATAGGCTAATAGTAATTTATCAGATTGTTATTGTTGTTTTATTAATTTAAATTTCTTTTCAGAATTAAAATACAATACGCTTAATGAACATAAAATCTTTGGAATTAATAGGTTTTAAATCTTTCTACAACAAATCATTGATAGAATTTCATAATGGTATCAATGGTGTAGTCGGACCAAACGGCTGCGGAAAATCCAATATTATAGACGCTATAAGATGGGTTCTAGGAGAGCAGAACTCAAGGCTACTCAGGGCCGATGGAAGTATGGAGGAACTAATATCCAATGGAAGCGAGAACGTAAAACCGCTCGGCATGGCACAGGTTACAATGGTAGTCGAAAATGTACCTGACTCGGGTTTTGACGAAATATCCATACAGCGCAGATTATACAGATCCGGTGAAAGTGAATACTACATAAGCGGGGTCAGGTGCAGGTTAAAGGACATAAGGGAAATGTTCTTGGATACCGGTGTGGGGTCCAGGGCATACTCCATCATAGGACAGGGCAAAGTTGAAGAGTTTATTACTGCTAAACCTGAAGATAAAAGACAATTAATAGAGGAAGTAGCAGGTATTGTAAAGTACAAGACCAGAAGAAAAGAGACTCTGAACAGGCTCGAAACAACAAAAGAGAACCTGAGCCGTATCCTGGACATGAAAAGTGAAGTATCCCGTCAGATGAACAATTTGAGCAGGCAGGCCGAGAACGCTGAAAAGTACAGAGAGATGTCAGACGAGGCAAGAGTTCTTGAGCTCAAAATCCTTTTTTCGAAAGAGAAGGATCTGAACACTAAGATCACCGAAATGTCTGGAAAAAAGTCAGAGCTTGCAAATGAAATTTCAAGATATCTGAATATCAGAAAACAAAAATCCGGTATCGCAGATAAGCATGAATCACAGAATACCACCCTTGAACAAAAGATATCCGCAATAGAGGATGAGCTCTTCAGATTAAAGTCGGATTTAAACAACAAGAGTTCATTCCGGAACTATGCAAATAAGGAAATTGCTAATATCGATATATACGTTGAAAAACTGGCAAACGAGATTGAATCATTAAGGAAAGATAAAGAAGGTATATTCAACATAATTGAAATCAAAAAATCAGATCATAAAAATATAGAGGAAGATATTTCATTTCTTGAATCTAAAATTCAGAATAAAAACGAACAACTTCAGCAGGTAAAGAACGAAGTATTCGAAAACAGGCAAACACTTCAAAACACAAGAAAAGATCTGTTCGACACTATAAATAAGCACAGTAACGCAAGAGAATCTCTTTTCGCATTAAATAAAGAACTTGAAGAACTGTCACTCCGAAAGGAACGCACCTGTGAAGAAAAAAACGAACTTGAAGAAGAAAACAGTTCCCTCTCCCAGCAGAAAAAAGATCTGGAGAATAAGATAGAGCACATAAGATCGAACAAAAAAGTACTTGATGATAAAGCTGATACTGAAAAGAACAAACTTTCCGAGACACGAACAAAATTTGAAAATGAGTATAACGAATTATCGGAACTGAAGGAGGATTTCAGTCAATACAAATCCAGAATTGAAGCCCTCAGACAGATACAGTCGAATTATGAATGGCTTCCCGAAACAACCCGGGATTTCCTCATGAAAAGCAAGGGGAATGGCATCCTTGGTGTTATAACTGACTTTATTTCGGCGCCTAAAAATTACGAGAAGGCACTCGAAGCAGCCCTTGCCGAAAAACTGAACTGGGTAGTTGTTACAGAGAGCAACGAAGCTGTGAAAGCCGTCGAGACACTCAGACAGTCATCAATGGGAAGAGGCACGTTCATACCTCTTTCCTGCACTCACAATTCCAGGAAATTCAGCAAGAACGGAACAAACACCAGTATGATAAACGAGTTGGTAGAAGTTGAAGGAATAGACAAGGAGATTGTAGACTCAATTTTAAACGGGATATTTGTAGCCACCGATCTGAATGAAGCCTTTGAACTGCAAAAGCATCTTTCGAACGAGGCATCGTTTGTTACACTAGACGGGGATCACCTCGATTCAACCGGAGCAATTTCAGGTGGGTTCACATCGGGCGGTGTTTTCGAAAGGAAAACCGAGATATCAGAGCTCGAATCCAGTCTCGATAAATGTAAAAGTAATATTTCTCAACTCTCTTCAAAATCCGAGGAAACAAAAAATGTAATCAGTGAATATGAAACGAGGTTAGAAGAGATAGAAAAGGATTCCAGATCCAGGGACATAGAGCTTATTGAACTCAACAAGGATCTATCTAACCTTGTTCAGTCATTAAACAGGAACACAAACAGGATTAATTATCTTGACGAGGAAATTAAAAGAATTTCGCACCAGATAGAAGAAAAAAATAACTCCTCTGAATCATTTCAATCAAAAGCTTCGGAACTTGAGAAGAAAAAGGATCATCTGAATTCAAAATGCTCTGAATACGAAAATATGATAACAGAGATAGAAAGAAAGGAGAACGAACTGGAGAATGAATTAAGTTCGTTAAAAATTGATAACGCCTCGGTTATAGAAAAAAAAAGGTCTGTCGAATATGAAATTAAGGATCAGGAGAACAGGGGAGCAAAAATAGAAGATAAAATTAATAGCGAATGGGAGGAGATTGAGAGCAAAAAGAAGGAAAAATTCGAGCTTCATAATTCAATAGAAGATACCGGGTCAGAAATAACAGGAATTAATAAAAGTATAGAAGAAAAGCAGAACCTTCTTACTCAGATCAGGGAACAAAAAGAAAACGAAAGAGAGGAATTAAAGAAAAACAGGAGCGAGGTTACACAGCTGGACGAAACCATCGGGAACCTAAGGGAAAAGAATTCTCAGCTCGAAGTAAAACTGAACAGTCTCAGAATGGAATACCAGTATGTAATAGAGCAAAAAGAAAAAATAAGTGAAGAAAGTAATATTGAGAGGAAAGAAAAATCTGAAATCGAAGAAGATTTCGATATAAAAAACGCTGAAGAAAAACTATCATCACTTAAAAAGAAGATCGAACGATTCGGCCCGGTAAATCTCCTTGCACCCGAGGAATACAAGAACCTTGAGGAAAGACACACCTTTCTTCAGGAACAGACCGATGACCTTGAAAATGCGATGGCCTCCCTGAAAAAAGCTGTTAATAAACTTGACAGGGAATCCGTAACAAGATTCGAGGAAGCTTTCGAGATAATAAACAAGAAATTCAGGGAGATCCTTTCAAGACTTTTCACCGGCGGAGAAGGCAAACTGGTAATAATCGATCCTGAAGATATACTCCAGACGGGTATTGAGGTCATGGTAAAACCCAGGGGGAAGAGGTATCAGTCCATAAATCTCTTGTCAGGCGGAGAAAAAGCACTTTCAGCTATCGCTCTTATAATTTCGGCCTGTTTTGTAAAACCGGTTCCGTTTATGATCCTCGACGAGATAGATGCACCGCTCGATGAAGCAAATACAGCCAGGTTTACAGAACTGGTAAAGGAAATAGCAAATGAATCACAGGTTATAGTAATTACTCACAACAAAGTTACAATGCAAACTGTGGATAACCTTATCGGTGTTACCTCCGACAGGTCGGTAACATCCAAGATAGTATCTGTCGATATGCACGCCCATAGTTAGGGTATCATCTAAGGCTTGCTTAATACCGATTCATAATTAAATTGTTAAGGACCGGTATTCCCTTTATAATTTCAATAATTGATTGTTGTATAAGAGGCTATAAGAATGTTTTCATACATAATAAAAAAGATAGTTGGCTCACAAAATGACAGAGAGATCAGAAGACTTCAACAGATTGTTGATACAGCCAACGAATTTGAAGATCAGGTTGTAAAACTTACAAACACCCAGCTCAGGGAAAGAACCGAACAATTCAGAACTCAGATAAAAAATGAGTTTTCACTGAATGGGAAAGAACCCGATGACGACACTTACGAAAGCATCGAGCAATTTTTATGGGGAATACTTCCTGAATCTTTTGCAATTGTGAGAGAAGCCGGCCGACGTACAATAGGTATGCGGCATTTCGATGTTCAGGTCATCGGTGGCATCGTACTACACAAAAGCCGTATTGCGGAGATGAATACAGGGGAGGGGAAAACCCTTGTTGCAGCTTTACCATTGTTCCTGAACGGCATTACGGGTCTCGGTGCCCATCTCGTTACCGTAAACGACTATCTGGCAGGCAGAGATGCAATGTGGATGGGACCTATATACAGACTACTGGGAATGAACGTAGGTGTAATAAATCATGACACCTCTTATCTGGTAGACTGGGAGAATAAAGAGAAGGCACAGAATGCAATTGAATCAAATCAGACAGTTTGGCCGCTGGAATATCTTGATAAGGACATCCCCCCCGAGAGGAACCTGGATGTTCTGTCCGCGTTTAAAACAACACTTGTACCCTGCTCGAGAAAAGAGGCGTACAAAGCTGAAATAACATACGGAACAAACAATGAGTTCGGATTCGATTACCTTAGAGACAACATGAAGTTCTCCCTGGATGATTATGTTCAAAGAGGACATAACTTCGTTATAGTTGACGAGGTGGATAGCATCCTTATTGATGAAGCCAGAACACCATTGATCATTTCCGGTCCTTCAGAGGATTCAACACAGCTGTATTACGAGATCGACAAGGTGGTAAAGGACCTTAAGAACGAGCAGGACTTTACAATAGACGAAAAAACAAAGCAGGTTAACCTGAACGATTCAGGAACATCAAAAATAGAGAAAGTCCTGGGAATCAGCAACCTTTATGATCCCAGCAACCTTGAAGTTCTACATCACGTCAACCAGGGCTTGCGGGCACACAACCTTTTTCTGAAAGACGTCGATTACATGATAAAGGATGGTAAGGTTGTGATAGTTGATGAATTCACCGGAAGATTAATGCCTGGAAGAAGATGGAGTGACGGACTGCATCAGGCAATAGAAGCAAAGGAAGGAGTGTCTATCGAGAATGAAAACCAGACTCTCGCAACGATAACAATTCAGAATTTTTTCAGGATGTACAGGAAACTATCCGGTATGACAGGTACTGCAGATACCGAAGCTTTTGAATTCAAAAATATATACAAGCTGGATGTAAATGTTATTCCTACACATAAACCACTCGTAAGAAAAGATCACGATGACCTTGTTTACAGAACGCAGGATGAGAAATTCAATGCGGTATGTGAAGAGATAAATCAGCTTAACGCCGAAGGAAGACCTGTGCTTGTTGGTACGACCTCTATAGAACAGTCCGAAAAACTGAGCACGTATTTAAAAAAAGTAAACTTAAATCACCAGATACTCAATGCGAAGCACCATGCCCGGGAAGCCGAAATAATAGCCCAGGCAGGTCGTATAGGATCAATAACGATAGCTACCAATATGGCGGGTAGAGGAACAGATATTTTACTCGGCGGGAACCCTGAAGCTCTGGCAGATTCTATACTGGAGAATAAGTATAAAGTTCCGCTGGATGAAGCAACACAGGAACAGTTCGAGGATGTAACACTGGAAGCCAAGGATATATGTGACAAGGAAAAGAGAAATGTAATCGAATTCGGAGGATTGCACATAATAGGAACAGCCCGTCATGAATCCAGGAGGATAGATAACCAGCTTAGGGGAAGGTCCGGAAGACAGGGGGATCCCGGCTCATCAAGATTCTATGTATCACTTGAGGATGACCTGATGAGAATTTTCGCTTCCGATCGAATAAGCGGGATCATGAACAAGCTCGGCTGGGAGAAGGGGCAACCCATAGAACATAAAATGATCTCCAAATCCATAGAGAATGCGCAGAAAAAAGTGGAATCTAGAAACTTCGATATCAGGAAACATCTGCTCGAATATGACGACGTATTGAATACGCAGAGAGATGTAGTATATACACAGAGAAAGGAGATACTCTCCGGCGGAGAGAATTTGAAAGAGGGGTTTCTTGAGAAGGTTGACGATATAGCTGAGGAAATAGCCGAGAGCTATATACCGGAAAAGATGGACAGTGCCGAAATCGATTTTTCGGCACTGAAAGAAGCCGTTCAGCGAATGTTCAACATCAATGTCGATTTCGAGAACAACACGGGAGAAAAGGTATCAAAGGAAAATATAGCTCGGCTCATAAGCGATAGAGCAAGGGAATATTACGAAGAAAAAGAGCAGGATATAAGCTCGGAAATTATGAGGCAGATCGAAAGATTTGTGATGCTCCAGAGCCTTGATTATCTCTGGAAAGACCACCTTCTGAACATGGATCATCTCAGGGAAGGTATAGGTCTTCGTGGCTATGCACAAAAAGATCCTCTATATGAATACAAGCGAGAGGGCTTTGACACTTTTTCTGCTATGATATCACGCTATAACGAAGAAGTATGTCAGAAATTGTTCAAGGTACAACCTGTAAGCGATATGGATATGGAGCGGATAGAAAGGAAGAGGCAGATGGAACAGGAAAAGATGGTACTCAGCAGAGGAGAGGAACAAGCAGAAGAAACCAAGCAGCCTATAAGACGGGGAAAGAAGATCGGACGTAACGACCCCTGTCCATGCGGAAGCGGACTTAAATACAAGAAATGCTGTGGTAAATAATGGAAAAAGCACTGAATATCAACAATTTCAATCACAAGATAGATAAGCTTATTCAGGGTATTAAGAAATATGTAAAAGGTAAGGATGATGTAATTATAAACTGCCTCTGCGCCCTGTTTTCTAAAGGTCACATACTAATCGAGGATGTTCCGGGCGTTGGTAAAACCACCCTTGCAAACTCCGTAGCACTTTCCACCGATCTTAACTTCAAAAGAATACAGTTCACAAGTGACCTCCTTCCTTCTGATATCCTGGGAATTACCATATTTGATCAGCAAAACAGGGAATTCGTTTTCAAACCCGGGCCGATATTCACCAACATTGTTCTAGCTGATGAAATCAACAGAACAACACCTAAAACACAAAGCGCTCTCCTGGAAGCGATGAACGAGTTCAACGTTACAGTTGACGGCGTAAAACATATACTCGAGAGACCATTCATGGTGATCGCTACACAGAATCCTTTTGAATACCATGGGACATTCCCTCTTCCCGAAAGCCAGATTGACAGGTTTTCGATTAGACTGGAGATGGGTTATCCCGGAATTGATAATGAGAAGGAGATATTAAAACAGAAGAGCTATGAAATTGATTATGATAATTTCACACCCTCTTTAAGCAAGGACGATATTATGGATATTCAGGATCTTGTGGAGGATGTTCATGTGGACAATTCCATACTTGATTATCTCCTTTCCATTGTAGAAAGGACAAGGGACAGGAAGACTTTTGAAATGGGAATTAGTCCGAGAGGTGCTATTTCTTTAAAAAAACTTGCGCAGGCACGAGCAGTGGTGTACGGTAGAAATTACTGCATACCCGATGATGTCAAAAAGATGGTATTTCCCGCTTTTGTTCACAGAATCGTATTGAATTCGAGTACTATTTATTCTGAAAATAACAATGAAAATAAAAAAGATGCGCTCGATTTATTATTAAAGAAGTTGAATGTACCAATTTAAGGGGTTAAATATGAAAAAAGTAAGATTCTATTATTCCAGAGGAGGCACATTGCCACTCATATTGTTACCGATTATTGCAATTCTTGTAATTATTATGTTGTCATTTTTTGCAGTGATAGGTCTGGTATCAATGGTATTTATAGGTGGTTTGGCACTCGGGGTTTCGATATTCAGATCACTGAAATCCGGAAACAGAAAAGACCAGAAGAATTATGACAGATCCACAAATACCATCACTCTCGAAAAGAAGGATTACGATATAAAATAAAGGTTTTCTCAAAACTTTTTCATCAGATTAAGTATCTGAACACTTCCAAGCTCCAGAATAAGCCATGCGGTCATTATAGACATACCATCTAAACCCCCGTTCCTGAAATGAAGATACACACCAGCGATCACTCCTATAAACCCGGGCAACACACCAATTAATCTTATTATCCATTGGTAAAGGTTGCAGTTTTTCGGACTGGAATAAGAGAATTTTAAAAGGATTATTCCAATGAAAAGTAAAAAGAGTGATAGAAAGTATGAGAGTAAAATATAGTTGTTCAATGTTTCAGTCTTTTATTATTAGTGTTACTTTACCTCTTCGATTTCACCTGCTAGTTTTATATCTTTTTCTGTAACCCCCCCCTCACTATGAGTAGATAGGGTAATGTCAACTTTATTATACTGAACAAGTATATCCGGATGATGGTCAGCCCTTTCAGCAAGAAGAGCGATCCTGGATACAAAACCTATTGAATCAATAAAATCCTTTCTTTTGAAATTTTTATGAATTTCCTTATCCCTGAGTTCCCATCCTTCAAGTCCTTTCAGATGTTCATTTATTTTCTCGTTTTTTATTATTGTCATTGTAACCTCTTTGTATTTGAGTTTAATATCAATAAATATAAATTATTATCGTACAAATTTTAAATTATGGGAATTAAATGTTTGAAGTATTCATAAGTATAGGCTCTAATCTGGGAAACAGGGAATTAAACCTTAACAGGTCGGTCAGTTTGTTATCAGGAAGGTATAAAATTTTATCAGCCTCCTCAATATACGAGACTGATCCGGTCGGAGTTAAGGATCAGCCTGATTTCCTGAATGCGGTCATAAAGATCGGCACAACCATGCTCCCCGATTGCCTGCTAAAATTCATTAAAGATATAGAAGCTGAAATGGGCAGAGAGCAAAAACTTAGATGGGGGCCGAGAATAATTGACCTTGATATAATATATTTCGGAAACCTCATTGTTGAAACGCCCAAACTTAAAATACCCCATTCACATGCCCATCAAAGAAGGTTTGTTATGGAGCCATTATGCGAGATCGCACCTGATTTAAAACACCCTGTTTCGGGAGTCGATTCAAAAACAATTCTCAGTGAAATTAAAAGTGATGAAAGAACAGTCAGAAAAGGAATATTAATCACAAAGATTCCACAGTAATCAACAGCTTATACACAACTAAAACGGCGGTTTATCATCAGGATATCAACAATTAAAGTTAATATATAATGTAATTATGTCAGCAGGTTAGACATAACCATTAAATTGTTTTTAGAGGAATTTGGAATAACTTACTCTTATTTTTGTATAATTTATCAACACCTATCTCCCCCTTCTTCCAACGTTTATAAGCGCATCGCCCTTGTTTACGATAGGATGACTCCTGATACTTAATATATAGCCACTGGATTTAGACCTTATAAGGTATTCTGATTCCCCAAAAGGGTCCGTAATACTTGCAAGAACATCGTTCTTTTTTATCTCCTGACCGAGTTCCTTATATGAACGGAACATCCCTGAATACCCTGCACGAATCCAGGAGCTTTTGTTAATAAGGACACTTTTTCTCTGATCATGATCTGTGTTTCTCTTCATCCCGGTTTGATGCATCAAACTTGTAATTCCTTTTATCCCCTCATTTATCGAGTTTTCGTCCATACGCATGGATTCACCACTTTCAAATACCAGTATTGTCTTTCCCTGATTCCAGGCAGCCTCCCTGAATGAACCGTCTCTTAATTTTGAGTTCACTATAAGCGGTGCCCCGAATGCTTTTGCAAGTTTCAGGTTGTTTTTTTCAGTTATATCACATCTTATCTGTGGGAAATTCATATTCGGACCGCCAGTATGAAAATCAACACCGAAATTAGCCTTTATACATATTTTATTCATCATTATATGGGCTATTCTGGAAGCCAGCGAGCCTTCTTTCCTGCCCGGAAAGCATCTGTTTAGATCCCTCCCGTCAGGCAGATACCTGTTATTATTAAGAAAGCCATAGATATTTACTATTGGCACAGCTATTACAGTACCGGCTTCTGGCACAATTGATTTATCGGAAATCATTCTCCGTATTGTTTCGACACCATTTAGTTCATCACCATGAACACCGGCGGTTAACAGTAATGCAGATCCTGCATCTTTACCTCTGTATATAAATACCGGAAGATCTATAACGGTATGAGTGGGGAGTTTGGCAATCTGAAAATTGATCTGCCTGGAATCACCTCTTTTTACCTTGGTCCCGTTAATAATGAACTGAGACATCAGACTTTTACCCTGTCTTTTATAAGCTTTCTGTCATGTGAGTTATCCTCGATAAATTCTATTATCTTGCTTGCTATATCAATACCTGTCGTGGTTTCAATACCTTCAAGTCCGGGAGAAGAATTGACTTCCATAATTTTCGGACCGCTTTCGGACTGAAGCATATCAACACCTGCAACGTTAAGACCGAGTAATTTTGCAGCTTTGACAGCGGTTGCCCTCTCTTCTTTGCTGAGCTTAACAGCCTTTGCTGAACCACCCTGGTGAATGTTTGATCGGAATTCACCTTCAGGTCCCTGTCTCTTCATAGCGGCTATTACCTTCCCGCCTACTACAAGAGCCCTGATATCCGAACCTTTTGCTTCGTGTACGAACTGCTGAAGAAGCATATTAGCCTTAAGTCCGTAAAAAGCCTCAAGTACAGACTTTGCCGCTTTCCGGGTTTCAGCCAGAACAACCCCTATTCCCTGTGTACCCTGGATTAATTTGATAACGATGGGTGTACCGCCGAGACTATCAATAAGTTGTTTTATATCTCCGGGATGCGAAGCAAATGCAGTTTTCGGTATACCAAGACCTGATCTTGATATGATCTGCATAGTTCTTAGCTTATCCCTGGATCTAACTATTGACTGTGATTCATTTACAGGAAATACATTCATCATCTCGAACTGACGAACAACTGCCGTACCGTAGAAAGTTCTTGAAGCACCTATCCTGGGAATTACAGCATCTATACCTGTAAGTTTTTTCCCCTCATAATAAATACCCGGATTGAATTGTTCAATAACCATGTAACATTTCAGAAAATCTACAATTTCAACATTATGACCTCTATCTTTTGCTGATTCATATAATCTTCTAGTGGAGTAAAGGTTGGAATTTCTGGAAAGAATAGCAATATTCATTTTTTAACACCCTTGTTTTTGTAAGATAAATTGATCCTTCCGACGTCAACAAGAAACCTCTTTCTTAGAAGTTTCCTTCCCAGAAGTACAGGACATTCCATTTTTGACCTGTCGGTAAGCGATAGTTCTATATCGTAACTACTGTCGAACAGAATAACCCTGGTTTTAATAATGCATCTTTCTTCGGACTGACCTGATGAGTTCTTAATCTTCCTCTCAGCCAGAAGTTCATGCTTCAGGAGTTTGCCGTTGTAAGTTGAATGCGAAGGGTCAAGCAGTTTGAATGTAACGAATTTTCTCTTTCCCTTTCTTATGAGCTTTATATCATGACAATGAATTGCAGAGGTATATGCACCAGTATCGATCTTTGAAGTTATATTGTATAATCCGAGTTCCGGAAAATCTACCTTATCCTTACGACCTATAACTAATTTATCAACTTTTCTGGTCATAGCCACACACGTTGCAGTATTTATCTCCGGTGTTCAACAATTGAATGGTCTCTTTCGATAGGTAAATCAGTTCTTGGAGGCCTTGGTCGCTCTGTCGGCAGCCCATCTTTCCAGTTTTGAAATTTCTTCGCGCATAGTTGTAGACAGCGGGACTATAGAAGAGGTGGAGATGATAAGTTCTGTGTCATCAAGATTTTTGCCCTTTGCAAATGACTCGAAAAGAGCAGCAACAACAGCCTGCTCTATCTCGGCACCTGTAAGACCATCGGAGTTTTTTGCAAGTGAGTCGAGGTCGAATTGTGATGGGTCTTTTCTCCTCTGCCTGAGATGAATCTCAAATATCTCCCTTCTTTCCCGTTTGTTCGGAAGTGTCACAAAGAATATTTCATCAAACCTTCCCTTCCTGAGAATTTCAGGCGGGAGCAGGTCGATCTGGTTAGCTGTTGCTGCAACGAAAACAGGTGAGGTCTTTTCCTGCATCCATGTAAGGAAATAGCCAAATATTCTTGATGCAGGGGTATCGGAACTTTTCTCACCACTTCTTGTAATTCCCGCTTCAATCTCATCTATCCAGAGTATGCATGGCGAAGTGGCTTCAACCGTTTTAATAGATCTCCTGAATACATCCTCTGGGGATCCCATGAAACCGCCATACACCTGGTTAAGGTCGAGTCTCAGAAGTGGTAGGTTCCAGGCTGTGGATACAGCCTTTGCACAAAGGCTTTTTCCACAACCACTGATACCCATAATTAATAATCCCTTGGGTATATCAAGACCGAACTCCTTTGCCTTTTCAGAATATGCGACCGATCTTATATTCAGCCACTCCTTTAGGTTTTCCAGTCCGCCCACTTTATTGATATCCACCCCGGCTCTTATAAACTCAAGAGTCCCGGACTTTCTCACAAGCTGTGCCTTTTCCTCCAGCAATTCTTCAATTGTATCGTTATTAATTTCATTCTTACCGTAAAAAGACCTGTTTAAAGCAAGTTCCATTTCCGAAGCGCCCAGTCCGAGAAGGGCATTGGCACATTTATGGGATAGTTCCGGTGTGAACATATTTGATATTGACGAGTTCTGCGGCTGTTTCAATACCCTGTCCAGTACGCCCTTGGTTTCTTCCAGGTCAGGAAGCGGTATATCAACAACTGTAATCTCCTTTTCTATATCCTCTGGTATGTTGAGCATGGAAGAAATAATAAAAAGATACTTACCGCTTTTACCGGTGTGGGAATTGTAAAAATCCTTTAGCTGCCTCAAAACCCTTGGTAGCTTTATATAGAACTGAAGATCCTTGAACAGTATAAAACCTCTGTCTATACTCTCAAGAACCTTGTGAATACTGTCTGTAGGGTCGTAGTTGTTGTGGTTATTTTCAGTCCCGAATTCCCGGAATGAGTCCCAGCTTGTCAATTCGAACTGATCACCGTACAGATCTTTACCAAGTTCCTTAAGAGAATTCTCAACATAGGATTCATCACGGGAAAGAAGATAGATTATCGGATACCCCGCCCCTATGAGTGTCTTTAATTGATTTCCAGGAAATGCCATAATAAATTATCAAGGATATGAAACAATTCTATACCCCGCTCTGTAAAGTTTGTCTCGGGTGTTCTCTTCTCCAGCGTAGTTTATTCAATGCATTGATGAACGCCTTTGCACTCGCAACAACAATATCTGTACTTGCTCCCTGCCCCTGAGTAACGATACCATTTTCGGAAACTCTTACGGTAACTTCACCTTGTGCATCGGTTCCTCCTGTAATAGATGAAACTATATAGTGTTCAAGGTCGGGATTTTCTCCAGTAGCTTTTTTGATCGCCTTGTATATCGCATCAACAGGACCGCCCCCTGTCTCGGAAGCAGTTACTTCCTCTCCGTTTATTTCAAGGACGATCGTAGCCGTCGGTGACATACCTGTACCACCTGCAAAATTTGTTGTAATCATTTTATAATAGTTGGATGAGCGAACGAATTCTTCACTTATCAATGCTTCGATATCTTCGTCGAAGACATATTTTTTCTTATCAGCGAGATCCTTGAATTTTTTGAACGCAGTTTCAAAATCTTCTTCACCAAGATCATAACCGTATTCCATAAGTCTTTTTCTGAAAGCATGACGACCTGAATGTTTTCCCAGGATTATCTTGTTGGATGGAATTCCGACCTCCTCGGCTTTCATGATCTCGTAGGTCATCCTGTGCTTTAAAACACCATCCTGATGTATGCCCGCTTCGTGTGCAAAAGCGTTAGCCCCGACAATAGCTTTATTAGGCTGAACACTTACCCCTGTGATCTGAGATACAAGCCTGCTTGTAGGATAGATCTGATCAGTATGAATTCCTGTTCTATACGGGTGCTGATCGTTTCTGACCTTTATTCCCATAACTATCTCTTCAAGGGATGCATTGCCCGCTCTTTCACCAAGTCCGTTTATAGTACATTCAACCTGTCTTGCACCTTCTTTTATAGCTGCCAGGGAATTTGCAACTGCCAGCCCAAGATCATTATGACAGTGAACACTAAGTATCACATCGTCTAGAGAAGGCACATTCTGTTTCAGAGTACTTATAATGTTTGAGAATTCCCCGGGAACCGTATAGCCCACAGTATCAGGGATATTAATAGTGGTAGCTCCTGCCCTGACTGCTATATCTACCGCTTTACAAAGAAAATCCATATCGGTTCTTGTCGCATCCTCGCAGGAAAATTCAACATTGTCAGTGTAGTTTTTGGCATGCTTTACAGCTGCGCTTATCATTTCAAGAACTTCGTCCCTTGTTTTCTTTAACTTGTGTTGAAGATGTATATCAGAAGTGGCTACGAATGTGTGTATTCTGGGAGACTCGGCATTTTTAACAGCTTCCCATCCGCGGTCAATGTCCTTTAAACTCGCTCTGCAGAGCCCGGCTATCTGACAGTTTTTAATCTTTTCTGAAATGTTCTTTACAGACTGAAAGTCTTCTTCTGATGAAATCGGGAAGCCAGCTTCTATGATATCAACTCCGAGCTTTTCAAGCTGGTACGCAACTCTCAGTTTTTCCTCGGCAGTCATACCGCATCCTGGAGCCTGTTCGCCATCTCTCAGAGTAGTATCAAAAATACGAATGTAATTATCTTTCATTAAGGCCTCGGAGATTAAAAAATCTAATCATAATAATAAATTATACAATGTCAACGATACCATAACTATATTTTAATCACTATTTCTGGAGATTAAAGGAAACCCGGTTTTGCATTCAATGCTCTATAAACCGGTAGGAAGGTCGAGGAAATACGATTCAACTTCGAATCTGTCTTCAATAACTTTGCAAAGAGCCCTCAATCCGATAGTTTCCGTACAGTGGTGCCCGGCAAATATTACATTAATACCGAAATCTTTGGCTGTGTAGTAAATTTCTGTAGTATCTCCGGTTATATAAAGGTCTACTTCTTTAGCCATTGCTTCATAAAAACCGCCGTAACCCCCTCCTCCACTACAGACAGCCACGGTTCTTACCCTTTCAGGACCAAACGCAAGTAACTTTGATTTTGTATTAAGTTTTTTATTAAGGACCTTCTCAATTGCCTTTATAGTAAGTCCGTCAGGTATCTCTCCTATCCAGCCGACGTTCTTACCTTCATTTAATATGAATTCATCAATTATTCCGGCACCCAAAAGTGAAAGTATCTGCGCATTGTTTCCGACCTCTTTGTGACGGTCCAGGGGAAGATGGCAGGCATATAGAGAAATATTTCCTGATTTCAGGATTTCAAGCCTTTTTTTCGCCCATCCCGAGTATGAGGGGTTAAGGTTTTTCCAGAAATGACCGTGATGTACAATGATCATGTCGCCCTTGACCGAGGAAGCTTTCCTGAAAGCTTCAGAGCCTGCATCTACGCAGTATACTATCTTTTCCACCCGGCTTTTCCCTTGATACTGAAGGCCGTTCCAGCATGCATCACTGATTGCGTTTATATCAAGATACTCGTCCAGGAAATTGCATAATTTTTCAAGACTCACCATTTTTTACCCAGAAATTAGAACCGGACTTAATATACGACTGAATTTACTTCGTTCAGTTTAAATAATTTTTAAAAGTTTGAAAATATCAACCTTGAATACCTTCTATGGATGATTAATTTATGAATATATTTATACAATAACAGGAGGTATTTAAAATGAGAAATTTAACGCTTTGGGAACCTTTCAGGGATCTGATGAACCTTCAGGCGAGATTAGACAGGGCATTCAAGGAATCCGGTAAGTCCATAACAGGTGATGCAGGCGAAGGATTCGATTCTGCAACATGGACACCGGTGGTGGATATTAGTGAAAACAGTGAAAACTTTGTTATAAAAGCGGATATTCCTGGTGTAAAGAAAGAAGATATCAATATAGACATAAATGATAAGACTTTGAGCATAAAAGGTGTGAGAAAGCTGGAAAAGGAAGAATCAAAAGATGACTATATCAGAATTGAACGTTCCTACGGAGAATTCTCCAGAAGCTTTTCACTGCCACAGAATATTGATACCAAGAATATCAAGGCCAGTTACAAAGACGGTATACTCGAACTGACACTCCCCAAGAAAGAAGAAGCGAAACCCAAAAAAATAAATATCGATGTTTCATAATAAATGAGTCACCCTTTTTCGGGTGACTCATTTATCCACCTGAATATACAGCAATGTGACTGTTTTTTAGTCACATCACTCCCATTTAATAGCACTATAAAATCCTGATAATAAAATGTCGTGTAATGTCAGGTAGTTAGATTTCTAAACAAATTGGCATATCATTTGCCATTATATAAATCAGGCTACCAAAATAAGTACCTCCTTACCACCTTATATAAAGTCAGTTGATCAATGATGACGGTTCAACTGACTTTTTTATTTTCCTAAACTTTTAAATAGCGGTAAATCCATTATCTTTATAGCCTCTCGAATTATGTTTAGAATATACTGGTGAAAATGATGGCGTATAAAAATAAATTAAGGATTGCAATTGTCGGATCTGGACCTGCCGGGTTCTATGCTGCAGAACATCTTTTCAAAAATTCCGATATTGATATTTACATAGATATGTTCGACAGACTTCCTACACCTCATGGTCTTGTCAGATCCGGAGTAGCACCGGACCATCAGAAAATAAAGTCGGTATCCAAAGTGTTCGACAAAATTGCATTAAAACCGGAGTTCAGGTTCTTTGGTAATGTTGAATACGGGAAACATATAAAACTCGAGGACCTCAAGCGATTTTATAACCAGATAGTATTCGCAACCGGAGCACAGACAGACAGAAAAATGGGGATTCCTGGTGAAGATCTCAGAGGTAGTCACACTGCAACTGAATTTGTTGCATGGTATAACGGTCATCCGGACTATTCAGAACTTGATTTTGACCTCTCTGTTAAAAGTGTTGCAATAGTGGGTGTTGGTAATGTAGCAGTAGATGTAGCAAGAATATTATGCAGAAGTAACGAGGAACTTCTCGAAACAGATATCGCAAATTACGCACTTGAAAAGCTTTCAAAAAGCAATATAAAAAAAGTTTATATGCTCGGCAGAAGAGGTCCTGCACAGGCTGCGTTTACGAACCCAGAGGTGATGGAACTCGGGAGGCTTGCTGATGCGGAGGTCAAAACACTTTCTGAAGAAGTGGAGATCGACGAGCTTACAAATCAGGAAATTGAAAAAAAACAAGATAAGTCCACAATTAAGAAGCTTGAGATAGTAAAAGGATTCTCGGAAAGCAGACCGGGCAATAAAAGTAAAACCCTCTTTATAAGGTTCCTTGTATCTCCTGTTGAGATAATTGGGGATGAAAGAAATCATGTAAAAAAATTAAAGATAGTAAAAAACGAACTTTACAGAAATGAAAAAGGTGATCTTAGGCCCAGAGCAACAAACAAATACGAGGAACTCGATATCGGCCTGGTTTTTCGTTCCATAGGTTACGCCGGTGTTCCCCTTCCGGACCTGCCGTTCAGCGAAAGACATGGGATAATTCCCAATATTAACGGACGGATAACGAATGATGGTTCAGACGAACATATAACCGGACTTTATGCAACCGGCTGGATAAAAAGAGGTCCGACCGGTGTGATCGGCACGAATAAAGCAGATTCAGGTGAAACGGTTAAAAGCATGGTAGAAGATATTGAAAACAGGAAATTCATAAAAACCGACCAGCATACTGATAACGAGATAAATGAATTCATAAGGTCTAGAAATCCGAACTTTGTCACTTATAAAGACTGGCTAAAACTGGATGAGCTGGAAAAGCAAAGGGGTAAGAAACACGGAAGACCCAGGGTTAAGTACACAAAAATATCCGAGATCATGAAGGTTCTGGATAAAGACAAGGAAACAGATACATAATAGAAGACGGTTTTAAGCCTGAAGCTATGAAGCGCAATCTATGCAAAGCTCAGTGTAAGGAAGAGCTTCCAGTCTTTTCGGAGAGATCTGTTCACCACATTCCGAACATGTACCGTATGTACCGTTTTCGATCCTGACTATCGCATTATCTATCAGGTTCAGTTCCTTTCTTATATTTTCACCAAGTGAGTCAACAATCTCGTCATTTTCCCTTTCAATAGCCTGATCCTCCCCTCTGGAGTGTGTTTTCCTCTGACTTTCGTTTATACGATTTAACTTCTTCTGCAGCTCTTTGCTCCTGTTTACCAGATCATCATAAATATTTTTATATTCTTCTCTTTCTCCGGACATATAGTTTCCCCTGATCCTATTTTATAATTTAAACATTATCATAATAACCAATAACTTATCAATCGTAACAGCATTTCCTTTATCTATTCCACTTTTCCGGGACCCACCAGTTTCAGTTCCTCACTGTATTTTTTCCCACTGTTTGTATCTTCAAAAACGATCTGTATCTTCTTCGAACCTTTTTCAGAAACTATATCGGGAGGGAATTTTACAAAAAAATGAACCGTCATATTACTGCCGGCATTTAAACCGAAAGCGTCAGACTGTGTTATGAACTCGACTCCTTTTTGTCCCCATGTTCCGGGAAGCTCCATTTTCAGGGTTGTATCATCAAAGCTCTGGTTCTTCAGATGCACCTTGAAATGATTTATTATCTCTTCCCTTTCATTCCCCATTACATTATGTCCATCTTCTGCATGTTCTTTAACAACCTGGTAGGGAGTATCTTTTGCACGCAGGATAGTTATCATGATGTTCTCTCTTCTTGAAACATTGAACGCAAGAGCACCGGTAATAACTGCAATGAGAACCAGATAAATTAAGGTTCTTGACCTTAAATACGAGCTTTTTCCCCCGGACACCTCCCTTTCGGAAGCATATCTTATAAGTCCCTTCGGCCTTTCCACTTTCTCCATAACTTCATCACAGGCATCCATACAGGCAGTGCATGCTACGCATTCCAATTGTAATCCTTTCCTGATATCTATACCCGTAGGACACACATCGACACATCTGAAGCAATCAATGCAATCGCCTTCTTTCTCTCCCGGCTTGACAGTTCCTCTGCGGGGTTCGCCTCTTTTTGTGTCGTATGAAACATTTATGGAATCATCATCCATAAGAACTGACTGGAATCGACCGTAAGGACACATAATTATGCAGAACTGTTCCCTGAACCATCCGAAATCGAATAGCAGTACAGCAGTGATGAAAGCCATTATGATAAATATTGTCCAGTTCTGACCAGGGTTATGCTGAGTCATTTGAACCAGTCTTTCAGCTCCGACAAAATAGGCCAGAAAACTGTGAGCAACCATAAGGCTAACAAATGTAAAAAGTATCCATACAATGCTGTATTTAAAGATTTTCTCGCCGTTCCAGGAAATTTGTGCAAGATTTCTCTGCTTGATGTGACTGCCTATGACCCAGTACTCTATCCTTCTGAATATCCCGTCGATAAAAACAGTCTGGGGACACGCCCATCCACACCATACCCTTCCCCATACCGCTGTGATAAAAGCAAGGCCAATACTAAGAAGGGCCAGTATAAAGAAGACAAGCGGTCCGTCATGGGCCCAGAAAGTAAGACCGAACACTGAGAATCTTCTTTCCACTATATCGAACAACAGTGCCTGATGACCACCGATCCTGATCCAGGGTAGAACAAGCAGAATGACAATAAGGATAGACTGAACCGAAGTTCTGAGAGTTCTGTACAGACCCTGAACGCTTGCAGGAAATACATAAACCCTCCTTCCGGTCTCATCAGTTGTTGCCAGTCTGTCCTCTGGAAGTTTCCTCCTGTCAATAACCTTCATGCTAATACTGTACCTTATCCCCCTGTGGTGCCTTCGCACCTTCAGGATTCGAACCGTGCAGGCCGTAAACATATGCGGCAACGTTTATTATCTGGTCTGATGTAAGCTGCCCTCCCCATGGCGGCATTCCCTTGTCAGGAACTCCATTGGTGATGATGTCCCTAATTGCACTTACTGTACCGTCTCCATGAATCCAGTAATCATCCGTAAGGTTCGGACCAATAATACCCTGTGCCTTGTCTCCGTGGCATGCAATGCATTTCGTCTGAAAAACTTCCTTCCCGGCGGCAATTCTTTCCTTGTCCATAACAACAGCTCTGGCATCGAACTGTGATCCCTCTTCAGCCTGATGTGTCTGCTGCATTTCCTCGATCTTCGCCATGTTGGCTTTCAGTTCCTGATCAAGTGTCGGTCCTCCAAAGACTTGATAATAAAGAAAGTATCCGACCGCAACCACTATTGTAATGTAAAAGGTCATTAACCACCATCCGGGCAGAGGATTATCAAGTTCCTTAATCCCATCGTACTCATGATCCTCTATTATTTTATCCTTTTCATTTTCCTGGTTGCTCATTATTATCATCCTCCTCATCTTTTAAAGGTATATCGGCCAGTTCCCTGTAAACATTCACATTCGATTTCCTCATTACCGTGATCAGCAAATATATGAAAAATAAAAAGAAGATGATGAAAGGTATGAGTATCAGATACGGATGTTCAAAATATGAAAGTGCTATCTGTTTCATGGAATTACCTCTTTCCGAGACTTTGCAGATAAGCTATAATTGCAAGGATCTCGGTATTTTTTATATTCCCAAGAGAAGGGTCCTGAGATTTAAGCTCTTCGTATATACCATCAGCCTGTTCTTCGGCCTGCATATCCCCGTTGGCCACTGTTTCATGATCATACGGTACCCCCAGGTATTTCATAACGCTCAGCTTCTTTCTGAGTCCGATATAATCGATCTTTTTATTATTGAGCCATGAATATGACGGCATTATGGAATTGGGGGTTATATCCCTTGGATTAATCATATGCCTGTAGTGCCACATATCGGGGTATTTCCCTCCAACCCGTGCAAGGTCAGGCCCTGTTCTCTTCGACCCCCACTGAAAAGGTCTGTCGTACATGGATTCCGCAATTGTTGAAGGAGGTCCGAAACGAAGCACATCAAAAGGTAGTTTTCTTATCATCTGGGAGTGACATACATAACAGCCTTCCCTTACATATATATCCCTGCCGGCCAGTTCGAGGGGTGAGTAAGGTCTTACCATTTCGTCCTTGGGTAGATATTTATGAATGGACAATGTAGGGATTATCTCGATAACGGAACCGACAAGAATAGCTATAAAGACAAGTACTGTGAATACGGCACCAAGACCCTCGAGTTTTCTGTGTCCTTTGCCCGCACTTTCATGCCTTTCGGATTTCACATTCAAAGTTGCCGGAGTTTGATCGGCAGGTGCTTTTTTCCAAGTTAACCAGATGTTGTAGATCATGAGTATAAAACCGGTCAGATACAATGCACCGCCAACAAATCGTACGTAATAGAGAGGTACTATCTTCATAACGGTCTCGACAAAATCCGGATATACTAGCTGACCGCTCGAATCAACCGCCCTCCACATTAAACCCTGTGTAATACCGCTTGCCCACATGGAGATGTAGTACAGGAGGATACCGAGAAGACCTATCCAGAAATGAGTGTTCATCAGCTTCTTACTGTGCATTTCTGTTCTCCAGATCTTTGGCACCAGGTAGTAGATCATCCCGAATGTCAGAAATCCGTTCCAGCCAAGTGTTCCACCGTGTACATGTGCGATTATCCAGTCAGTATAGTGCGCCAGTGAATTCACCGATTTTATTGAAAGCAGCGGTCCTTCAAAGGTCGACATACCATAAAAAGTCACAGCGGTGGCAAGGAATTTGATTATTGGATCGGTTCTCACCTTGTGCCACGCACCCCTCAGGGTGAGCAGCCCGTTGATCATTCCGCCCCAGCTTGGCGCCCATAACATAAGACTGAAGACCATTCCAAGCGTCTGTGCCCAGTCCGGGAGTGAAGAGTTTAACAGGTGGTGGGGACCCGCCCAGATATAAATAAATACAAGTGACCAGAAATGTACAATTGAAAGTTTATAACTATATATAGGCCTGTTCGCCGCTTTGGGAACATAGTAATACATCAGACCGAGAAACGGTGTAGTAAGGAAAAACGCAACAGCATTATGACCATACCACCATTGGACAAGAGCGTCCTGGACACCTGCATAAACCGGATAGCTGTGCATCCAGCTTACAGGTATCTCTATTGAATTTATAACATGAAGTACGGCAACCGTTATTATAGTTGCGATGTAAAACCAGATCGCTACATAAAGGTGTTTTACTCTCCTTATTGCAATCGTACCGAAGAAGTTGACTGCAAAAACTACCCAAATTACTGTTATTGCGATATCAATTGGCCATTCCAGCTCCGCATATTCCTTCGACTGTGAATATCCAAGCGGAAGCGAGATAGCAGCTGCCAGTATGATTAACTGCCATCCCCAAAAGTGGATATTGCTCAGTCTGTCCGAAAACATTCTTGTCTTCAGAAGCCTTTGAGTTGAATGATATATACCAGTAAAAATGGCATTACCGGCAAAAGCGAATATCGCAGCATTGGTATGAAGCGGTCTGATTCTTCCGAAGGTCAGCCATTCCAGGTTCATGTTTGCAGGCCAGAAAGCAAGCTGCAAAGCTGCGAGCAATCCCACCAGAAAAGCCGCTGCAGCCCAGAATAAAGTTGCATAGATAAACTTTTTGACAATCTCCTCGTCGTATACAACAGTTTCCGTCTTAACTGTCGCTGCTGCAGTCACTTCCTTCATCTGATCCCTCCAATTTTTTGTTTTTTCCTTGTTTATAGTCGTCTATAAGTATTCTGTGACCCGGTGTTTCAAGGTCTTCGTACTGTCCGCTTTTGGTAGCCCATAGAAAAACGCTCAGGAATACAGCAGCGAGTATAAGGGATATAATCAGCGTGAAATAAATAATGTTCATTTATTCTGATAACTCCATTTAAGTTGTCTCTGCATTAAAAGACTCAGCAGGAACAGTGTTGTTGAACTCGCCGGCATTAATACCGCAGCAAGTAAGGGGTTTATATATCCGAGCAGAGCGAGGGTTCCGGCAGAGATATTGTATAAAAGCGAGAAAACTATGCTTGTTAAAACAGAGTTGCCGGTAATCCGGCTATGAGATAAGAGGTCAGTTATTGAGGTCAGGTCATTCCTTAAAAGATAGACATCGGAAAACCTCAGGCTTTCCTCAAGACTTCCCTGTATAGAAACGCCAACATCAGCCTCGGAAATAGCTCCGGCATCGTTTATACCATCGCCTACCATCATGCTATTTTCAGAACTGCGTATTATCTCTATTTTTTTCTCCGGAGACATTTCTGCATAAACATTCTCTGCAGGTATCCCCAGCTCGGAAGCAACTGAAATAACATTCCTTTTTCTGTCGCCGGAAATTATGTTGATGGCAACTCCGTATGATCTCAGATCCTTTAATACTTCGGGTACATCTCCCTTAATTTCATCACCAAGTAGTATCGAAGTTAGGAACTCTTTGTTCCTGTAAACGGAAAGTTTTGTAAGTACACTGCCCGGAATAATCTTTTCGTCATCACCCACCGATCCGGAGATAATTTCGTAACTATCCGATCCAATCCTGGCTTTAATACCTTTTGCAGGTATATACTGAAAACAGGACACCTCCGGAAGTTTACGCTCAGTGTCAGAAAAGTAGTTAACTACTGAACGGGCAACAGGATGAGCGGATTTTTTTTCGATCGCTACTATCGCATCAATATCCTTGTCTGATATGATGTTCCTATCCCATTTCAGAACATTGAAATTCCCTTTCGTCAGGGTTCCGGTCTTATCAAAAAAAATATTTTTTATTCCCTTAACTTTCTCCAGTATATCAAGGTCCTTTATGATCAGTCCCTTTTCTGATGCGGTCTTTACAGAATAGGCCATAGACAGGGGGAGAGTAAAAACAAAAGCACAGGGACAGGAAATCAGCACAAATGCTATTATCCGTCTCAATGACTCACCCGTTCCAAAATAAATGTGAAATATAAAAAATGAGACTACAGAAATTAATGCTACTGATGATGTAAAGATAGTTGAATACCTGTCACTCAAGCCCGAGAACCCACATTTAAAAAGATTTCTGTCTTCAATTTTACTGATAAGGCAACCTATCCTGCTCTCATCAACTGGTTTGTCCACTTTCAGTAGCAACTCGTCACTTTCAGAGATACTACCTGCATATATATAATCTCCTTCTGACGAATACTGGGGGATGCTTTCACCTGTTAGCACAGATAGATTGAGATGTACAGAATGACTTGACAAAAAACCGTCTGCAGGGACCCTCTCACCGTATTTTATTCTGATGAGATCCCCTTTTTTAAGCTCCTGTACCGGATATGGGGTTAAGTCCCCCGTGTGTTCGTCCTGCAGTTCAACACTGTTTCCTGAAAAAAGCGAGCTGGCAGGCGTACTTAGTCGGTTTATTCTCTCGCTTATGCTGTTTAGCATATACCTGCTTACCAGTAGCAGGAAGACAAAAAGTGTAATGGAATCGAAGTATACATCCCCGCCTTCGAAAAAATTTACAACACTGAGTGTCCAGCCGGCAAGCACTACGAAAACCACCGGAATATCTACAGAAGGTCTTTTATTTATAGCTGTGTAATAACTGTTTTTATAAAAGAGGTATGAGCAGTAGGTTATAACTGGTATCGAAAGTAAAAGACTTATCAGATCGAAATATGATGCGAAACTACCGGATGCTCCTGCGTATTTAGCTGCTGACAGTAGCATTACATTACCGGCACAAACCCCTGCAACACCTATCCTGTAGAGAGAATTTTTCCTTTCCTTTTCCCTGAAAATATCTGTTTCCCCGATTTTACCCACGGGGACGGTACTGTAACCGAACCTTTTCAATGTTTCCGGGAACTTTGAGTAACTGGAATCGTCACTAAACCTTACAGTAGCGACTTTGCTCGACATATTAAGAGACACAGAATCGATCTGCTCAACTATTTCAGATGTCTTTTCTATCAGCCACAAGCAGGCAGCACAGCTTATCCCGTTTATGTAGAATCTCATGCAGTGGTCATTTTCATCTGTTTTGTATATCTTCTTAAAATCGTCCAGGTCAAGATATCCGAATTCCTGATCACAAATCTCTCCTACGGGTGTGATTTTCTGTTCATCCCTCAATTCATAAAAATCATCCAGTCCCAGACTGTTTATCAGGTTGAATACATAATTGCACCCACTGCAGCAAAATAATTCATCCCTTTTTGAGGATATACTTTTCCCATGCGGAATTTCATTTCCACAATGAAGGCAGTATTGCCCTTCATGGTCCGATGCCGGGATTAAATCTTCCGGTGTATCAAAACGAAAAGCATTATTCTTCATTCTTATGAATTCGATTCGTCCCGTTTTATGAGTTCGGGTTTAACAACCATAACAGGACAAGAGGTTTCCCTGGCAATCTGTTCAGCTGTACTCCCGAGAAGGAACCTCTTAAATACTCCTTTCCCGTGCGAGTTAACAAGTATCAGATCGAAATTGTTCCTTTTGGCATAATTCACTATCTTTGCTGCAGGATTAATCCCGAATAAAACCTTCGTAAGTACACTGAAATCCTTACTGCCATTATCTGAAACACCTGATTGAGAGACAATCTCGTCGACGAATTTCTTAAGATCAGCAGTGGTCTCGTCAATTATTTCGCTTATGATCTTTTCCGGTATCTCGTAGATCTGAAAGGCGATATTCATTACGTAAACAACCGTTATATGACATCCTTCTTTTTCAGACATGAAAATCGCGGTCTTGAGCGCGTCAGGAAGTTTTTCTCCGATATCCACTGGTACTAGTATCTTTTTCGGCTTTACAACAGCATCGACATCCGAACTCTTGGTGATCAGAATAGGCTTGTGAGTTTTCCTCAGCACCTCTATAGAAGAACTCTCTATGAGCATACTGCCAATGAACCCCCTGGATGATATACCCATTATTATAAGATCGGTCTCTTTTTCGTTTGCGAAGTTTACGATCTCTGTAGCAACATCGCCCCTTATTATTTCACTTTCGAAATCTATATTCTTTTTCTCAAGGCTCTCTGATAATTCCCTGAATTCCTCCTGGTACTTCTTTTCGGTCTTTTCTGCAACATCGTACAGATACGGCGCGTAATACGGGTTTATGGGAAGTGAAATGGAATATACATGTATTCCATATACCTTTGCCTTGTAGTGCTTTGAAAAGTATTCAACATATTTCAGGGCGAATTTAGATTCTTCCGAGCAGTCGTATGCCCACAGGATATTATTAATTTTCATTGTCATATTCATGTAGAGATTTATTTAATCTGGACCTTTATCTCCTTTGGTTTTGATTTAGCTGTCTTTGGAAGCTTTATCTCAAGGACCCCGTCCTTGTATGTAGCTTTCACCAAGTCTTCTTTTACATCGACGGGTAGTCTCAGCCTCCTGGAAAAACTCCCGTATGATCGTTCAGAGTAGTAATAATCATCTTTTTTAGTTTCCTCTTCTTTCTTTACCTCACCCTGAACATTGAGCATACCGTCAGAGATTGAAATATTTATATTCTTTTTGTCTATTCCGGGAACTTCCATTTTTACAACAAGTTCATTCTTACTATCGAACATATCGACTTTAGGAGTCAAGTCTTCGAACTTTGCGAATTCCTCAAATACTGGGAACCTGTTTCTCATAAGATTTTTAAAAGGTTCCTCAAAAAAACGCTCAAAAAGAGTATCGATCTCTTTTTCATTTATTTTTTTTGGTAACGCCATTTTAATTACCTCCGTATGACAATTTCAATATATTATTGAGGCAACTAATGTGCCATATAATCAAGCCGTTTTATATGCTATAATCTTTAAACAAAAGGTACAAATAACCGGTTGTAATGTCGGTTGTACGAATTCAGTACAAAGAGTTCCTTCCGTAAAAGAACGTTCCCGATAAAAACGATAAGATTAAGCCGTTGTTTTAGTATGGTATAACTATTGCAAAGAAAGCTGTATTACAATGAATGATTATCCAGTAACACTGAACCTGTACAACAATATCCAGGTGTTCTTCAGACCTGTTGAAGAGAAAGATTTCAATCATTTAAGTATTCTTATCCATGATATACCCAGGAGCGAGCTCATTATCTACAAGGATGATGTAGTAACAGGTGAGAAGATAGAAGAATGGTTCCTGAGTCAGAAATATCAGAAGAACGTACACATACTCGCTGTTGCAGGCAAAAGGGTAGTGGCTGAAGGGACAATGCATTCAGAAGGTCTGTACTGGAATAATGCTGCGGAAATAAAACTAATAGTTCATCCTGAATTCAGGAATATGGGTATAGGTCGCAAAATGTTCAGCATCCTGCTCCAGGAAGGTTTCAGAAATAAGATACAGAAGATCGTTGTAAGATATACTCCGGAAAACAAGGGATTTCAAAAAATACTAGAGCAATTTGAATTCAAACCCGAAGCCGTATTGCACTACTATATACAAGACGAGGAGACGAAAAAAAGAAAAGACCTTGTCGTTGCCTCCTTCGACCTCGGTAGCTGGAGCAAGCGTTTTGAATATTACAGGAATCTGTTTAATTTATAACATCGGTAAAGATAGTGTAAATTAATATTTTGTTTTAAAATCACAACATACAACTTTATCTCTTGATATTAATAAGACACATTGGAACAGACTAATTACCGGGAAATATTCGAGTCCATACCAACATCCCTTATCATAGTTAAC
>Ga0102952_1000115_pt1 | contig 40254 bp, 53 predicted proteins | sample SalPon2A_C_D1_MG_FD_78506 | JGI IMG/M metagenome (GOLD analysis project Ga0102952, IMG submission 78506) | Soil microbial communities from South San Francisco under conditions of wetland restoration - Salt Pond MetaG R2A_C_D1_MG | ecosystem: Environmental > Terrestrial > Soil > Wetlands | place... | reverse complement strand
CGATGCGCGTCGCGACGTGTGCGAACCCGTGGTCGATCGCAGTCAGGCACGTCTGCACCAGCTCGCGGGTCACCTCGGGCTGCTGCGCCCCCGGGTGTGTGCTGACGATCTGCGCGGCGCGGGAGATCAGGTCCCACACCTCGGCAATGGTATTGTTGCTGGTCTGGTCTACCTGACGCGTGTCGATCTGGAGGTACTCGCCGCTCGGCATGGTGGGCGCCAGGTCGCCCACAAACGGGGCGTACTGGATGTGTCGGGACATCTTTTCGGTCTCTCTTTCTCAGGGGTTGTGGCCGCAGACCGGCCGGATACGGATTCGCACACCTTCGCGGCCGAGCTGTACTCGGTGCTCGGTGAGCTTGGTGGAGGTGACCTGGCTGGCCTTCTGCCAGGCGGTGCGCAGTAGCGCACCCTTGACGACGCGCGCGAGCTCGGGGAGCTCGCCGCGGCCGCGGCCGGAATGCATCGCCCGGCAGGGTCGAGCGCGAGGTCGCCCTCGAGCGGGCCGCGAGATCCGAGCCGGATCCCCGCCAGGGTGGCGATCAGGTCGCACCATTGCGAGAGTCGGCGGCGCGCGATCGCCGGCCCGGCGTGTGGCACCGGGGCCAGCGGCTCGCCGGGGACAAACACGAGGGTCTCAATCATCGGCCACCGAGCGCTTTCTCGATCGACCCGGCCAGTGCCTTGCAGGCGGTCGGGGCGTTGTAGTAAGCCGCACTGGCGACCAGTGCCCCGACGCTCACCTCGACTTTGGCGTTGTAGCTCCCATCACCTGACCGCCAGAGCCACGGTCGGCCGAGCGTCTCGGCGGCGGTCCACAGCTGATCGATGGTCTGCGCGGTATCGAGGAACTGGCGCCAATCGTCAGTCATTGCCGGTTTGCCTTCCTGGGGTTCGCCGATCGACGCTGGGCGCCATCAGCAGCGGTTTCGGGATCGCGTCCAGCACCGAGAACCCCTGGCCGAGCTCGGCGGGCGGCGCTCGGCCGGCCTCGAGGTCGAGCAGCACGTCGCGCCAGCGGCGCGGATCGTCGAGCCAGTGCAGCAGCAATCCGACCGGGCGCTGGCCTGCACGCGCGGCGCGGGTCAGCGCGGCGAGCTGCTCGAGCGTCAGCCCGTCGCCGAACGGGCGCTGCAGCCGCTGGCAGAACTTCCAGCCCGTGCCGGTCGGCTCGAGGCCGCCGCTGCGCAGCACCCCGAGTGCTGCGGCCAGCAGGTCGGGGGGCTCCACGTTGGACCGCAAGTCTGCGCGCCCGCGCGTACCCGGAGGGTTCGGTACTGTTCCTGTACTGTTCGGGCGGCCCGGGGGGCCGCCCTTTCGGGCCCGATTTGGCCGCCCTTTCGACCCTGTCTGGCCGCCCTTTTCGTCGGAAAGGGTGTCCCCAGGGGCCGCCCTTTCCGGGGGTGAAACAGCGGCCCCGGGGGCCGCCCTTTGTGGAGAATTCTCCCCGGCCTGCCGCATCAGCTCGACGAACCCGCCGTCGCGGGCGGCCGGCGCCACCACGTAGACCGTCGTGTTGCCGCGGCCGCCGCGGTTGCTGGCGGTCTCACGGGCGAGCAGCCCACAGGCCTCCAGGTCGCGGAGGTTGCGCTGTATGACCCTCCGGCTCGAGCCGACCATCTTGGCCAGCCGCGGCACGCCCGGCCAGCAGCGGCCGTCGTCGGCGGCGTGGAGCACCAGGGCGAGCCAGACGCGAACCCGCACCGGGAACGCGTCCGAACCGAGGGCGGTGGCGAGCCGATCGAGCGTGCCGATCATGGGCGACCCCTCGCCCGCGCCCAACGGATGACGATGGCTTCGGGCAAGAACACGTCACGGTCGGCGCCGAGCGCCTCAATCCGCATCATCGAGTCCAGTTGGTCGCCATGGTGGGCCCCGGTCAGGGCCCTTGTCTCGTCGATCTTCCAACCCACCACGAGCTCGCCGTCTGAGCCGGCCCGACCCCCGGCCTGCCAAACGAACGCCTGCCCGACCTCGAGGTCGCGTAGTTTCCGGTGCGGCATGACAGGCCGCGCTTCCTGGATCGTGACCTTGGTCGCTTTCGGATCACTCGCCACGGTCGTTCTCCTCGGCCATGAGATCCATCTCGAGAAACCCCGACAGGCAGGAGGCGCCGCGGGGCCCGCGGTCCCGGATGCACTGCAGCATCTTGCTGGTCGCCGGCCCCCAGCTGTTCAGGCCGGCGAAGCGCGCGACGGCGACCGCGCTGCGGTGGCCGCCGCGCCCTTGAATGTCGACCAGGTCCTCGAAGTCGAGCACCAGCAGGCGGTGGCCGGCCAACGCCTGCAGGCGCTGCGGTGCGCGTTGGTTCAGGCGCCGGAGACCGTTGCCAACCCGCCCGAGGTGCTTGCGTGAGGGCCTGGGCATGCCGGTGACCTTGGCCAGCCACTTGCCATGGCTCTCGGCCTGCTGGCTGGCGTCGCGGCGTAGCCAGATCCACGCGACCCGCTCGGCAGCCACCGCCGGCGGGATGTTGTCGGGGTCGAGCGGCGGGCATAGCAGCTTGACGGCGTGGCCGCGCGCCTGCGCGATCGCATCCAGGTGGTGCCGAAACCGGTCGTCCTCGCCCGAAACCGGGGTGCCGAGCCAGGGCACGCCGGCGGCCGCGAGCATCTGCATCACCAGCGAGGTGCCGCAGCGGCCGCCGCCGCATACCGCCAGGATCTCGGCGCGGCGATCGGTCATGGCCGCCGCCTTGGAAACGGAGCTGCGCGAGAGGGCAGCGCATGCGCCCGCCGCCCCCTCGCGCCACTCCCGCCCCCCGTCCCATCAGCCAGGGAGCGCCCGCCTCGACACTCGGTCAGGAGTTGCAGGAATTGGGCGGGATGGCGTCGATTGGTCGGCCACAACGGAACCCGCTGGTGGCCGCGCAGGCAAGCGGAAAAGCGGCCCCGGGGGGCAGTCGAGAAGAGAGTGCCCGACCCCCGGGGCCTGTTTGTGGAGAGCAACCCGCCCCGGGGAGTCGCACCCCGGCCGCGCCAACGCGCGAAACTTCGAGCGAGGAACATCACTTGGCCGCCTTCTTGGCGCGCTTGGCCTTCTTGGCGGCCTTCTTCTTCGCCGGTTTCTTGCCGCCCGCCTTCTTGGCGCGCTTGGCCTTCTTGGCGGTCTTCTTCTTCGCCGAGGTGGCGCGCTCTTGCTTGACCGCCCGGGTGTGGGCGGCCAGGTCGATTCCCATTGCGACGGCGAGCTGTCGCCAGGCGGTGCGGGCCTGCGAGCCGGCGTACTGGTGGAGGGCGGCGCGCGTCATCACCAGCTCGACCACCAGGCCGACCAGCTCGGGGCCGCTGAGCGACGGGATCGCGCGGCCGAGCGCGGCGCCGCGGCCGCCGCCGCCCTTGCCACTCGCCAGCTGGCGGCGTTGTGCCACCTGTTTGGTGACGTCGGCCCACAGGCCGTCGCTGAGCGCCAGGGCGATCGGACCCCAGCAGGTCGCATCGGCACCCTCGCCGAGTACCCGCTCGGCGACCTCGACCACCTCGAGCAGCGCCCGGATCGAAACCGCGTGCTCGAGCGCGGTCTTTTCGCGCGCCGCGCGCTCGGCCGGGCTGAGCCGCTGGGCGGCGGCCTGGCGTTTGCCGAGCTCGGGGTGACGCTGTTTGAGGACCTGCGCCGCCGCCTTGGCGTCGACCAGCTCGAGGGTTTTGAAGGTGCCCGGCTCCTGCACCAGCACCGGCGGCGGTGCATCCTTGCCGAGCAGGGTGCGCCAGGTGCGGGCCTTCTGCGGGTCGTGGGCCCAGGCCTTCTCGCTGAGCAACACCAGCCCAGCCACTGCACCCGGGGGTCGGACCCGTCGAGCAAGCTGCTCGAGCTCGGCGGCGCTGGCCTCGCGGCCGCCCTTTTTGGCCGCCTTGGCGACCCGGGCGCGGTGCGCGGCGTCGGCCTTCTCGCGAAAGCACGCGACGTCGGTGCAGACGTCTGCACCCTTCTTCTTGAGCTCGGCGCCATCGAGGTTTTTCGACATCTTCGGGCAGCTGCCGCAGGCCGGCTCGGCGGCGAGATCGAACGGGGCGCCCTTGAGCGCGCGCCGGAACCGGTCGGCGATGAGCCGCTCGGTGTCGGTTACCGTCAGCGGCGTGCCTTGCTCGCCCTCCCAATCCGGCGGGCCGTAGCCGTCGTCGCCGGTGGCCACCATCTCGGCAGCGCGCAGCTGCTCGGCCGGGTCCGGGATGCCGCTGACCAGGAGCGCCTGGCTTTTGGGGAGCTTGCCTTCGCGGTAGAGCTTCTGTGCACCCGGCGGCAGCCGGCCGAGCTGCAGCGCGGCATAGACGTAGCGCTTGCTCTTGCCGAGCGCCTTGGCGAGCTCGTCGACGCCGTAGCCGTGGTCGACGGTCAGCCGCTGCAGGCCGGCGGCCTCCTCGAGCGCGTCGAGGTCCTCGCGCTGCAGGTTCTCGACCAGCTGCACCTCGACGGCGCGCTCGTCACTGAGCTTCGTGACCACCACCGGGATCTCGGTCAGGCCGGCCAGCTTGGCCGCCCGCAGTCGGCGCGCGCCGGCGACCACCTCGACGCCGGTGCCGTTGTGCCGAACCAGGATCGGCGCCAGCACACCGTGAGCACGGATCGAGGCGGCGAGCTCGTCGAGCTTGGCCTGGTCGAACCGCTGGCGGGGGTTGGTCGAACCCTCGGCCACGTCGTGAATGGGGAGCGTGTCGGTCATGGTGAGGGTTCCTCCTTCGTGGTTTTTCCGGCTCTCGATCCGGCGGGGGGTTCGCAGCACAGCACGCGCCCCGGACCGGTGGCGACGGCGCCGAGACAGTCCCGGCAGATCACCGCCGAGTCGGTCCAGCGGCGCATAGCGCGCTCGGCCTCTGCTTGGAGCCGGCAGCGGCATTGCGTGATGTCGGTGCACGCCAGCGGGTGGCGGGAGAAACTCATGGCGATGACGGCTCAGGCTCCGAGCAGGGCGGATCGTCGTCACACTGCGCGCGGGTTGCGAACGCTACGACCAGCGTCGCCAGCGCCGCCCACGCGCGCGACGACGAGCACGACGACGGCGGGATCGCGCTGGCCGCCGCGGTCAACGCGCCGAGCTCCTCGACAGTCGGCAGGCCGTCGTCGATCTCGTCCTCGAGCTCGGCACTCTCGACGGCGCCGGCATGGATCCGGCGGCCTTCGCGCCAGAGATTGGGCAAGTCGGGGTGCCTGTCTTGGTGTACCCGGATCGCGCCGCCGCCCCTGAAATGGATGGTCAGGCGCGCGGGGGTACCCTCGGCAACCTCCATCTCGCGCTCGAGCGCGACGACATCCGTCAGGTCGAGGTCGAGGCCGTCCTGTCGGTAGAACCGCATCTCACCAGCCTCCCTTGAGCAGCGTGATCACGCCGGCGACGACCAGCGCCACCGCCAGCAGTCCGAGCCCGTAGCCGATCCCGCGCATCAGCGCCAACGCGTCGGCGGTGACGTCCTCGGCGCTGCGGCCTTGGCCGCCCGCCACCAGCGGCGGCGGGTGGTCTTCGTACGGCCCGACCTGGTCGTGCCAGTTGTCCATCCGCTCGGCCACCCGGGCGAGCGTCTGCCGGCCCTCGAGCAGCGTCGCGCGCACCTCCTCGGCGTCGACCGCCGTCAGCGTCGAGAGGTCCTCCCGGGCCTGCTCGTGCGCCTGTACCTTCATGTAAGCCAGGTCGCGGCTGGTCTGGTCGAGCTCGGCGCTGGCCTCATGGAACGCGATCGTGACCGCGACCAGCGGGTCGAGCTGCTCGCGCCGGTTGAGCACCGCTTTGAGCCGGCGGGCACAGGCCTCGAACACCCGCGGCGGGATGTTGGGCGCGCGCAGCTGGTTAACCAGATCGATCCTCGCCGACGGCGGCATCTGGTCGGGGGACTCGTCTTCGGGCACCTCGCGGGCACGGACGGCCGGGTCCCGCACGATGTCCTCGGCCGTAATGGCGTCGGCATCGTAGTCGGCCGGGCACTCGACCCACACGAGGGTCTGGTCCTCGGTCGGGTCGATGCCGCCCTGGGCCTCGGTGAGCTGCTGGCGGGTGATGCGTGTCTGCGCCATCTGGCGCCGCTCCGGCATGTCGTCGCATCTACAGGGCATCGCGGGGTTCCTTCTTGGTGGTGGTTGCCTCGTTCAAGGCGGCGGTGATCGTGCGGTTGACGTCGCTGCGCAGCCGCGGCTCACTCTTGGGGTCGGCGTAGGTCCAACACCCTATGGCGCGCCAGATCGCGGCCGCGGTCTCGGTCAGAAGCGGCTGCAGGCCTCCCGCGCAGCCGGCGACCACCGCAAACCACAGGCCCTGCGGGCCGGCCACCGAGCCGGCCTGGTCGGCGATGGCGCGCCACAGCTCGCGCCAACGGCAATCCAGCGGGGCGCGGCCGGCGCGCTCGAGCTCGAGGCGGTGTGCGGTGTCGAATCGGCTCCAGACCGTGCGGGCGCGGCCGACAAAGACCCGGCCGTCCGCGTCACAACAGCGCAGCAGCAACCGGATCGCCGCCTGCACCTCGACGATCTCGAGCTCGCGCGCCAGGCGGGAGGCATCGCACTCGTTCGGGTCGGGGCCGCCGGTATGCCGCTCGAGCTCGGCGCACAGCGGATCCCACTCTTCAGGGATCGTGCCGGCTTCGGCGTACAGCTCGTGCGCGTAGCCGCGGCAGAGGCGATAGACGTCCCAAATCCGATCCGGCCGCACCACCGGCTCCTCGAGCAGCCGGCGGAGCTCGTTCCAGCCCGCCTCGACCGCGGCGGCGGGCCCGGTGTATTTCTCGCGCTGGGCGAACCAAAGCCGATCGATCAAATTCACCGCCCGACCCACCGGGCCATCCGGAGCAACCGCGCTGGCGTCGGGGCCGGCCGCCGCGCCGCATTGCCGGTGCTGCTCGGCAAAGTCGCGCCCCCCGGCCAGCATCACCCGCGCTCGGCAAGGTGTGTCTGGCAGCCAGGTCTTCCCACAACCGCGGCAGACCCAACACCAGGAGAACGCGTCTAGGCCGACGTGAAGCGCGAGAAATACTTCGACCACCTTGTCGAGCGCCTCGCCGATGGGCTCGTGGTCGAGCTGGTCTGCGGGTTCAGTCGCCGCCATGGCTGGCCTCCTGCTCGTCGTTCCACCACTGGTCGAGCACCTCGCGGCCTTCGTGCGCAGTCGCGATGTGACGGCCGCGGTGGCCGGCCGCCCGGGTGCACACCGGTCGAGGTGCGGGGCCTGGCCCGAGCTCCACCCATCTATCACCGCCGGGCGCAGCTTCTTCGCAGCGGGCCCCGTCGTTGACGAAGACGTAAGACCGCGGCAGGGTCCGGAGCTCATCGAGGCGGGCGCGCAGCTGCCGCAGCTCCCCCGCCTGGTCGCTCGCCGGCGACCGGCTCGCGGGGAGCACCGCACAGGTCGTGGCAAACAGAGTGGCGATATCGGCCAGCGCTTTGCCGATCCGGTGGCGGTGCTCGGCCATCGTGTCGCTGACGTCGTCGCACCGATGAACGGTCTCCAGCGCGCCGGCGAGCGCGGTGATCTGCGCCGCGCTCGGCAGATTCACCTCGATCGTTTCGGCCGTCATGGCCCGGCCTTCCGCTCGCCGTTCCGGTCCCGCCCCGCGGTGCCGACAGCGCGCGGCCGCCAGAGCTCGCCATCGAACCAGGGCGGGCACGGGAAGCGGTCCGAGAACGGCCACCCGTCTTGGGGGGCGACCTCGACCTCGAGCGCGTCGGGCCAGTGCAGCAGCGCGAGCGTTTCCGCCGTCTGCTCGTTCTCGGCGTCGACGACGAACACCACGACCGAGGCCGGGTCCTCGCCCATCCGCTCGCCGGTGCACCACCAGGGGCCAGGCGGCGGGTAGAGGACCGGTCGCGGGTCGTCGCAGGGCACCAGGAACCGCAGCCGCCAGCGCGCCGGCGCGCCGCTGGCCGGCTCCGGCGCGGGGGCATCCTGCCAGGCCGACCCGTCCCACGCCATCCGCTCGCCGGTGGTGGTGTTCGACCAGAGCACCCCCGGGTCCGGGTCCGGCGGGGCGGTGGGGCCCCGGAAGTGTACGGGCAGGTCGGGTTCTGGCTCACGGTCGCCGGCGTCGAGCTCGGGCTCGGGATCAGGCTGCAACGCGAACTCGCACCCGTCGCGGTGGTCGTCCTCGAACACCCCAGGAATGCGGCGCGCGCCGCAGCTGCTGCACTCCTGCAGGTCCTTTTCGGCGTCCGGAACGTCTCTCCAGCTGTGTTGCTCTTCCATGGTCTCTCTTGTCGTCAGCAGCGCGGGCCGCGCTGAAAGAATCTCCACCGGCCACCACTCCGGCCCCCCCACAGAAGGAGATTTGACGGAGGGGGGCCCTCACCATGTTTGCTCACTCGGAACCCGACGCGCCCTCGTCTCACGCGCCACGCTGGCGGCCGGTGGAGAAGTGTTCACGTTGTGCCCTCGGCGGCGGCGCGCAGCCGCTGCGCCAGGGCCTCGATCTCGAGCCGTAGCTCACGGTGGCGCGCCTCGAGGCGGCCACTCATGCTGCGCAGCTCCGACGCCGCGGCGGCCGCGGCGCGCCAACCGGCCTGGTATCCGGCCTGGCGCGCGTTCTCGACGTCCTCGCGGCTGTAGGTCGGGGGCCCGGCCTCGCCGTCTCGTCTGGCCGCCGCCCTCTGCTGTGACCGCACCTCGGCGCCGATCATGGCGTCGATCGGGCGAAATGGCTTTGGTCTATCGCTGGTCACGGTGCACCGCCGGTCGCGCGCTGGCGCCGAGCGCTCGTCACGCCGCGCTCGAGCGCGGAGAGACGCTCGACCTTCGTGGGGTTGTCCGTGGGGTCGTCGCTGGGCACTCGCTTTCCCTTCCTGTTGCTGTTCGGACCGCTCGAGAAGGCCGCACCCCCCGGGGAGCGCAGCCCGACCTCCACCCCGGGGAGTCGTGGTCGGGCGCTTGGGGCAGCCTTCTCGGGAGGTCCGGACCCGTCACGTTTACAATCTGAGCGGTGCGGCGCTGGCTCCCGTCGACTCCAATCGCGCAAACGCATCACCCTTCCGAGGTTGGGGGTTGCGGCACCGGCGCGCTGCCGGCACCCTTGGGCACCCCGGCAGGGTGCCGAGGATCCCTTTTCACGATGACAACGGCACGTAACGGCGTCAAGGGTCGATCTGGCAAACGACCGAGAAAACCCCGGCCGCGCTACCCGGGCGTCCGGGTCCGGTGGTCCGAACGCTCTGCAGCGTGGACGTTTCGGGCGGTCGCGACGATCGCCGGGCATCGCCAATACGGACCTGCCCGAGCGAGCGCCGAGCTCGCCTCCGACGACTACCGCGCACTCCGGGAAGGCGGCCGCGCGCTGCCCGAGCACGTCGCCACCCTGCAGGAGGCCGTCGACGCCGTGCTCGCCGATGCCCGCGCCCGCGGCGTGCCCGACTATACCATCAGCCACTACTACCGCAGCCACTGCCGCTACCTGCTGCGGCTGTTCGATCCCGCCGCGCGGGTCGCCGAGCTCGCCGCCAGCGACGTGCTGTGGTTCGTGCGCACCGCCCGCGAGCGCGGCCGCCACCCGAACACCCTGCTCGGGAAGGATCTGCCGCTGCTCGGCAAGCTCCTCGAGGCGGCGGGCTGCCCGAACATCGTCCCGGACGTCCGCCAGCAGCTGCGCGCCACCCTGCGGCGCGTGCCGCCCCGGATGGCCTACTACACCCCCGAGGAACTCCGGGATCTGCTGGCGCGCATGCGGGGGGCCGTGCTGCGGCGCCAGGCGGTGCACTGCCGGAGCTGCCGGCGCGAGGTCGTGCTCGAGCTCGAAGACAAACCACCGGCCGACACCTCCGAGGTGCCGGCCGGGCCTCTGATAACACGTGGAACAGGGGCCGACGATAGCGCCGCGGCGGCAGATTGCACGTCCCAGGCCCCTCGATCGAGGACCCTCGAACCGGAAGTCGAAACCGGACATCCGGGGACCGATGGGGCGGCGAAAGATTCGGCGGATGATTCGACGGCGGCTGTAACGGCGGCCGTAACCGCCAGGCAGGCCCGACGTTGCCCGCGCTGCCGGGTGCGGCTCGAGGTCGCCGCCAGCCGCCGCGGCAGGGTCCTCGAGCTGCCCGGCCGCGAGCGTGATGCCGACCTGGTCGAGCTGCTCGCGCTCACCGGCATCCGGGCCGGCGAGCTCGGCCGGGTCCGGCTCGGGGACTTCGACGACCAGCGCCGCCAGGTGCTGCTGGTCAGCAAGGATCGCGGCCACCCGCGCGCGCTCGAGGTCGTCGGCCGGCTGCGGCCGATCCTGGATCGGCTGCGCGCCGACGCGATCGCGCGCGACGGTGCGGGAGACGCGGTGCTGATCTTCCCGAACTCGATGGCCCGGCTGTCGGACCTGTTCGCGCGCTGGAAACGCCGGCTCGGCGATGACCGGCTCTGCGGCCGCACCCTGCGCCACAGCTTCGTCACTGGCCTGCACTACTCCGGCGCGCAACCGGTCGAGGTGCGCGGCCTGGCCGGGCACCGCCACCTCTCCACCACCGATCGGTACACCCACGAGATCAGTCCTCGGCGGGTCCAGGTGTTGGAGGCGTGGCAGGATCGGCTCGTGAACCCGGGGAGCTGACCGGCTCGTCGCAGCTCTGGCGGAGTCGCGCAATCGCTTCGGGGCCGAGCGCTTCGCGGTCGGCATCTGACAACAGGTGCAGCATCGCGTCGACGGGGTGGGGCTCCGGCGACAGGCCGTAGCCGAGCCATTTGGCGTTGTCGCCGTGGTCGCGAATCGCGGCGGCGCTCCGCAGCTCGTATCCGACCCGCGCGACGCACTCGGCCAGCGCGAGCGCCTGCGCTGGCAACCGCGAGTACTGGAGACCGGCGGCGCCGACCGACGAGAACCCAAATTTGATGGCTGGGTGGTCGCGCAGCGTGGCGACCAGGTGCGTCGTCACGCCCGTTCCATCCGGCAGGGGCTGCCGGGACACGGTGAGGTCATGCTGCTCGAGCAGCTCGCACAGCGAGCCCGTCAGCGGACCTCCCGCGAATGGGTGCACGTCGACCGCACAGCGCTCGATGGCCGCCACGAACGCCACGGTGCACTCCCGGCAGCGACCCGGATACGCGTTCGGGTCGTCCTCGATGGTCCCGTCGCAGCTGCAGCCGCGCCGCCACTCGGCGATCAAACCGAGGATCCTATCCGCCGCCGTCATCGGCGCGGCATCCCGGGGAACCCCCCAAACTGCGCGGCGTTGCAGCGCTCGAGGCAGCTCGAGAGCGTCTTGTCGCACCCCGTGAAACGGCCGGTGTAGCCGCACTCGGGGCCGCCGAACCGCCAGCGGCAGCGCTCGAGCGGCACTACCGTTTCGTGGGCGTCGGGCCCGCCGAACACCGGCGCGCGCGGCCGGACGATGCCACCAGTCGCGGGCGCGCGCCGACGTGACCCGCGCAGGCGGACCGCGGCGGCGGCCGCCGCGATCGCCCCGAAGAACGTGCGCCGGTTCATGGCACCCGCTCCGCGGTCGCGGCCGCGATCAAGCGCTCGAGCAGGATCCGCGCGCCGCCGACGGTGCCGGTTGCCTCCTTCGCGCTCAGGCCGGCGTCACGGAGCGCGAGCACCGCTGCCGGCTCGGCGGCGATCACGAGCTCGAGAGCGGTCGGCCAGTCGACCGCGGCATCGGGCTCGGCCGCGGCCGCCACCACGCCCCGGAGAGCGTCGACCCACGGCTGCGCGGCCGGCGCCTCGATGAACGGCGCGGCCAGCGCCAGCGCCGCCTCGAGGTCGGCGGCGTAGTCGGCGACGGTGCGCGGCGTGCCGGCGCAGCCGGCGAGCAGAAACGCGACGACGAGAGAGAACCGCGTCATGGGTTGTCGTCATCCAAATCGAACATATCGGCGACCGGGTCGGCCTCTTCGCCGGCGTCAGCGGCGAGCGCGGGCAGCTCGTAACGGTGCACCGGAACCGGCCGGTGGGCTTCCGCGAATCGACGCGCGAGTTCCTCGGTGGTGGGGGTCACCGAGAACAGGGCCGAGCCAGCGTAGTACTGGGTCTGCCAGCCGTCCTCGGAGCTGTCGGGAACGTCGAGCCGCAGCATCGGAACGCCCGCGACCACCACCTCGCTGATCCGGCCGGCCAGCTTGCGGTGGCCCATCAGCTCCAGCACCGCCCAGCCGTCGGCGGACGACGAGTCGGCTGGCTCCCTTCCGTCGGTGGACCTGGAGTCGGTGGCCGGCACTCCTCCGTTGCGGGCCCGCAGAGCATCGTCGGCGCAGCAGAGCCCGAAAGGCTGGCCGTCGACCACGGCGAACATCGATAGCGGGCTGTCGATCGGTTTCCCGCAGATACAGATCATGATTTCGCACCCCCGTTCTCGTCGCGCCGAACCCCCGACCCGGCCGCCGCGGCGCGCGCGCTGAGGTCGCCTTCTCCGACCCACCGCTTGCGTTCCCAGGCCTCGACCTGGTCGCGCCGAAACAGCCACCGGCGCGGCGACAGCCGCAGGCCCGGCGGGAACTCGCCGCGATCGATCATCCGCCGCACGCCGCGGCGGTCGAGCTGGTAGCGCTCGCAAACGTGGTCGATCGAGACGAACTCGGGTTGTGGGTCGTCGGTCATGGATCGGGAGGCCGGCAGCCGGCCCGGCAGGTAGCGCCGCCAGCGAAGCCGGCAGGCCAGGCAAGTGACCTCCGCGGGCCGGGCGGTGAGGTCGCCGCGCTGGCGCCAGTCGAGGCCGCAGACGGAGAACGACTCCAGCAGGTCGGGCCGCTCGAAGTGAAGACGCCGCGGCCGAGCCATCTCATGCGGCTCCCCTTGGCGAATGCGAGGCCGGTTCCGGTGCGACCACGACCACCAGATCGCGGGCATCGTGGCCGCACACCCCGCAGGGGTCGCAGTGCTCGAGCTCGGCCCACCGCTCGCCGAATTCGAGCGGGAACCGGATCCCGCAGCGCTGGCAGCGCAGCGCCAGGAACCGGCGGGTGGGCGGCGCGGTCAGCCGCATGGCTGGCCGCCCTCGATCTCGGCTAGCTCGGCGTGGAGCCATTGCACGGTCCCATGGGCGTTTCCGTGCCCGGCCCGACCGTCGGTCCCGATCCGATCCCGGGCCGCTTGCACGAATCGCTCGAGCTGCTTCAAGCGCTCGAGCGTCCGGCCGAGCCGGCGCACCCGCTGGTAGAGCGGCAGCGACCAGGCCGCGATATCGACCACCTCCTCGGCGATTTCGTCGACCAGACCGGTCGGCGGCGCGCCGGTGCTGTCGATGCCTTCGGCGCGGGCCTGCCGCCATCGCGCCTCGAGCTGCTCGAGGAAATCGTCGCGGTCAGGCAGGTCGGAGCAGTCCTCCATGGCGCGGCAGGCTAACACGGGGCGATGGCGGGCACAAGGGTTCGTATGGTAGCGTTGAGGTCATGAGGGTCTCTCTCGTCGTCGTGCTCGCGCTCGCGGGCTGTTCCGATCCGAACCCCCGGGTGGCCACCGCGGTCGAGCCCGTCGCCGACCTGTCGGGGGTGTGGGGCGGCCGGTGGGCCGGTGGCGGCCAGAGCGGCCCCGCCACCGCACTCCTCGACCAGCGCAGCGGCTCGCGGCTGTCGGTCTCCGGCCCGATGAACCTCCCCGCTCCCGGGCCCGGGCAGCTCGAGCTCGACGGCCTGTTCTTCCGCAACGCGGAGGTGCGGCTGCGCGATGTCCGTACGGCCATCGTGTTCGATCTGCGTGTGGTCGCCGAGGATCGTCTCTCCGGGACGTTCGGGGGCGGGTGGCAAGGGGTCCTCGAGCTCGAGCGCGTCAGCGGGCCGCCGGCGCGCTCTGAGCCGGCGCTACTGATCGACCACCGGGGCCGGGTCTGGCGCGGGGTGCTCGAGGCGCGCTAGCTGTTCCAGCCCCCGAACACCTTGACCCACGCGCCCACCACCGCCACCACGACCACGCTCACGAGCCAGCGCACCGCCGCCGCGCCGCGCTCGAGCCGATCTACCCGGACCCGCAGGCCCGGGTTGCCGTTGGTGCCGTAGGTGGCGTGGTGCACCTCACCGAGCCGGTGGCGCATGGTGTCGATCTTGGCCTCGATCCGCCCGATCGCCGTCGATAGCTCCGATTCCGTCATCACACCTATTTCACCCCGCCCAAGATCGCCAACGCCAGCGCCGCCAGCTCGCCCCGGGTGGCCGGCAGCGGATCAGTCGACATCGCGATCAGCGCGTCGACCGCATCCTGCACGGTCCGCGCGTTCTCGCTCTGCAGATCGGCGAGCTGCTGCGCGAAGACCTGCGCCGGGCCCCGCTCCCGCACCGCGCGCGCGAGCTCGATTCGCTGCTGGCGTGTGATCATCGGCGGGATCCCATGAGCCGGACCCGGGCAGCCGGGTCGTCGATCGCTGAGAACGTACAATAGCACCAGAAGTAGTCCGAGCCGGCATCGATGTCGATCGGGCTCGAGAGGTGGCCGGCGGTGCCCTCCTCGACGCCCGCGCTGGCGTTCCAATTGAACGTGAAACTTGCGGTCGAGCTGAGCGCGTTGGTGTTTTTCACGACATTGAGCACCCCGGTCAACGGCGGGCTGGTCGAGTCGTTGTGCTCGCTGGTGACCACCACGCGGTCGAGCGTGATGTCCCACGCCGAGCGCATCGCGATTCCAAAGCTGGGCCGGTCGGGTACGTCGCCCGCTCGAAAGAACAGGCCGGTGAGCCCGGTGCCGGTTGCCTCGTTCTGGAAATCGAACGGGACTTCGCTGGCGGTAACCACCGACAGCAGGTCGGCATCCGTGCAGTGCACCGCCTGGCCGCCGCCGACCACCACGACCACCTCCGAACCGCTGATCTTGCGGACCACGCCGCCCAGCAAGTACTGGTCACCGGTCGAGATCGTCAGGCCTGCGGCGTCGGTGGCCATCCTCTAGAGCCCGTTCGGGTAGCCACGGATCTCGAAATGAACGTTGGTCAGCGGTGAGGTCGGCGAGCCGACCTTGGTGGCGGTGACGCGCAGCACGTCGGCGGCCGCCACGTCGGGGTTCTGGTCGACGGTGAGCAGGTACTCGGTCTCGACCGCGAGCTCGCCGCCGCCGACCCCACCGAGCGAGGTGCCGGTGCCGACCGTGCCCGAGAACAGCGCTTGTGCCTGGGTCACGTTGTAGACCTCCCACTGCCACTCGGTGGCACCGGCCGAGCTGCCAGACGTCGCGGTCTCCGACAGAATGCGAAGCTCGGTGATGATCCCGGCACAAGGTGCCGACCAGAAAGTCAGGCTATCGGTGGCGCTGAGCGACGCCACCAGCCCACCGCGACCCCAGCCGCCGACGTAGCCACCAAGCGGCGCCAGCACCCACCAGGTCGAGCCGTCGTAGTACTTCAGCAGCCCGGTCGTGGTGTCTTCCCAGAACTGCCCCTCGATCGGTGAGGTGGGCTCGGTCGCACCGCGGTAGTGGTCGCGCAGGGTCGCGAGCGTGGCGGGTAGCGTGGTTTTGATCACCAGGTTCGCGCCGTCGTCGCCGTCAAACGGCGCGTAGTAAGTCTGCGTCATGAGCTCAGATCCTGACGTGAAGAGAAAGCCGGTTGCACTGGCTTTGGCCCTGCAGCGAGTCGCGGCCGAGAGTCAGCCGGACCTGCAGTTTCTCGGCCACCCGCCAGCCGTTTCGGTGCGTGGCGTAGGCCGTCCAGGCGCCACCGACATAGTACCGCGATTCGATCCGGCAGAGCGTGTGCGCACCGGGCTCGCCGTGCCAGCCCGCCACCGTCAGGTTGGTCGGCAGGTCGTCGATCGACATATCGAGCTCGTCGACCGTCGGGCCGTCCCAATTCACCCCGGGCCGCGACGGGCTGGCCTCGCGGGCATGAATGGTCCGCCACAGCGCCTCGCCCGATTGCACCGGAAAGTCGAGGTCGTCAACGGTCGCGTTGTCGTACTCCTCGTGATTCCAGCTCACCGCCCACCACGCCCGGGCCTCGAAGCCGAGGTCGAGCTCGTCGGTTTCGTACTCGCCGATCACGTAGCCATCCTTGACCTGGATCGCACCATCGCCGGCGTCGTACTCGAGCTCGGTCGGCAGCGACAGCGTCGGCGGCACCTCGACCAGGTCGCTGACGCCGTCGATCGTGCCGCCCGGGTTCCACTCGCCCGGGTCGTCGAGGTGGGCGGTGGCGCGCGAGTAGAGCCCCGAGGTCGCGCGCATCCGGACCATGTATCGGTCGAGGTCGGGTGACGGGTCGCGGTGCGTGAACTCGGGTTCTCGGCCGCGATAGAGCACCTTGCCGCCGGCCCAAAACGTGCCCTCGCGCACCTCGAAGTAGCGAAAGCCAACCGCCTCGATCGGGTTCCAGCGCAGCCGCCAACCGATCTCCTCGACCTGCTGGGCGGTGAGCTCCTCGACGCCAGGCGGCGCGAACGGTGGAAACTCCTCGGCGGTCAGGGTGGCGTATTCCAACGCATAGGGGCTTTGCATGTCGCCGCGCGCATTGCGCGCCGCGATCGCAATTTCCCAGCTGCCCCACGCGCCCAGCCCCGCGACCTCGAGCGTGGTATCGGCCCCGGTCGATGCGCCAACCCGCCACCAGCTGGTGCCACCCGCCGGGCGGATGTACACCAGATAGTCGCCAGTGTCGCGCGCGCCCGCCGGCCAGGAGATCAGCCAGTGCCCCGGGCGGGTCGGGCTGGCAAAGAGCCGGACATCATCGGCGTCGACGGTGATCGCGGCCTTGTCGTTCGCGACGTCGGCAACATCCGGACCGGGCGCGTAGCTCTGCTCGGTGCTGCCGCCCGCGCCGTCCTCGGGCTCGTCGTACACGTCCGGATCCCAGGAGATCGCCAGCACGTCGCGAAGGCCCTGTTTGTCCAGGGTCAGCGTGACGCATTGATACGTCTCGGTGATCTTGTCGGCCTGCCCGAAGCTGCACGGCGCGCCCGGGTTGACGGTCACCGGAGCGTCGAGCGTTAGCACGTTGCTTTCCGCGCCAGAAATCGCGCTGACGGTACGCTCCTCGACGCCGGTCGACGGTGCGGTCGCGGGAACCCGGATCACGATCTTGTCGGTGCCACCGCTGGCGGTCAGCGACCGGTCGACGGTGATTTGCGACACCTTCACGCCGCCCACAGCAACCACCATCCCGATCCCGATCTCGGGATCGTAGGGCCGAATCAGGTCGTGCTGGTAGCGGATCAGCGTACCCGGGCAGGCCGCGAGCGCCCAAATCCCGGTGCGGAAAGTGAGCCGCTTGCGCACCAAACGGTTGAGCCGATGCATCCGGATCCCCATCCGGTAGAGCTGGCTCGGCCGTGTTACACCCCATGCTTGGATCGCCTCGCGCCGAAAACCGCGGTTTCGCAGCGGCGGCGTTTCGGCCAGGTGCGAAAGGTAGCTCTCGGTCTCGTCGACCGGATAGACGTCCTGCACGTAGCCTTTGGTGCCATCGAGGTATTGGAAATCCAGCACCGTCGGCCGGCCGCTGCGGTTGACGTAGTCGACCTGCACGTTGCTGGTGTTGGCGTCGTTGAATAGCTGGGTTGGTGTGCGGGCCGGGATCTGCATGTAGCCGCCCTCGCCGGCGTCGGCGTGGGCATCGCGGTACTGGTAGAACACGCTGATCTTGTTGCCGGCCTTGACCGGTGCGGCGCCGCCGGCCCGACAGATCGCGAGCACCCATTCCCAGGCCGGCCGGCTGGCGTCCATCACGCCGTCAAACCGGTAGCGCGGCTCGGCCCACGTCGAGCCACCAGGACCCGGCCGGCTGTCGCAGTAGATCGACCACTCTCGGAACGCCTGCAGGTCGATCTGTTCCTCGGTCGTCCACCGCCCGAGCCCGGGCCGAGAGAGCAGGAAGTCGAGCAGCACCCACGCCGGGTTATGGCCGGGCGGGAACTCGTGGAAATTCCACGGGGCGGGCGGCACCTCCCAAGTCTCCGGCGACCAGCCGTGCAGCGGATCCCAAACCCGGACCCGCTTCAGCTTGGCCGGGATCTGCAGTCGGGGCAGCGCGCCAGAGATTGAAGGCCCGGCCCGAAAACTCAGGGCCACGAGCGCGGTCCGCGGGTAACTAAACGTAAGCGGGTAGTGGACGATGACTTGTCGCCACAGCGCATCGGTTGACGCGATCGGGCTGCCGCCGGCCGGCCCCCCAGCCCCGTCATAATTGATTTTGACGTCAATGGGCCCGGTGACAATCTGGCCGGGCGGAAAGTAGAAGTCAAAAGAGCTGCTGTAGTAGCCGATGATGGGCGCCGCGGTGCCGACACGGATCGGGTTGACGGAGTTTATCTGGTTGCCAAACTCGTCATAGAAATAGCTATTCAGCGGCTCTTTGCTGAAACCGGGCGGGCCCCACTGCGGCCAGAAACTGACATTGGCGGCGACAATGGTGCCGTTGGAGCTGGTGCCGTAGATCCCGCTCGGCCAGGCAACGACGAACGTCACCTTGGCCATTTGCTGCGCGCTGGTGACCGCGAACCGCTCTTTATGGGTCGGCACCAAACCTTTCAGCTGCAGGTTGATCAAAAACGTCGTCGCGCTTCCGACCCATGGCGGCGGGAGCTCGCTCTGTGCCACCTCCCCCATACGGAGCCAGGCGGAAGCGAAAGTCGCCTCGAGGCCCTCGATCAGCACCTCGTTCACTTTGATTCCGGTCGGGAACCCCCCCATGGGGTTCCCGACATAGAGCCCGTCCGCCTCCCCCTTGCTGCCGCCCGTGACGCCGCCAATCGACTCGATCCGGCCCTCGCAGAGCGCGGCGATCAGTGAAACCTGTTCGTATCGAACCGTGCCGGGGAACGCGGCGCCCGCGAAAACCGAGGTGCTGATCACCTGGCAGCCGAGCGTGTGCTCGCCGTAGCCGATCGCGACCGGAAACCCCTGGCCGTAGTTCGTCTCCAGCCCGCCCCAAGCGTAGGTTTGCGAGCTGCGATCTCCCCGCTGCTGCGGCACGCCCGGCGGCTTGGGCGGCGGCCAGATCAGTTGGATGATGTAGTTGATGGCGAGCGAGACGATCGCCACGATGATGGCCTGCACCAGGATCGCGCCGAGCCCGTAGCCGACCGCCGGCGCCAGAACCACGTCGGAGTCGTCGGGCACACCCTTATCGAGGTCCTCGCCGGTCACCAGCGCGCCGCCGACCCCGACCCATAGCGGCACGTCGGGGCCCCACTCCTCGAGGCTGTGATCGAGCACCAGCTCGGCCGCGCTCTGCCCGCGCCACTCGACCTGCTGGCGAACGATCCGCCCTTCGCCGAACGTGCCCGAAACCAGGTGCAACCGGATCAAGGTTCGTACCTCCACACCCCGAGGATCTGCCGCCACAGCCGTTCGAACGGTTCCAAGACCACGCCGCACTCGGCGCGGGCAGAGACGATCATCCGGTCTTGCCAGAAAAACCCGAGGTGCCCGGGCACCCGCCGGTGGAAGTCGACCACCGTCATCACCGCGACGTCGTTGCGCTGCGCGGCCCTCACGTCGTCCAGGCGGCGCCATGACGGCGGGAAGTCGAGTAGCTCGAGCTTCGGGCCGGCTTCCTGCCAGGCGGCCTCGAGGCGCGGCCAGGGGTCCTCGACCGGGATGCCGCGGAGCTCGGCGGCGAGCAGCGTGATCCCGAGACAGTCGAGACCGATGGCCGGATCGCGACCGCCCTCGAGCCACCTGGCCGCGAGCAGATCGTCAGGCAGTGAGCCGCTGGACCGGGATTGCTGCAAAACCACCGAACCGTTTCGGGTGTATGACCGGAAGACCACGGGCGAGCTCGTCCTCGCCGCGCTCCACGCATGCCGCGAGCGTGCGGTCGCAGCTCGCGTGCGCCGCCGCGCTGTTGATGATATAGCCGCACTCCGGGCCGCCAAACTCGGTCCAGCGGCACCGCACCGCGTTGTAGCGGTCTTCGGGCAAGCGGCGCTCGAGGTTGTTCGGGTCGGCGAGCTTCAGCTCGACTTGCGAGCGGTTGGCGCTCGCGCCCGCGATCTCGAACTCCCATTTAATGAACGCCTGCGCCGAGCCGACGTACTTCTGATTGATCAAAAACAGGGTGGCGCGGTTGCCGTCGAGGTCGAACGTCTCGAGGTACGGCATCAGCCAACGGCCGGTGTTGTCGATCAGCAGCGAGAGCGACGGCAGGTTTCCTTCGCCGCTTTGCTCGATCTCGCTGTGTTCCAGCGACATCGAGTACCACGTCTTGGCGCCTTCTCCGGGCGGCCAGCTGACGTCCTCATCATAGCTGGTCAGCCGCGCCCAGGTCGGCGCGCTCGGCGGGTTGGTCAGCGGCGCGTCGAGCACGAGTTCCCATAGCCAGACGTAGGGGCTGTCGGCGTGCGGCTGCTCGATCAGGCCCTCGAACTCGGTCGGTAGGATGATCGGCATCTCAGGGGTCCAGGTTGGTGAGTTCGACGACGTCGATGCTGCAGGAAAACACGTTGGCGCCGTTGTCGGCCCAATCGGGCAGCGACGTCGCGGCCAGCGCTGTGGCGGTCGATGCGTCGGGCTGTGTCCACTTGAAGATCGGATTTGCCTTGAGGAACTCGTCGAGGGTCTCGCGGTCATCGAACCCGAGCCGCGACCAGGACAGCCGGAGCTCGTCGCGGACCTTCCAGAACCGCGGCCAAGTGCGTTGGTAGCCGAGGTCGGAACGGTGCTCGGCGTGTGGCACCTCGGTCGCGCGCTGCACTGCCATATCGGGCGTGATCGGGAGTTCGGTGAGGGTGCCCAGCGCGCCGCCTTCGCGCGGCGGCACGAGAATCACCGGGTCGACCGGCTCGCCGGGCCCGGTCGGGATGTTGTCGGGGTCGTCGTCGAGGTAGAACCCGACCGTGCACGCGTCGTTGACCTGCTCGCCCGCCCCGATGCCGGTGGTGTTGGTCGGGCGGTTGAAGATGTGGAACTCGTAGCGCGATTCGCTCTGCGTGCCCGGCGCGCCCGAAAGCGCCTCCTCGATCATCGAGAACATCGGCAGCCCCTCGCCGGCGTGGCCGATGCCCGGGCTCGCGCCGATCGTCGTCATGGCGTAGAGCTCGGACAGCGCCAGCTGCCGGTTGCTCCGCTCGGCCAGGACCCACGGCCCGAATCCGACCGGGATCGATCCGGCGCGGCCGGCAATGGAGTTGTGGATCACGCAATAGTCGGCCGCTTCAGGCACCACGATCTCGAACGGCAACACCGGTTCCAGGGTGCCGAACGCCTTGCTGACTGCACCCGGGTGGGCGGCGTGGCGCTGGGCTCGCGGGTAGCTGAGCGCGTCGAGCCGGAGCGAGAAGTGTTTCACCTGACCGACGTAGGTGGTGCCGGTCGGCAGAAAGGTCTGATCCTGGCCGCGGGTGGCCGGTGCGAAGCCGGCGCCGGCGTTGGGCATCACCAGCGGCGCGAAACCGCCGAGGTGATAGTGAGTCTGGATGCCTTGCGTGTGGGTCGGGCCGTAGGCGGTGATTCCCAGCCGCGACGATCCAAAGAGAGGGACGAAGCTACCGAACGTGCCGTCAGTGACATACCCGAACTGAAACCAGGGCGGCGCGGGCGGGCTGCTGAGCCGGTCCGGCGCGTAGTCGAGCGCATAGAAATGGAGCCACAGCTGCCCGATCGTTCCGGGCGAATTCACGTTGGCGTGCCATTGTGACCAGCCGCCTGGACTCGTCAGGTTGTTCTGCGGCTGCAGCGGCCCGGCCGCGGTCTGCTCGGCGAGCCAGTCGACACCCGTGCCGGTGAGGTGGTCGAGGTCGAACACCAGAAACGCAATGTCGCTGACGGTAAACGATCCCTGCAGGCCGGCGGTGCCGCGCGGGTCGATGCGGCCCCACAGGCAAATATCCTCGGTCGCGCCGAGCGCCTGCGCGCCGGCAAACCAGCTCGAGGTGACCGAGGTATCGAGTACGAGCTGAAAGTGTTGTTCGATGCCGGCGAACTGCTCGCTGAGCAGGGCCGCCACCATGCCGACCCGCGAGACATAGCCGAGGTTCGGGCCGGTGTCGTTGCCGAGCGCCACCTCGCACAGCGCGGCCGACGGGTTGCCGGCCTGTACCGATATCGCGCCCATCCGAAACCAGCAGAAGATTGCCCAATGCGTGTTACTCGCGCTGCTGAAGTCGGAGCGCGCGAACGTCGCCAGCTTGACGTACGGCCCGCCGACACTGCCGACCGTGACCCGGCCGCCGACCTTCTTCTTTGCTCCGACCAGGGTCACGACGCCACCCGCTGGATCTCTTGCCGGGTCTGCTGTTGGCTCGCCAGCGCGTGGCTGTACACCCCGAGGATCGATTGCCGGTTCGCCACCAACATCCGGTGCACGTCGTTTCCGTCGACCGCCGAAATGTTGATTACCATGGTCGGGCCGCCACCGCCGCGCAGGGTGACAGGGATCGTGCGCCCATCGGGCAACGGCACGAACGCTTCGGCCTGCCGCCCTTCGCCGAAGACCGCGAGCTGCGGGCTGCGCGCAATGCCGCCGTGCTGGTACTGGCGCAGCGGGATCACGTTGCGCACCACGCCTTGCATGACACCGCCCTCGGCCTGCGGGGCCGCGACCTGGCCGCCGCCGGTGAACAGGCTCACCACCTTCAGCGCGACAAACCGCGCGATCAGCCGCGCGATCTGCTGCAGCACCGAGCGGGCGAAACTCTCGAATGCCTGCTTGGCGGTCATGGTGCCGGTGATGATGCCGGCGATCGAATCCTCGAAGGCTTGGAACGCGCCCGAGACCACCGCGTTGGTTGCGCTGGCCATCAGCTGGGTCGCGTTGGTCCAGGTGTGCAGTGCTTGCTGTGCCCCCTTGATGAACCCGCCCCAGTACGCTTGCGGGTCCTCGGCCGGAGGCTCGTCCGGAGGCTTGCCCGGGCGAGAGCCGGTGACCACGACCGGATCGGGCCGGTTGGGCGCTGGTGCGTTCGCCAGCTGGTTTCGGAACGCTTCGTAGTCGACCCGCCAGCGCTGCAGAGCGGCCAGCATCGCCGAGCCGAGGCCTTCGCGCGAGGCGAGCTCGAGATCGGCGATTTGCGCGCGCAGCGCGTCGGCCTGCTGCTCGAGGGCCGCGCGCTGCTCGGGGGAGACCGTGAAAAGCGGGTGATTGGATTGCGCGGTGGTCTCGAGCGCGGCCAGGTCGTCGCGCAGCTTCGCCAGCCGGCCATCGACCGCCACCAGCGGCCCGGCGATCGACTCGATCTTGCGAATGAAGATGGCGAGCCCCTCGAGCGATTTGCCCAGGAACTCCCCGAACGTCGAGGCGAGCGTCACCACGAAATCGATGATCTGATCCCGGTTGTCGGCGATCAGCTTCGAGAGGTTCTCGAAGAAATGCGACAGCCGCGGCGCGGCCTCGATGAAGACGTTTTGAATCACGCCGCGCAGCGAGGCCGCAACCCGGGTCAGACTGTCGTTGAACGCGGCCGCCCGGGCCAGCGTGCCGGAGTCGAAGACCAGGCCATAGCGCTGCGCTTCGTCGGCCTGCGCCCGGATCGCTGCGGATCCCTGCTCGAGCAGAGGGCCCAGCTGGGAACCCTGCCGGCCAAATGCGGTCATCAGCGCATCGACCTTCTCGGTGCCCTCGCCGAGCTTCTCCATACCGTCGGCGGCCTGGCTGAGCAGCTCGATCAGGTCGATCTTGCCGCCGGGCCCAAAAGGCAGGTTCTCGATATCGATGCCCAGCGTCTTGAACGCGTCTTTTTGCAGCACGGTGCCGCGCCGCGCCGCTTCGATGTTTTTGGAGAACACCGCCAGGCCGGCGGTAAAGGCCTTGAACTCCACGCCGGCGAGGTCGGCGACGTGCGTCAGTGCCGACAGGCTTTCGGTCGTGGCCTGGATCCGGTCGGCCGTTTTGACGATGAAATCGAGCTGATTGGCGGTGTCCTGCAGGAAACCGAACGCGCGCCGGATCGCCAGAAACGCGATGAAGCCGCCGAACAGGGCTTTGAGGTTCAGCACCGCGCTGGCGATGCCCTTGACCCGCGACGCCACACCCTTGGCGAACCGCGCGATGGCCGCGCCCATGGCCTTGAATTGCTTGGTCGCGAAGTCTCTGACCCGGGCCTCGATCGCAAGCGTGCGTTTCTCGTTCGGCATCTATGCTCCCCGGTTGGCCTTCTCGATCCGGCGCCGGTCGTATTCGGCCTTCTCGGCCGAGACGATCAGCACCGCCTGCACGAACGTCGCGGCCTGGTCGCACCAGCCACCCGCGACCGGCAACACCCCGGCCTCGAGCAGCACCACCGCGCTACAGATATCCATATGCACTTGCCGCACGAGCCGGTTCGGGCAGACGTAGAAATGAATCTCGTTTGAGCCGTCGCACTCCGAGCAGCTCGCCCGCAGGCCTTGGCACTCGGGGCACTCGATCGAGAAGATCGGGGCGTCGGCGATCCCGTCGCACCCCCAGCCGGCGCGGGCGGCCTGATACTCCGGTTCTCGACAGACTCGACAATCTTGCTCCAGCTGGCCGGGCGGGGCGAACGCCTTTGCCGCGGCGATGATCAGGTTTTTTTTTCCTCTTTGGTGAGCCGGTTGCCTTCGCGGATCGCTTCGGCGAGCTCCTGCCGATGGGCGGCGGTGAGCCGGCCGAGTGTCGCGTCGGTCGGCGGGTCGACATTCTTGCCCAAGATGTTGAGCTGCTTGCCGGTGCTGACGAACGGGATGGCGTTGCCATCGCCGTCGAGGTAGTTGCGCCAGCCGCACAGGCCGGCCTGCAGCGCAAGCATGCTGTTGGTCCCGAACGTCATCCGGACGTCGCCGGCGTTCGGATCGTAGTTGCCGGCGAAGTCCTCGAGCTTGGTCGCCTCGCGGCTGGTCAGGGTACGCAGCTGAAAGACGGTGCGGGTCGGGTCGTCATCGTCCTTGCTGCGGTCTTCGGCGAGGACGTACTCATATTCCTCGCCGGGGGTCAAGCCAATCGCCATTTTGCGGTGCCTCCTTTCGGGGGGGGTGGAGCGATCAGGGGAAAAGGATCAGGCTGTGATTGCGATCACGAGCTCGTTATCGCCCTCCTCGAGGACCGTGCCATCGAGCAGAAAACGCGGATTGAGCGTCACGTCGAGGCCGCCGATCCCGCTTTGGTCGGAGTCGACGGCGCTGATCACCTGACACTGCGGCGCCGCAATCACGATCTTGTTTCCCGAGGTGGTGCCGTAGCGCAGCCCGAACCGGACCGACCCACCACCCGATTTCAGGCCTTCCCAATCGAGCGCGGCCTTGCCGACCCGATCGGTGCCGAGCGAGATCGTCGGCACCCGGTCGGCGATGTCGACGTGGTGGTAGGCGCCGGCCTGGTTGGCGTCGGGGCGCGGCGTCAGCTGGTTTCCCGCGTTGACTCCGATCGAGCGCAGCGGCACCACGATCGATTGCGAGCCGATCCCGATCACACACTGCGCGGCCACCATCTTCGGCGGCAGCGTGGTCGGGAGCGCGGCGGTCAGCGAGACCAACGGGGTGTCGTAATGCGAATCCTCGACGCCGTCGAACGTCCACTGCAGCCGCAGCGGCTGGCCGCTGTCGCCGGAGATCTCGAACGTGCCGCGGCTGCCGCGTAGCCGGCGCTGGAATCCGTCGATGTTGTGCCACTGCGTCAGTGACGGCACCAGCAGGGCCGCGGCGTCGGGGTCGCCGTCGACGGTGGCCGTCTCGGCGGCCGGGGAGATCAGGATATCGCCGTCCTGCACGTTGCCGAACTGCACCGCACCGTTGAAGTCCTCCCAGGTCGAGCCGTTGTCGCTGATCGCGCGCACCGAGCCGACCACCAGGCCGCCGCGCGTGACGAGCAGTACCACGCCGGCGGCAATCGTCGGGCCGCCCGACCAGGTCGAGGTGGTCGTGATCGTGACGCGTTTCTCCGACTCGGGGTGAAAGCCCCACTCGTCGTTGCTGGCGCCGCCGGCCGCGGTGCCGGTGGCACTGCTGCTCTTGCCGGTGACGGTGCCCGAGCCCGCCGAGCCGACCAGCCACAGCACGTACAGCGTATCGGAACCCGACGCCGCGGTGGTGTTGAGCGCGATGCCGTACTCGGTGTCCTCGGACCCCGACAGGTAGACTTTCTCGCCCAGCTGGAACGGACCCGAGATCGATGTCAGCGCGTACGATTGCGTCCGGACCTGGGTATACCCGGCGGCGCGGATCAGCTTCGCCCAATCCGGCGCGCTGCCGAGCCCGCCATACAGCTCGGAGCCGAACGTGACCTGCCGCATGAAGCTGATCGGCTGGTCGTTCTGGCGACCGAGCGAGGCCGACGCGAGTACTCGCTCGCTGCGCTCGGCGCCGTCGGTGATCGCCGGGTCGTACACCCGGACCGCATCGGTGGCGGTGAGGGTCGCGGCGACACCTTCGGCGCCCTCGACTCCGATCAACATCTGTTGTTTCCGGGTGAGCATTTGAGTCTCCCTTGGTCAGTAGAACCGCACCGCGGACAGCCCCGCCTTTTTGACCTGCAGGGTGGCGTCGACGGAAACCTTGCAATAGAGCTCGAGGTCGGTCGTCCCCGAGCTGACGTTGACGATACCGGCCGCGCTGCAGCTGCGCCGGCCGCTGCCGCCGCCCTCGATGTCGGCCTGGATCTGGCTTTGTAGTACGCCGGCCCAGTACACCCCGAACTCGAACAGCGTCAGCGCATCGCCGAGGAACGTGATATGGAACGCCACTTGATAGCGGCCGGCGTTGTCGAGCGTCAGCAGGTTGCTGGAGGCCGTCGGGGTGGTGCGGTCGGCGTCGCCGTCGGTGTCGAACTGGTCGACCTTGTCGAAACCGGTGGCCGAGAGGATCGCCTGACTGCCAGCACCCGCGCCGGTGTAGATCGAGCCGTGCTCGCGCTCGAGCAGTGCCGTCGGTTCGATCGACGCATCGACCGGGGTGCCGCCGAGGTCGTTGGCGACGTAGAGCACCGCATCGCTGGTCGGACGGGTGATCAGGCTGAAGCCAGGTACCGTCGTCATGGCAGCACCGAGACCGGTGGCACAGCACCGTCGGCCAGGACCTGCTCGAGCGGATCGCCGCCGGCCAGGTCGTCGATGGTCCCCGGGGTGACCGCGATCAGGTCGCCGGGCACCGCGGCGGGCACCTGCCGGTCGGAGGCAATCGCGACCTCCACCACCGCGGCACCCGAGACGAACTGGCCCGACGAGTCGGCGGCCTGCGGCCGATCGCGCCAGTACACCGTGACCTCATCGCGGCCCGGCGGCGTCAGCCGGAAGTTGCGCGGGCCCTCGCGGCCGGTGCCATACTCGTCGTAATGCGCCAGCACCCCGAGCCATGTTGGCCTGGTCACGCGTTCCCAGCGCAGCCGGTAGGCGCTTACGTGCACTTTGCCCAGCGCCGCGACGCGTTGGCTTCCCTTGCGCCAGTCGCTGACGTCGCGCGCGGCGATGTCCTGGATATCGACGTGGGTCGGGGCGGGCAGCGCAAGCGGGGAGGTGTTGGCGGTCACGACCAGGCCCCCGGGTTGTCGATGTTGTGGCGGTAGATCACCGTGCCCTGGATCTCGACCACCGCCAAGGCACGGTCGTCGAGCTGGTGCTTGTCGTGGCCGTCGAGCTCGAGGTCGAGCACACCGTCGACCGAGAGCGGCTGATCGCGCAATTTCTCGGTGATCAGGACATTCTCGAGGTCCTCGAGCAAGTCCTCGAGCTGGTCCTCGATCGGTGTGCCCTCGACCTCGGCGATGAAGCCGAGCACCGAGAACCGGAGCCGGTTCTGCCAGTGCTGCGTGAGCTCGGTGCTGCGCTGTTCGCTGTAGATCGAGACCACCGCCATTGGCATCGATTCGAGCGCGTTGGCCGGGCTGAGCACCTTCTGCGTGCCGCCGGCGTCGGCGAGATCGGTGTTGTAGCCGTTGGCGGTGGTGACCACCGAGAACGCGCCGACCAGCGCGTCGAGGATCGTCTGGCGGCGGCTGGTCACGACAATTCCCGCATCATCTGATCCATGGCGCGCTTGTAACGCCGGTCGCGGTCGGCGGCCATCGAGTCCCAGGTGTCATAGAACTTCAGCCGCGCCTTGCGCACCACCCGCCGCACCAGCACGTAGGCCGGCAGGTAGACCGTCTTTTGCTCGCCGGCCCGGCTGATCGCCCCGGTCTTGCGGGCGGCGGCCTTGCCGCGCTTTTTCTGCCACAGGATCAACGGCCCACCGCGGCGGGCCGGAAACGCCACCAGGTCGTTGGTCGCGCGCGCCTTGCGGTAGTGGCTCGGCGTCACCCACCGCGATTTCGGCCGGCCGGTCGAATCCAGGGTGACGCCGATCGGCAACGCCAGGTAGCGGGTCGAGCTCGCGCTCGCCGGGCCGCCCTTCTCGAGCCCGAGAGCAATCTCGGAGCGGGTGTACGCGTCGCCGGTGATATCGTCGAGCGTGCCGCCCTCGGGCCGTTTCTTGCTGGCCGGCAGCACCCGGTAGAAGAACTTTCGGCTACCGGCGAAGCCGGCGGGCTCGCTCGTGCTGCTGGTCAGCCGGCCGGCCTGCAGGCCGCCGCGCTGACCGAATTCGACCTGTTTTTGCGCGAGCCACTCGCGCCGGTGCGATCCGAAGATCCCGCCGAGCGCGTCGCGCAGGTGAAAAAACACCGTATCGGGGGCGCGCTCGAACAGCTGCTGCACCGGCGCGCTGTGCACCGCGATCCGAACGTCGGTCATGGCCGCAGCCCCGGTGCAGACGTCTGCACAAAAGCGGCGGCGCCAGAGACCAGCGAGACCGCCTTACCGGGCTCCACCGCGTGGCCCGGGGGCCTGGTCTCCGACGCGCGCCGACAGCTCATGCGGTCACCTCGAGCTCCCAGAGACCGCGGTCACCCGAGACCACGCTGGTCACCGCACAGGTGACCGCCGCCTCGCCCACCCGCAGCACGACGTCGACCTTGTCGGGCGGGTCGCCGCGCTCGCTCGGGCTGGCGACCCCGACGCTGGTATCGCTCGAGTTCCTGACCCACACCCGGGCTTGCCGGTAGCGGGCGCGGCGGTGCTCGGGCCGGCCGGCGGGCTCGGCCCGCACCACCGCCGCCGGGATCGTGTAGGCACCGCCGGCGGCCGGGCGGTAGACCACCGTCTCGCCAAACGCGTCGGCGTCGACGAACACCGCGGCATCGTCAGGGATCTCGTCCTGCAGGGTCACCGGGGGGCGCTACTTTCGGCGGCGGCGGCCGCGCGCCGGTGGTGGGTCGGCCGCCGGCGGATCGGCCGCCGGCGGTGGGTCGGCCGCCGGCGGATCGGCCGCCGGCGGCGTCTTGGTCACCACGCCGTCGGCGGACAGCGGCGCCGCCGCGAACGGGTTCTTGGCACCGTGCTCGATCAACGCCACCGCCGCGCCCCGGATCGCCGAATAGACATCCTTGACCGCGTGGCCGTCGGGCACCTCGAGCTCGGCGATGATGTCGCCGCGCTCGACCGTGACGCCGCCCAGCGGGCGGCGGTGGAGGCTGTGCACGTGGAACCGTGGCATGGGATCAAACCGGGTCGAGGATGCCCTGCGCTTGCAGAACGTCGAGTAGGCCGTTCATCAGCGCCGCCTCGGTCGACGTCCAGGTGTCGGCGAAGTCGGCGATGCTGGCCGCCGGGCGGCGGATCGAGAATGCCACCACCGGCTGACCGGCGGTGTTGCACGAGTCGACGAACCCGATCAGGATCGTCGAGGCCCCTTCGGTGAGGGTGAAGGTGTCGTCGTCGGAGGCGTAGACCGCCTTGCCGATGTCGGCGCGGGTCGCGCCGGAAACCGTCAGCTGCACCTTGCCGCGATTGCGAATTTCGACCCGCTTCGCGCCGTTGGCGCCACCGGTGTTGTCGCACTTCGCTTCGGCAAAGCCGGCGAAGATCACCGCCGAACTCGTCAGCAGCGGGAACGCGTACCCGGTGGTGGTGGTCCCGACCGCGGCACCGCGAAAGATGATGTCATCGGTGCCGGCCTCGAGCTGATCGAAGCTGTCGAGATTGGAGGTGTGAAACGTGCGCGGTGAGTCCGCTGCCAGAGTCGTCATTGTGGAAGACCTCCTATCAGGTCGAGAGCGTGGTCCGGCAGGTGTATTGGTACATGCCGTACGCCATCGCGTAACGGCCTTCCATGATGTAGAGCACCTTGCGGTGCTTGGCGGTGTCGTCGACGAACCGCGGGGTATCCATGTCCTCGCGCACCAGGTAGACGAAGGCGCCTTCGGTGACGTCGTCCCGGAACGAATAAACGATGTTGTTCGCCGCGGTCAGCCGCGGGTTGACGACCAGGTTGATCACCAGGTCGTCGTTGACCACTCGCAGCAGCGAGGTCCGGCTCGCGCCGCCCTCGACGATCACCTCGGCGCCGAGCGCCGTTTTCGCAGCGTTGCGGTACTTGACCGGCACCATCACCGTGACCGAGCCCATGTCCTCGTTCAGCGGCTGGGCCTCGTCGTCCTTCATGGTGTAGTAGTTCTGCGTCTGGGCATTGATGATGCCCTCCATTTCCGCCGCGGTCGGGGCGGAGGTCGACGCGACCGTATAGGCGAGGTTGTTGTCGAGCGTGCCGCTGGCGCCCTCGCTGTGGCTGTCGCTGTAGAGCGCGCCGCCGAGGTAGGTGGTGCCGAGCGTGGTGCCGCCACCGGCCTCGATGTAGTCGGTGAGCAGGCTGGCGCGGTGCTGGCGGCCGCGCTTGGGCATCGCGCGCACCTTGCGCTCGATCATGCCGAACTTGCCGTCGTTGATGTCGTCCTGCTTGAACGACTGCGTCAGGTCGAAGACCTTGACCTCGACGATGTGGCTCTGCTCGCGCGGCGTCGACTCGCGCCGGTTGCCGGTGAACTCGGCCACCGCGGGCACCTGGCCGAGCCAACGGAAGTCCTCCATCGGCTGGTCGGAATCGACCCGGGTGGCGATCCGCTCGACCCAAGCGAACTCGGAGGGCCCCTCGAGGCCTTCCTGGTACCACGCCCGGAACGACCGGGCGTTGATTATCGAAGGAAGCGCGCTCACCGCTCACCTCCGGCGTCGATCGCGTCGGTGCGGCCGGTGGCGAAGTCCGGGTCTCGCTTGTAGAGCGAGAAGAACGTCGAGAACCGGCCGCCGTACGAGCGGCGCAGCTTGTCGTCCGCGGCCATCCACTCGGCCTTGGCCTGGTCCTCGATCGTGCCCGACGCCACCGGTGCGGTCGGCGCGCGCGGCCGCGCGCCCGCGGGCTCGGTGTAGTGCGACGGGTCGGGCTCGGCCGGCAGCGGCTCGAGCGGCGCGCGCTCCTGGCGCAGCTGATCGATCTGCGCATCGTGGCGCGCGCGGAGATCGTGGTGCAGCTGCAGGGTGGCCTGTTCCAGGCTGGCGCCCTCGGCGATCAGCCGGCTCGCCAGGTCGTCCTGGTCACGCGCCGCGGCCTGCCGGATGCCGGCCTGCCGCTCGCGCTCGAGGTGCGCGCCGCGCGCCTGCAGGGCACTCGCCAGGTCGGGCGCCTGGGCGGTCAGAGATTCGATCGTCAGCCCCGACAACGTGGTCGGCTGCGGAGCGGGAGGTGGTGTCCGTTCGGTCATGTCGCCCCCTTTGGGGTGTAGGGTTGGCCGCGCCCCGCAGGGGTCGGCATCAGAAACCCGTTCGGCGGTCTCGGACCGTTCGGGAACGTCGGTGATCTGCTGGTGGCTGCTGGTCGCCGCGTCGCCCGGGGCCGGCAACAGCTGGGCCCGGCGGCGCTCGCCTTGGATGTGCCGCATGGTCTCGTCGAACGTCTTGATGCCGTCGACGAACCCGAGCCGCTCGCCCTCGCGGCCGACATGCGTACGGCCGTCGGCCACCGCGTCGAGGCGCTCGCCGGTGAGCTCGCGGTGTTTGCCGACCGCGGCGCGGAACATGCCGTAATAGGTGGTCACCGAGCGCGCGAGCTCGGCGCGGTCGTCGTCGTCGATCGGTGGCGCGCCGGCGATCTTGGCCGCGCTGGACGCGATCAGCACATCGTGCAGGCCGGTCTTCTCCTGCCATGACGAGTCGTCGAGCAGCTGGGCGACCACTCCGACCGAGCCGACCTGGCTGGCCCGGGTCAGAAACACCTGCCGCGCCATCGCGCCGAGCCAGTAGGCGGCCGAGAACATCACGCCATCGCCGAGCGCATAGACCGGTTTTTCGGCGTTGGCCGCCGCGATCTCGTCGGCGAGCTCGGGCAGGCCGCTGACCGACCCCCCCGGCGAGTCGATGTCGAGCAGGATACTATGCACGTCGCCGTCGTTCAGTGCTGTACGCAGGTCGCGCCGGATGCCCTCGACGCTGACTCCCGCCTCGCTCGAGAGACTCTCCACCTGGCTGCTGTAGCGGGCGATGATGCCACGAATCGGCACCAGCCCGACGCCGTCGATCGATTGTGGCAGCGCCCGCTTCTGCTCGACCTTGGCGTCGCGGGCGGCAACGATCTCGGCCAGGACCTTGGCCTCGAGCTGCTCGCCGCGCGCGTGTCGAATCAGGATCGCGGCGAGCTGGCCGAACACCCGCGGCTCGAGCGCCCACGGCATCGCACTGGCGTAGCGTAGGATGGCGTTCATTCCGCCAGCCCCACGGTCAGAAACCCGTTCCAGATACCGCCGCTGATCGTGGCGTACAGCGCCTCGCCGAGTGCGGTCTCGACGTAGCCGTAGGGGTTGAAGGGCCAGACCGCGTGCGGCGCCACCGCCGGGTTGAAGCTGAGCGCGCCGCCGATGGCGGTTTGGCTCTCGCCGTTGTCGCTCTCGAGAATGAGCGTCGCGCTGGTGCTGGCCGACAGCGACAGCTGCAGCAGCACGATCGAGCGATTGGCGACCGCCGCGACGATGGCGGCCGACGACGCGAACGCGCTGACGACCACGCGGGTCGGGGCGGTCCAGCGGATACGGGTGTCAGGCATGCGCGGGTTCCAAATCTGCGGCGGCCGCCGCGGCCGCCTGGTCGTCGTCGTCGGGGTCGTCAGGGACCTTGTCCGCCTGCTGTTCGGCCGGGTTGTCGGCGGGTGCGGCGAGCGTCACGGGACGCCGCACGCCTTCGCGTTCCCAGGCATTGTCGACTAGCCGGCTGGCGCCCGGCACGCCGAGCTCGGCCCGGTAATGCTTCTCGTCCTCGCGTTGCGGTGTGACCACGCCAGCGCGCACCGCGGCGCCGTACGCATCGACCGATGCCTTGACCGCGTCCGACGTTGCAGCCGGGTCGCCGCCCGGCTCCGCCGTCGACGGCTCGGTGGTCTCCTCGGCCGCGGCCCACTGTTCGCGTTCCTCGCGGATCCGCTCGGGATCACGGCCGCGCCGGCGCATCTCCTCTTGCGGCGAGGTGATGCCTTGCTCGAGCTCGAGCTTGGTCGCCGCCGCATCCTTGGTCGGATCTACCGATTTCCAGGTCGGGCCGTTCCACTGTGCGGCGTGCCAGAGCTCGGGCCGCGCAGCCAGGTCGACCCATGCTGGGAACCCACCCTTGAGGTAGATTTCCTTGAGCAGCTCGCCGCGCGCCCACGCCAGAAAGTCGGTGATCAGCAGGCCCTGCCAGCACTCGAACCCGCGCCATGCCTCGATCCCGGACCCGCGATAGCTCGAGTAGCTGATCTTGGCGAAGTTGAGCAGTAGGAACTCGTAAGGCAGCCCGACCGATGCGCCGATGCGGCGCTCGAGGTGCTCGACGAACGAAGCGAACGTCGAGGCGGGCCGCTTCGGGTCGCCGAACGTGATTTCCTCGCCGGGCTCGAGGTACTCGAAAATGCCGGGCTCCATCTCTTCGAGCCGGCGGCCGTCCGCATCCTGTTTGCCGGCGGCCGCACCGATCGCGGCCTGCACCGCGGCGGGCTTGGTGATGTAGCCGGTAAAGCAGGCCATCACCCGTTGCGCCTCGCGCTCGGCCTCGATGATGTCGGCCAGGTCCTGCAGGTCGCTCGTCGCCGGCGCCAGGGCGGGCACGCCGCGGCTCTGCGGCGTGCGCAGCCGGCGGTACACGTGGTACAGATTGCGCGAGCCGTCGCGCGCGTAGGCGGGCACCTTGCGGAACGTGAACGACCGGCGGGCGGTCCCGAACCCGACGTCGCCGGGGTGGCGATCGCGCAGCCAGTACGCCACCGGCTGTTGCTCGCGGCCGAGCTCGACGCCCATTCTGAGGTTGTCGCGGCGCAGCGTGGCGCCGGTGCCGCCGCCGATCGGGTCCTGCAGTCGATCGGCCTCGAGGGCCTGCAGCGCGAACTCGTAAGGCCGATGGCGTTGGCGCGACATCACCGGCCGCACCAGGGCCTCGCCGTCCTCGATTATCCGCCGCATCGCGAGCGCCTGGCCGGCGTAGATCCCGGTGCCGTCGGTCATCGCGTGCGGCGCCCAGCGCTGCCAGGCCTGATCGGCGAGCGCGTTCCACTCGGCGGCCTGGTCGGTGCTGATCCCGAGCGCGTCGGGGTCGACCTTGGCGTGCGGGACGAGTCCCTTGCCGACCACGTTGTCGACGATGGCCCGTACCGCGGATCCGGCGATCGGGTCGTTGCGCACCAGGTCGCGCGAGCGCTCGCGCATCTCCTCGAGCACGCCGTAGGCCAGCAGCGCGTCGGCGGTCGCGTCGCGGCCGCGGTAGCGGTTGCGCAGCCGGTTGGTTTGCCCGGCATCGTAGCCGGGCGTGAGCGCGCTCTCGCCGCCGAGCCGGTGCCGCGCTTCGGCGCGGCGCAGCGCCCAGCCGGGAAACGCCCACTCGATCGCGCGGTCGAGCGCGTTGGGGTTGCGGGCCCGCATCGCGCGCAGCTCGCGGGCATGGCGCTCGCGCACCGAGTCGGAGAACCTCAACAGGCCCCCCGTCGTGCGCTGTAGTTGCGGCGGCCGCCCGGCGTGTTGGAACCGATCAGGCGCTGCACCTCGAGGATCTCGGCGCGCAACACCGGCAGTTTCAACGCGGTGTACACCCGGCCGTCGGGCATGGTGTAGCTCTCGACGCCGCGGCTGACGATCCGGTCATAGGCCGCCTCGAGCGCAGCCAGCCGGGTCGTGAGCTCGTCGAGGGTCGCCATCTGGGCGCCACGGAATACCACGACCACCGCCGATCTTGTGGCCGCAGCCGGTTGCCCGGTAGCCGCTAGCCAGCTACGTCGTGGCTCCCTGCACGGTCCGCCACCACCGATCGCGGCCGCATGTCGGCGCCTGGCAGTAGTGCCAGCGGATCACCGCGCTGGCGATGCGCTGGGTCTTGTAGGTCCGGAGCGTGTTACCCGCACCGCACCAGGGGCAGGCGTTTCCGACCCACGTCAGGGTCGGGTGGTGGTCGTGTGGGCCCTCGGTTGCCGGGGGTGGCTCGGGGGCCGGCCTCTCGCGTGGTGGCCGGCGCTGCCACCAGCGGCCGCGGCGGCCGCGCTCGCGCCGCGCTACCACCGGCGGCGGTCCCCGCGCCCGCGGATCCAGCCGCCGCGGCCGCGGCCCGCGGTGGCGGGCCGCGGTCGGGGCGCGGGCGGCGGGCCGGCCGGGGCGCGGTGGCGAAAGAACAGCATCTCAGCCGCGGCCAGGGCGTAGCGTTCGCAGTCCCGGAAATGCGGTGAGCCGTAGCCGGGTTTCTTCCGCCAGACGTGCCGGACCTGGCCGCCGGCGCGCAGCTCGACCAGGTGCTCGGCCACCAGGTGCTGGTGGTACTCCTCGGGCAAGCCGGGGTAGTTGTGCAGCCGCGGCGGGCCGTCGTCGGGCGGCGCGATCATGTTGTTGAGCTCGCGGTGCAGATAGTCGCCGTTGAGGTGCCAGCGCTGCATTCCGCCCGGCAGGGGCTTGCCGTCGGCGCCCTTGTCGATCGTGAAGGCCTTGAAGATCGCACCGGTCGCGATCTGGTCCTCGCCCTTGATCGGCCGCGCCCGGGTCGGCTGCCGGCGGCAGAATTCGATCGTGTCTTTCGGCCGCCAGCCCGCATCGACGCATGCGAGCATGCACTCGAGCGGGTCGCCGTCGCCGTCGCGGCGTTCGAACAGCTGCCCGAAAAGCGCGGTCTCGAGGTCCCCGAACCCGTACACGATGCCGTGATCGACCAGGTAGCCGTCGGTCTTGGACCACGCCCGCAGCACGTAGTGAATCTCGGTCGAGCGGACGTCGACGCCGGCGGTGACGCACAGCGCATCGGCGGGCACCGTGCCCCGCGGGTAGCTGACTTCGAGCCGTCGCACGTCGTCGTCGTGGGTCGCGGCGACCTGGTCGTCGAACGGTTCGCCGAGATCGGAGTTGAAGAAATCGCGCAGCAGCACCGGATCCCGGCCCGCCTTGCGAAACGTGCACGCCAGCCTCGACCAGGCGCTCGTGATCAGACCGCTGACCCAAAATCCGCGGTGGCTCGGAGCCGGCAGCTCGCCGGCGAGCTCGCCGCGCTCGTCGATTTCGCAGCAGTCCGGGCACCAGATCCCGGCGTCGACCATGGCGCGGCGGTTCTGCGGCGTGTCGTCGATCTTGGCCTTGCAATGCGCGCACTCGTACCACGCCAGCGCGTGCGCCTCGATCTCGTCGGGGTCGGTACCGCTCGGCCACCGAACCCGGCTCCACTCGAGCACCTGGTGCCGGCCGCAGTCGGGGCACGGCACCCAAAACCGCTCCGAAGTGCTCTTCGCCATCTCGCGGCAAATCAGGTCCTCGGAGCGGCTCGGGGTGCTGGTGGTGGCGATCTTCCGCCGGTTTTGGTAGGCGTCGCTGCGGTGCTTGGCGAGGCTGACCGGGTCCGACTCGCGGCCAAGCTCGAGCTTGAATTTGCCGACCTCGTCGAGGATCACGTAGCAGCAGCTGATATCGGCCAGCGCGGCGGCGCTGTTGGCGCCGGTCATCCAAAGGTGCATCCGGGACAGGTCGGCCTCGTCCTTCGCCCAGCGCGAACCGAGCAGGTGCCGGCGCAGCCGCCTGGAGTCCTCGAACATTGGTCGGATCCGGCTGCGCATGCGCCGCACCGCGTACTTGTCGGCGGGCATCACCACCAGCGTCGGGCCGGGCTTGTGCTCGACCGTCCAGGCCAGCCAGACGTTGACCACGGTCGATTTGCCGCACTGCGCCGGTGCGATGATCGTGATGTGCTCGACGTCGGGGTCGGGCCAGAGGTTGAGTAGCTCGACCTGCCAGGCGTCGGGCCGGAACGGCCCGGGCCGCGGCCCGATCTTCTGACCGAGTACGATCGTCGCCGCCGACCAATCGCTGACCGGCTGCTCGCGCGGCAGGTGGAACTGTGCGCGCTCGGCCGGACGCCAGGCGCGCGGTGGTTCAGCTGTTGGCGCCGTCTTCATCCTGTTCGGGCGGCGGGTTCGGGTCGACCAGGCCGGCGCGCTGCAGCAGGCGCTTTCCGACCATCAGGGCTTGCGCGCTCACCTTGTCGATGTCCTCGTGCGTGATGAGACCGTCGGGGCCAGGGGTCAGCTTGCCGACCAGTACCGCCGCAGTCGGGGCGCTGGCCTCGACCTGCAGCATCCGCATCCGGATTTGGTGTGCCGCGGTGGCCGCTTCCGCTCGATCGGCCGCGAGCAGGGCTTGCGCGATCGGGCTCGGTGGTTGCCGTGCCTGCTTCAGTCGTCTTGTGAGCTCGTCGTCGGGAGTCATTCGGATTCGTCTTTCGTCCAGGGAGGTTGTTTGCCTTCGGCGTACTCGGTGATCAGCTCGCGCATCACGGCCCGGAACTCGCGCACGAACGCGCGGCCGGCCAGCCCCTCGAGGCGGGCACAGATCACGTCTGCGTTGTCGACCAGGTCGTGCACCAGCCAGCTGGCGCGCTGCGCTAGAAACTCGTCGACCAGCGCGGCCGGCAGCAGCTCGCCGGCGGCCTGTTTGTTCTTCAGCTCCTGCTGTTCGTTGCGCAGCCGGAGGCCTTCCAGCTTGGCCGTCGATAGGTCGCGCTCGATCGCCGCGAGCGGGTTGTCGCCGTTGTCGGTCGCTGCTGGTGTTCCGGCCTTGCGGCGGCGCCGCCGCGCGTCGCGCTGGGTCTGGTCTTTGCGCCACTCGAGGCAGGCCTGCACTTCGTAGAACCCGTCGGGCCGACGCGGCATACCCTGACTGCGGTAGTACTCCACCTGCCGCGGCCGGACGCCCATCATCGCGGCGAGCTCGGCTTGCGTGCGGACGCACCCGCGCGGGGGCTCGCCCGGCGGTGGTGTCTTCCGAGGTGCTTTCTTGCGCCTGGTTGCCATTCATGCCGGTTCGCATCGCCGCCGGGTCACGGAGGGTTTCGGCCGAGGAACCGGGCGCGCAGTAGCGCCTCTTGGGGCGTGCAGATCGGGCACAGCCGGCGGCCGGCCTTGAGATCGTGCAGGTAACGCTTGTCCTTCCGGCTCGCGCCCGGCCAGGTCCGGGCGACCGTGACCTCGATCCCCGCAGCGATCGCCGCGGCGACCAGCGGCGAGCCGCGGCCGGCGCGGTGGACCGCGAGACGCGCGTCGACACCTTGCTCGGTGAACCCGAGATAGTGCTGCGCGTGGTGGTAGGGCCGCGAGAAATGCAACAGGTAGACGTCGGTCACGGGCGGCCCCCGAGTTGACGAACCCGAGCTGACAGAGACTCGAGCAGAAGCGCGCGCGCCACCGCGCGCCGCACCAGCCGGCGCGCGATCGCGCGCGCGACGCGGTGGAGTTTCCGCCGTTCTCTCTCTGCCGTCGTCGTCACCGCCTCGAACCCTCCGGCTCCGCAATTACGAATTGTTCTGACCGCCGCGCACAAAACACCCGAGCACCGCAACCCCGATAGGTGGCTCCGGGCCGGGAAAGGACCCGCTGGCAGCGCCGGAAATAAGCCCTGTCGGGGCCAGGTTGGCCCCGGCAGGGCCCGGCTCCTGCGGGAGGGGTTCGCGGCGCGACCGTCCTGGCCCCCTTGCCGGCGGTCCTGCGGGTCATTACCAATCGCCACCATACTCCTCGCGGCTCTGGTCGGTGCGCGTCAAGACCTACACCGCTCGCCGATCAGCACCAACAGCAGAGCGTGGGGAAGGATTGGCCCGGCGCGGGCGAGAGCTCTCGGTATCAACATCTAGTCCAACCTCCGATAGAGCAGCTGCCAGATCACCACACCCGGCCAGCCGTAGACCGGGAAGATGACAACCCCAGCGAGGTCGCCGCCCTCGCGCCAGTCCGGGGTGGTGGGGCGCAGGGTCGGCGGGGTCGCCGTCGCCTGCGCGGGGCTCGCGCCGCAGAGCAGCGCGAGAAGGAGAGTCGCTAGCGCGTGTCGCATTCGGTCGTCTCACGGGTTTGGGCCGCTGCGGTGTTGCCACGGCCGGAAGGCCTCTCTACTTCAGCTCATCCGCACGCTCGAGCGCATACAGCGCGTCACGCAACAGCTCGCGCACCGGGGCGAGCGCGCCCCGGAACCTCAGATAGCCGGCGCCGTCCTCGACCAGCTGCGCCAGCGGGGTCGTCGGTCGACCGATTGAGATTCTCAGGCAGTTGGTGTCAGTCGGAAGCCGGACGATCTCGATGCCGCCGACGACGGCGCGGCCGAGCGGCGTCTCACCGTGGAGCTCGCCCGCGGCGATTCGGTTCTCACCGCGCTCCGTCAGCTCCCGCTGTTTCTTCTTGAGCTCGGCAAGCGCGTTGGGCCAATGGTCCGGTTGGTCGCGATGGGAGGCCATCAGCTGCCCCCCGTTTTGGCCCTGGCGCGCGCCATCGAATAGCCGCCACTCGCCAGGCCGAGACCGATGATCGCCTGCCCGGCGTCGGGCTTGTCCAGAAACACGAGCACGGCGCCGAGCGCCACGACGGCGACCGCCAGCCAGACCTCGGTGGTCTGATAGCCAGGCTTGACCGGCGGGGATTGCGGCGGTGCTTTGGTGAGGTCGGGAATAGGCATCGGCTCACGCTCCCGGGGTCACGAGACCAGGGGCGCCCGTGGGTCCGCCCGGGTCGCCGCCGCCACCGCCCGCGCCGGCAATGGTTCCGGTCGTGAACGGGAACGGCTCGGCGGGAGCTTGGGTCGGCCCCTCCATCTCGAGCCGGCGGGCGAGCTCGGCGAACACGGACCAATGCGGCTCGCCCGGTGCCCAGGTCCAGGCCTCGACGCCCGCCAGCACCTTTTCGATCGTTTCCTGGTCGGGAATCGGCGCCGATTCGTTCTCGAGTGCGCGCGCGCTCTCGGCCGCGAGAACTGCCGCCGGGTCGCCCCGATCGGCGAGCGAGCTCGCCAACGGTGGGTTGAGCGCGACGCCCCGGTACAGCGCCTGCAGCTCGTCGACGCTGATCTGGCCCTGCACCTCGAGCCCGAACAGCGTCTTCATCAGCTGCACCTTGAGGTCGTACAGCGGCATCAGGATCACCCACGCGTGGTTATCGAGGATGCCGTTGTCCAGCCGGTTGCTCCCGACGTGCGGGATCTGGTGCAGCGACGAAACGAACTTGAGCACCATGGCGAGCGCCAGACGGCTTTCGGCCGGCCACCGGATCGGATAGGCCCCGAACGCATACGGGTTGGGGCCGCCGTACGTGTCGCTGATCGTCCGATTCGCGCGTGTGACGATGCGCGTCGCGACGTGTGCGAACCCGTGGTCGATCGCAGTCAGGCACGTCTGCACCAGCTCGCGGGTCACCTCGGGCTGCTGCGCCCCCGGGTGTGTGCTGACGATCTGCGCGGCGCGGG
>Ga0102952_1000114_pt1 | contig 40599 bp, 34 predicted proteins | sample SalPon2A_C_D1_MG_FD_78506 | JGI IMG/M metagenome (GOLD analysis project Ga0102952, IMG submission 78506) | Soil microbial communities from South San Francisco under conditions of wetland restoration - Salt Pond MetaG R2A_C_D1_MG | ecosystem: Environmental > Terrestrial > Soil > Wetlands | place... | reverse complement strand
TAGGAACACTTTGAGAAGATGAAAGATGGTGCAATAGTTGCAAACTCCGGGCACTTCAATGTTGAACTTGATCTTGACGGTCTGGGTGAAATTACGAAATCCAAAAGGACCGTAAGAACTTTTGTTGAAGAGCATACTCTCAAGAACGGACACAGAGTGAATGTTCTTGGTGGTGGCAGGCTTATTAATCTTGCAGCTGCCGAGGGACATCCATCAAGCGTTATGGATATGAGTTTTGCAAATCAGTCATTAAGTGCGGAATATATGTCCAAGAATCACGAGAATCTTGAAATTGATGTACACAATGTTCCGAGAGATATTGATGAGAACGTTGCAAAACTGAAACTTCAGGCCCTGCGTGTTAAAATAGATAAATTAACACCGGAGCAGAAAAAATATCTCAGCTCCTGGGAAATAGGAACATAAGACTAAATGACCTTAAACGAACTACAGGATATGTTGAAATCATTTCAAACATATCTTGTAGTTGTAAGGGGTTTGTCAGATAATACCGTAAGCTCCTATATCTCCGACCTTGACAAATTCCTGAAATATATAGGCAAGAAAGGAATAAGATCGGTAAATGATGTAAGAGCATATAACATCAACGCTTTTATCGGATATTTGCAGGAATCTTCCGGTCTGAGTGCAAGATCTGTTAACCGATGCCTTGTATCGGTAAAACAGTTTTTCAGGTACCTGATAATCGAAGGGGTAATAGATTCAGATCCCACCGAGAACCTGGTAACACCCAGAACAGGAAAAGCTATTCCTGATACCCTATCGATAGAGGAAATTGAAAAATTACTCGCTGAACCTCTCAGGAAATTGAATTTTGAAGGTATCAGAGATTCTGCAATGCTTGAAATACTATATTCAACCGGCCTCAGGGTGACAGAGCTGGTAGAGTTGAAACAGGCAAGTATATACCACGACCAGGGGTATCTTATAACCTTCGGAAAAGGAAAAAAGGAACGTCTTGTTCCCCTCGGCAGGGAATCGATCCGGAAGCTTGGGAATTATCTTGAAAATTCAAGAGCCTACATAATAAAGAACAAGGTGTCCGATTACCTTTTTGTAACCAGAAGAGGTACAAAATTTACCCGCCAGGGTTTCTGGAAGCTGCTTAAGGCATATGCTTCGGAAGCCGGTATAATTAAAAGTATAAGTCCACATACATTGAGACACTCCTTCGCAACCCATTTGCTTGAGAGAGGTGCCGATCTCAGAACTATTCAGGTACTTCTGGGACATTCGGATATATCTACAACGCAGATATATACGCACGTTGAAAGGGAAAGGCTGAAGGAGATTCACAGAAAATATCATCCGAGGTCTTAATATTATGAACATGGATTTTATCATACTGAATATTCCAATTATTCTGTTCGCGCTTACAGTTCACGAGTATTGCCATGCTCTGGTTGCACACAGGCTGGGCGACGATACTGCAATGCGTCTTGGCAGGCTGACACTGAACCCCCTTAAACATCTTGACATATTCGGAACTATACTGATGGTCCTTGTCGGTTTCGGATGGGCCAAACCGGTTCCTGTTGATGCAAGGAATCTGTCGAATCCAAAGAGAGATATGCTGTACGTCGCAATAGCAGGACCTGTATCTAACCTCATACTCGCATTACTGGCGGGACTGGGTCTCAGATATATGATACGCGGAACTGTTCAGGAAGGATTTGCGGGATATAACGGGGTAATATTTCAGTTGCTCACACTGACTCTGTTATACAATACTGCACTTGCCGTTTTTAATATGCTCCCTTTACCACCTCTGGACGGGTCAAGAGTACTTTTTGGTCTTTTGCCAAGAAGACTGGAATATCCTTACAGGAGAATAGAGCCGTTTGGAATACTAATACTATTTGTTATATTCATGTTCGGTCATGGTATATTCAACCAGGTGTTATGGTACCCGGTTTCTGTAATTACCCGGAACCTTGCGGGAATTAATTTGATAGGTTGATTTAATACAGTAATAAAATTAATTATAATTTCCTACTAATGGAACAGTTAGAACTTCCCTACGTAGTAAAGCTGAATATTTATCAGGGTCCGCTCGATCTTTTACTTGAACTTATAAAAAAGAACAAAGTGGATATATATGATATTCCTATAGCTGTTATAACAGATCAGTATCTTGAATATCTCGAAATTATAAAACTTACGAATATGGAAACCGTGGGTGATTATCTCTCACTTGCTGCGGAGCTTGGATATATAAAATCAAGGATGTTACTGCCTTTACCCCAAGAGGATGAGGATGAGAATATTGAGGATCCCAGGGCAGAGCTTGTCCGGAGGCTTATAGAGTATGAGAAATACAGGAAAATAGCGGATGAACTGAATGAAATGGATGTACTTGGAAGAGAGATCTTTCAGGCAGGCACTGACTATTACGATGAGTTCGGTGATCCTGATGTCGAAACTGAGATGATGAAAACGGATATGTGGTCTCTTATTGAGGCATTCAGGGATTTCTGCAAGAGGAGACAGCTTGATTTCAGCGAGGATCTTCGTTTTGAACTAGAATCATACAGCATCAGGGAACGAGGTCAGGAGATTTTATACATTCTAAGGGACAAGGGTCAAATATTATTCTATGACATATTCGGGGATAAACCAAAAAAGATCGATCTTGTAATAACATTTATTGCATTGCTTGAAATTGTAAAGGACGGACTTGCAGGGATTTCACAATCTGGCAAGCACGAAAATATAGAAATTATATTTATTGGTGAAGATAAAATTGAGTAATGAATATTATAAAAAAATAATAGAATCTATAATATTTGTGTCTGATAAACCGGTAAAGGTAGAGGCTTTAAAGGGTTATTTCAAGGACCTGCAACCTTCGGAGCTTAAGGAAATTCTTGATGAACTTGTTCAGGAATGGGATAAATTAAACAGGGGATTCAAACTTGAACTGGTATCCGGAGGTTATCATTTCAGGACAAGATCCGATCTTAGTACAGAAATAATTGAATATAACAAGGAAATAAAAAAATTCAGGCTCAGCAGAGCGGCTCTGGAAGTTCTCGCTATCACAGCTTACAAACAGCCTTTAACACGAATTGACGTTGACCAGATAAGAGGTGTTGATTCCTCGGGTGTTTTGAACCTCCTGCTGGATAAAAGACTAATAGAGATAAAAGGGAGAAAAGATGTACCAGGACGGCCGTTCCTTTATATAACAACTGAGGAGTTCCTCGAGACATTCGGTCTAAATAGTCTCAAAGACCTGCCATCTCTAAAAGAGCTTGAAGAGATTAGTAAAGATATCGGCGAGTTATTATAAATTGTTAAGGTAATTTATCAATATATCTTCCTGTTCTCGCATGATATCTCTTTCTTTCTTGTTCTTGTGGTCATGACCGAGCAGATGAAGGATGCCGTGAATAAGAAGTCTGTCTATTTCTTCTTGTGTCCTGACCCCGTATGAGTCTGCCTGTCTTTTTACAGAATCCACTGAGATAAGTATGTCTCCGAGAACGCAATTATGATCACAGATTCCCTGAGGGAATGATAAAACATCGGTTGTCCTGTCCAGTTTTCTGTATGTTTTGTTGAAATACCTCATATTCCTGTCATCAGTGAAAAGTATCGAGATCTCCGCATTATCGGGAAGGTCAAGCTCTTTTAAAAGCATACGGACGGTATACTCCATGTTTTTGGTGTAAAGATTGTTGATAGTTCCTGTTTCGTCTGAAATATATATATTCATGATAATATTTTATAAGCTATGGAACATATGCGAATAATATTGGATATTATAAGACCTTTAAAGTTGATCACGTAATGAAATGAAAAATTTAATCGATAAAACAAGAAAAGAAAGACATTTCAAACATAAACCAGTGGTGGCCATAGTAGGCAGACCGAATGTCGGGAAATCGACCCTTTTCAACAGGTTGATTGAAAGCAGAAAGGCTATTGTAGAGAATACACCTGGAGTAACCAGAGACAGGATCTATTCCGATGTAAACTGGGATAAACACAAGTTTACCGTTATTGATACAGGCGGGATAGTGCCTTATCCCGAGGATGACAACCAGACTTTGATAAAAGATCAGGTTCAGATCGCAATAGAGGAGGCAGATATTATTCTTTTCCTGCTCGATGAGAGAAGTGGCGTGATGCCTGATGACAGGGAGATAGTTGAGTATCTGAGAAAGTGCGAAAAACCGATACTATTTGTAATAAATAAAGTTGATCACGAGAAACACGAGTTAAATACTTTTGAATTTCATGGTCTCGGAGCAGATGAAATAATTCCTGTATCGGCTCTTCACAACAGAAATATATATGAACTCATGGATAAGATAGTTAATTACCTGCCACCTTACAGCGATGACACAGGAGACGCCGTTGAAGATATTATCAGATTAACGGTAATAGGAAAACCTAATGTTGGTAAATCAACGCTTGTAAATTATATTCTTGGGGAACAAAGGTTTATAACAAGTCCACAACCGGGAACGACCAGGGATGCTATTGATAGCGAATTCGAATATAAAAATAAAAAATATATGATCATTGATACAGCAGGTATCAGAAGGAAATCCAGAGTATCGGATTCAGTAGAAATATACAGTGTAAAGAGAGCTGTTAATGCTATAGAGAGATGCGATATTGTGCTTTTTATGATCGACGGACCCCAGGGACCGACACACCAGGATGCAAGACTTGCTCATCTGGTGCGTGAAAGAGGCAAAGCATCGATAATACTTGTTAATAAATGCGATCTGGCACCCGAGCACCTGGCAGATGAAGAGCTTTTGAGTGAAATCGTTCCGGAAAGACTGAGGGCGATCGATTATGCCCCTGTACTTGCTATTTCAGCCCAAACCGGCGACGGTACCGCTGACCTTTTTGAGATTATAGATATTATAAAGGAGAATTATTACAGAAAAATAACCACAAAAAAACTTAATATGTTTCTGAAAAGAGTTATAAAAAAAAGAGCCCTGCCCTCACTTGATGGAAAAGAACTAAAATTTTATTATATTACCCAGGTGAAAACGGGTCCTCCTGTATTTGTAATTTTTACCAACGCTACACAACCAATACCGGAAAATTATTCAAGATTCGTGGAAAATCAGCTCCGGACAGAATTCGAGCTGGCAGGGGTTCCGCTCAGGTTGCTATTCAGAACCAGGTTGAGTGAATGAACCTTCTTTGCAAACTTCCAGTATAACGTCCTGAATCTGACCAGCTATATCTTGTGCGTTGAAATTCTCAAGAACCCTTTTTCTTGCCTTTTCCCCGATATCTTTCCTTAGTTTGCTGTTTGCAACCAGGTCAACGATGTTATTCATCATGTCGGAGTAATCACCGGATTCACTCATATATCCCGATTCAGCATTTATGAATGCCTCGGCAATACCACCTATCCTGAACCCGACAACAGGAAGTGAAAATGACATAGCCTCTACAACAGTCCTCGGGAAGGGATCCGGGTAGTTGGATGGTATAAAAAATATATCCATATCTTTCAGATAAGGACGTATCTCTTTTCTGTAACCGGTAAAAATAAACCTGTCCTTGAGTCCCATTGAGTCACAAATATTTTCAAGATGCTTTTTGTAATCCATATGGAAGAAATGGGGAGTATCGCCGATTATGACAAAAACGACCCTCGTATCTTTCCCGATCTTTTTGAAAATATACGGTGTGTGTTTTACGAATGCTTCATATCCCTTTCTTGGCACAAGCCTTCCGGTACTTCCTATTATGATCGTATCGCTGTCTATACCGAATTCCTCTCTCAATAATCCGGTCGTGTTCACCGGATTATATTGTTCAGGATCAAGCCCGTTATAGATCACTTTCAGTTTGCTTTTTGAATATCTGAACTGATATGAAGTCGCCTTGGATACACAAATAATCCTTTTTACGTTATTCAGTCTCGAAAGATGGTTTATTATCAGGGACAATATCCTTGTTTGCTGAATATTTCTAACATGCCAGATAACTTTGCATTTATTGAAGTATCCTATAAGGGCGCCGATTATTTTTGCTATAGTGCCGTTACAATATATAACATCTATTTTATTAGATCTGATAATGCTTCCCGATGTAAGAACAAGATGGGTCATTAATACGATATTGCAGAGCGCATAAATGAATTTCAACAACTTCCTGAATAATACATTCCTTTCGGACAACCGAGACGCAAATTCCCATTTGGACATAGGTCTGAAAAGATTCTCCGGAAATCTGGTATCTACGATTATATTTTCATACATGCAGTTTGCAATCAGGTTCTCAGAGAAAATATCATCCTTGGGTATAAGTACAAAAGGATTTACCTGATTTCTGTCAAGAAACTTTAATATATAGAACAGGCTTTTCCCGGGACCCCCGTCCCTGACGGAGTGATTTATAAACAGGACATTAGATCTGCTGTTTTCCAATTTTTACTCCATTCAAATAAATAAAAAAATCAAATACAATAATTTTATCCTACAGTTGTTTATTTCTTGTTATAATTTACAAATTAAGATAGAGTTTTGAAAACTTGATATAGAGGTTAACAATTATATATGAAAAGTAGACAGTTAAAAAACTATTTGTCTTATATAATACTGGTCACGGTAATTTTTACAGTAGTTGGCGGGTGTGACGTTGATTTTGGCACTGATAACAACGGTAATAATAATGGTGGCAGTGACGGCGGGACTACATCTGAATCTGTTGAAGGCACTATAGTTGATGTGTTACCTTCAAGGGACAGCGGTGTTTCTAATATTACTGCGGATATTATGGATGAGGATCATCCAAACATGACATTCAGCGGTACAACCGGAAATACAGGATTTTTTAAAGTAGAAGGCAGTTTTTCGGGCACTCCCCAGCTGGATTTCATTGATGAGGACAATAATCAGAATTCTCTGGCGAGAATAATAATAAATGTATTTCCCAAAGCAAGAGTAAAACTGGGCGATATCAGGCTGGACAGCGGAAATGTTGTATTTCTGGACGATATTACTGTAATCTTCGATGCCGATCTGATCGAGAACGACTGTATTGATAACAGTGGTTCCGTAAAGGTTGAAGCATCCAATGGAAATACCATTGATGTTCTAGTACAGATAACTAACTCCACCGATCTCGAAAGAGACAATGATAATATAACCTGCAATGAACTTCTTAAGGGGCAGACACTTGAGATAAGTGGTGTTCTCCTTGTGGGAAACAGCGTAGAAGCTGACAGAATAGTAGTTCAGTAACAGATCACCCCAACATATATTGGTATTCATAATTATGTTCTAGAAAAGTGATAAACCGGTTAACTTGACATTCATCGCTAAAATAAGCAATATAGTATTTTCGTTAATTCCTCCTCTCAATTCTTTGGAGTTTGAACAATGTCTAAATATCCACCATTAATCTGGTTTGATGGCAAGTTATTACCATGGGAAGAAGCAAATGTTCATGTACTCACCCATACCCTTCACTACGGTCTGGGAGTGTTCGAAGGGATAAGAGCTTACAAATGTAATGACGGCAGTACTGCGGTTTTCAAGCTGGATGCTCATATAAAAAGACTTTTTGAATCTGCACACATAGCCGGTATAAAAGTTCCATTTACCAGAGAAGAGATAAGGGAAGCAGTTTTACTTCTGCTCAGGGAAAACAAACTTGAGGAAGCTTATATCAGGCCGCTCGTGTTCATTGGTAACGGTTCGATGGGGGTACATCCCAAGGATAATCCAATAAGGGTCGCTATCGCAGCATGGTCATGGGGTGCTTATCTGGGAGATGACGGTGTAACAAAAGGTATAAGGACCAAGGTGTCTTCATATACTAGAATGCATGTGAACTCATTTATGACCAAGGCGAAAATTTGCGGTAATTACGTTAATTCTGTATTCGCGAAGGTCGAGGCTACATCTATGGGTTATGATGAAGCTCTGATGCTGGACAATGAAGGATATCTTGCCGAGGGAAGTGGTGAGAATATTTTTAAAATAAAAACTGGGAGTGTTAAAACACCACCCCTCACATCGATTCTTGAAGGTATAACAAGGAATTGTGTAATCGAGATAGCTGCCAAACAGGGTATAAAAGTCGTCGAACAGAGATTTACAAGAGACGAACTTTATACAGCAGATGAACTTTTTTTAACAGGAACAGCAGCTGAAATTACACCTGTAAGAGAAGTTGATAACAGAATGGTTGGAAATGGAACTCCCGGTGAGATCACCAGGAGGCTACAGTCTGTATTCTTTGATATAATTAGGGGTAAAGACAAAAGTTATACAGACTGGCTTACCTTTATCTGATCTTTATCCAGAAGGGCATTAAAGCGTATAATCTTTCTTTTTCAAATACATTAAGTGTTGAGCCCAGCCAGGAATAACCGAAGAATTTACCCATGCTTTCAATTGAAAAACGGGTTTCATGTGAAAACACCTTTACCCTGCTGAAGATATCGCCTTTTATTCCACAATCATCGTAAGCCAATTGCAGGGTTTCTCTTAGACCCCCGAGTTTATCTACCAGTTTTAGCTGTTTCGCCTGATTACCTGTCCATACTCTGCCTTTAGAGGCTTGTTCGGTCTTTTTCCTGTCTATATTTCTGGTTCTTGATACTATATTAACGAAGTCTTCGTACATACTTGTTATGATCTCAGTAAATTTTTTTTCTTCATCTTCTGTGAACCCTTTTGTAACTGAATAGATTGAAGACATTCTACCACGGGTGACCATTTCAGTCCCGACCCCCATTCTATCCAGCAACTTTTTGAAATTTAATTTTCCTGCGACTACACCAATGGAACCTGTTATTGTAAAAGGATCCGCAAAAATACTCACTGCGGAAAGTGAAGCCATATAGCCGCCGGATGCTGCTACATCGGACATAGATATATATACAGGTTTCTTTTTCGAAAGATGTTCTACTTTATTTCTTATAAGATCCGATGCAACTGCTGAACCTCCCGGACTAAGTATCCGGACTACCACTGCACGTATGGATCCGTCATTTTCGATTTTTTTAAGGGTATTGATTATAGTATCCGATCCGGCGGTTTTAAATCTACCTGAGCCTGTCTGGCTTTTCCCCTGGGAAATTATGCCATTCACTGTAACAAGAGCAATTTGCCCCGTGTCCTGTTTGATCCTGGATATGATGTTGCTTATCTTCGATGAATATCTTATAATCCGATCCACTGCTTTTTGTTCAATAATTTTCAGGTTTAAATTGTTGTGTTCTTCAACGATGCCAACAAGATCCTCCTCGTAACCTATACTATCTATTAAACCGTATTGTTTTGCTTTTTCAGGTGTGAATGGCGAGTCGTCCAGGTATTTATATAGTTTGTTGAATGATATACCTCTTGATTCAGATATGTTACCGACTATTGTATTAAACTGTTCGTCAATAATGGAGTTCAGCATTTCCCTGGCTGACTCTGACATACCTGTTCTTGTAAAAGTTTCAGCTGCGGATTTATATTCACCGACTCCCTGAATTTCGGGTTCAATATCCAGTTTTGTAAGCAGGCCTTTTAAATAGAATGATTCATTGTAAAGACCGGTAAAATTGAGCGTGGACATAGGGCTTATTGATAGATGATCAGCACATGATGCTATAAAATATTCGAGGTTTCCGGGATTTTCGAGATGTATATATATTTTTTTTCCTGCATCTCCAACTCTCAATAGCGAATTTCTCAATGCATTTGCACGGCTGAAACCAATATTCAGATTATTGATGATTAGCAGTAATCCCTTTAGATTGGTTTTTTCAAAATAGGAAAAAAATCGTTCTATCTCCCAGAACGTACTTTGTTCTTCGGTCTTTATGAATGGTATAGGAACAGGTTTCTTTTCTTCAGGAATATCCCCCCCGAGAGTGAGCTTCGCATAATTATAACTACCGAGAAGATCGGTATGGTCTCTGAACAAAGTAGTAAAAAGAGTTGTGAATTTCATAAAATATTATTTAGAGATCTGTAAGATATCTGACCAGTGTCCTTACACCGAAACCACTTCCGCCCTGAGAGTGCCAGTTATTAGCTTTCATAAAAAATGCAGGACCTGCTATATCCAGATGTGACCATTGTGTATCTTTAGGAACAAAATTCTCCAGAAAGTGCGCTGCGTAAATCGCTCCTCCGGCTCTGCTGCCCGCATTCTTGATATCTGCCACATCGCTTTCGAGCTCCTTTTTAATGTCTTCATCAAGAGGTAACTGCCATATCTTTTCACCTACATCTTTTGCCATATCCTCTATTCTTTTGATCATTTCCTGGTTGTTTCCCATAATACCTGCAATGGTATTGCCGAGCGCTACGATGCATGCACCGGTCAATGTTGCGAGATCGATAATCTCATCCGGTTTTATTCCAGAACAATAGCTAAGAGCGTCAGCTAGTATAAGTCTACCTTCTGCATCGGTGTTAATTACCTCAATTGTCTTTCCGTTCATTGCAGTGATTATGTCGTCCGGTTTGTAGGCATCGCCTCCTGTCATGTTCTCGGCAGTCGGAACGATACCATGTATCTTAACCGCGGGTTTTAAGTGAGATATCGCCTGCATTACTCCAAGAACAGTTGCAGCTCCGGCCATATCCATTTTCATATTCCTCATTCCATCTGCAGGTTTTATGCAAAGACCCCCGGAATCGAATGTAATCCCCTTTCCGACAATAGCTATTTCCTTTTTCGCTTTTCCCCCCGGGGTATAAGTAAGGTGTATGAACTTGGGAGATTGTTCACTACCGCTGGTGACAGCCATTATTCCGCCCATTTTGTTCTGTTGAATGCGGTCATAGTCCAGAATATCAATATCAAGTCCCCCCTCTTCAGCTATATCACCGGCAATTTCAGCAAGTTTTGACGGAGTAAGGTAAACGGGTGGTTCGTTTACCATGTCCCTTGTATTTGAAACTGCAGCCGAAAGATATCCGGCATATTTGATCTCGTATTGGAACTGCCTGGATTTTTTATTTTTTACGACAATCAAAAAGTTTTTTTCTTCTTTTTCCTTGTTGTTTTCGGTTTTATATTTGTTGAATTTATAATCTCCGGTGTGCAATCCCTCAATTAATGATGACAGATACCACTTGTTGTTCCCAAGTTGAAAATCCAGTGCAACATTAATGATATCATCTTCAATTGATCTTGAGATAATTGCGCCGGCTCTGAATATTCTGTCAGGTTTAAAATCTTTTTTCTTTCCCAGTCCAAATACCATTATGCTATTCGCCGGTATCTTCCCGAATGTATCAAATGAAACTGTTTTCCCGAAACCGCCATCAAATTTCTTCGACTCTACCTTGTTTTCCAGTTTTCCGTCAAGAAAATCATTTATCTTTTTAAAGTTTCCGGAAGGTTTTTGTCCTTCATATCTAGTGAGGACCAGCATGTCACATTTTAGTTTTTTAAGATCGCTTTTGGTTAATTCGTAATTCAATTTGATGCCTCCGTAATCGCTTTAAATTACTGAAAGTTTACCACACAATATAAAACAACCAATTGTTCCGGAATAGTGTATAATTCATGTTGTTTAATTAAATATAAAAAAAGTTATTTTTTCAGGACAATAAAAAACGAATAATAGAAACTTTAAATTTATTCTGATAAAATATTACGTGTATGGGAGGAACATACATGGGTTGTCCGTATAAGGCTATGGCTGATGAAACAAGGAGACATATCCTGGAATATCTTAGCAAGGGTGATATTGCTGCTGGAGAAATAGCTAATAGATTTAAGATATCGAAACCTGCTATTTCAAATCACCTCAAGATATTGAAAGAAGCCGATCTCGTTAATGAGAAAAAGATAAGGCAGAACAGGATTTATTCTCTGAACAAGAGCCAGATTAAAAGTATGAAGATATTTCTGAATCAACTTGGTTAGGGTGATTCTAAAATTTTATTACTAATCATTGATTCTTAGGACTTTTGCACCCCTTGAACTACCTTGTTTGAGGTCCAGCAGAGCTTCATTTGCGTTTTTCAGCGGGTATTCGGATACTTCGGGTTTTAAATTGAACTTTGACACATAAAATATCATATTTTCGATATCTTTACGTGTTACATTTGCTACACTTTTTATTTCTTTTTCATTCCATAGGTGTTTTTCATATTTGATATTTTTTAAATATTCTATATCACTGTTTTCCTTTCTTATTGCGTTTATCACCAGTCTTCCGCCTTTATCGAGGTTCTTAAGTGATTCAACAACCGGTTTCCATACCGGTGTAGTATCAATTATCGCTGAAAGTTTAACCGGTGAATATTCGTTTATATCCCCGGACCATTCTGCACCGAGTTCATTTGCGAAATTGCGCTGTTGTTCACTTCGCGCGAATGCGTATAACTTCGATGAAGGATAAATATTCTTTATTAATTTAATTACAAGGTGAGCCGAAGCCCCGAATCCCATTAATCCGACAGGTTCTCCGTCCTGAATATTGCAAAGTGTAAGAGATCTGTATCCGATGGCCCCTGCACATAACATGGGTGCCATATCAGTATCTGAAATGTTTGACGGGATTCCGTACGCAAAATCCTCGTTTGCCACCATATATTCGGAGTAGCCACCGTTATCATCGCGACCGGTGGCCCTGAATTCGTCACATAAATTCTCTTCCCCATCCCTGCAGAATTTGCAGTTACCACATGAGGAGAATATCCATGCAACCCCTACTCTTTCACCTGTATTAAATTTTGATGAGCCATTACCGTTATTTTCTATTACTCCGACTACCTGATGTCCGGGTATTAACGGTAATTTTGCAGGTGGAGTTCTGCCTTCGATCTCGTCGAGTTCAGTATGACATACTCCGCATGTATGAACTTTTATAAGGATCTGCTTGTGTCCAGGGACAGGTATCTCTACATTTGCTGCTGTAAGTGGATTATTGCCCTCTTTGATCTCCTGAATTTTTTGAATTAACATTGCTTTCATATCGTTCAATGATAACTGATTTTCTCTCTTGTTTATTTGCCGTCCACTCGTTTATTTAGAATGAATTATTTATACTCATATTTATTAACAAAGATTTATACGGAGCTTATCCATGATATCCAGAGACAGAATGACTGTTTATGTAGAGGATTTGATAAAAATAGACAGTATATCTAGAAAAGAAAAGGACGTAGCATTGAAATTAAAGAAAGACATGGAAAAACTGGGAGCTGAATGTGCCTTTGATGATGCCGGAGAGAAAGTCGGCGGCAATACAGGGAATCTTATAGTAAAGTTTGAGGGAAATAAAAGGAACTCTGCCCCTCTCCTGCTTTCTTCCCATATGGACACTGTTGAACCCGGCGAAGGGATAAAACCAAAGATAGAAAAGGGTATCATGCGAAGTGACGGTACTACGATCCTGGGAAGTGACGATAAAAGCGGACTTGCAATAATTGTAGAAGTTTTGAGAACTTTGAAAGAAAAAGATCTTCCGCATGGTGATATCGAAATTGCATTTACGATTTGCGAGGAAGTGGGTTTGCTTGGTGCGAAATTTATAGATGCAGGAAGGTTCCGCTCAAAAAAGGGAGTCGTTCTTGATAGCAGTACTCCGGACAGGCTCGTACTGAAATGTCCTTCTTCCGACAAAATAACGGTAGAGATAAAAGGTTACGAAGCGCATGCGGGATTATGCCCGGAAAACGGTCTGAACGCTATCCGGATAGCCAGTGAAGCTATCGCCCTGATGACAATAGGAAGGATCGATCACGAGACAACTGCAAATATAGGAATAATAAAAGGTGGAACGGCTGTCAACACCGTGCCGGGGTACGTAAAGGTATCGGGCGAAGCTAGAAGTCATGATAATGCAAAGCTCGACGCTCAGATAGAGCATATGATCAGCTGTTTCTTCGAAGCGTCATCGAATCATGCACTCAAAATCAACGGCAGGACAATTACGCCTGAAGTAAATACCTCCGTCCAGAGAATATATAATAGAATGGATGTATCAGATGATTCTGTTGTGACCAGGCTTGTTGACAATGCGGTAGATAAACTGGGACATAATATCAAACATCATACCACCGGTGGTGGTTGTGATGCTAACTATTTTAATTACAAGGGAATAGAATGTGTAAATCTTGGAACCGGTATGTATGATCTTCATACTCTGAATGAGTATCTGGTGCTGGATGAATTTTACAGATCTGCAGAGATAGTACTTGAAGCGGTTCAACTCAATACAAAAGAACAATAATAGATATGAATGCACTTATAATAGTTGACCACGGCAGTAAGGTGGATGAAGCCAATAAAGTTCTATATAAAATTGCCGAAATACTAAGACTGGATATTAATTCGAGATTCGACATTGTTGAACCTTGTCATATGGAATTAGCAAGTCCTTCCATTTACGATGCTTTTAAAAAATGTGTTGAGTCCGGAGCTGATAAAATCGTTGTACATCCATACTTCCTTGTGCCGGGCAGACATTCCAAATATGATATTCCCAGGATGGTAGAAGAAGCTGCACGTGAATTTCCCGAAGTCGAATTTCATGTTACAGATTCCCTGGGAATACATCGTAAAATAATAGAGGTAGTACTCGAAAAATCTCATTCCTGTCTGTAATCGAATAAAATGACCTTTAAGCGAAATTACAGCACGATACTGTTCGATCTCTTTGATACTCTTATTTTATTCAGACCCACGCTTTTACCTAAATTGAATGTTAATGGTGTAGAGCATTACTCAACAGCTGTACCTGTCTTCCGGGTGTTTAAAAAGTATTTTGCCAGGATCGGGTTCAACGATTTCTATAATTCATTCAAAAAAAGTTACGAGGAGTTTCAATTACTTAAAATGAAGGAAAATAGAGAATTCACAAACAAAATCAGATTTGATATGATGTTCACGGAGATGGGAATCTCAGGTGCGGACAGCAATGAGGAGAGTATTAAGAATCAACTTGTTCTTGCACATATGAAAAGTCTTTCTGAATCGATGATATTCCCGGAAAATCACCGCCGGGTTCTTGAGACGATCAGGCGTATGGAATATAGAACGTGCATTGTATCCAATTTTGATCATGCACCGACAGCATATAAATTACTTGATAAATTCAGGATCACCGGTTATTTCGAAATGATATTCATTTCGGATGAAATAGGGTGGAGGAAACCCGATCCGATTATATTCAATAAGGTACTTGGAGAAATGAAAGCGGAACCTGAAGAAACTATACTTATAGGTGATAACTACAATGACGATATAAAAGGTGCTTATGAGGTAGGTATAGATTCTGTTCTGGTAGAAAGAAAAAAAACCGATAACAATTCTCTTGCGAAATATGTAATATCCGAGCTTTCCCAGTTACCCGGTATCCTGGAGCACTAATTAATGCATTAAAAATGGAAAAATATACTTCACCAGCCGCTAAACTAAAAAATATCAGGGAAAAGAAAGGTTACAGCAACATTCCGGAGATGTTTGAAAAAAGCTGTCAAACATATTCATCAAATATTGCATATTCTATACTAACGGATGGCGGGATTAAAGAGTTTACATTTTCTGAAATCTATAACTATGCGGGGAAACTCGCGGCTTACCTAAAAAAACAGGGTTTGATTAAAGGAGACCATATCGCAATACTCAGCGAGAACAGGCCCGAATGGGGGATCTCTTATTTCGCTGCATCCTGGATTGGGCTTGTAATTATTCCGCTTGACTCTAAATCTAATCCTGAAAATCACAAATATATTCTGGAATTCTCCAATACAGGGGCGATAATAACCTCAGGGCAGTTCATTAGTCAAGTTGAGGAAATCAGAAAGAATTCTGATACTCTTAAACTAATCATTTCCATTGAGGCTTTTGACCAGATAATAAATGATAAAGATACTGTACGAAGATGTGAAATAAACGGATCTGACCTTTGCGAAATACTGTTTACCTCTGGAACTACCGGTACACCCAAAGGTGTAATGCTTACCCACGGTAACATTATGTCAAATGTTGAAGATATTTATGGATTTCTTGATATCAATACGAATGATACTGCATTTTCAATACTACCTCTGCATCATTGCTACGAGTGTACTGGCGGTTTGTTATCAACGTTATATTCAGGTGTAAGAGTTCATTATGCGAGATCGCTTAAACCTAATTTGCTGCTGGAGGATCTGAAAAGGATAAGACCCACTATCTGGATGAACACTCCACTGGTGCTTGAAAAACTTCTGAAAAGAATTTACAGAGAATTGGAAAACCAGGGTAGTTTTAGAAGTATTATTACAGGGTTATTGCCCGGGTGGATCCTCGGCAGAATAATCAAGAAAAATCTTGGACTTGATCATATTAGGTATATTGTAAGTGGCGGTGCAGCACTTCCCGACTGGGTAAAAGAGGGTTTTGAGGAACTGGATTTCCCGATAATACAGGGTTATGGTTTATCGGAATGTGCCCCTCTTATAAGTGCTAATCCTCCTGCAACCCCTAGGAATGAAAGTGTGGGAATGATCATTGATAGTGTAGATGCAAAAATAGTTAGCATTGACCATGAAGGCAATGGTGATATATGTGTCAAAGGGCCAAACGTTATGAAAGGGTATTACAATAATGCCATTGATACTGATGAAGTAATTACACCTGATGGTTGGTTGAATACAGGAGATATTGGTTACTTCGATAAAGAAGGCTATCTGTATATAACTGGGCGAAAGAAAAATGTAATAGTCACCAGTGGCGGCAAAAACATATTTCCCGAGGAAATAGAGGAGAAATTAATGGAATCAAACTTCATTGAGGAAGTTATGGTTTTCAGTCCTGATGATGAATCGATTCAGGCTCTTATATATCCAAATATAGACGAATTTAACCTGAGTTACAATATTCAAAGTCCCAATGATAGTAAGGTAATTCAAGTACTGAATAATGAAATAAGGGAAATAAATAAAAAACTTGAAGGATATAAAAGAGTAAGGAAAATAGCTGTTAAAAGTGAGGAATTCCCAAAAACGACTACAAATAAAATTAAAAGGTACCTTTTTAAGGATTTGAATATCGATGATAAAAAAATATTATAATGCTACATTATTTTATTTTTCTCATTATAATTATCATTCCGAAACTGCGTACTTTGATCGACTAATTCGGACAAAACATATGAAAAATTATATATACATCGTTTTAACTTTTGCGATACTGTTTACTATCTCCTGCGCTACTACACCTGCACCAAGGCAGACTGTTAACTCCCGAGGTAATCATAAAGCCGAGACTGTTAAAAGAGTTGAAGAAACACCTGAATCGGTAGTAAGGAATATTCTGAAATCCAATTTTGAAAAGGAATACAGCAACAGTCACATAGTTATCGGTGATACCAGAGTAAAAACTTCGAACTATCTGAAATCTCTTTATTTAAGGAATGACTACAAACCACTATGGTTTGATAAAAATGGTATGCACAAAACTGCATTCAATATACCCGACATTATAGATGGTACTTACCACCAGGGGCTTGATCCGGATGATTATAATCCCGAACTTGTTAAAAAGATATTGAAAGATTTCAAGGATTTTAACGGTATTGAAAAGGATACAGATTTTAAGTCTGTTTGTGCTGCTGATCTGGTTTTATCCAATACAGTCCTGAAGATCTCATCCGATATATACTATGGCGGAAATGACGTAAGCAATATCTACAAGGATGGTATAGAACCGAATGACAGTTTTGATTTCGTTGGTTATATAAAGAAAAAAATAGATGATAACGATCTGAATAGTATTGTCGATCATCTCACGCCTGAATCCCCGATTTATAATGCACTTCTGAAACATCTGGAGCAGTACCGGGAAATAAGGTCAAAAGGCGGCTGGCCTTCTATTCCTCATGTTTATTCAAAACTAGAAAAGGGAAACAGTGATCCAAGAATACTTGTAATTAAAAAAAGACTGCTTGTTACTGGCGATTTCGGCGGCGGCAGGCTTTCCGAAAACAGCAGTTATATGAATGACGAATATTTCGATGACACATTGTATAAAGCAGTACTTAATTTCCAGAAAAGACACGGTCTTAAAGAAGACGGGGTTATAGGTCAGAATACACTCAAGGCTTTAAACGAAACGGTCGAAAAAAAAATAGAGATACTAAAACTCAACCTTGATCTATGGAGAAGATTGCCTAGAGATCTCGGGGACCGTTATGTAATAGTAAACATCCCTGCTTTTCATTTATACGGTTTCCAGAGGAATCATAACGATCTGGAGATGAAAGTGGTAGTAGGTAAATCCGACTGGAACACTCCTATATTTCACGATAAGATGACCTACGTGGTAATAAACCCTTACTGGAACGTACCAAGTTCTATTTTCAGAGATGAAATCCTGCCGGAACTTAAAAAGGACCCAAATTATTTAAACAAACAGAACATAAGTATTATCACCGGATGGCAGGATGACGCCATACCACTTGATCCTCTTCTTATTGACTGGTCAAATTTCGACCCAGACAAGTGGAATATTCGTCTGAGACAAAATCCCGGGCCTGACAATCCGCTCGGCAGACTGAAATTCATGTTCCCCAATAAGTACAATGTCTATCTTCACGATACACCTGTGAAGAGTCTGTTCAACAGACTTAACAGAAACTACAGTCATGGCTGTATCAGAGTTGAGAAACCGCTTGATCTAGCTGAATTCGTTTTCGATGGTAATAATTCATGGAACAGAGACAGGATAATAAAAGAAATAAATACAGGAGTATCAAAACAGGTATCGTTGCCCTCCCCTGTACCTGTATATGTTCTTTACTTTACTGCCTGGGTTGAGAATGACGGGCAGGTATATTTTTACGAAGATATTTATCACCTTACCGGATTATAATTACCTTTCTGAAAATTGAAAAAGCGATTATGTATGTTGTTATAATAAATTTTTAAATTATTTGATTCTTTGGGGAACTACCAGGGCGTGTTTTAATTCTCACTTTTTTTGGATTTCAATAACTCTTTAAGCTTATTTCTTATTTCCGGTGTGACGAATTTTTTATTTTTAAGACTACCACTCAGTTCAAGCATCCTTTTGTATGTTGAAACGAATGACCTGCATTCAGGACATTCACCTATATGTGATTCAAGTTCTTCCAGGGTTTTTTTATCGAGTTCATTATCAATATACTCCATAATATTGTCAACAACATCTTTACAAATGGACATAGTCTATTACCTCTAATTAAAATAAAGTTATATATACTTTAAATACTTTTTCTTCTCGTTTAATCCGCAATTTTGAACATTAAAATCAAATCAAACCCTAATGTTACACTTTTATAGCAAAATTCTAGTTATATTAGATGTATTAGCGGACTTTACGATTCATTTCGGGGCTATATACGAATAAAATATACTCATTAGGTTTCAATTCTATATCTTCTATGCAGATCCATATTGATACTAATGAATTTTAGCATCGCATAAAATTTTATTGGAAACATTGAATTCTTTTTCCAGATCCTTATGATATTTACCTGAATCATGATCCCTCGATTCTACTCTTATCTTATTTGATCCGCAAAAAAATGTGATAAATCTGGATTCAGAGTTTTTTAAACCCAATAACTCTGTCCTGATAGATGAAATATGTACGAATATTGTATCTGCAAATCCTGGTTTCTTTACAACTGTATTGATGAATGCCTGGGGCAGGTGGAGATGACCGGAAAGCCACAGATCTACATTATAATTCTTTAGTACTTTTACAAATCTTTTAGATTTGGTTATCTGCCTGTCGTGAAAAGATGAAAAAGGGATGGAACTTCCTTCAAGAGGTGCGTGCGTTACAACTATTATAATTTTATCCTGATTCTTTTTTACAAGTTCTTTCCACCATTCGAATGTTTTATTACTAATTTCTGTTGGTTTTCCCTGTTGTGAATCGGACATGAATATTATGAGGATGTTCCCGAATCTTGCTGAATAATTTGTTTTTTCATGAACCATTCTTGAGAATAGTTCCCCGTCATCGTACTTTAGATCATGATTACCCGCGATCTCATACCAGTTTTTTATGTACGATGAGTTCTTAACGTTGTTGTACCACTCATATACTTCTTTATCCGGTTTGCTGGCGATATCACCTGCAACGACTGCTATATCGATATTGTCTACATTTCGGTTTACGTCTATGACATCATCTTCAAATTTAGTTCTGTCGGCAGCATCTTTGGGTTGTATATCAGCCAATGCCCATATTTTGAATATATCACTATCAGATATCCCGGTATTTTGTGGTTTGATATTCCTAGAACAGGATATAGCCGCAGTCAATATAATTAATATTAGAAAAAATATCGTAAATAGAAATCTTGTGTACAAAAACATTATAATTGCGGAAATGGTGATGCCGTGATTAATGATGCCACAGCTTTTTGTTTCTCGATGCACATAATGTTCACTTCTACTTCATCCCCTATTGCAGGGTTTTCGCTATTGAATATCACGTCAATATAGTTATCTGTTGTGCCTCTGGAATTTGACTCTACTATTGCCATAAGATTTCTGCCGACGAACTTATTGTAGAAATCCGTCTTTTTCATATTTCCGAGTTCTCTCAGAGCTTTGCTGCGTGATTTCTTGATTTTGGAATGAATCTGATCCGGCATGTGTGAAGCAGAAGTATTCTTTCTTGGGGAATAAGGGAATACATGGAAATATGTAAGTTCTGATTTTCTTGCCAGGTCATATGTATTATTGAACTGTTTCTCGGTTTCACCCGGGAAACCAGCCATTAGATCAGTACCGATGGAGGCATCAGGCATTGTTCTTCGTATCCTCTCGGTCCATTTAATAAAATCAGAGGGTTTGTATCGTCTTCGCATTTTCTTTAAAATATCGGTATCTCCGCTTTGGAGTGAGATATGGAAACTGGGACAGATAACCTCTGATTGCGAACAGAAATCTATTAGCTCCTCGTTCATATCGGCGGGATCAAGCGAGCTTAGCCTTATTCTTTTTGTAAGTTTTTTTCTTTCAATTTGCTGAAGCAGATTTATAAGATTGAGACCAATATCTCTGCCATAACTTGCAAGATGTATCCCTGTAAGTACGACTTCCCTGTAGCCGTTTTCAGATAGTTTCTTTACACGTTGAATTATCTCGTTGGGCTCAAGGCTTCTGGACCTTCCCCTTGCTCTCGGTATTACGCAAAAAGTACATGCAAAATTGCAGCCGTCCTGGACTTTAAGGAAAGCACGTGTTCTGTCAGGGAAGTAGTTTATATCGGGAGTTGAAAAACTTCTTTTCTTCTCACGGAATATGTCCGAAATAAAAACAGAAGGCTCTTTCTGTGGTTTCCCTTCTCTGACGATTTTAAGAAGGGAGCTGAACTTGTGGGAATTACCGACTACATAATCCACTCCTTCTAGACGGCTTATTTCTTCTGATGAAACCTGGGCATAACAGCCTGTGACCACTACAACCCCATTGGGATTGGAACGCTTTGCCTTATTTATGTAATTCCTTGCTTCTGCGTCTGCTTTATGTGTAACAGTGCACGTATCAATAATGTAAATATCAGCTTCATCTGTAAAATTCTTGTTCTTCCTGTACCTGCTCCTGGGCAAATTGTTTAAAATTGCAGCAGTATCATACTGGTTTACCTTGCATCCCAATGTTACTACGGAAATATTCTTCATTTATATCGCCTCTTTGATCCATCCCCCCCCGAGAAGTTTTTCATTCTGATAAAATACTACTGCCTGACCAGGTGTAATAGCTCTCTGGGGTATGTCAAAATATATTTCGGCGTTTCCTTCATTATCAAGTTTAACCGTTGCGGGGTCTTCACCGTGTCTGTATCTGATCTTCGCACTGACATTGAACACACTTTGGACTGGTTTATCGACCCAGGAAAGTTTTTCGGCTTTTAAACCCGAGTTATATAGGTCCTTTTCATCACCGAGTACTATTTTGTTATTAACGGAGTTTACTTTTACCACGTACATCGGCTTGCCCGCTGCAATGCCCAGACCTCTTCTCTGCCCTACGGTGTAATTGGAAATACCATCGTGTTCTCCGAGATAATTGCCTTCAGTATCTACTATAACTCCCGTTTCTTTTCCTTTTTTAGCATATGGTTCGAGAAATTCTTTATAACTGTTTCCTGTGATAAAGCATACACCCATACTTTCAGCCTTGTTTGCGACCTTGACTCCGAGATCTCTAGCGATTTTTCTTACCTCTGTTTTTGTCTTGTCACCAAGAGGGAAAATCAGTTTTTCTAGATGCTGGCTCTTAAGTGTAAATAGAAAATATGACTGATCCTTGTTTTCATCCACACCTTTTGCAAGAGTTAGTTTGTTATCTTCACTTAGGATTCTTGCATAATGACCGGTTGCGAGATAATCTGCACCGAGCTCAAGCGCTCTGTTCAAAAGAAAATCGAATTTCATGAATTGATTGCAAAGTATGCAGGGAATCGGTGTTCTTCCTGTTTCATATTTCTCAACAAAGTCAGATATAATATACTTTTTGAATTCATCCATATAATTAACAACGTAGTGAGGTATGCCCAGATCGTAAGCTACCTTTCTGGCGTCGCATACTTCATCTGCAGAACAACACCCTCCTTCTGCCTCTCCGTAATCCCAGAGCTGCATTGTAACGCCTATTACCTCGTGACCCTGATCCTTTAGCATTGCAGCTGTTGTAGCGCTGTCTACGCCTCCACTCATTGCTACAAGTATTCTTTTTCTGTTCATAATTAACCAAATATATTACCTTAATGTCATCTTTTTATAAACATCGTAGAATATTATTTTTGATTGGATAAACCTGATTATTTTCAAGTACATTAGTAAATTACAGGTATAATAACGAACTCTATGAACCGATTAAAATGTATGGATATAGCATTAGACCATGGACTTACTGAAGAAGAGTATGAGAAGATAGTTAACTACCTTGGAAGGGAGCCTAATATGACTGAAATCGGCATATTGGGAGCCATGTGGTCCGAACACTGTTCATACAAAAGTTCTAGGATGTATTTAAAAAAACTTCCTACTACAGGCGATTATGTCATACAGGGTCCGGGTGAAAATGCTGGAGTTATTGATATAGGAGATGATTATTGCGTCGCTTTTAAAATGGAGAGCCATAATCATCCGTCTTTCATTGAACCATACCAGGGAGCAGCAACGGGTGTCGGAGGTATATTGAGAGACATCTTCACCATGGGCGCAAGACCTATAGCACTGATGGATTCATTAAGATTCGGAAACATTGAAAGTCAGAAAACAAAATACCTGGTAAAAGGTATAGTTTCCGGTATAGCCGGTTACGGAAACTGTATAGGTGTTCCTACTACCGGGGGAGAAACTTATTTCGAGGATTGTTATAATGGTAACCCTCTTGTGAATGTTTTCGCACTCGGGTTAATGAAGAAAGAATCTGTTTTCAGAGGCTACGCAGAGGGTATCGGCAACCCCGTTGTTTACGTAGGCTCAAAGACAGGAAGAGACGGAATACAGGGTGCTATTATGGCATCTGACACTTTTACGAAAAAGTCGGAGGAGAAAAGACCTTCGGTTCAGATAGGAGACCCTTTTACCGAAAAACTTTTACTTGAAGCATGTATGGAACTATTTAAAACCGATTCAGTTGTAGGTATCCAGGATATGGGAGCAGCCGGTCTTACTTCCTCATCAACCGAGATGGCAGAAAGAGCAGGTACGGGAATGACTATCTGGATTGACAAGGTACCAAGACGTGAAGAAAACATGACACCATATGAGGTTATGCTGTCAGAGTCTCAGGAAAGAATGCTGATGGTGCTCAATAAGGGAAAGGAGCATATTGCAAGGAAGATATTTGAAAAATGGGATCTTGATTTCTCGGTTATTGGGGAGGTCACTGATACAAGAAGACTTTTGATTTATGAAAACGATTCATTGGTCACAGACCTGCCCCTGCAGCTTATAAACGAAGAAGCACCTTTGTATGAAAGACCTGTTAGGGAACCCTTAGTGAAAAAAGAATCAGTGAAAATTGATGAACCTGAAGACCTAAACAAAACTGTTCTTGATCTTATATCGTCACCCAACATATCATCCAAGAGGTGGATTTTTGAACAGTATGATTATATGGTCAGAACAAATACATTACTGCCTCAATCCGCAGATGCCTCATTGATCAGAATAAAAGGTACAAGTAAGGCTGTAGCCATAACAACAAATTGTAATTCCGGGTACTGCTATCTTGATCCTTACGCCGGTTCCGTTATTGCTGTAGCTGAGAGTGCAAGGAACATTGCTTGCACTGGTTCCAGGCCTCTTGCCATAACCGATTGTATGAATTTCGGTAATCCTGAAAATCCGGAAATAATGTGGCAGTTCAAAAGATCCATTGAAGGCATATCGTATGCAGCCGAAATTTTAAATACACCAATTGTCAGCGGGAACGTTAGTTTATATAATGAAACAGGCGATGCTGCTGTCTACCCTACACCTACCATAGGGATGGTTGGTCTGATCGATGATCACCAAAAAAGACTTGCACACTGGTTTAAAAATGAAGGAGACATAATAGCGGTGATTGGCGATACGAGATCAGAAATCGAAGGAAGCGAATATCAGAAATTAAGAACCGGCAAAATTTCCGGTGAACCTCCACATATTGACCTGGATACTGAATTAAATCTCGTTAATTTTCTTATCGAATCAAATGAACATGGCTTGTTGAAATCCGCGCATGATATTTCTGAAGGCGGTATCGCTGTAAATCTTGCAGAGAGCTGTTTTACTCCAAACTTTCATACTGGTATTATATGTAACATAGACGGTCTTAATACAGAAATATCCAGAAAGGATTATTTACTTTTCTCTGAATCTCAATCCAGGGTAATAGTATCTTTAAACAAAATTAATACACAGAAATTAAAAGATATTGCAGAAAGTTACAATTTGCCAATGAAATTGATAGGGATCGTAGGCGGTAAAGATTTTATTATCGAGAATATGGTTAACATCTCTGTAGATAAACTTTATGCAAAATGGAATTATAGTTTTGAGGATACAATCTTAAATGCCAAGTCTTAAAGAAGAGTGTGGGGTTTTCGGTATATATAACAACCCTGAAGCTGCAAACCTTACATATCTGGGGTTGTATTCACTGCAGCATCGGGGTCAGGAGAGTGCCGGTATCGTGACTGCAGACGGGTACCATCTCCATCACCACAGACAGATGGGTCTCGTAACGGATGTGTTCACTGAAGAGGTTATTCAGAATAACCTGCCCGGAAAAAACTCTATAGGCCATGTAAGATACTCAACTTCTGGTTCAAGTCATGATAAGAATACACAACCTCTTCTTGTTACTTATTCCAAAGGGGAGCTTGCAATTGCCCATAATGGGAATCTCACCAATGCCAGAACGCTTAGGCTCGAACTCGAAAAAGAAGGTGCGATATTCCAGTCGACCACTGATACAGAGGTGATCGTACATCTTATTGCAAGATCACGGGAAGAAAAGATAGTAAAAAGAATTATATATGCACTTTCTCGCTGTAAAGGGGCTTATTCACTTTTATTCCTCACGCCTGACATGCTTGTAGCAGCTAGAGATCCCAAGGGGTTCAGACCGCTTGTACTTGGGAAGATCGGTAATTCATACACCGTTGCTTCCGAAACCTGTGCATTTGAATTGATCGGTGCCAGGTTTATAAGGGAAGTTGAACCGGGAGAAATAATTGTAATTACAGAGAAGGGACTTGAATCTTATAAGCCATTTCCCGAAGAACAAAAGGCTGCATGTGTTTTTGAACATATATATTTCTCAAGGCCTGACAGTTATCTTGGCCAAAGGAACGTTTACCAGGTCAGAAAAGAACTTGGAAGACAGCTTGCCAAAGAACATCCGGCGGAAGCCGATATAGTAGTTGCTGTTCCGGATTCCGGTGTTCCGGCGGCTCTGGGTTTTTCTGAAGAGCTTGGCATACCGGTAGATATGGGACTTTTAAGAAGCCATTATGTAGGCAGAACCTTTATAGAGCCGCAGCAATCTATCAGGAACTTCGGAGTGAAACTTAAACTCCATGCAATTAAAGACGTTCTGGATGGGAAGAGAGTGGTTATTGTTGATGATTCCATCGTCAGGGGGACTACCAGTAGAAAAATTGTCAAAATGGTAAGAGCCTCAGGTGCTAAGGAAATACATATGCGTATCAGCTCTCCTCCAATGAAGTTTTCTTGTTATTATGGAATAGATACGCCTATGAGAGACGAGTTGATCGCCAACTCTCTCGATGTTTCAGAGATCAACAATTATATAACGTCTGATTCACTCGGTTATCTGAGTATGGATGGTGTTATGAAAGCTATAGAGAATTACAGGAAACTGGGTGACTCCGAGCATTTCTGTGATGCCTGTTTTACAGGTAACTACCCCGTGGAAATAACCGATTCGAAACTGAATCTTGAACAGCTTAATCTGTTTTTCAGGGAATGATATCAGAAGCTTTTCAGCTTGGACAGAACATTCTCAAGTTTCTCTTTCTGGTAGTTAAACTCTTCAAATTTACTTTTCTCTTTTTCAACTACCTCAGATGGAGCACGATTTATAAAGTCTTTACTATTAAGTTTATTATCCGACCTCTGGATTTCTCTGGTCACTTTATCGAGTTCTTTGCTAATGCGTTTTATTTCGTCATCTATATCCTTTATACCTTCTACCGGAAGGAATATCTCCACACCATGTATTACATGACTCAATGATTTATCAGGCAGTTCCTCAGGATTAGTAATGAGCTTGGAAAGATTAGCAAGATTTTTAATGTGAGTGTTGTTATTTTTTACAATATTGCTGATCTCTTTATTTTCTGTTCTGACAATAACTTCTACCTTGTCAGACGGATGTATTCTTATCATTGATCTCAGATTCCTGACCCCCGATATAATTTCCTTTAAAAACTCTATATCGGATAGTTCTTTGTCAAATATCATATCTTTATCTGCGTTCGGAAAGCTGTCGAGCAATATACTTGTTCTGCTGCAGAGAGATTTGTCCTGTATTTTGTAATCCGAGAATATACTGTATATCTCTTCTGTAATGTGCGGCATTACAGGATGAAGAGCTTTCAGAGAGTTTAGTAATATGTGTAAAAGAACAGTTATGGTTTTATCCTTTTCCTTTGTGTTAGAACTGTAAAGAGAATCCTTTGATATCTCTATATACCAGTCGCAGAAATCATGCCATAGAAAATGATATAACGAGCCCGAGACCTTATCGAATTCATAATTGTCATAATATTCTTGTATCTGTTGAAGGACTATGTTATGTCGTGAAAGTACCCATTTGTCTATATTGTTTAATTCCGAATTTTTTAGTTCAGTTCTATATTCATTATTTTTATCAAGGTTAATTATTATGAATCGGGAAGCATTCCAGATCTTGTTCATGAAATTCCTGTAACCTTCAATAACAGGATATGAGAGCTTTATGTCCCTTCCCTGGGAAGACAGTGCCGTTAATGTGAACCGGAGTGAATCCGCACCGTATTCATCTATGACGTCCAGCGGGTCTATTACGTTTCCTTTTGTCTTACTCATTTTCTGGCCGTTCTCATCGCGTATCAGCCCGTGTATATAGACATCCCTGAATGGAACACTGCCGGTAAATTTAAGACTCATCATTATCATTCTTGCAACCCAGAAGAATATTATATCAAAAGCAGTTACAAGTGTATTTGTTGGGAAATAATGTTTAAGGTCTTCTGTCTTTTCGGGCCAGCCCATTGTGGAAAATGGCCATAATCCTGAAGAAAACCAAGTGTCGAGAACATCCTGGTCTCTAGTAAGTTCTACTTCCTTTCCATAATGTTTACGGGCCTGTTCTTTTGCTGATTCTTCGTCAGGTGCTACAAAAGTTTTATTTTCCGGTCCGTACCAAGCAGGTATTCTGTGTCCCCACCAAAGCTGCCTTGAAATGCACCATGGTTCTATATTTCTCATCCATTCCAGGTAAGTATTTTCCCAGAATCTTGGATAGAATTTAACTTCACCACCTTCAACAACTTCTATAGCCCTTAATGAGAGTTCTTTTGCATTTACATACCACTGATCAGTCAGATAAGGTTCTACTACCACACCTGACCTGTCTCCGTAAGGGACTGTGTGTTTGACCTCTTCGATTTTATCTACCAAACCGAGGTCTTCGAGGTCCGAAACTATTATTTTTCTAGCTTCAAAACGGTTTAATCCCCTGTATTTTACGGGAACTTCATCGTTTAGATTCGCTTTAGTGTCAAGGATATTTATCATATCAAGATTATGACGCTGACCGACTTCAAAATCGTTAAAATCATGTGCAGGAGTTATTTTGACCGCTCCGCTTCCTTTTGTCGGGTCGCTGTATTCATCTGCAATTATTTGTATTTTTCTGTTACATAAAGGAACTATTGCTTTTTTCCCGACTATATTCTTATATCTTTCATCGTCTGGATGGACCGCAACAGCTGTGTCCCCCAGTAGAGTTTCCGGCCTTGTTGTAGCTACAATTATGTAATCTTCACTGTCTTGTATCCGATATTTTATATGCCAGTAATTACCTTTTATTTCTTTAGGTTCAACCTCCAGATCGGACAAGGCTGTTCTGAGTTTCGGATCCCAGTTAACAAGTCTTTTATCTTTATATATAAGACCTTCTTCATACAGATCTATGAACACTTTCGTAACTGCTTTTGATAAACCTTTATCCAGCGTGAAACGTTGCCTTGTCCAGTCTGGCAATGCTCCGAGTCTCTTTAACTGGTTTATTATCTTACCCCCTGATTCCTTTTTCCATTCCCAGGTCCTTTCAATAAATTTTTCTCTTCCGAGATCGTATTTCGTCAAATTTTCTTTTTCAAGCTCTCTTTCGACCATGAGTTGTGTTGCAATGCCGGCATGGTCCATGCCTGGTATCCAGAGAGCGTCAAAACCGGACATCCTTTTGTATCTGATAAGGATATCCTGAAGTGTATTGTTCAGTGCATGTCCAATATGGAGTGAACCTGTTACATTCGGGGGAGGAATTACCATAGAAAACGGTAATTTATTATGATCTATATTTGATTTATGAAGATTGTTCTCAATCCAGTAAGTATACCACTTCTGTTCTACGGTATTGGGATCGTAACTTTTGTCCATTTTATGAAAGTTAGAAGGGAATAGAATTAAATTACAAAATTCTATTCCCTTCTAGTATTTTTAGTTGCCGACAGTTTCTTCTGTTTTAGATGTTGGGACAGGAACTTCAGGAAGAGTAAGTTCTATATCTATATTCCTGTACATTGGAAGACCTGTACCCGCAGGGATTAGCCTACCCATGATAACATTCTCTTTTAATCCTCTGAGATAATCTTCCTTACCTTCACATGCAGCTTCTGTGAGCACTCTGGTTGTTTCCTGGAAAGATGCGGCGGACAGCCAGCTCTCATTACTGAGTGAAGCTCTTGTAATTCCAAGAAGAAGTGGTTCAGCCGAAGCCGGCTTTCCTTTTTGAGCATACACACTTTCATTCTCTTCAAAGAAAACATGTTTTTCCACAGCTTCACCAACAAGCATGTTAGTATCACCGGGATCCTTGATCCTTACCCTTCTGAGCATCTGTTTTGCGATAACCTCTATGTGTTTGTCATTAATCTTAACTCCCTGGAGTCTGTATACTTCCTGGATCTCGTCTACAAGATACCTGCTGAGTGCTTTTTCTCCTCTTATCTTGAGTATGTCATGTGGATTTACCGAACCATCTACGAGCTGGTCACCGGAGGTTACTACTTCACCTTCTCTAACAAGTATATGTTTCCCTCTTGGTACGAGGTACTCCTTGGGTTCGCCGATGTCAGGAGTAACTATTAACCTTCTCTTACCCTTCAGGTCTTTTCCGTATGAGACAACACCATCAATTTCGGATACAACTGCAGGATCTTTTGGAAGTCTTGCTTCGAATAATTCAGCTACTCTGGGTAATCCGCCTGTAATATCTTTTGTTTTTGCTGTCGCACGGGGTATTTTTGCGATTATATCACCGGGATCGACTTCTTCTCCTTCATTCTTCTCGATTATCGCTCCTATTGGCAGTGAGTACTGAACTTTGTTCTTATTTCCGCTTATTACTATCTGTGGATGTACATCAAGATTTTTTGATTCCATTACTACTTTCTTGAAAATACCTGTTACTTCATCAACCTGCTCTTTAAGTGTAATGCCTAGTTCCAGATCTTTGAACTTCACTTTGCCACCGACTTCAGTAATAAAAGGAGTGGTATATGGGTCCCATTCTGCCAGCAGTTTGCTCTCTTTAACTTTATCACCTTCGTTAACCATTAACCTGGCACCGAGTGCTAGCGGATATCTTTCTCTTTCATATCCTTTATCGTCAATTATAGCTAGAACACCAGTTCTGTTGGTGACAACGTACCTCCCGTCCTTACTTTGTACTGTTTTAACATTTATGAGTTTAATTTCACCTTCGTGTTGCGACTCAAGTGTGCTTTCTGCAGCTCTCTGACTTGCTGCGCCACCAATATGGAATGTTCTCATTGTAAGCTGCGTGCCGGGTTCGCCGATGGATTGTGCTGCTATAATACCAACCGCCTCCCCTATGTTAACAAGTTTTCCAGTTGAAAGATTCCTGCCGTAACATAGTTTACATACACCTATCTTTGTTTCGCAGGTAAGAACTGATCTTATTTTTACCTCTGTTATGCTTCCAGCCTCATCAATAAGGTCTGCTGCGTTTTCGTCTATTTCTTCATTGGCTTTAACAATTACATTACCACTTACAGGATCGGTAATGTCTTCTAGAGCAACTCTTCCAAGAACGCGTTCTCCTACTCTTTCTATTATCTCTCCGCCCTCTACCAGGTCGGAAACTGTAATTCCTTCAATAGTTGAACAGTCATATTCAGTAACCATTACGTCCTGCGAAACGTCTATCAATCTTCTTGTCAGATAACCGGCATTAGCTGTTTTTAGTGCTGTATCAGCAAGTCCTTTTCTTGCTCCGTGAGTTGAAATAAAATACTGGAGAACTGTTAGTCCTTCCCTGAAGTTGGATGTAATAGGAGTTTCAATAATCTCACCGGATGGTTTGGCCATTAGCCCCCTCATACCCGCAAGCTGTCTCACCTGTGTCTGACTTCCTCGGGCACCGGAGTCTATCATCATGTAGATAGGATTGGAACTTGCACCTGTTGCGATGTTGCCTTCAGCGTCCTCGATCTCCTCGAGTGAGATGTTCTTCATCATTTCCTGTGCAACTGCATCACTTGTTCTTGCCCATATATCAATAACCTTGTTATATCTTTCACCATCCGTTATGAGTCCCTGGGAATACTGGTTCTGAACATTTACTACTTCTTCATGAGCCTTGTTCATATATTCTTTCTTGCTCTCGGGTATCTGCATATCATTTATGGAGATCGATATTCCGGCCTTTGTGGAATATTTAAATCCAAGGGTTCTCATCCTGTCAGCGAGTAGTACAGTACTCTTGCCGCCGGCTATTCTGAAGCAATTATCAACAAGCTCCTCGATCGCCCTTTTGGTCATCACCTTATTTACCAGTTCGAACGGTATATTGTCCGGCATGACTTCATATAGCAGTGATCTCCCAACAGTGGTATCATATGTTTTATTGTCAATTCTAACCTTTATCTTTGCGTGTATCCCCACTTCGTCATTTTCGTATGCTATAGATACCTCGTCTATGGAAGAGAATATCTTCCCCTGCCCCTTGTCATATGCTGCGTCTCTGGTCAGATAATAAACACCCAGAACAATATCCTGAGTTGGCAATATAATGGGTTTACCATGCGCCGGAGACAGGATGTTATTTGTTGACATGACAAGTGACCTGCATTCCGTCTGCGCTTCTATTGAAAGTGGAACATGTACTGCCATCTGGTCTCCGTCAAAGTCCGCGTTATATGCAGGACATACCAGAGGATGAACCTGAATAGCCTTGTCTTCGATAAGAATAGGTTCAAAAGCCTGTATGCTCAATCTGTGCAGGGTTGGTGCCCTGTTGAGAAGTACCGGATGTTCCTGAATAACTTCATCAAGCGCATCCCATACAATAGGAGCTTCCTGCTCAACAAGTTTTTTTGCAATTTTAATAGTTGCTGCTGATCCCCAGCGTTCCAGTTTCTGATAAATAAAAGGTCTGAAGAGCTCAAGTGCCATTTGCTTTGGTAATCCACATTGATGCAGTTTAAGGTCAGGACCTACAGTGATTACAGATCTGCCGGAATAGTCTACTCTTTTGCCCAGCAGGTTCTGTCTGAACCTGCCCTGTTTTCCCTTGATGATGTCACTCAAACTTTTTAATGGTCTGTGATTATGTCCCAGAACAGGTCTTCCTCTTCTCCCGTTTTCAAGAAGTGCGTCAACCGATTCCTGCAGCATCCTTTTTTCGTTTCTTACGATTATATCGGGTGCTCCAAGTTCAAGCAGTTTTTTTAATCTGTTGTTTCTGTTTATTACCCTTCTGTAAAGATCATTCAGGTCGGAAGTGGCGAATCTTCCGCCATCTAGGGGCACAAGAGGTCTGAGGTCCGGAGGCAATACAGGTATTCTTGTAAGGATCATCCACTCAGGTCTGTTCCTTGATTTCCTGAACGCTTCACATATTCTAAGTCTTTTAGCTATTCTTGCCCTTTTTATAGGTGAGTTTGTTTCTTTTATTTCCATCCTTAGCTGCTCTGACAAATCGAGCAGATCAATGTTTTTCAGCATTTCACGAACTGTTTCAGCTCCCATCCCTACCCTGAATGTGGGCCCGTACTCTTCAAGTGCCCTTCTGTATCTGTCCTCGCTTATGACTTCACCGAATTTAAATGATGAATCTCCCGGATCAACAACAACATATGATTCGTAATAAAGCACCTTTTCAAGATCTTTTAGCGTCATATCCAGAAGCATCCCTATTCTTGTAGGTATGCTCCTTAAAAACCATATATGAACAACAGGCGAAGAAAGCTCTATATGAGCCATTCTGTCGCGCCTTACTTTTGATGATATTACCTCAACGCCGCATTTCTCACAGGTGATTCCCCTGTGTTTAAGTCTTTTGTACTTTCCGCAAATACACTCGTAATCTTTTACCGGTCCGAAAATTTTAGCACAGAACAGTCCGTTCCTTTCAGGTTTGAAAGTTCTGTAATTTATTGTTTCGGGTTTTTTTACTTCCCCATAGGACCACTCCTTGACCCTTTCGGGTGATGCGATCAATATCTTTACACCGGAATAATCAGAGGGATTTTTTGGCTTATCGAAAAGTGTATCTATATCCAATATAAACTCTCCTTAACACAAAGTTTAAAAACTAGTTTGATGGTTCTTCAAGCAGTTCTATATCAAGTCCGAGTGCCTGAAGTTCCTTTTGCAGAACCTTGAACGATTCAGGTAAACCAGGTTCAAAATTCATATCACCTTTAACAATTGAATCGAATATTCTTGTTCTGCCCGCCACGTCATCGGATTTTACGGTTAGGAACTCCTGTAATGTGTATGCAGCACCATATGCCTCGAGAGCCCATACTTCCATTTCTCCGAGTCTCTGTCCGCCAAAATGCGCTTTACCACCCAGAGGCTGCTGAGTGACCAGTGAATAGGGTCCAATAGCTCTGGCGTGTATTTTTTCTTCAACAAGATGGTGAAGTTTTAACATATACATTACTCCTACCGTAACTTTCTGGTCGAACGGCTCACCGGTCCTCCCGTCAAACAGGATTGTCTTCCCGTCTTCAGGGAGTTCCGCGATATCCAGCATATTTTTTATTTCCTTTTCCGTAGAACCGTCAAACACCGGTGTTCTTACAGGTAAACCTTTATAAAGCTTCTTCGCCAGTTTAACCAGATCATCATCATCCAGAGAGTCAATTATGTTCTCGGTATTCTCAGACTTGTATATCTTGTTGAATTTTTCTCTAAGTTTATCTGCACTGTATTCAATATTGATGTATTCATTCAGTTGATTGCCGATTTCTTTGGCTGCCCAGCCAAGATGAGTTTCAAGTACCTGTCCGACGTTCATCCTTGATGGTACACCAAGCGGGTTTAAAACCATCTCTACCGGAGTTCCGTCAGGGAGGTAAGGCATATCTTCCTGTGGAAGTATTTTTGATATTACCCCCTTGTTCCCGTGTCTTCCGGCCATTTTGTCTCCTACCTGGAGTTTCCTTTTTACTGCCAGATGTACTTTAACCACCTTCAACACTCCGGGTGGGAGTTCATCCGGTTTTGTCAATTTCGAGATACGCTGATCATATACCATCTTGACAAGATCGATCTGTTCGAGTGTCTTTTCAACTGTACGTTTGATATCATTTTCAATTTTCTGATCTTCTTTTGCACTCAGGTCAGCAAGTTTCTCCAGCGGCATTGAATCAACTATTTCGGAAGTGATCTTGTCTCCGCTTTTTACAATGGTTTTTCTGTTAAGTGTAATCTTGGATGCTGATGTCTTTCCCTCAACAAGAGATTTAATCCTGTCTATAGCATCCTGTTTAAGTATTTTTACTTCGTCTTCCTTATCCTGTTTCAGTTTTAGTACTTCATAATTTTCTATTTCCTTTGATCTTTCATCTTTCTCTACTGCCCTTGATACTAATACTTTAACATCAATTACAGTCCCATAAACCCCGGGTGATGCTTTAAGTGATGTGTCCTTAACGTCACCTGCTTTATCACCGAATATCGCTTTTAACAGTCTCTCCTCGGGTGAGAGCTGTGTTTCGCCTTTGGGAGATATCTTTCCAACAAGTATATCTCCCGGTTTGACTTCTGCACCGATACGAATAATACCGCTCTCGTCTAGGTTCCTGAGAGCTTCCTCACCTACATTGGGGATATCTCTTGTTATCTCTTCTCTTCCAAGCTTCGTCTCCCTTGCAACACATTCGAATTCCTCTATGTGTATTGATGTGAATGCATCATCCCTGACTACACCCTCACTTATGAGTATTGCGTCTTCGAAGTTGTAGCCTCCCCACGGCATAAATGCAACTACGATGTTCTGCCCGAGGGCTAGCTCTCCTTCCTCGGTTGAAGGACCATCAGCGATGACCTGACCTTTAACAACCGATTGACCTTTATTGACTATAGGGGTCTGATTCCAGCAAGTACTCTGGTTTGATTTCTGGAATTTGGTAAGATTGTATATGTCTATTCCCGAATCATCCGCATTCTTACTGCTAGACCTTATCACGATTCTTGAGGCATCGACATCTTCTACAACACCATCTTTAAGGGCGATCTTTGTAACACCCGAATCTTTGGCTACGGTGCTTTCCATTCCCGTGCCTACCAAAGGAGATCTGGTTCTTATTAAAGGGACGGCCTGCCTTTGCATATTTGATCCCATAAGAGCACGGTTTGCGTCGTCATGTTCAAGAAACGGTATCAGAGACGCTGATACGGATACGAGCTGCGACGGGGAAACATCCATGAGTTGAAGTTTGTCTTTTTCTACCATCATGAATTCACCGCTTTGTCTAGCAGATATGAATTCGGCGGTGAATCTGCCTTCTTCATCTATCGGTGCATTTGCCTGAGCTATCGTATATTTCTCCTCTTCGAGTGCATTGAGATAGACTATTTCTTTTAAAACTCTACTATCCTTAACCACTCTGTAAGGTGTCTGTATGAATCCATGATCATTTACCTTGGCATATGTACTAAGGCTTGAAATTAACCCGATATTCGGACCTTCGGGAGTTTCAATAGGACAGATCCTGCCATAGTGGGAGGAGTGTACGTCTCTTACTTCAAAACCTGCACGCTCCCTGGTAAGACCTCCGGGACCAAGCGCACTTAATCTTCGTTTGTGAGTTATTTCCGATAATGGATTTGTCTGATCCATGAATTGAGATAACTGCCCGGTTGTAAAAAATTCTTTTACTACCGAGGAAACTGTTTTGGGTATCAATATTTCGCTAGGCATCAGATTTTCAATTGTCTGGTAGCCCATTTTTTCCCTTACTGAACGTGCAAGTCTCTCTAGACCATGGTAGAAGCGATCCTGTACGAGTTCTCCTATTGTACGTACTCTTCTGTTCCCTAGATGGTCTATATCATCAGTTACTCCCCTTCCACCTCTGAGATCGAGAAGATATTTAATTGTCTGAAGAATGTCCTCTTTAGTTAAAGTCAGATTATCTTCAGGTACGTCTCTGTTTAATTTATAGTTAATTTTAATCCTTCCGACAGTTGATAATCTGTATGTGTCGGGATTAAAGAACATATTCTCAAAAAAAGATTCGGCTATATCAGGTGTCGGAGGATCCGTAGGTCTGAATTTCTTGTATATTTCTGTTATTGCATCTTCACGTGTATCAATTTTGTCACTTAACAGAGTACTTCTCAGCGACTGTATTATGGCTATATTATCGATATAAAAGGTTTTGAGCTCGGGGATCTTGTGTTCTCTCAGAGCTTTGAGCGTGTCCTCTGTTATAGTTTCATTGAAAGAAAGAATTACCTCTCCTGTCTCGGGATTGATGACTTCCTGAGCACTTACCTTGTCAAGAAGGTCGTATTCTTCTACAGGGATCTCTTTTATATTATTTTGGTCAAGTCTGTTAAGTACACTCTTTACAAACCGTCTTCCTTTTTTAACAACAACCTCACCCGTCTCAGGATTAGGTATGTCTTTTGTTACTTTTTGATAAGGCAGGATTTCAGTATCTACCTTCTTCGTAATGTCATTATTATAGAAATAATAAGTCTCGACAGGATAGTAATAGTTCATTATATCCTTATCGTTGTACCCCATGGCTTTCAGAAGGATCGTACTGTGAAATTTTTTCTTTCTGTCTATTCTGACATGTAGAATATCCTTCGAATCAAATTCAAAATCCAGCCATCTGCCATCCTGGGGGACTATTCTTGCGGTGAATGTTCCTCTTCCAAGTGTCTGTTCCTTGTTCTTTACCTGATCGAAGAACACACCGGGAGATCTGTGAAGCTGGTTTACTATTACTCTTTCCGTTCCGTTTACTATGAAAGAGCCGTTGGATGTCATGATCGGGACCTCTCCGAAGTAAACCTCCTGTTCCTTTACATCTCTGATGGAACGTTCACTCCCGCTCTCTTCATCCGTATCCCATATTACAAGTCTGAATGTGACATATAACGGTGCTACATATGTGTAGCCCTTTAGTCTGCATTCCGACTCTTCATACTTCGGTTTATCCAGCCTGTACTTTATGTATTCAAGCGAAGCTTTTTCATTATAATCCTCAATAGGGAATACGGCTCTGAATGCAGCTTCAAGTCCATCATCGTTTCTCTGTTCCGGCTGTATATCAGCCTGCAAAAAAGCATTGTAGGACTGAACCTGTATATCCAGAAGATGAGGAATTTCCAGAACAGTTGGTATTTTAGAAAAAATCTTCCTTAACTTATATGCCTCTATATTTTCTAAACTCAACTTTTATGACACCCCCGATTTTAAATTGAAAGCTAATTAACCGACGAACTGCTAAACCGTTATTAATTGATTTCTACAGTAGCCCCGGCTTCTTCAAGTTTTTTCTTGATGTCATCAGCTTCTTCCTTCTTAACATCTTCTTTAATTGATTTTGGAGCGCTTTCGACAAGTTCCTTTGCTTCTTTAAGGCCAAGTGAAGTTACTTCCCTTACAGCCTTAATAACCTGAATCTTGTTGCCGCCTATCTCTTTGAGTACAACGTTGAATTCCGTTTTTTCAGCTTCTGCAGCACCCCCTTCCTGAGCACCTGCTGGTCCACCCGCTGCTACTGCAACCTGTGGTGCTGCTGCTTTTATATCGAATTTTTCCTCGATTTCCTTTACGAGTTCAGAAATTTCCAGCATACTCGCATTTTCCAGATAACTAATTACATCTGCTCTTGATATCTCAGGCATTTTAAAACCTCCTATATTTTATTTTTCTTTTTTGTCTTTTAAAGATTGCAGAGCATATACAAACTTTAACTGCATTTGTTTTAGTGAACCGGCAAAATTGTTTAAAGGAGTTGTTATAAGCCCCATGAACTGAGCAATGAGCTCTTCCCTGGAAGGCAGTTTGGATATTCTTTCGATTTCGGAATGATCCACAACTGTTCCTTCAACAATGCCGCCCTTTATTTTTAGGTTTGGTATATCTTCCGAAGATTTAACGAAAACCTTTGCAACTTCAGGAGAATCCTTGGTGCAAATGGCAATTGCGGTGGGACCTTCGAACAGATCATTTATTTTTTGTATGTCGGTATTTTCGGCAGCTTTTATTAAAAGCGAGTTCTTTACTATCTCGAATTCGGCCTCTTTTTTCTTTAGGCTTTTTCTTATCCCTTCAAGTTGCTTTACGGATAATCCCTTATACTCAACGACAAACAACGAAGGTTTGTTACTGAATTTTTCGTTCAAAAGGTTGATTTTTTCTTCTTTCTGTGTTCTGTTTAACATTTCAATGCTCCCGATTACTGAATTCTTCTGATCAAGCTGCTACTTCAAACTTTTTCAATTCTTCTCTTATATCATTGTTATCAATGTTAATTCCCGGTCCCATCGTGTTCGAGATAGAGACCTTCCTAAGATAGAGTCCCTTTGATGATGACGGTTTGATCTTCATAAGATTCTCTATAAATGTAAGAAGGTTATCCTTGATCTTTTCCTTACCGAACGATGTTTTGCCGATAGGAGCGTGTATTACACCGGCTTTATCATTCTTGAATTCGATCCTTCCCGATTTTGATTCCCTTACAACTTTGTCTATATCAAATGTAACAGTATTTATTTTAGGGCTTGGCATTAATCCGCGGGGACCGAGTATCTTCCCGAGTTTGCCGACTACACTCATAACATCAGGAGTGGCAATTGCGACATCAAAATCAAGCCAGTTCTCTTTGCCTATCTTTTCTACGTATTCGTCTAGTCCGGCATAATCAGCACCTGCCTCTTCTGCTTCCTTTAACTTTTCATCCTTTGCAAATACAAGAACCTTGATATCCTTCCCAATACCATGCGGAAGTACTATGGCCGACCTTATTTGCTGATCGGCATGTCTTGGATCAATACCCAGTTTTACAGCGACATCCACAGATTCGTCGAATTTTGCACTTTTTGTCTGTTCTATAAGTTCTACAGCCTCTTCTATACTGTAAACCATGGATTTATCAACTTTTGCTACTATGTCTTCGTATTTCTTACCTCTACTCATTGCTATGCGCTCCCTGAAGTTATTTTACCTCGATCCCCATGCTCTTTGCTGTTCCTTTTACAACAAGTACAGCTGCTTCAAGATCGTCTGTATTAAGGTCCTGCATTTTTTCTTTCGCTATATCTTCGACCTGTTTTAAAGAGACAGTTCCCGCTTTCACCCTGGGCACCTGACCGGAACCTTTTTCAACCCCCGCAGCTTTTTTAAGAAGATATGATACCGGCGGTGTTTTCACTTCAAATGTAAACGACCTGTCAGCATACACAGTTACCACAACCGGGAATAAACCTTCCTTGCTGGATGTCTGAGCATTAAAAGCTTTGCAGAACTCCATTATGTTTACACCTTTCTGTCCGAGTGCAGGACCGACTGGCGGTGAAGGAGATGCTTTTCCTGCCGGTATTAACAATTTTATATAACTGTCTATCTTTTTCATTTAAATCTTCTCCACTTGATTAAAATCCAATTCAATCGGTGTTGTTCTTCCAAATATGGTAACAAGTACCTGTACTCTGCCCTTGTCAGGTTTGATTTCCTCAATAACTCCTGAAAAATTGGCAAATGGGCCTTCTATTACTTTAACTGTTTCTCCTTTCTCAAACGCGATCTTTGGTTTTGGTTTTAATGTTCCTTCTTCAATCTGTGTTTTTATTTTTTTGACTTCACTTTCATCAACACTTGGTACGGAATCGGGATCAATTCGGCCATCCCTTAACTGTCCACCTACAAAACCTATTACTTTTGGTATATTCCTGATAAAATGCCAGGTTACTTCATTCAGTTTCATTTTGATCAGAATATATCCCGGAAAGAATTTTCTTACAGAAGTTTTCTTTTTTCCCCCTTTCTGAGCCTCAACTATAGTTTCCGTTGGCAGAAGTACTTCTTCTATTGAATCTGAAACGACTTCATTGTTATCTGCATTTTCGTTGATAAATGTCTTGACCCTGTCTTCGAATCCTGTGTTAACGTGAACAACATACCATTTACTTTTCATAATCACACTCTAAATTTGAAATCGATAATCCTAGCTCAATATCGAGCCTATTGCCAAAGAAAACAGGTAATCCGTCACCGCAAAGAACAATGCAAACAATCCTGATATAATGACCACTGCAACAGTAGATTTAATAGCTTCATTCCTTGTTGGCCATGTTATTCTTTTTACTTCAAGTTCAACGTCCTTAGCAAAATGCGTTATTTCTTCTTTCGCTCTTTCAACTTTACTCATAATTGGTTTCTCAGGGCAGGAGGGAATCGAACCCCCAACCGCTGGATTTGGAGTCCAGTGCTCTCCCTAATTGAGCTACTGCCCTATTCCTTATTCAATAATTTCAGTAACCACACCTGCGCCAACGGTTTTACCGCCTTCTCTTATAGCAAATCTGAGCTGATCTTCCATTGCAACAGGTGCTATCAACTCCACATCCATATTTAC
>Ga0102952_1000113_pt1 | contig 40908 bp, 39 predicted proteins | sample SalPon2A_C_D1_MG_FD_78506 | JGI IMG/M metagenome (GOLD analysis project Ga0102952, IMG submission 78506) | Soil microbial communities from South San Francisco under conditions of wetland restoration - Salt Pond MetaG R2A_C_D1_MG | ecosystem: Environmental > Terrestrial > Soil > Wetlands | place... | reverse complement strand
TGCTCGTCGGTGCCCAGCGGCGCCAGCGCCTCCAGCCATTCGGGCGAGGCACGGTGCTCGTAGAACTCCTTCTCCTCGGCCTCGGCCGCGTCCCGGATACGTTCCTTGACAGCCGGATCGGAGACCGCCACGAAATGCCACGGCTGCATGTTGGCTCCGCTCGGAGCGGTGGTCGCGGCGCCCAGGCAATCCTCGATCAGCTCGCGGGGCACGGGACGGTCGGAGAACATGCGCACGGTGCGCCTGCGCTCCATCTCCTCCCGAAAATCCCGAGCGCGTTCCAACATCTCAACCGACGAATATTCACGGTAACCGGGCAGCGGTATGAATCGGCGCTGTGGCATGGGGATCACCCCGCATTAGGTGAATTTGCAGTGTAAATGATCCTGGCCCGTCGCCACAGGCCTATACTTGAAGCAAGATCCATCGGATGAAGGCGAGCATGTCGAACCGGATCCAAACCGGAATTGCACTGATTTTCCTTACCACCGCCCTGGGATTGGACGGGTGCGGCGGCGGCTCTTCGAACTCCTCGCCGGCGCCGGCGCCGGTGTTCCCGCCGCCCTCCGCCTCGCTGGTGCAGGCTTCCGCGCTCAGCCCCTTCGGCACCAGCTGCAACGGCGCTCCGCAAAGCGGGCGCTTGTATCCGCAGGCGGAGGTCGAACCCTATGTCGCCGTCAACCCGACCAACTCGCTCAACGTCATCGGAGTATGGCAGCAGGACCGGTGGTCGAACGGCGGCGCCCAGGGACTGATAGCCGCAAACTCGTTCGACGCCGGACTGAGCTGGAACCGGCATCCGCTGCCCACTTCCAATTGCGCGGGCGGAACCCCGGCCAACGGCGGCGACTACGAGCGTGCGTCGGATCCGTGGATCAGCTTTTCCCCCGCGGGCATTGCCTACGCCATTTCACTCTCCTTCAACGACAGCGACGGCACGAGCGCCATGCTGGTCACGCGATCCGGTGATGGCGGCGACACCTGGAGCAACCCGATCACGCTCAGGAGCGACGGCAACCAGGTGCTGAACGACAAGGAAAGCATCACTGCCGATCCCACCGACGCCAACTATGTTTACGCGGTGTGGGACCGCATCAATTCGAAAGGCTATGGGCCGGCCTGGTTCGCGCGCACCACCGACGGCGGCCAGAGCTGGGGCACTGCGCACATCATCTACGATCCGGGACAGAATGCCACGGCCGGCAACCAGACGCTCGGCAACATCATCGTGGTGCTGCCGAACGGCACCCTGCTCGACCTGTTCGACGAAATCGACTATGCCGGCGGTCAGTACACCGCAGCCTACAAGGTGATCCGCTCCACCGACCAGGGCGCAAGCTGGTCGACGCCCATCAAGGTCGGCGACGAACTCGCCATCGGAGCCAGCGATCCGCAGACCGGCGAGGCCATACGCGACGGCTCGGGACTGGCCGATATCGCCGTGGGTCCCGGCGGCAGCATTTACGTGGCGTGGCAGGACGCGCGCTTCAGCAACGGCCAGCACGACGGCATCGCCCTGTCGAGTTCCAGCGACAACGGCCTGACGTGGACGTCGCCGGTGGAAATCAATGCCGACCATTCGGTACAGGCCTTCACGCCGAGCATCAGCGTGCTGAACGACGGCACCCTGGTCGTCACCTACTACGACCTGCGCAACGACACGCCGGACCCGGGCACGCTCGCCGCGGACCTGTGGCAGATCACATCAACAGACGGCGGTGCCCACTGGCAGGAACGCCATGTGTCCGGCCCGTTCAACCTCGCGCTGGCGCCCAACGCCGAGGGACTTTTTCTCGGCGACTACCAGGGCCTGGCCAACGACGGCACCGATTCATTGCCGTTTTTCGTGCGGACCGTGAGCAGCGCGACCGGACCTACCGACGTCTTCGACCTGCCGCCTTCGACGAGCACGCCGCTGCTTCGCGCGATCACCCCGGGTTACGCGGCCTTGCCTGCCGCGCACTACGCTGCCGATCCCGCCTTCCGCGAACGGATCGGGCGCAACCTGCAACGACTCGTGCAACGGAAGGCCCGCAGGCCGCAGCCGCCGCGGCGGCCTGTCATGCCGGACTGAACCCCTTGCCTGCGGTCGGCTAGCGCGACGAGGCCAGCAGCGCGCGCGCGCCTTCGCGGCGGATCCACCAGTCCAGGCAAGTGGAAATGACGTTGGTGATGATGACGGAGACGGCAAAGAAATAGAGCGCCGAGAGCACCTCGGCATGCGCGAGCAGGCCCAGTTTCACGCTCGCCACCAGGATGGCGACGATGAACACATCGAGCATCGACCACTTGCCGAGCACCGCCGCCCCGCGCACGATGCGCTGGCTGAACCTGGCGAATCGCGCACCCCTGAGGAATACGCCGATCATCACCAGGTTCTTGCCGATGGGGAACAACACCGAAAACACCAGCAACACCGTGGCCAGGAATATCTCGTTCGAGCCATAGAGCGAATTGATTGCCGACCAGATGGATATCGTGTCGCCGAAGATCCAGAACTTGTGAAGCGTGAGGATAGGCAGCGTCAAGCCCTCGAACAGCAGCCCCAATGACACCAGCAACAAGACGACGGCGGTGATGCGTATCGCCAGACCCAGACGCGGCGCATGCGATTGTTCACCCATCACAGTACCCGTTCTTATCTCCGGCACACATTTTCATCGGGGTACAGGGTTCCGATCCGTAGTGGCGGCGGCCGGCGCGAACGACGGCGGCACCGCACTCTGCGCCGCGCCCCAACGGGTATCGGGCGCCGGGGTCAATCGGAAAACGAGGTGCCCGCCGCGGCCCACGAACGAGGGCGGTAACCAGGGCTGTTCCCAGGCCTTGCCGTCGAGACTCAACCGCTGGATGTACTGCCCCCTCCCCCTGGCTTCGATCCGTATCGATGACCTGCCCCGCCGGATCGTGATCCGTGGAAACAGCGGAGTGGCCAGCAACAGCTCCGCACGTCCCGGAATCTCCGGGTACATCCCGAGCGCGGCCCAGACGTACCAGGACGACATTTCGCCCAGGTCGTCGTTGCCCGGGATGCCGCCGGGCTTGTCGCCCCACAGGGCATGCAGTACCTGGCGGATCGTCTGCTGCGCCATGTAGGGCCGGCCCGCGAAATCATAGAGCCAGGGCGTCGCGATCGAAGGTTCGTTGGCGAGTTCGGCATGCGCCCCGCCGGAGCGGGTCAACGCCCAGCTGCCGCCGGGCTGGTGGAAAAACGCATCCAGCCGGTTGGCGGCGGCGGTACGCCCGCCCATCGCGGCGAACAGGCCGCCCACGTCGAACGGCACCATCCACGTGTACTGCGCCGAACTGCCCTCGGCGAAGCCGTCGGTTGCGGACGGATCGAGCGGCGGCCAGCTGCCGTCGGCGTTCCTGTCCTCGATGTAGCCCGCGCCGGATGCGGCATCGGGATTGAACACATTGCGCCAGTAGGCGGAACGTGCGAGAAAGCGGCGCGCGCCTTTGGTGTCGCCTGCCCTCAGGGCAAGTTGCGACAGCGCAAAGTCGGCCGTTGCGTCCTCGAGTGTCTCGCCTGCACCGCCCCAGGCGTTGGCGTGCGTGGGGATGTAGTGCAGCTTCAACCAATCGGCGAGCGCCGGGCGCTGACCGACGCACTCGACGGGACAGCCTTCGGCGCTGGCATCGTTTCGGGTGGGCACGGTGGCGGCGCGGGCAAGCGAGCGGTAGGCCCCGCGCAAATCGAACCGCGTGCCGCCGAAGGCCGCGATATCGGCGACAGCGGCGGGGGAAGGATCGCCTTCCATGACATGCGTCGCGCCCGATTCGTGGGTCCAGCGATCCCACTCGCCGCCATTCTGACGGGCCTGGTTGTAAAGCGATTGCGCGATGTCGCTGCCCACGTCGGGATCGAGCAGGGTGAGCAGCTGAAGCTGCGAACGGTACACGTCCCAACCCGAGAAGTTGGCGTACTGAATGCGCTGTCCCGGGGCCAGGTGATGGATCCGGCCGTCGAAACCCCGGTAGTTGCCATTCACGTCGCTGCACACGTTGGGTTCGAGCAGCACGTGATAAAGCGCCGTGTAGAAGGTCGCCTGACGGGCACGGGTCCCGCCGCCGATGCGGATACGGTTCAGCAACTCGTTCCAGCGCCGGTGTGCCTCGCCGCGGACGTCGGCAAAGGCGGTACCCGCCGGATCCTCGGCATGCAGGTTGGTGCGCGCATCCGCGAGGCTCACGTAGGACACGCCGACCCGGATCTGCACGGTCGAATGGCGCGCGGTGTCGAACCCGACCCAGGCACCGGAACCGTGACCGGCCGCCGGCATGCCCTTCGCGTCCCAGCCGGTGCCGCCGCTCGCGTTGCGGCTGCCGGCATCGAGGGTGCCATCATGCCAGGTGCCGTAATGTGCGAACGGACGGTCGAACACGGCCACGAAATACAGCGTGTAATAGCTCTTGCGATCGGCGGCGGAAATGTAGCCGCAGAAATTGCCGCTGGTGACCGAACCGGTAATCGCACGGGCGGCCGGATCGACATGCACCTGCGCCGTGCTGCTGCCGACTTCCGAATCCGACACGCGCACCAGCATATTGGCCGGCTTGCCCGCGGGGAACGTCACCCGGGCTCGGCCGGTGCGTATCGTCGTCGTCAACGCCACCTTGATGCCATCGTCCAGGCGCACACGGTAATAACCGGGCTCGGCCTGTTCCCGTTCATGCGAGAATCCTCTCGCGTAGCGGCTGTCGTCTTCGTCCGTGGCGGGCGATGCCGTTATCTCTCCCGCATAGGGCAGGAACGGCACGTCCCCCGAGGCACCGCGGCAGCCGGTGCCGGAAAGATGTGTCAGGCTGAAGCCGCGGATCCGGTCCGCCGCATACTGGTAGCCGCCGGGCGCCACGGTATGGGTGTGTTCGCCCGTGGTTTCCTCGGGACTCCATTGCACCATGCCGAACGGCACCGTGGCGCCGGGCCAGGTGTTGCCGCCGTTGGCCGTGCCGACGAAGGGGTTGACCAGCGAAGCGGGATTCTTCACCGGCTGCGGGACATGGCGCGTTCCGCCACAGCCCGCTCCCGCCAGTAACGCGGCTCCCGCCAGTAATGCCGCACAGGTCCGCGCGCCACTCACGGGCGAGTTCCTTGCGGTGCGGCCGGGGCCGCAGGCGGCGGCGTGCGCAACAGGGGATGGCCCTCGGTATTGAACACCACGGCCTCGAAGTCGAGCGCTTTGGCGGGCGCAAACAATAAATAGAAATACTTGAACGTTTCGGCAAACATGTAACTCTCCATGCGATCGGCCCGTTTTTTCCTCACCACGCTCGAAAGCGCGGCATAGGCATGGGGGGTGCGGCAATATTTCACGAAGTCATGGAACATGGCCGCGCCCATGCGCAAGTACTTCTCCTCGTGCGTGTAGTGATAGAGGTAATAGGTGGATTCGACGATCTCGGGCCGCAGCTCGTAGCCGGGGTAGATCACCTTCATCGTCCTGTAGTCGATGACCTCGGGCTCAATGCCGTACAGTTTCCACATCCGGAACGAGGACGCCTGCAGGCTTTCCGCCCGCTGCAGTTCCCCGCCGAGCGCCAGCTCTGCCGGGAAGAAGGCATCCAGCGCCCCGTAATAGGTCCCCGTGCGCTTGCCGGTGTTCATGTTCGCCTGGCCGTACCACAGGGTGCCGTGGACCTTCTCGGCCAGATACTTGTTGATGGCGACGATGCTCGCCCGCCACATGCGCCCACAATCGGTGTCATGGAACAGCACACGGCACTTGATCTGGTACTCGTAGTAGGAGTCGATGCCGCCGCTGATCGACGACTCCGTCCCTGTCCACTTCCCGGTCTTGATGTCGATGTTGCTGCCCACCAGTCCGATCGCGGAGCGCCGTTTCCATACCGCGGCAAGTGCCCGCTTCGCCTTGTCGTAAAAGACCGGGTTGCCCGTCAGCCGGCTCAGGGTGCCGAATTCGAGCAGCAGTGAACCCGCTTCCGCCGGATTGGTGTCGTCGCCCCGGACCCGGCCCGTTTTCAGGTTCACGTAGCGCCACGGGATGCCGGTAGGCGAATCGAAGGCCGGCAGGAGGCGCGTCCCCAGATCGTCGGCAAGTGCCAGCAGGTGCCTGTCGTGCGTCAATTCGTAGCTCGAAAGCAGGCCGCCGAGCAGACGGATCGTGATCTCGAAGGTCTTGACCGAGACGTCCTTGTCGAACGACAGGTGTGCGTCGATGTAGGCTCGGTCCGCGTCGGCCTGCTGCTTGAGTCCCATCAATACCAGGGTGTCGAGCGCATCGACCTGCGTCATTTCCAGCGGCTGGCCGTACCAGTCGTGCGGCTTCAGGCTCAACGGCAACAGGTCGTCGTGGCCCCAGGCATAGGTCTTGTACCCGTTCCAGGCATGCAGGAACTCGGCCTTCACCGCCGCCGCCATCGCCGTGCGATTCACCGGCGCGGGGGCCGGCGTCGCTTGTGCTGCCGTCACAACAGTCGCCGCCAACGCGGCAAGCATCCATTTCATCGCGGGTCTCCTCGCAGCACGCGCAGGGTTTCGTGGCATGCGCCCATGGTGTGATAGTCGGTCTTGCCGGCGGGACTTTTCTCGTCGTCGTATTTACGGTTTTCCCGATCCAGGATCCGATACCAGGCACCGTATTCATGGTCCACGAAATGCGCCCAGGCATAGCGCCAGATTCGCTCGTACCAGTCCCACCACGCCGCATCCCCGGTGCGTTCGGCGAACACCGCGGCGGCGGCGAGCGTTTCGGCCTGGACCCAGAAATACTTGTCTCCGTCGCAGACCGTGCCATCGGGCGCGAAACCGTAGCAAATGCCGCCGTATTCGTCGTCCCAGGCCTGCGCCAAGGCGCGCTCGAACAATGTCTTCGCCGTGGGGATCAGCCAGTCGTGGCCGAGGTGGCGGGAGAGCATGAGCAGCAGTTTCGCCCATTCGGTCTGGTGGCCCGCCTGGAAGCCCCACGGCCGGAACAGGTGCTTCGGGTTGTCGCGGTTGTAGTCCCAGTCCGGTTGCCAGTGCACGTCGTAGTGCTCCCACACCAGTCCGCCTGTAGCGTCGGCCTGGCGGCGCGTCATGTGGTCGGCCAACAGATGCGCGCGGTCGCGGTAACGGGGCTCGCCGGTGGCCTCGAAGGCAGCGATCAGCGCCTCGCACAGATGCATGTTGGCGTTCTGCCCGCGGTACGGCGTGAACACCCAATCCGCGTCCGCCTCGTCCCGGTAGAGTCCCGCCTCGGGCTCCCAGAACCGGGTCTCGAGCAGATCCCAGGTTTCGTCGAGCCACGGCCTGGCCTCGTCGATGCCGGCAGCGAAGGATACGGCGTAGGCAAGCAGCACGAACGCGGCTCCGTAACACTGGTTGGTGCGATCTTCCGCTACGCTGTCGCGGATCGTCCACGCGTAACCGCCGGTCTCCCCGTTGCGGTGCACCTCGCGCAGGTAGCGCAGGCCGTGGCGCGCGGCATCGAGATACGCGTCCGTGCCGAATTCCCGATACGCCATGGCGTAATTGAAGACGAACCGCGTGCTGCTGACCAGGTGACGATGGCGCGTGTCGTAGACCGTTCCGTCGTCGCGGAAGTAGTGGAAGAACCCGCCCCCGGGATCGATCGCGCGCGGATGGTAAAAGCCCAGGGTCTGCCTGATGTGATCGAGCAGAAATGACTGCGAGCGAAAATCGGGTGCGTCGCTCATCCCATCCCCCGCAGGAAGTCACGGACTTCCCCGGCCGAGGGCATGGCCGCGAAGGAGCCGTGCCGGGTCACGGCCAGCGCACCGCAGGCGGCACCGTAGCGCAGCCCCGCCTCGATGCGCTCCGGCGCCGATTCAATGTCGTGGAACGGCCGTGACGAGTCCACGAGCCACTGCAGAAAGCCGCCGACGAAAGCGTCGCCGGCGGCCGTCGTGTCGAGCGCCGCCACCGGAAAAGCGGGCACACCGCCGTTGCCGTGGCGGGTGTAAAAACGCAGGGGACCCTCGCCGTCGGTCGCCAGGACCAGCCGTGTGTGCCCTTTCCACAAGGCCTCCAGCAGGGCCGCCTCGCCGGCGGCCGGGCGGGCAAGGTAATCCAGCTCGGAGCGGGACACTTTCACCAGGTCCGCCATGGCAAGAGCCTCGCGGATCGGGGAGACCGGATCGGCGCCCGCCTCCCACAGGGCCGGACGCAGGTTCACGTCGAAGCTCACCAGTGCGCCGGCTTCACGCGCCCGCATCATCCCCGCAAGGGTGGCCTCGGCAAGCGGTTCGCTCGTCAGGCTGTTGGAGCAGGCATGAAAGACGGCGGCCTCGTCGAAGCAGTGCTCGTCGAAATGCTCGATGCGGAACAACTGATCCGCCGCCGGCGAGTGGTAGAAACTGAAACTGCGTTCGCCGTCGGCCGCGAGCGATACGAAGGCCAGTGCGGTCCGTGCCGCGCGGGTTCGCGGTGCATGTCGGGTATCGACTCCGGACGCTTCCAGGCTCTCGAGCAGGAAATCCCCGAAGGGATCCTCGGCCAGCATCCCGACGAACGCGGCATCGCCGCCCAGCCGCGCAACGGCCGTCGCCACGTTGGCGGGCGCGCCGCCGGCGTACTGCTCGTAGCATGGCGGTCGGCCCGGCGTCCGCGGTCGGGCGATCAGGTCGATCAGGGCCTCGCCGAAGCAGACTACCTTAGCCATGGGCCGCTTCTGCCTCTTCCAGCTCGGGTGCGGAGCGGATGCGCGAACCGACGAAACCATAGAAAGCGATGTAGAGATAGCACGCCAGCGGCAACAGGAAAGCGTGGTGCACGCCGATCGCATCGGCAATGGCGCCCTGTGCCAGCGGGATCACGGCGCCGCCGACGATCGCCATGATCAGCAGGCTTGATGCCGTTCCCGTGAGATGGCCCATGCGCCGGATGCCGAGCGTGAAGATGTTGGGGAACATGATCGAGTTGAACAGTCCGATCACGACGATGCTCCATACCGCCAGGGAACCGCTGGCGAGCATGGTAGTGGCAATCAGCGCCGCCGCCACGAGCGCGAACACGCCAAGCAGCCGCCGCGGATCCATCTGCTGCAGCAGCGCCGCGCCGACGAAGCGCCCGATCATGGCCCCGCCCCAGTACAGTGCGACGTAGTTCGCCGCCTTCGCCGGGGAGATATTGCCGATGCCCGGCAACGAAATGTAGTTGATCATGAAGCTGCCGATGGAGACCTCGGCGCCGACATAGACGAAGATCGCGAGGATGCCGCAGAACAGGTGCGGATGCCGCACGGCCGAACGCATCCGCGATTCCCTGCGGCCCTGTGCCGGCGGCGCGGCGTGTTCACGGAACATCGGCAGGCGGAAAAACAGCACGCCCAGCGCCAGTACCAGGAGCAATGCGCCCAGTCCGAGGTACGGCCCCTGCACCAGGTGCGCCTGGTGCGCCTTGTAGGCGAGCTGCTGCGCGGCCGGCAGCTTCACCAGTTCGGCGGCACCAAGCACCGTTCCCGAGAGGATCAGGATGCCGCCGAACTTGGGCGCCAGGGTCGTGCCCAGCGAGTTCAGCGCCTGGGCCAGGTTGAGCCGGCTGGAAGCGGTGCGCAAGGGGCCGAGCAGGCTGACGTAGGGGTTGGCTGCCACCTGGAGTAGCGTGATGCCGCTCGCGAGGATGAAAAACGCCGCCAGGAACAGGCCGTAGGACGGGATCGCGGCCGCCGGATAGAACAGGAAGGCGCCGACGGCGCTCACCGAGAGTCCGGCGGCGATGCTTTTCTTGTAACCGATAAGCGCGATCACTTTCCCCGAAGGCAGCGACATCAGGAAGTACGCCCCGAAAAAGGTGAACTGCACCAGCATGATCTGGGTGTAGTTCAGGTCGAACAGCGCCTTCAGGTGCGGAATCAACACGTCGTTGAGGCTGGTGAGAAAACCCCACATGAAAAAGATCACGGTCATCACGCCCATTGCGACGGGATTCGACGCGGTCCCCGTTTCCATCCTGTCCATCACGCGCTCCCCGCCTCCCGGCCCGGAACGGTTCGCAGGCGACCCGCCTCTGCCCCGGACGGGCTGCAGGAACTCCCGCGCACGACAAGCTCGACGGGCGCCACCATGCGCTCGGGGCTCTGCGGCGCGTGGTCAATCCGGTCGAGAATGACCTCGGCCGCGCGCCGGCCCAGCCCGCTTGGATCCACCGCCACCGTGGTCAGCGGCGGCGAGAACAGCGCGGCTTCTGGAATGTCGTCGAAACCCGTGACGGCGAAATCCGTGCCGACGCGGCGCCCTGCCGAGGCCAGCCCGTGAACGAGTCCCAGGGCCACGATGTCGTTGTAGCAGACGGCCGCGCTCACCTCGGGCAAATCATCCGGCAACCGCACCCCGGCCGCCGCCGCCTCGTGGCGCACGGGCGAGCACTCGACGAGCCACTGGGGCGGTGTTTCGATTCCCGCCGCCTCCATCGCATCCAGGTAGCCGAGCCTGCGTTCGCGGCAGGAACTCGAACTGGCGTGTCCGCCCACGAATGCGATGCGCCAGTGGCCGAGCTCGAGCAGGTGGCGGGTAGCCAGGTAACCGCCGCGCCGGTTGTCGCAAACCAGGAAATCCCAGTCGCCGCCGGCCACTTCGCGGTTGAAGACAAGCGTGGGCACGTGCGCCCCGAGCAGGCGCCGAAGGCCTTCGCCCAGGCTGCCCTCGGCGGGAGAGAGAATGATTCCCGCCGGACGGTGCTCCATCAGCGAGCGAATGACCGCATCCTGGCGGGTGGTGGATTCCGACGTACTGCCGAGCAGCGTGATGTAGCCCGCCGCGGCCAACGCCTCGTCCACGCCCGCCGCGAATTCGGCAAAAAAGGGATTGGAGAGGTCATTGATAACCAGCGCGACGCTGGACGAGACCTGCTGCCTCAGGTTGGCCGCCCCGCGGTTGCGCACATAGCCCTGGCGCTCGCTTTCGCGCACCACGCGCTCGCGGGTGGACTCGTTGACGAGCGGGTTACCGCGCAGGGCGAGCGAAACCGTCGCGGCGGATACCCCGCAGGCCCGGGCAATGTCGGACAGCGTGGCCCGGTTGCGGGAGACGGGCTTCAATGCCGCGGCCCGGAGCTGTGGCGTGTCTTCGAGTGATGCAGCAAACGATCTCTCCGTGCGGCCCGGTTGCAATTTAAATCGTTTTAAGCATAGGATGCGGACATTCGAATTGTCAAAGACGGGCAGGCCGCATGAAGGCCGGAAGGCGTGAAACAAACAGGAGCATGCCGGGGATTTTCACGCGACTGACGTGGCTGCTTGTCCTGTCCGCGGCCTTCGCAGCAGCCCTGCCCGGCAGCGCATCGGCCGCCTCCGCCGCTTCGCCCTACCAGGCCGTCGATCCGCTTCTCGGCACCGGCGGCGGCGGCCATACCTTCCCCGGCGCCACCGTGCCTTTCGGCATGGTGCAGCCGAGCCCTGACACCCGCATCGTCAATTTCCACAAGAGCTACCCGTGGGCCGCAGGTTACCGTTACGACGACTCGACGATCCGCGGGTTTTCCCAGACGCACTTCTCCGGCACCGGCCACTCCGATCTCGGCGATTTCCTGATGATGCCGATCGCCGGGCCGGTCAAGCTCGATCCCGGCAGCGTGGACGACCCCGATGCGGGCTACCGCTCGCGCTTCAGCCACTCGACCGAGCAGGCCGAACCCGGCTACTACGCGGTCACCCTGTCCGACTATGGCGTCCGCGTCGAACTCACCGCCACGAAACGCGTCGCCGTTCACCGCTACACCTTCCCTGCCGGCAGGCCGGCGCACGTGCTGATCGACCTGCGCTCGAGCATCTACAACTACCCCGGCAAGGTGTCCTGGGCCAGCGTGCGCCTGCATCCCGACGGCACGATCACCGGCTCCCGCATCACGCGCGGCTGGGCACCGGGACGCCACCTCTACTTCGCACTGCGTTTCTCCCGGCCGCTCGCCGGCCACGCACTCTACGACCGCGGCGACGACGTGCCCTACAAGGGCTTCCCGCCACCGGCGAACACCGATCCTACGCGGCGGGCACGCATCCAGGGCCGCGATCTGGTGGCAGTGTTCGATTTCGGTGCCCTGCGAAAGCCGCTGGTGGCCAGGATCGCGATCTCGCCGGTGAGCGAGACAAACGCCATTCGCAATCTCGATGACGGCATGTCCGGCTGGAATTTCGATGCCGTACGCGAAGCAGCCAAGCGACAATGGGAAAAAGCCTTCGCCGCGCTCGACATCGACGCGCCCTCGCCGATGCGCGGCATGCTTTATACCGCGCTCTACCATGCGCTGATCGCGCCCAACCTCGACATGGACGCCAACGGCGAGTACCGCGGTCCCGATAATGCCGTGCACACCGCCAGGGGCTACACCTTCTACTCGACCTATTCGCTATGGGATACCTATCGTGCCGAGCACCCGCTGCTCACGCTGATCCAGCCGCCGCGGCGCACCGACGACTTCATCCGCTCCTTCCTCGCCTTCCAGCAGGAAAGCCCGTACGGCCTGCTCCCGATCTGGTCGTTCCAGGGACTCGAGACCTGGTGCATGATCGGCTACCACGCCGTCGCCGTCATTGCCGATGCCTACATGGCAGGCATCCGCGACTATCCGACAAACCAGGCGCTCAAGGCCATGGTCGCGAGCGCCACCTATGGCCCCTACGACGGCCTCGACTGGTACATGAAGCTCGGCTACGTGCCCATCGACAAGGAGGTCGAAGGCGCTTCCAAAACGCTCGAATACGCCTTCGACGACTGGACGATCGCCCGTATGGCGGAGGCCATGGGACGCAAAGACCTGGCCACGCGCTTTTACAAACGCGCGGAGAACTGGCACAACGTCTTCGATCCCAAGACCGGCTTCGTGCGTGCACGACTCGCCGACGGAAAATTCCGCACGCCGTTCGACCCCGCCGCCGCCGGCTACAACGCCGACTACACCGAGGGCGACGCCTGGCAGTATTCGTGGTATGAGCCGCAGGACATCGGCGGCCTGATCCGGGCGCTGGGCGGCGACCGGACACTGGTCGCGAAGCTCGACCATGTTTTCGACGCCAGGGTCGATCCGAAGGAATTCGCCAACGTCGAGGATATCTCCGGACTGATCGGCTACTACGCCCAGGGCAACGAGCCCAGCCAGCACATCGCCTACCTCTACGACTACGCCGGCGAACCGTGGATGGCGCAGAAGCGTCTGACGCAGATCGTCGACACGCAATACCGTACGGGCCCCAAGGGCCTGCCCGGCAACGACGACGTCGGCCAGATGTCGGCGTGGCTGATCTTCACCGCGCTCGGCTTCTACCCGGTCGCACCGGCCAGCAACCAGTTCGTGATCGGCCGTCCCTTCGTCAAGCGCGCGGTCCTGCACCTGCCGAACGGCAACACCTTCACCGTGGTCGCCGACGGACTCGACAGTAACCACCCCTACATCGGAAGCGTCACCCTGGACGGCAAGCCGCTCGACCGCACCTACCTCACTTATGCGGAAATACAGCGGGGCGGCACGCTCCATTTCACGATGCAATCCCGGCCCGACAAAAGCTGGGCAACAGGCAAAACGGCCCGCCCCTACTCGCTTACGCCCTACTGAGCTTCCCGCGTCCGCGCCTCGGATACGGCCCGGTTTTTGCTAGAGTGAAACAAGGCAGAAGGGGGCAAATGCCAGAAAATGACCGGTCATCGCCGTTACGGGGCATTGGTTACCGCGTGCAGCCTGCTGGCGCTTGCCGCCTGTTCGGGGCATGACGATGCCCGGCTGCGGGCCATCAAGGCCAACGGCACGCTGGTCGTGCTCACCCGTAATGCACCCACCGCCTACTACATTGATCACAACGACAAGCCGGCCGGCCCCGAATTCGAGATGGTGGCCGCATTCGCCCGGTCGATCGGCGTCAAACCGAAGTTCGTCATCAAGGATTCGGTAGCGGACATGCTGCACGCCCTCGCCGAGGGCGAAGGCGACATGGTCGCCGGCGGCATTACCCGGACCGATGTCCGGCTCAAGACGTTCGGATTCGGTCCCACCTATCAGACGGTGACCGAACAGGTGGTATGCAGCCGCCGCGGCAAGCGCGCCGACTCCGTGGAGGAACTCTCGAACGTCGATTTCGAGGTCATCTCGGACAGCAGCTACGTCGAGCGCCTGAAAGCGTTGCAGGCAAGGCACCCCGGTCTGCACTGGAGAGTGTCGAACAACGACGACACCGAGGAGCTGCTGCGCCAGGTCTGGAAAGGCAAGATCGACTGCACGGTAGCCGATTCCAATATCGTGGCGATCAACCGCCGCTTCTTCCCCAACCTGGTCATCACCTTCGACCTGAGCAAGCCCCAGCCGCTCGCCTGGGTCATTCCCAAGAATGCGGCCGGACTCGAAGACGCCATGCAGCACTGGTTGGAAAACTACCGGTCAAGCGGCAAGCTGACCCGTCTGATGCAACATTATTACGCGCACGTCAAGGTGTTCGATTACGTCGACACGCGGGCCTACGTGCGCCGGATCAAGAGCCGCTACCCGAAATACAAACCGATATTCCACAAGGCGGCCGAAGCGCACGACCTCCCGCCGCTGGTCCTGGCCGCCCAGGCCTACCAGGAATCGCACTGGAACCCCCACGCCAAAAGCCCGACCGGGGTGCGGGGCATGATGATGCTGACGCTCAACACGGCCCACGCCCTGGGCGTACGCAACCGGCTCAACGCACGCGCGAGCATCGAGGCCGGCGCCCGGTACCTGGCCCGCCTGAAAACACGCCTGAGCGACGCTATCTACAAACCGGACCGGATCTGGTTTGCCCTCGCCGCCTACAACATCGGCCTCGCCCATCTGCGCGATGCCCGCGACCTGGCCAGGACACTCGGCAGGGACCCCAACCGCTGGAACTCGATGCGCACGGTGCTGCCGCTGCTGAGCAAGAAACGTTATTACCACCGGCTCGATCGCGGGTACGCACGCGGACTCGAAGCCGTACGCTACGTGCGCCGCATCCGCAACTACGCCGATATCCTGCGCGAAAAGACCCGGACGAGCGTAGCCCTCGATTCGGTGGACCGCTTTTTCCCCGTTGCCACACTGCACCTGCCTGCCCACTGATCCCGTCGCCGCCGCCGTGGCTGACGCCGGAATAAAGCGGCTCCCCCCTTGCTTGCCCCGCAAGGAAGGGGAGCCAACAAAGATTCGCGGCGGGGACCGCCTCTCCTAACTCGAGCCGATCAGAGGTCCAGCGCCCAGGTCTCGCCGACCATGCCCTGTCCGAAATGATCATGGGGTTCGGAGTGCAGCAGCCGGAACCCGGCCTTTTGGTAAAGACGCCGTGCGTCGGCCAGTACCTCGTTGGTCCACAGCGATATCCGTTCGTAGCCCGCCGCCCGGGCAAACCGGATGCACTCCTCGACCAGGTGCGAGCCGAGGCCGCTGCCTCGCGCCTCCGGTTCGACCAGCAACAGGTGCAGGCGGGCTTCGGTGTCCGTGTGCCGGCGCACCATCACCGACCCCACGATGCGACCGTCGCGCTCCGCCACCCAGGCGCGTTCACGCACGGGATCGCGACGTTCGAGAAACCGGGACATCACGCCCGATACCAATTCCTCGAAGCGAGCGTCCCAACCGTACTCGGCAGCGTAGAGCACACCGTGTCGGTAAACGATCCACTCGCCGTCGCCGGGACGCAGTTCCCGCAATACGAAATCGGACAAGCCTAATCCAGGCTGGACGTACAGTTCGGGCAGCGGCGTGCCTTGGCCGGAATGTCTGTGCAGCACTGCGGACATGTCTTGGTGACGGGTTCCGCCGGCACTTCTTCCGGCTTGTGTTCGTACCTGGCACGCAGCCGGTTGATCGAGCGCACGAACATGAAAACGGCAAACGCAATAATGATGAAACTGATAACGGTGTTGAGGAACGCGCCGTAGTTGAGTGTTACCGCTCCCGCCTTGGCCGCCTCCGCCATCGTGTTGTAAGGGCCGGGCTGAGTACCCGCATGCAGCACCCAGAACAGGTTGCTGAAATCGATATTGCCTATTGCCAACCCTATCGGCGGCATGATCACGTCGCCTACGAAGGATTTGACGATGGCCCCGAAAGCCACGCCGATAACGATGCCGACAGCCATGTCGATGGCATTGCCCTTGACCGCAAATTCCCTGAATTCCTTAAGAAAGCCGTTCATACACCCTCTCCCGTAGGTCCATGCCGATCATATTAGACCTTCGGCGTTCGACAGGTACGGTGGCGAATCATGCCGGATAAAAAATCATACGTATCAAGGCCTTGAAATATAATCATTCCCCCTGATGTAGAAACGCAGCAGGCGGCGGGCCCACGCGCCCGCGTAATCCACCCCGATCCGCGGCCGCTTGACGATACGCACGGGCGGCTCGTGCTCGGGCACCGCCAAGTAAAAGTCGCTGCCTTGCAGATCGCAGCCGTTGAGGCGTTTGTCGATGCCCATCGCCTTGCACAGCAGAGCCGGCCCCCGGGTGCGGCCCCCGATGCCGGCGACCGGCTCGAGCGCGCGCAGCAACACGGCCGCCGCCTCGCCCTCGGCACCCGTCACCACGTTCATGCAGAAATGCATCCCGTAGATCATGTACACGTAGGCATGGCCCGGCGGGCCGAACATGATCCGCGTGCGCGGCGTCAATCCCCTGGAAGAATGCGCGGCCTTGTCGTGCTCGCCGAGATAGGCTTCGACCTCCACGATGCGTCCGACCCGTGGCGCGCCGTCTACTTCGTGCACCAGGTATTTCCCCAGCAGGTCCGGCGCCACCTCGATCGCGGGCCGGGCATAAAAATCGCGTGATAAAGGCTTCATCCGCGGCTCTTCAATGCACACCGGTCATCTGGCACTGCCGCCCCGGGTGGTTTCCGCCGTCTTCACCAGCAAGGCTCGCGCCAGGTGCGCCTGCACAAAACCAAGCCCGCGGAACACATGCATCATGGCGACGAACAGCAGGATACCGAGGATCACCAATCCGCCCTCTGCATACCAGGGCAGGTACACCGGGCCGTCGACCCAGATGCTTGCCTGGTCGAACCCGTACTGCAGGATCGGCGATGCAATGAACCCCACAGATACCGCGACGCCGACAACCACGATGACGTAACTCGCCACGCCGAGAGGAAGCTTGAGCAGCATGTACAGGATCGTGGACCAGGTACGGCCATCCTTCACCATCTCGACGATGCGCTTGAAGTACGATTTCTTCTGCCCCGGATGCAACGGCCGACGCGGCATGCGCACGCCGAGCAACGCCTCGACAAGACGGCCTTCGACAAAGCCCAGGAGCCTGACACTGGCCAGGAAGAGCAGGAAAAACGGCAGGCCGACAATCAGGATCGAGAACCCCACGGAAAGCGCGAGGCCCGTGACGGCCCAGGTGAAAAGGAATATGCCGACCGGCAGCCCCAGCAGGAGATACAACATTGCCGTCCAGGCATTGGGATTGCCCATGACCCCGAAAAAGCGGCCCGCCAGGGAGGTCTGCGGACGTCGGCGCGGCGTACGCAATGCCGCCTGCACCGTTTTTTCGGTCTGGCGATAGGCGTCAGCCACTTCCACCGGGGCGCCATAGGTCGAAGCGATGCTGGCGAGCAATTCGGCTTCGCTCTTGTCGGGATTCTCTTGCAACTCGTTGCGCAGATATTCCTCGGCGTCGTAAAGCGCATCCTGGATCAGGGCCTTGTCCGCACCCTGCAAGGCACGTTTCAACTGCTTCAGGTACTCGTTGATGGTGCTCGGAAATTTATGCTCATTCATACTCGCTGTCTCCCAAAATGGAATCGACAAAATCCCTGGTACTGGCCCATGCCCGCTTCCACTCGGCCAATACGCCACGACCCTCGCCGGTGATCCGGTAATAGCGGCGGGGCGGCCCCGAAACCGACGGCTCGACATAACTGTCCAACAGCGCCGCACCGCTCAAAGCGCGCAACACCGGGTACAGCGTGCCCTGCTTCACGGATCCGGCCCCTTCTCCGCCGGGCTCGAGCAGCTTGGCGATCTGATATCCGTACAGCGGCTCGCTGGCTGCCGCCAGCGTCGCAAGCAGCACGAGTGAAACGATCCCCGCATTCAGCTCCTTCTGGAACTTCTTCAGGTGGACCTCGTCCTCGGCGGTAGCCATGCGTATTGCCTGTCTCGTTATACCGTTAACTATATTATATTATTAACTTAATAATAGCAATCCTGCGGGAACTCGCCCGCAGGAACCCGGGAATGGAATCAACTAGTTGAATTCAAAGGTATTTAATCATCGATTTGCGCCACCCTCGACGATCGGCCGCAATCTGGTGTGCCCCGCTGCGCTACCCGTCTAGCTCGGGATAGTGGCGGAACAGGCCATCCTCGTTGAATGACTGGTGCCGGGGCGAGGACAGGTACGCTGCGATGCGCGGCCGGCCAGCCACACGAGTCGCCAGGCCGGCGACGAGCGGGTAATCCGGCTCCAGCTGCTTCATCGATTTCGGGAACGCATAACGCAGGCCCGTCACCACCAGGAACAGGGACAAGTCCGCATAAGTACGTGTGTGTCCGACCAGGTACTCGCCGCCTTCCGGATTGCGCTCCAGCACCCGCTCGAAATACCCCAGGTACTTGGGCAGGCGTGCGGCGAGGAAATCGGCGGTCCGCCGTTTTGCCTCGGTCTTCTGTTCCGCGTAGTACAGAGACGGGCCCAGCGGGTGATGGGTATCGTGGATCTCGACCACCCAGTCGGCGATCGTCAACTGCAGCTGGTGCACCCACAGCCGTCCGGCTTCATCCTCCGGGGCGAGGCCATGATGCGCGCCAATATAGAAGAGAATATTGGCGACCTGGGCAATCATGAGTTCCCCCGCCTTCAGGACAGGCGGGGCAAATGGCGGAGTGGATAGGGATTTATCGCCGAGGACCGCCTGCATCTTTTTCACTGCCGTACCCGGCCCACCCGGATCCTGCGCCACGTCGAGGTAGTCCACGCCGGCCTCCTCCAGCGCCAGTCGCACGAATTCGCCGCGTCCCGGAATCGTCGGCCAGTAATACAGCTCGTATGGCATCGCAAGTCTCCGCATTGCCCTGACTGAATCCTAACAGGATTCCGGGATGCCGCCAGCCGGTTCAGCCCGTACCGTTTTTTTTTGCTGCTGCGGCTGGAGCTGGACCCGTCGCCTCAACCGCCGCCGGGCGGCGGGGGCGGCGGCGTATAGGCCGGCGCCGGCGCGCCGGGGATCTGGTTGCCCCTGGCGTACATGCACTGTTCGTAGGCAATGTTGTACTGGCGCTGTAGGGTCCAGTTCCCGCTCTCGCTCGCCCCTGCTCCGGACGCGGAACCGACGATCAATCCGGTTCCTGCACCGACAGCGGCAGCACGGCTGCTGCCGGCAATCAGCGCGCCGGAGGCAGCCCCCACCGCAACACCTGCAGCAACCCGCTTGGTCGCAGCATTGTTAACGGCTTTCGGATTAACCATGGCAGTTGCATACTGGCGGCATTCCGCATCCTCGGCACGGAACACCTCGAAAGGCTTACCCGGTGCCGGCCAGACGGCGACCGTCGGTCCGGTCGGCATTTCGGCGCAACCGCCGAGCGCCAGCGTCCCCAACCCGCCTATCACGGCCGTTGCCAAGGCAAACGTTTTCTTTGACAAGTGCATAACCCGGTCTCCTAATGCGTGGCTGGCGGTGGTGCATTCGCGGGTCGGGACGCGACCGGCGTTGCCGGCACCTTCGTCCAGCCGCCCGGACACTCGGACACGTAGGGGTAATACCCCTCGGGTGCCTTGCAGTGATACCAGTATTGCGCCACCGGTGCCTGCGCCGGAGGCGTCTCGGGCGGTACCTGATTGTTAATCACGGTTACCGTGCCCGGCACATAGGGATTCGGGTAGGGGTAAATTGGAACCGGATAATAGAACCAGACACCCCCCGCGATCCACCACCAGGCCCAGAGACCGTTGTACCAGCCGTGGTACCAGTACCCACTTCGCCAGACGGTCCAGTCATAGCGCGGAAACAGCCGGATGTCAGCATGCCAATACACCATGCCGTTCCATACCCGGCGATCTCCATGCCAACTGTCGAGCGGCACGGACGGTCTGGCACCGGGCATCGATACAGATGGATTGCGCGGGTCCGCAGGCGACTGCTTGGGGCGCGGCGGGCGATGTTGAGACTGCTGTCCCCCCTCGTTGCGGTAGACCACCTGGTCGCGCAAACCGTAATGGCTCGAACCCTGCACCTGTCGAACCTGGCTGCTCTCCCGGTGCGGGTCATGATCATCCTGGGCATACGCCAGCGACTCCGTTGAAAAAGTCAGCACCGGAACCAGAAGCAATGCAGCTAAACTGGCATTGATCACACAACGCTCCCGGCAATTTCAGCCAAACGCTATCGATGCAAACAGTGTCAGCCATTCCGCCAGGCTCGACCTTGATCCAGGTCATCTGGACCGTCAAAAGTGCCGCCTAGCGACCGCCGGTAACCGCCGCGGACTGCGACGTCCCCGGCGGCGTTACCGGTACCTTGGTCCAACCGCCCGGGCACTGCGAGACGTAGGGGTAATACCCGTCCGGCGCCTTGCAGTGGTACCAGTACTGCACAGCTGGTGCCTGCGCCGGAGCTGCCGGCGGCGGGGCAGACGGCGTATTGTTAATCACGGTCACGCCGCCCGGCACGTAGGGGCTTGGGTAGGGATAGATCGGCGCCGGATAGTAGAACCAGACGCCACCCGCCAGCCACCACCAGCCCCAACGCTGCCCGTACCAGCCGTGGTACCAGTACCCATGCCGCCAGGTATCCCAGTCGTAGCGGGGAAACAGCCGGATGTTGGCCCGCCAGTAGACATGGCCATGCCAATCCTCGCGTTCACCATGCCACCCGCCGTGGGGCCGGTCATTGTCCCAGCCGTGCCCATGCCCGTGATCGCCGCCTCTGTGATCACCGTCTCCACGATCACCGCCCCCACCATGGCCGGGGCCACGGTCGCCGCCCCCGTGGTCGCCGCCGCCCTGGCCGCCGGGATGCGGATCACGGTCCGCGCCGGGTCCGCCGCCACGGTGTGGCGGCGGATCGGGGCGCTGGATGGCCGGTTGCCTGTAGCGCGGCGGTTGCCGCTGTTCCTGTCTGTTGTGGACATCGGAAACCCGATTGCGCCATCCGTGATGCTGGACGCTCCGGTCGCGTTGACTGCGGCTCTGACTGTTGTGCCGCTCCGGGTCCTGGTTGCCCTGGCCGTGCGCGGACGCCCCGGCCGATATGGCCAATGCGGGGACCAATAACATTGCTGCCCATGTCGTGTTCATCACCCGTTACCTCCAGACGACGATCGCCAAACACGATCCTCGTTATTGATTCTAGACAACCAGACGGTCCGGAGTGTTACTGATCCGTATTAAATTTGCTTAATTTTGTTAACGAGGATTACACCGCCGTGCTTCTTTACAAGAGGTTACAAACCGGCTTCCGACCGCGCATACACGGGACGCATGAAGGATTAGCCGGCGACTTGTCCTTTCTTGCGGCAAACGGCGAGAACGGTATCGACGTCCTCCTGTCCGATCAACCCGTCGACGAAACCAAGCGGTTTCTGCAGGTAGAGGCCGATCGGCATGAACACGTGGTTGTACCACCACATGGCCCGCTCGCGCTGGTGCGTCAGGCACCACATTCCGAAATCGAGTAGATGCGAGGATTTGGGCTGCATGCCATAGACGGCACTGCGCTCGACACTGAAACCGTGGCGCGCGAGTTTTCCGGCCAGGACCTGCGGCGCATAGCGGCGATAGTGGCCCACGAAATCATCGAACGGTGTCCATGCACTTTCGTGCAGCGGTACCGACAGCAACAACGGCGCGCCCGGTGCCGTCACGCGCGACAATTCGGATAGCGCGGCCTCGTCATCCTCGACGTGCTCCACGATATCGAACGCACACACCAATTCGAAAGCGCCGTCGTCGAACGGCAGGGCATCCACCGCACCCACGGCAACCTCGGCGCCCCGGGCACGCAACCGTGCCATGGCCTCCACACTGATGTCCAGAAACTGCGTGCCCTCGATCGGCAACCTCGGCCGCAGGCCGGGCGCCACTTCCAGTCGGGTTCGTACCCCGGCCGACAGCTCGCTGACCAGCGGCCAGGTGTTGAAACGCTGCGGGACGACCAGGCGCGCATCCGACCACAGTCCGTCGTAAAACTGCCGATTGTGAGCGGCAAGTCCTGCCTCGCCGTTCACCGAAGAAACCGTGATAGCCATGCGCCCCAAGCCGCAAAAACGGGTTTCAGTCTAACCTCTCTTTCATGGCATCATGCGCCGCGGACTTCCGCATCAGAGTGAAACCGGGGGACTATATATTCTTCAATAACTCAGGCGAGCGCCGGTCGGCCTGCACGCCGATTTCCCTCGTGGGTGACGCTTGCAGCAGGCGGGACGACCCCGCCACAACGTCGGGCGGCATGAGGGTAACCGCAAAAAAAGCCCCATGCCGCTAGGCACGGGGCTTTCAAACCGATCCGGGCTTTTGTATCAGAATCGGGGCACGCCCACCGGCACACATCAGAAGGCGTAGCCGATACCCGTGTCGACGCCCTTGAAATCCAGATCCCCCTTTACCGAGAATTTATTGTCGTCGAGACGCAGGTGGAATTCGCGCCAACCGGCGAATAGCACGATCCCCGAATCGAAGGTATACGAGACCTGCGCGCGGTAATCGGACAAGTAACTTCCGGAGTAACGCACGTAACTCCATTCCGCGCTCAGATCGATATCCGCCGGCAGGTGAATCGTCAACCCGAGGTTGCCCAACGGCAACCATGCCGTGCCGCCTGCGGAGGCGCTCTCCTTCTGCGGGCCCGTCGGGCCCTGTACCACGCCCGTCACCGGAATGTTCAGGTCCAGGTGGCGCGCTTCCAGACCCAGCCGCAAGGTGACCAGCGGATTATCGAGCGGATTCCAGAACGCCTCGATGCGCTGCGTCTTCAGATCAACCTGGCTTTGAACCGGCCCGTTGGCCTGGAATGTCTTGCCCTGCCAGGTGATGTCGCGGTGAAGCGTCGTGTCACCATCGTTGAAAACATGGTTGGCCTCCAGCAGGATATTGGGCACGATGGGCACATCGTGCCGCCAGATGAAATGCACGCCGCCGGTCCACTGGCGTTGCATGCCCAGGTCGTCCTGCAGGTCTACCGTCGAGTTTCCGCTGCCCTGAGTGCTTGTGCCCTGGCCCGATGCCTGGGCGTCCCAGGCCGTGACACCCACTTCCAGCGCGGGCGCATCGGCCAGGGCCGGCGCGGCCGCACCGGCGCAAAGGACGAGGCCCGCGGCGAGTATCGTCAGTCTTGCGGTTTTCATATGGCTGCCCCTCGCGAATGGTCCGGATCGAAACTGAGACAACGTCGCGGCGGCCCGGCGCCGCCAGCCAATTCTGGCAGAGACCGCAGCCCTTTTCGTGTCGGAAGTTTCCGACCCGGTCCGGCGGGCGAACGCTCCCGCGGCGCCGTTCCAGACCGGCGGCATGCTCACTGCAGCGTGATCGTGACCGGCTGCGCGCGCGGCAACCCCGAATTCTGGGCAAGGACGTGCTCATCGAACGTCACGGTGCCGTCGCGTCCCAGGAAATCGCTGTAGCTGTAGGTGTACACGTCCACGTACTTGAGCAAGGAACCGGCATAGGCGTTATAGGTCGGGATAGACAGCCCGCTCAGGCAGGGCGTGCTGCTCAGCTTGCCTGTCCGGCCTACTTCCTCGTCCACGTCCGCGGCCGCGTTCTCCTTGGCGAGGACCGTCATGTTGTTCGGCGCACAGGTCGGCGGATTCATGGCGGACGGCGGCGGCAGAAGCCCCGCCGCCTGGTAAGCGGCGATCGCCCGGCCCACCACGGCCCGGTAGGTGCCATTGGGGCCCCACAGTCCCTCGTTCTCGAAGAACGTCGCCGCGTCAATCGGCTGCGGCGCCGTACTGGAACTGGTCGGGTCGACCAGCTCGTGGCACTCGCCGGAGCCCGTCGCCTGGAAGAAATCGCAGTCGTTGAATTTCTCGAAGACCAGATTCTTCGGCGTGTCGGCGCAGGGTTTGGTGTCCTTCCGGCTGCCGTTATGTCCGCAACTGTCTACCCCGTTCTGGTTCGGCAACCCCGCGACGACATAACCCTTCGCGGGACAGGTTCCGCTCGCGGAGTAGGGGCTGAATACCAGCTTGCCTGCATTCGGGCTGGTACCGCTCACGGGCGGGACATCACCCATCAGGACGCAGCTGTCCGCGGGACCGATCTGCTGGTTGCTGTCCCCCGTGCCGCTGGCATTCACGTACATCGTGTGGCTGCCCTTGGCGTAGTAGGCCCAGAGCTTGTTGATGTAGTCCTTGTAGTAACCCGAAGCGAAAGGATCCAGGCCCGCCACCTGGCTCAGAGAAATCGGCGCCCGCATCCACTTCAGTTCCGTCGATTTCGGGGTGACGGTTTCGACCAGATCCTGCCATCCGCCGCCCAGGCCGTCGAGCGAGGTTTGTGCATCCTTGAGCAATTGTTTCGTCGTGATGTTGCTCAGCGCCCCGAAGGTCACCTCCTGCGTGGTAAGCGGGCTCCCCGAGGCGTCGTTATCCCCGCCGTTGCCGATGGCGTTGATCTTCCCCAGTATCGCCATGCTGTTGACGTAGGACTCGTCGATGGTCATGTACGGGCAGACACTCGGTCCCCAAGAGCAGCTGGCCGCGGGCGGCTGGCTGGTGTAGCTCATTTCCAGGACCACGTAGGGCGGCTCCTCGGGCGAGGCGGTAACGGACGGTACCGCAGCCAGGCTGAACGTGTTCTTCGTATGCGCGATGTAGATTTTCGCGCCGGAGGCGTAGGGCATGTAGAAAATGCCGCCATCCTTGCCCAGCCGGCGGATGTCCTTCTTGAAATTGATCGGGTACGGCTTACTGCCACCCAGGTCACCCACGCCGGACTTGTTGAACTTGATCATCCCATTCTGGAACGCGCCAACGATGGTGTCCGTCTTGCCCGGGTTGATGATTCGGACCGCGACGTGGTTGGCAACGTAATCGGCCCGGTACACGCGCTCCGAATAGGCGCCCTGGATCGTCTTCGCCGCATCCCGCAACTTGATGCTGACGACGAGGTTCCGGTCCGCCTTCTTCGAATCTATCCCGTTGTCGAGCGTTCCTTCCACGACCAGGTAGCCGTTGTCGGCGAGCGTGCAATCGGGCTTGTCGCCGGTCGTCCCGGCGCAATCATACTTGACGGCCTTCAACCCCTGGATATCGGCCGTCTTGATCGTGACCTTCGCCCCCGAGGTGTTCTTGAACGTGAACGAGGCATGATAGGTGAATGTCGGGGACTTCGTGTCGCCCTTCAAGTTGGCGTACACCGTTCGGGAGATGTTCTGCGCGTACTCGAAATGCAATCCGCGGCTGGTACCGCCGAGGGCCCCCGCCGAGCGGTCCAGGTCGAGGACCACGGGCAGGTAATCGTCGGCCAATCGCGAGGATCCGCTTTGCGGCGTGATGCGGATGTAATCCGTCACGCCAATCGACCCGTCGACCGGGGCCGTCAAGTGCACCTTGCAGCTGGTGCCCTGGTTACCCGGCAAATCGCAGGAGGCATCGCCGTCGATCGTCCAACCCTCCGGTACCTCGACCGTGTACCGGCCCACGCCGAGCGGATTGGAATTGGTCGTGAACGCCACGTCGACCGGTTGTCCCGGACTCACCGAACCGATCGGAGCGCCGGAAGAATCGGTAAGCGCGTCGTTCACGAGCCCGTCGTTGATGATTTCCACGGACGCCGTGTCGCTCGAGTCGGTCGTGCCGGGCACGCGGATCTGGAGGTGGTGTTCGTTGTTGCCGCCGGGCACCGTAGAGGGCGCCGTGCAAGCGAAGTCCACCGGTTCGCCCCCGACGGTTGCCCGCTGCTGGCCGCCGCAGGTAACCGGCGGTCCGGGCGGATTGACGTCGACGATGCTGACGAAGCGCGAGCCCTGGTACGGCGCATTGCCGCCGGTGGCGGATTGCGGGCTGACCAGGCTCAATGCAGCTGGTGCCAGGGCGACCTCCACCTGGAATGTCGAATTCGCGGCGACCCGCTCAGGAACGTGATATTCGGTGACCGTATTCAACGGGTTCGAATCCGATCCGCTGAACGGGCACGCCGAAATCAACGGGACAAACCCCGAGACGGCAAGGAAGCCGAGCACCGACCGCCATTTGATAATTCCGATTTTCACCGTCGAACTCGCTGCCATTAATGATGAATCAAAGTATAGCGAATTCCCTGCGCCTGCACTCATCGCTGCCCGAGTGGCCATATCCATAAACCGCACTCGCGGCGGCGCGAGACGTGAAAAACGGGTCGCGGCACCAGACCCTCAACCGACCGACCTTGCACTGCGCCTCCGAAACCATTTCAGCATCAACGTCCATCTGTTCCATGACATGCACGGCTATCCATCCGGCTTCTTTCCGTGTTTGGCTTCGCCGTGTTCCGCAACGAAGCGCCTCACCTCGCCGGACGGTAAAGGACGACTGTAGAGGAAGCCCTGGGCGATATCGCAGCCCAGCTCGCGCAATATCGCCAATTGTTCCTCGTTCTCGACGCCCTCGGCGATAACCTGCAAATCCAGGCTGTGGGCCAGGGAGATGCTGCTCCGAGTAAGGGCCAGCGATGTCGGGTCCTCGACGATACGGCGGATGAAGGAGAGGTCTATTTTCAGCACGTCCAGCGGCGTCCGCTGCAGGTAAAGCAACGAGGAATACCCTGTCCCGTAATCGTCCAGGTAGATCCGGATCCCGAGCTGCCTGATGTCCTCGAGAATAGACGAAACATGCTCGAAGTCCTGAACGACGGCGGTTTCGGTCAATTCCAGCGCGACCGGGGATCGGCACAGATCGACTCCGCTGCTGGCCAGGTAACTCTGGATCAGTTTCGTCACGCCGGGCTGCTGCAACTCCGTCGCTGAAACATTGACGCTGACCGTACCCGGGTCGAAGCCTTCGTCTTGCCACGTCTTGATCTGCCGCAACACGCGCTGGAAGATCCAGGCCCCGATGTCCCCGATGAGTCCGTTCTCCTCGGCTACGGGTATGAATTCTCCCGGCGAGACCGGGCCCAACTCTTCGCTATTCCAGCGCAGGAGGGCTTCGGCACCCGCCTGCCGCCCGGATCTCATGTCGAGGTACGGCTGATACACCACCTCGAAATCATTTCTTGCCAGGGCCCTGCGCAGCCCCTGGCGAACCTGGTAACGGCGCGTCTCGCGCGCGTCGTGCTGGCGCGAATAGGTCTGGAATTGCTTGTCCGGCGATGCATCCAGCGCATGCAGTGCGACCTCGGCATTGCGCACCAGTATATCGACGCTGATGTCGGCGTCGGCCCTGGCGGCGCCGATTCTGACGGTAAGAAGATGCTGGTGCCCGTCCACTTCCATCTCGCACGGACACAACGCAACGATCCTGTCCGCTACGGAGCGCACATCCCGCCGTGAATCGTCCGCCTGCAGCAAGGCAATGCCGAAGCCGCCGCCGGACAGCACGGCCAGGGAATCGGGCTCTTCCAGGATAGCCTTCAGCCCGGGGATGAACTTGCGCATGATTTCATCGGTCACGTGGTGACCGAAGTGGTTCTTGATCCTGCGCAGTTCCGGAATCTCGACGGCGAGGACCCACGGCGGCGGACTGCCTTCCGGCAGGACGCGCAGCGTCTGTTCCAGGTTCGCCAGAAACCGCTGGTGGTTTTCCAGGCCGGTCACGGGGTCATGGTTGGCGAGATAATCCCGCTGCTCGCTGGTTTCGATCAGTTCCAGCCCGAGTGCCGTATCCGAAGCCACTTCCTCGAAGAGATGGATGTCTTCCTCGTCGAAATAGCCGACCTGGGTTGAATACACCGTGAAGTTGCCGATCACCCGGTCCTGGATGAACAGGGGAAACGTCGCGACCGCCTTGCAATCGTTCGCCAGCAACTCTTCCCGCCAGGGCGTCATCCGCGGATCGCTCGCAATATCATTGACGACGCACGGCTTCAGTGTCCGCAGGGCCGAGCCGACCGTACCCCCGCCTTCCGGTCGCGACGCGTCGGCTGAAACATACAGGGCCTCGATCATCTCCCGGCAGTTGCCCGCATGAGCCGCCAGCTGCACGCGATCGGCTTCGGGCGAAACGAGCCCGATCCAGGCCATGGAGTGCCCGCCGAGTTCGACAGCGATGCGGCATGCCTCCTGGAGCAGGGTCTCGCGGTCCCGGACCCTCAGGATGACCCCGTTGATCCCGCTCAGTACGCGGTAGGTACGATTCAGCCGATCCACCCGCGTTACCTGGTTCTCGAGGCTGCGGCTATGCGCTTCCAGCGACTCCGCCATGGTATCGAAGGTGCTACCCAATCGTGCCAGTTCGTCGCGCCCCTGCAAACGGCTTCGGGCCGAGAGCACGCCCTTGCCGAGCAGCTCGGCGGCGTAAACGAGCGTATCCAGACGCCGCAAAATGAGTTTCCTGCTGCCCCACCAGCCGATACTCAGCAAAAGCAGGGTCACAAGCCCCAGTGTCGCTAGGCTTGCCAGCATGGCCTTCATGCCGGAACCGAGTATCTGCGACTCGGGGATGCCCACTATGACGTAGGAAGCGGGCTCGCCTTCCATGCCACGCAGGGTAAAAACGGAGAACAACTGGTTCGTGTCACCGACCCCGCGTTCCGATGTGATTGCGGATTCGCTCGAATGCAGGCCCTGTACCAACCGGGTCAGCACCGGTATCCGCTTGCCCAGCCATTTCTGTGGCTGGGGATAGTGTGCGATCACACGGTGACCGGCATCCAGCACCGTCAGGGTCGATCCTTTCGGCAGATGTGTCGCGGTGACCAGCTTGTTCAGCCAGATGAGACTCAGGGAGGCATAAACCACTTCACGGTCTGCCCGCGTGCCCGCCGCCAACGGTGCCGCAAAGACGATCAGGGGGACATGCACGACACGGCCGATCTGGAATGTGCCGACCACGTTCTGATGCAGTGCCCTGGCTTTCTTGTAGTAGGAACGGTCACCGAGATAGACCGTACCCTTGAAGTGAACGGCACTGCAGACGAGATCGCCCCGGCGATCGATCACGCCGATGTTCCCGAGCGAGGCATTGCGTTTCAGGATCCGGCGGATAAAGCTGTCGCACTCGGCTGTCGTTCCCGATCTTACGGCCGGCACCTGGGCCAGCGTGGCTACGAGCAGGGCCGTCTCGCGGTTGGCGCGTCGAAAACTTGCCGCGACCGTTTGGGCCAGCGTTTCTGCCTGCTGCCGTGCTCTGGCGTAGGCAACGTGTTGATCCCTGTACCCGGAATAGATAATCGCACCCATTGCCGGAAGGACTGCCAACAAAACCAGGACGAACAGGCGCGTGCGGAGCCGTTTCACCCTTTCGGCACTCGGGCCAAACGCGTATCTTCGTCTGTCATGCGCCTTGGCAATAGCATCGCCGCACCTCTTGTGCAATGCTGGCTATTAACCGATTATTAACATTAACAAGCAAAATATCAAGGAAAATGCTGAAAAAAACAGGCACTTGTTGAAAATATTCCTGGATGCTTATCGAATGATTCTGAAACGTCAGCCATCAAGGACGGGATTTCCCCGGCCGAGAGCATAAAAAGGGGCTATCCGCGGACAGCCATCCACAGGCATGGGTCGGGTGCGAATCTAGGCATCCTGGCCGGCCGGGGTCGCACCCGTCGTATTTGCAACGCCCTGCTTGTAGGCACGGATGATCAATTCAACGATCGCGGGAATCGCCTCGTGAGACAGGTTATGGATATAGGCCAGACCCTGCAGGTCGGTCCATAGCTGGCGGTCGATATTTGAGTTCTCCTTGCCGACAGCCTGCCGCAGCGCAGCGCTTATCTGTCGCATCTTCTCGAGACGGTCTTCATAGCCCGACGAGCCTGCCTGCTCATTCGACCTGGCCGGCTGGAAATCGCCCGAGCCGGCCAGCAACCAGAGAGGGTCCGCGCCCGCCGCCTCGGCGATGGCAATCAACCGCGAAGGCACCGGTTCCGTGTTCCCGTTCAGGTAATTCTCCAGCGTGCGGCGTGGAATCCCCGTCGTGCGGGCCAGTTCGTTGCCGCCCCCCACTTTCGAGGCACACTCCCGGAGCCTTTCGGAGAAGCCTGACATGATTTCTGACGTATTCATGGAGGGAATTATAGCAATATTATGCCAATATTTCACACATTATCGATATTTCCGGGCTTCCAATGGAATTCGACCGGCAAAACCATCATCGGAGCAATCAGGACCGATCCCGGCATTTAGCACTTCCCGCTGTTGAGGCATCCGACTCATTCGGTCAATGGTGGCTGCAAGCGCCTCGCGATACCAGGTTGGAATATCGCCGCCAGTCCCTGCAGATGGGACTGTTGCGGACGGTTTGTGCCGCATGGCACCGGCAATTGCCCCTTCGCGAAAGGGCCTACGGAGGCTGATTGGCATAATAATGCCAATTTTTAGCATTTTATTTATATTATTTGCTAATTTTTGCTTGACATAGCGTAATTATGCTGTATATTGGCACATGTAAGCAATTTCCTGCCAATAACACTCCCCCGGGAGGAGGCGCGCCATGGACAACACAAGCAACGTCAACTCGGCCCTCCGGCTGTCCGTCCTGAAGCGGGCAATCGCCTGCCTGGGCCTGATCGGACTGGTTTCGATTGCCGCGATGCAGCCTGCCCTGGCCAGCGACACCCCCACGGGACACCTTGTCATCTCCGCCCAGGTGGTCTATCACTGCAAAATCCAGACCCATGTCTCTGTCCGGCAGCAGGCCGTGCGAGTGGTGATGCGTCATTGCTCCGGCCAGCCCCGGATCAACACGGCTGCCTTCAGCAGCATACATTCAAAGCCCCTGCCGGGTACGCTTTCCAGCGAATATACCCTGAACAAGGTCGTCGGCCATCCCCACTCCGGCGTGCAGTACCTGGAACTCGATTTCTGACCAGACTCCTGAAGGCGCGGTCGGTCCGCAAGGACTGGCGGATCGACCGCAACGCCTCGGCAGGCTGCAGAATTGTAAATGACAGCCCCCGGCACTGAAGCATCTTGAATCGGCGAGGATGCATTAATACTGACTACACAGTCCTGATGGATTCCTGTTCCGTAAGCTTCCTCTGTAAAGACCCCCTGCGCTGACCACTCAGGCGGAATCCGTCCGGCTGCGGCGCAAGTACCGATACTCATGCCACGTCAAGCCAATGACCACCAGATCCACTGCCGTTATGAACAGCAACGCCAGGGAGTGCGTATGGCTGAAGCGGTAGATCTGGTATGCGATGAACAGGCTGAAGACCACGAGCGCGGTAGGGTAATACCAGAGACGCATCCGCAAAAGCCCGACCACCAGCCACAGTTTGATGATCCCGTGAGCCAGAAGGTAAATGGCGGTGAAATAACGGGTACTGAGCGAAAAATGGTGTACGGCGTGGTACAGGTAATTGGCAAAGAAGTCGTTCGGATCCTCGTTCAACTCACCCTGCGTGACGGCATTCGCCACCTGTATGAGGAACTGCCGGGTGACGAAAAAAGCAATCATGCCGCCAGTGATCTCGATTGCGGCGAACGCGGCTTTGAACCAGAGGCTTACCCGGAATGCGATCCCGACATACCGCTCTTCCAGAAATTTCTTGAGAATCCGCATTCCCGATCATTCCGATTTCCCGCACTCAGTATGCGCTTCCGCAGAGGCGGTCTTTCCATTCCATTAATCAATCGGTCCGGGTCCTGCCGGTGCGATATGCCGCGCAAGGCGGTAAGATAAAATTTGAACGTTTGAAGTTCGCCCTGGGGTGGATCCATGCAATTTCTCATCAAGGTCCTTGTTTCGGCACTGGTCGTCGCAGGCGTTGCCACCCTGGCCCGCCGTTACACGATCGCCGCGGCCCTGTTGGCCTCCCTGCCTCTGACCTCGCTGCTCGCGATCATCTGGCTTTATGCGGACACGCACGAGACCGGCAAGGTAATCACCCTCACCTACTCCATTCTCTGGGCCGTTTTGCCCTCGCTGCTGTTCTTCATCGCCCTGCCCCTTTTCCTGCGCATCCTCGCCTTCGTGCCCGCGCTTCTCTGCGCCTGCGCCGTCACCATGGCGGGCTATGGGCTCTACGTACTCATTCTCGGCAGGCTCGGCATCCGTTTCTAGTTCACCCCGGGCGCTTTTCGCGGATCACCAAGGCGATGCCGCCGAGGATGGCGGCGGTCGCGACGACGAGGCGCAGACTGAGCGGCTCGGCAAGCAGCAGGACGCCGCCGATCGCCGCGATCACCGGCACGCTCAACTGCACGGTGGCGGCCGTTGTCGCCTTGAGCGCCGGCAACGCCGTGTACCAGATCGCATAGCCCAGACCCGAGGTCAGCGCTCCCGAGGCGAGTGCGTAGCCCACGCCGGGCGCATCGAACGATGCCCGTCCGGCCATCACGACGCTCAGCAGAATGGCGATGGGCACCGTGCGCAGGAAATTCCCCGCCGTCACTCGAATCGGGTTGCCGGCGCCTCGCCCGCGGAGCGAATACACGCCCCACGCCACACCGGAGCCCAGCATCAACGCCGCGCCCCAGAGCGGGGGCGCCGACAACCCCGGCAACAGCAGTACCACCAGCCCCGCCAGCGCCACACCGAACCCGGACCACTGGATCGGCCGGAACCGCTCGCCCTTCCACAGTCCGTAGCCGATCATCGTGGCCTGCACCGCCCCGAAAAGCAACAACGCCCCCGTCGATGCCGGCAGACTGATATAGGCAAAGGAAAACGCCGCCGCATACGCGAACAGCGCCAGCGCAGAAGTCCAATTCCCCTTGCCGGAGCGTCCCGCGTGACCCCGCAGCGTGATCAGCCACAGCACGACCGCCCCGGATACGAGCCGCAGGCTCGTGAAACTCGCCGCATCAATCGCCGTATCCCGCAACGCCGCGCGGCAGAGCAGTGAATTGGCGGCAAACGCCACCATCGTCAACAACGTCAGGACAAAAACACGAGCCGAAGACATGACCGAAGGCTTCCTGATTCCCGCGCCCGATAATAGCAAGGACACGCACGGGCGGGACGATGTAATCGTGCGCGATCCGCGCCCCGGTATTCTGATATTCTGCGCTCCAATATCCACAACAAAGCCACGCCATAATGAGAATTCCGGTTAGTGCCCTTCTGAGAACCAGTTTTTGCCTCGCCTTGCTGCCTCTGCTACTGCTCGGCGGCTGCGGCCCGGGCGGATCCTCCTCGAGCAGCAGCCAGTCCTGCACCCGGGACTACTGGGTTTCGATCAATGGCAACGACACGTCCGGGGACGGCGGCCAGAGCGCCCCGTTCCAGACCCTGGACCGCGCCCGCCAGGCCGTACGTGCCGATTCCGACAGAGGCCACTGCACCATCGATGTCAACATCGAATCGGGCACCTACACCCTCGCCTCTCCCTTGAAATTCGACGCGGGGGATTCCGGTTCGGCCCAGGCCCCGGTGATTTACCAGGCAGCGCCCGGCAACCCATCGGCCGTGGTTGTTTCGGGCGGCATCCCGGTGACGCTCACGTGCGTGCTCGACATCTGTGGCGGCACGGTCGCCAGCCTGCCTCCGCACACCCTGCCCCGCCAGTTCTACGTCGACGATCAGCGCGCGATCCGGGCGCGTTCGAATGTCGGGCAGGAGGTCAACACCAACTACTTGCGCGTGCCCGACGGGTATGACCAGTACATCCCGGAAACCTTCACCCACCCCGAACTCATGGAAGCCGTCACCGTCACCCAATGGAAGATGATGCGCTGCCCGGTCGCGAGCATGTCCAACACCTCTCTTATCATGGCGAACCCTTGTTGGAACAATGCCAATACTTATCAGGTTCCGTGGAATTTCCAGCTCCTGAGCTGGCTCGCGAATGCCCCCGAATTCCTGACCGAGCCCAACATGTGGTACCTGGACCCCTATACCCGGGAGTTGACCTATGTGAACCCCGGTTCAGCGCCACCCCAGATGGCTGTCCTGCCCGCGCTCGAGAGCCTGGTTCAATTGACGGGGACCCCCGGCGAGCCGGTCACGAACATCACCTTCAAGGGATTGCAATTCTCCTACGCCACCTGGATGGGGCCCAATCCCGTCGGTTGGCAAGGGCCGGGTTCATCGGCGCAGACCGACGTGGCCAACGGCTACGTGTCCGACCAGAGCGGAAACATCCTGAAGGGCAATGACTATTCACCCAATGTCATCGGTCACCAGAAGATCATCTACAAGACCCCGGGCAACGTCACGTTGCGCTATGCAAGGCACATCAGCTTCGACGGCAACACCTTCACCCACCTGGGCGGCGCCGCGCTCGACCTGGATACCGGCAGCCAGGACAACCGGGTCGTGGACAACACCTTCACCGATATCTCCTCCGCCGCGATCGAAGTCGGCGGGTTCACGCAGGAAGACATGCGGCCGGACAGCGCGCATCAAACCAGCAACAACCTGATCGACAACAACGCCATTTCCCATACCGGCAGGGACTACTACGATTCGGCGGCGATTTTCGTCGGCTTCACCACCGGCACCGTGGTCACCCACAACACCATCAACCACACGCCCTGGACCGGCATCGCGATCGGCTGGGGCTGGGGCCTTTTCGACGAGGGCAGTTTCCCGGGGTTGCCGGGTGCCACCCGTGACATGTGGGGGCAATACGATACGCCGACGATCACCAGCAACAACGAGATCAGCAGCAACCTGATCGAGAACTTCCTGGAGAAACTCTGGGACGGCGGCGCGATCTACGCCAACGGCTCGCAGGGCGAGAGCTTCGACAACGGCCTGCTGATCAAGCTGAACGTGGCCATAGACAAGCGGCCTGCCGCCGGAAGCAACATCTACTACACCGACGGCGGCAGCCGCTACATTACCCTTCAGCAGAACGTAACGCTCTACGACCCGGTCGGGACCGTCGATTTCGGCCCCTGCGGGACCGGATCGTCGATCAGTCCGCTGTGCCTGGGAACGGGACTGGTGTCATACGGCGCAGACATGGGCGGCTGCCTCCCGGTCGGGCACCTCATGTACATCCAGAACTATTTCGCGGATACGCTCGATTTCTTCGGCCCGCAACTCTGCCACAACGACCTCATTCCCCCGTACCCGATTGACCTGACGTTCACGGACAATGTCCCGACCACCTCGATCTCGCAGGTGCCGAGCTGGATACTCGATCAGGCCGGGGTCCAGTAAGACCGCCTGTCACGTCCGTCGAACCCGGGGAGAGCAGGCAGAACCGCGGCCTCTCCCCTTTTAGTCACGCAGCGCATGACTGCATGCCTGCTCGGAACAGGTAAACACATGCTCTATTCGCAAACGCAGATCGTCCGCCTGGGCAACGGCTTCAATGTCTGGACCCGGCGCGTCGGCGACCAGCCGGTGCATATGCTCCTCCTGCACGGTGGGCCGGGTTTTACCCACGAATACTTCGAGGGCTTCGGCGAACGCCTTCCCGCCGCAGGTATCGCCGTCCACTACTACGACCAGCTCGGCTCCCATCATTCCGACCAGCCCGACGATCCCTCGTTGTGGACCGTCGAGCGCTTCCGCGAGGAAGTCGAGGAAGTCCGCCGCGCGCTCGGGCTCGAACAATTCTATCTCCTCGGACAATCCTGGGGCGGCATGCTCGCGATCGAATACGCCCTCGCCTGCCAGCACCACCTCAAGGGGCTGGTGATCTCCAGCATGACGGCGAGCATCGCCTCCTATGTGCGCCACATCAACACGCTCCGCAACCGGCTCCCGCGCAAAGTGCTGAAGGTGCTGAAGCGCTACGAGGACGCCGGCGACTACGGTGCGCCCGAATACGAAAAACTGCTCTGGGATGAACTCTACAGCCATCACCTGTGCCGGACGAATCCCTGGCCGGAGCAGATCATGCGCGGCGTCGCCCACATGAACAAGCAGGTCTACAACACCATGCAGGGGCCGAACGAGTTCGTGGTCACCGGCAATTTCAAGGACTGGGACCGCTGGGACGACCTGCACCATATCGAGGTGCCGACGCTGCTGAGCGTCGGGCGCCACGACACCATGGCCGCGGAAGACATCGAGGAGATGGGCCGGCGCATCCCCGACGCCCGCGTCCGCATCCACGACAACGCCGGCCACATGGCGATGTGGGACAACCCCGATTCCTACTTCGATGCCGTCATCGGCTTCGTCAAGGAGATCGAAGGCAGGGGCGGGAACGAAGCGTAATTACCCGCTGGCCGACCGGATTCAGCAGTCCTCGAACCGGGATGCGTCGATGCGCCTAGATCTTGATGAGCTTCTGGGCGAGGCAGCGGGTCGAGCGCACCCTTGCGTACGTGCTGCCGTCATCCAGTGATCGAAGCACCATCCGGTTTTTCGTTAGAGAAATGATCCTGGACTTTATGACGTCTCCGACGTGGCCGTAGGCCGGGCCTGTGGTTTCCGTAATTTTCGAGACCAGCAGGCCGTCCTGGATATCCCAGGTCAGATGAGTTTCCCCGATCTTGTTCGAACAGGTGGCATCGGAAAACCAGAAGATCCAGTAGGTACCGTCGCCGAAGAACCGTTCGTGCATCGGTATGGGCTGGTAGTCCGAACTGTCTCCGGCGACGATCCAGCTGCCGACGATTTCCTTGCTGAACCGCTGCTCCTGGGTTAACGGCTTTAACAAGGCGCAGGCGCTCAATGCCATGATGGCCGCGCCGATCAGAACAGTCCGCCTCATTCGGTTATCTATCCTTTTGCACCAGGAGAGAGTAGCCCAAAACCCCTGACCTGGACTAGCCCCCCATTATTTCTCGCATGAAAAACCCCGTGCCGTCAGGCACGGGGTTGTCATCCCTCGGATCGTCTTCGGGATCAGTCCTGCGTCGAGAAATGCCAGGTCACGCCGACCGACAGATCCTTGTTTTTGAAATTGCCATTGCTGCTGCCCAGGTTCTGGTACATGTACTGGGCATGCAGACTGAGGTTCCGGGCCATCATCCAGGAAACGCCCACGCCATAGCGCATGGCGCTTTCGGTGCTCGAGCCGCCCGTGCCGTTGCCGTGCAACTTGTCCCAGCCGTAGCCGAGCTTGACGTAGGGCATCCAGACACCGGCGTCACCAACCGGAAAACCGCCCAGCACATCAACGCCGTAGACCTTGGTGCCGAACTTTCCGCTGTTGCCCAGGGAATCGGTATGGGTCTTCTCCTGGTTGTAGTTGTAGAAGATGTCGCCGCCCAGCACGAAATGGCGGCTGAACTGCATCTGGTAGCCGCCGAAAATGCCGACGCCCAGGGCGTTCTCGGAGCTTATTCCATCGGCCGACGTCGTATTCATCTGAACCTGGCCGCCGACGTAAGGACCGCTCCATGGCCCCGTACCCGCGGCGAATGCGGCGGGCGATGCAACAAATGCCAATGCCGCCGTAGCTGCAACTGTCTTGTAAATAAGTCTCATGCAAACTCCTGTATGCAAATAAATCACTGATGATGAACGAATGCCGCCCCAAGCCGATTCAGGTCAATCGAGCCTTCCCGTTTCTTCTTAGTAGCAATACGGCTTGGTTCAGCGCCCCTCCATGCTAACAACCAGGCCCAATAATCGCGAATGAACTTTCAGCAATAAAAAGTGTCTGTCTTAAAACAGAAAACAAACAACGACGCCCGGAATAAAAACACGTCCCCTTGCTCTGACGCTTTAAATATGAAATGCAAGGCCCGATACCGATTCTGATTTGGCGCGACTGGCGGAATGACTCCCGCCCTACTGGCTATTGGCAGTCATTTGTGGCATTTTGTCAGACAGCCATCCGATGGCCCATGGCCGAGAGGATCGTGATGCGTCGTTTTCTGGTTCTCGCCGCCTTCGCCCTGGCGCTGGCCGCCGCGGGCGCCTCGGCCAAGCCGCTGACACCCCGGCAGGCCGCCGGCGCTGCCGGTCAGCGGGCCACCGTCTGCGGCATCGCCGCCAGCATCCACTTCGCCGCCCGCAGCCGCGGCCAGCCCACCTTCATCAACCTGGGAGCGCCCTACCCCGACCAGGTCTTCACCATCGTCATCTGGGGCGACGACCGCCCCAACTTCAAACCACCCCCCGAATCCTGGCAAGGCAAAAGACTCTGCGTCACCGGCCGCATCAAACTCTACCGCGGCACCCCGGAAGTCATTGCCTACGGGCCCGATCAAATTCAACCAGGGAAACAGATCACAAAGGAGTGACCCATGACCGACATCCCACAGAACATCACCGAGATCGACGAGCGCATCGCAATCGCGAGGGAAAACCTTCGCGAGCTGATCGAGCAAGCGACTGCGGATTCCGCGTCCGGGGACGAGGAATTGATCTCGCAACGCATCGCCGAACAGGAGGCACAGCTCGAACACCTCATGAATCAGCGCCGGGAATTCGACGGGACGTCATAACGATCTCCAGGCGCATTCAATCTCCAGCTCGAATCCCACCGTAACCGCGGCCTGCCCCCTGTTATTATTTGCGATGGTCCAGGCCGGGAGGGTCGGAATGCGCAAGACACTGGGCATCGTGGCCATTCTCGCCGTCGGCTAAGTCGTGGCCAGCCATTACCACTGGAAAGGGATCTATCCCGGCACCTATTTCAGTAGCCGTCCCACCGTACATAATGGTCATGGCACTTGCGGCACCCTCGCGGACGTACATTCATTGCCCACTCGTGCGGAAACGTATTGAGGACAGTAGTTTCGCGCACGCATGAAGCGCGGGCAATGGGTCTCGCCAGGACCAGACAAGGTGCACGTCGGCAAGTATGGCCGAACGCAAGGTGCTCTGGAAGGCGAACCATGCTTCCCGCACGCCGATGTGATGGCGTCGTAATTCATGCCCGAGCCCCTCGATTTCGCCAAGCAGCCAGACCGCACGGCGACTGGGGTAGGGCGAGTCATTGCGGGGCGGTGTAGGCCTCATTCCATGGCGGTAACGGGCATATTCGAGCGCCAGCAAGGGGAAATCGTAGCCGCAGTGCACCGCCAACGCACAGGTGGCGTCCAGTCGCGGGTTGATCTCCAAAAAGCTCACGATCCCCGACTGATCGTCGACCAGGAACTGTACGCAGCCGGAACCGGAGTAATTCAGGTGCATGAGCAGCGTTTCGCAATGTCCCCGGAGGGTTGGCGACGGCGTCATGGAGAGGCAGTCCGTTCCGTAGCCGGTTCCGTTCGAACGGGTCGTGCGCAGTACGATATTTTCGAAGTAGGCCAACAATCGCCCCTCGTGCGCCAGGAATTGACAGTTGTGCCGCCTGCCTTCCGCGAAACGTTGCACTATCAATTGAGCGTTATTGTCCGGCCACTTTTTAAAGTATTTTTCGAGATCGAGGGGTGATTGAAGAATCCTGGCCTTTTCCCCCTCGATCTCGTGGCGTTCCGAGACGGGTTTCACAACGCATGGGTAACCAATCGCATTGGCGGCCTTTATCAACTCCTCGCGGCTGTGTACGGTCTCATTCTTCGGAACGTGAATTCCGCAGGCTTCCGCTTTCCCGTTTGCAATGGTTTTGACCGTACAGGCTTCGATCACCTTGGCGTCAGACATTACCAGACCCACCCTCGATTCGAGCCTACCTACATGTGGGCCAAGGACTCGCAGATCTTTCTCTCCAACCGGGAATACCCATTTAATGCCGGGGCGCTGTTCCAGAAATCCGAGCATGGCTAGCACGAATTCCCGAGAAGAGTCTGTGCAGGTCCCCGGCCTGCATTCGGGGCCGCGCCAATGCTCGCTGACATGGCGTGAGTAGCGTGCGTACCTGAAAGGTTGACCCGTCGTACCCGCAAAGACACGATAGCCCGCGCGAGCCAGGGAACGCACGACTGTCAAAGTCTGCCTGTAATCCCCCAGGACGAGAACGCCAACGTCGTTTTTGCGACCATCACGCGAACCGGGCATGTCCAATCCTGCTCCTATTCTCCGGTAAACGGAGAACCGTAAATTACGATCCAGCTGCGCCGCTTCCTTTCAGTCTCTCATTACATTTGATACATGAAAATTGCAAGACCTGCCATCAAAATTCCATACGAACCGGGTTCGGCGATCAAGCTATTTGGCGGCGCACTTCCGAATTTGATGGGGGAAATCACCGGGACCATGGCCACCGTTGAAAGTGATCTTCAGCGATTTCGGCTTGCCGTCCACCGCATAATAGCCGACCGCCCCGGATTCATGCATCAACACGACATAACAAAGGTATGCGGGCACCTTCAAATCATCGGCGTGATCAAGAAGTACCGTATACGGACGCGGCCCATTGGACACTTCCTGTTTGAGGTAGGCTTCCGCCTGCATGAAAGCATAACTTTTCCCGTGGATAACGTATTCGTGCCCGTTTTGCGACCTCATGTGTAGCGAAAATGTGCTTGGCGGCGGTGGTGGGTTATAGACATACTTATCGCTGGCACAGCCAGACACGACAATCACGGCACCTAACAAAATACAGTGACGAAACTTCATTTACCCCCCCTACTCCAGAAATTATGTTTTCCTCACTATATATAGAAATCCCTCGATAATCAATTACCTAATCATGCCAGGGCAACTCATTGCCCCCGAAGTCATCACCCACGGCCCAAGGCAACCAAAAGCCCGGTCGGAATGATACACAACGATGTTGCAATGCGAGATGGACTGCCCCGGGCATTCCGGACAAATCAGAATAAGACTCCCGACCCCTTTTCTCTTTGTGGACTTAGGCCACGACTATCCGAACCAGACTTTCACGGTCATCATCTGGGAAAACGATCTCGACCGCTTCAACCCACCACCCGAATCCTGGCAAGGGCAAAGAATCTGCGCCACCGGCCGCATTAAACTCCACAAAGGCACCCCGGAAATCATCGCCTACGATCCCGGCCAAATCCAAGCCGAAAAATGAAATTCAGAAACCGTGGTCTGTCCCGCATTATTCCTTCGGCGTGAGACTAGGCCGTGTCCAGTGAACCGGGGACAGTCCAACCTGACCCTCAAAGTTCGTTCGCCATTGATTCGAATCTCACTCGCAAGAAAAAACCGCCGG
>Ga0102952_1000109_pt1 | contig 42332 bp, 40 predicted proteins | sample SalPon2A_C_D1_MG_FD_78506 | JGI IMG/M metagenome (GOLD analysis project Ga0102952, IMG submission 78506) | Soil microbial communities from South San Francisco under conditions of wetland restoration - Salt Pond MetaG R2A_C_D1_MG | ecosystem: Environmental > Terrestrial > Soil > Wetlands | place... | reverse complement strand
TACTACAAGTATAGCTCCATCCATCTGTGCTGCACCCGTGATCATGTTTTTTACATAGTCCGCGTGTCCCGGGCAGTCTACGTGCGCGCAGTGCCTTGTGGCAGTCTCGTACTCCACATGGGCTATGTTGATTGTTATTCCTCTTTCTCTTTCCTCTGGAGCCTTGTCTATATCGCCAAATTCGATAAAGCTTGCTCCGCCCGCTTTCTCCAGTACTTTTGTTATCGCCGCTGTTAATGTCGTCTTACCATGGTCCACGTGGCCCACGGTACCTATGTTTAAGTGCGGCTTTCCTCTTTCAAATTTCTCCTTAGACATTGTTGCGTTTCCTCCTTAAATAAATGAAAACTCAAGTTTATTATTTGTAAATGAGCCCACGAGCGGACTTGAACCGCCGACCTCATCCTTACCAAGGATGTGCTCTGCCGTCTGAGCTACGTGGGCAGATTTATTTAGCGGGAGACGGGATTCGAACCCGCGACCCTCAGCTTGGAAGGCTGATGCTCTAGCCAACTGAGCTACTCCCGCAATAAGATTTTTCTGGGGAGGGCAGGATTCGAACCTACGTAGGCTTGCGCCGGCAGATTTACAGTCTGCTGCTTTTGTCCACTCAGCCACCTCCCCCGTTTTTATCAATTCATTTATTTTGCAATTAAAATTAAACATAAAATTTTGAGCTGGCGAAGGGATTTGAACCCCCGACCTGCTGATTACAAATCAGCTGCTCTTCCACTGAGCTACGCCAGCTTCATGACCATATTATTTAACCCTAAAACGGGAGATAAGTTGTTTATCTAATAAAACTTATTAAGATAACACTATTAGGTCTTTTTTGTCAACAGAATATTTATGTCAAGATGTTATACCAGAGATGCCGATATATTCCCCTCTGCAACTTTCGTATCTCCTATCATTACCTGTCCGCTGAAATAAATTATTCTTGATCTTTTCTTGTCAAGATTAACGTGCAGGTCTATTCGATCACCAGGTTGCACAATCTTTCTGAATTTGCAGTTGTCAAGCCCCATGAGGTAGGCATTCTCGTAACCTTTATCTTTAAATTCTTTTTGAAATGAAAGGTTTACGAGTATTCCACCTGCCTGAGCAAGGGACTCCATAAGTATTACTCCCGGCACTATAGGATTACCCGGGAAATGTCCCTTAAAAAAAAATTCGTCAGGTGAAAATTCCCTGAAAGCTACTATACTCTTGCCTTCGGTATATTCTCTTACGCCATCAATAAATAGAAATGGTTCCCTGTGAGGCAACAATTTTTTTACGTCATCTTTTGTCAATACCATTAAAACGGATCCTATTGCTTGTCGTATTGCTGTATGACCTTTTCGGTAATATCAACTTTATCGGAACCGTAAACTATACCTGCTTCGGTCTTTTCAAAAATAATATCATAACCACCTGCCTGACCGAGGTTTTTCAATATCCCATCTATATCTTTTAGTATCTTCTGTGTTAATTCCATATCTCTCTGCTGAAGTGCATCTCTGAAATCCTCCCTCGTCCTCTGCAGGTCCTTTTCTTTCTGGTCGATTAACTCGGCCTTATCCTTTCTTGCTGTTGGATTCATAACAGAAGAGTTTTTTACAAATTCCTGCCTTAATGATTCAAGTTGATTCATTTTCTGTTCTATGATTTTTCTTTTCTGTTCAAATTCTTTCTGAAAAGACGCCTTTGCTGCTTTTCCTGCCCTTGATTCTCTTATTACTCTCTGTAAATCTATATATGCTATATCAGGTTTCTGTGCATATGCTAAAGAACTCACTCCTATTATAAGTACGAATGCTATCAATAATTTTTTCATTGTAAATACCTCCTAATTTTAGAATAGACTTCCGACTGTAAATTGTATTTCATAGGGATTTTCACCCGGCAACCTGTTGCCGACAGGGAAACCTAATTCCAGTCTTAACGGGCCGAGTGGTGATAACCATCTGAAACCGAAACCCACGTCTCTTTTCAGGTCAGAAGGGTTTAGTGTGACACTTTCGCCGTCATTAAATGCATTTCCCACATCAAAGAAAATTACTCCATCAAGGCCCGCATCCGAAATAATGGGAAATACGTAATCTGCCGATATTAATAATTGTTGAACACCTCCTATTATTACATAATCACCATCTTCAGTTGGAACTCTCGGTCCGACTCTCCTGTATTTAAAACCTCTCAAGGAATTCGGACCACCCATGAAAAATCTTTCTCCGACTACCAGATCATTTCCGGTATCCTGTAGATCGATTATCCCGTAATTCCCGGATACCTGGAAGAAAGTGTCCCACCAGACAGGAATCCACTGGACCGTAGATGCAGTATATTTAACGAAATCGGTATCCCCACCAAATGGTCCGCCATATTCTATGAACATTTTACTCAGGTTCCCTGAACTCGGATCAAGGTAATTATTTCTGGAGTCCCATATCAATCCAAATGTAAAGCTGCTTATCTTTCTCTTTCCTTCGGAAATAATAAGTCTTGCGTCTCTGTCGACGTTCTGTATATCCTGATTTTCCCATCTATAGGCAAGACGTGCCCTCAGGTTTTTATATATATATTTCCCGAATCCAATGTTTAAGCCGTATGCTTTTCTGGTAAAATCTCTGTAATCCCGGTCATTTAAAAACAATGTGGTGTCAAACGTGTAATCGGTATCGAAAAAATGAAGATCCTGATAATCAAGAGAAAATATTTTGGTCACCCCGCCAATCTGGGCATTGAGTGATAACCTTTTCCCGTAACCGAATAAATTAGATTCCTGTATCTGACCTGCAAGCAATATTTTTTCAACGGAACTAAAACCACCTGCTATACTAAAAAAACCAGTTGGTTTTTCTTCCACTTTGACATCAACGTCGAGTTTGTCTTCAGTGTTCGGTACTCTTTGAGTATTAACCTCTACATTCTTCTCGAAGAATCCAAGTCTAGTAACTTCTTTTTTGATATCATTGATCTTGGATGAACTATAAGGTTTTTGTTCCTGAAGTGACATCTCTCTCCTGATCACTTTGTCCCTTGTGTGGATATTACCGGTTATATCGATGTTCCTAATATAAACTTTGTTCTGTTTTTCAAGATCAAGGCTTATATCGACTCTTAAGTTGTCGCGGTCCACCTGAATATCAGGGTTTACGTTTGCAAATGCATAGCCTTCATCACCGTAAAAAGTTGTAAGTCGTGAAATATCATTTGATAACTGAATACTGCTGAATATGTCATCGGGTTTTAATTTCATGACGGATAACAGCTTTTTCTCGTCGGCTATCAATTCACCTGTGAGATTAATTGTACCAACAGTATATTGTTTACCTTCCTCGACATTGAAAACAACCCTGTAGCCTTTCTTATCTTTATCGTATGTAATTTCAGGATCACTTACATTGACATCAAGGTAACCCTTGTCAAGGTAATGAGCCCTGATCCTTTCCGAGTCTCTCTTTATCTCTTCGATATTGTAAAGACCTTTTTGCGTAATAAATGAAAATATGCTTTTCGGTTTAGTGTAAATTTTGTCCTTTAAGTAATCATCGCTAATGTGTTGATTGCCCTTTATATCTACTTCCTTGATATAAGCTTTATTTCCTTCTTTTATTTCATATTTCAATCCCACGGTTCCGACATCCAGTGGTTCAATCTCATAATTTACTTTAGTGCCGACATATCCTTTCTGTGCATAAAGGTTCTCTATTGCCTCCTGGCTTGAGACAACATCTTCCATGTTTATTATTTTTCCTTCCCTAACTTTGATTGCAGCCTGAATGTCTTTGTCCTTGATCTTATCGTTCCCGCTTACTCTCAGATCCACTACCACGGGTTTTTCGTCTACAACGTAATATAAGATTATTCCCTTGTCGGTCTTTTCGTATTCTGCGGACACATTCTCGAAATAACCGAGCTTGTAAATTGTCTCTATATCTTTCTGTATTTTTTCCAGAGAGTATTTGTTTCCCGGTTTTGTGTCTATGTTTACTTCTATTAACTCTTTCTCCACCCTTTTGTTACCAATAATTTTTACATCCTCTATTGTGGTGTCTTTATCAACGTCACCTTTATTAGCGGAGGATTTAAGTTTAGCAGAAGGTTCCTGCGAGTATGAGTATTGAATTAGAGGTCTTATCTGAAGCACTAACAGGATAAAAACCGATAAAAACAAGCTTAAAAATATTTTTCCTCTCGATAAGTTATTATTGAACATTTGTAATTTTCCCGTCAGAAAGAGTTATTATCCTGCCCAGCTTTCCCGCAATATTTTGATCATGGGTTACTATAATTAATGTAATTCCATCCTCATGATTTAATTTCAGGAATAAATCTATAATAGATAATCCTGTTTTTAAATCAAGATTTCCCGTGGGTTCATCTGCAAGTATTACTTCCGGTTTCAGAACTACTGCCCTCGCAACGGATACTCTCTGTTGCTCCCCGCCCGAAAGTTCACCGGGTTTATGATGAAGCCTTTGCGTAAGCCCAACTCTATTAAGTATTTCCCTAGCCTTTGATTCAGCTTCTTTCTTCTTCATTCCATTTACAAGACAAGGCATCATTACATTTTCCAGCGCATTAAACTCGGGCAGTAAATAATGGAATTGAAAAACAAATCCTATTTCATTATTTCTCTTATAGGAGAGTTCGTCATCGTTATAACCGAATAAATTGATATTTTTGAGATACAAATTCCCAGAACTCGGTCTGTCCAATGCACCCATTAAGTGTAGAAGAGTACTTTTTCCTGAACCGGATACCCCGATTATACCTACTGTTTCGCCGGTCTGAACTGTAAGATCAATATCTATGAGAGCACTTACGCTAGCACCATTATTCGTGAAACTTTTATTTATCTTTTCAGCCCTGTAGAGATCGATCATTCATACCTCAGTGCTTCAACCGGATCTTTCTTAGATGCCTGGTAGGATGGATAAAGTGTCGCAATAAAACATATAAGTAAACTGAATACTGCAACCATTACGAAATATAAGGGTTCTATTTTAACAGGAAACTCGGATATTGGGTATACCTTATTATCAAATGGTATCAAATTTCTAACGAATTGATTTGTTTCCAGTATATAGCAAATTCCAAACCCTGCGAATGAACCCAGTAATGTGCCGATCGTACCAATCATCATACCATCTAGAATAAAGATTCTTTTTATTGATCTTCTTGTTGCCCCCATTGCCCTGAATATCGCAATATCCCTATTCTTCTCCATCACTAACATAGTGAGGGTACTGACTATGTTAAGAGCCGCAACCAGTATTATAAAACCCAGAAATATTGCTATTACAATTCTCTCCAGTCTTAAAGCCTGGAAAAGACTTTTATTAGCTTCTTCCCAGTTCCTTGTGTAATACGGGAATCCGAATACTTCTGTTAACTGTTCTGAAATACTTCTGGCATTGTAGATATTATCCACACGTATCTCTACCCCGGTCACCTTTCCGTTCAAGCCGAAAAAATCCATTGCATCCTTAACATCTATATATGATATAGTAGAATCATATTCGATCATTCCATAGTCGAAAATGCCTACTACTTCAAAGCTCCTTGTTTTTGGCATTGGACCCATAGGCCCTATCTTGCCGAAAGGCGATACTATATTAACATTATCACCTTCAGTAACTCCCAAGGTAGAAGCAAGTTCACTTCCAAGAATTATAGGTGGTTTGCCGGAATCGGTTTTTTGTTTTAACTTCAAAAGATATTCTTTCCCGATCCCGGTTAGTTCTGAATCGGTTTTCTTACCTGAATTTGTTGAACTACCTCTTCCGACGGCACTGTTGATATTCGTAACATCACCTGCGGTGTCAGGGGCTATTCCTCTTACTACTGTTCCAGAAACATTCTTGTCTGCCGAGATCATTGCCTGGCCGTATATAAAGGGGCTGGCACCTTTAATGCCCGGGTATCTAAGAACCTCATTTTCGATTTCCCTGTAATTCTCTATTGGACCATCATAACTTAATACTACTATATGGGAACTAACTCCGAGAATCTTGTCCCTCAACGCATCTTCAAACCCGCCCATTACACTTAGTACTACGTTCAGGGCCATCACCCCGATTATTACACCGAATATGGATATAAATCCAATTACAGATACGAATTTCTGTCTTCTCTTTGATCTCAGGTATCTGAATGCAATGAAGGATTCGAACATTTTAGGATCTAAGGTGTGGAAAGAAAATAACTTCTCTTATAGATTGTGAATTGGTTAAAATCATTACAAGACGGTCAATACCAATGCCAGCACCGGCGGTAGGAGGCATACCGTATTCAAGTGCCTTTATAAAATCGTTGTCCATCTGGTGGTATTCTTCCTCACCTTTTTCTTTCTGTTGCATTTGATCCTTGAAACGCTGTTTTTGGTCAACAGGATCGTTTAATTCGGAAAATGCATTGGCTATTTCCCAGCCATTGATAAAAAGTTCAAACCTGTCGGTAATTTTTGGGTCCTGCTCATTTTTTCTGGCAAGGGGTGAAACATCGAGCGGGAATCCGTAAACAAATACAGGATCAACCAGTTCTTTACCAATAACCGACTCGAATAGTTCGACCACGGCTTTCCCCCAGATATCATAATGGTCTATACCGTATGAGTCAGCTGTAGCGAAAAGGAATTTTTCATCATCAACAATTTTATCCCCATACATTTCCTTCAGCGAATCGATAATGTTAAGTCTTTTCCACGGCTTTGAGAAATCTATAACTTTTCCGCCGAAATTTACTCTGAGTTCACCGTTTATCTCGTTAACAATGCTGCATATCATATCTTCAAGCAGGTTCATAAGATCCTTGTAATTGCTGTATGTCTTGTAAAGTTCTATCATAGTGAATTCGGGATTATGTCTGGTTGAAACACCCTCATTTCTGAAGGTTCTGCCAATTTCATAAATCCTCTCCATACCGCCAACCACAAGCCTCTTAAGATACAATTCAGGTGCAATTCTCAGAAACAGGTCCCTGTCCAGGGCGTTATGATGCGTGATAAATGGCTTTGCTGCTGCACCACCTGCAATACTGTGGAGTATCGGGGTTTCAACTTCAACGAACCCCCTTTTGTCAAGATACTCCCTCATGGACTTTATTGTTTTCGACCTTCTGGAAAATATTTCTCTTACCTCAGGGTTTGAAATAAGATCCAGATAACGTTGTCTGTATCTCATTTCGGTGTCCTGCAGACCATGCCACTTTTCAGGTAGGGGACGGAGACTCTTTGTTAATATTTCAAAATCATCCACATTAATTGTCAATTCACCTGTTCTGGTTCTGAAGAGTTTTCCGCTGAATCCTATTATATCACCAATATCTACATATCTCTGGAAGAAATCGAGTTTTTCTTCTCCCACTTTGTTCTTCTGAATATATCCCTGCATATTTCCTTCGAAATCCTTTATATGAAAGAAAAGGCTCTTGCCGAAATCTCTTTTTGAAATAACGCGTCCTGCGATTGAGAAAGTATCATCCAGGGATGAAAGATCGTCGGAAGACAATTCACCGTACATTTCGATCAATGCTGCTGACGTTGTATCAGGATTGAAATTGTTTGAGAAGGGATCGTAACCTATCTCTCTTAATTCTTTTATTTTTTCTTTTCTCTGTTTTATCTGGTCAGATTCTGTTTCTTTCATTTTTCTGTAGACCCTGTCAATTGATACAAGATATATCTGTATTTACTTTTAAGCGGAATTATTAAACATACTCACTTTAATCATTATGTTAAACATTTTCCTTTTTAATTGATACGAATTTTTAGCATACGGGCAACTTACAGGATGCTTTATCAATACTGTAATGCAGCTGATTTAACATTCCTGTATAAAGTTGTAAATATAATAAAGGCGGCAAATGCGATCGCTGATATGGTGAGATACATAACCAGATAGCCGAAATCTTCAGCTATGATGCCGGAAAGGAATGTTCCGGACATACCGCCGGCAGTAAACGACAAACTGCAGAGTGCAAAAGCCTTTGTCCTTGATTTTGCATTTACGTTATCAATTACAATCGAATATATGGATGGATATACAAAACCGTGAGCAATACCAAATATTAATGCTGAAAATATAAAAGTTTCTATGTTCCCGGATATACTGAGCATTGCTATACTTGCTGAGAATAGAAGCAAAGAGGGTTTTGCTATCCTGCTTTTGCCATAGGTATCGGGGAGCCATCCGAAAAAAACTCTTATAATAATAATCGATAGGGTATAGGCAATAAAAAAGAGATCAAATGATTCAATATCAATCGTTTTTGCAAATACCGGGATGAAGGTCAATGTAGGAATAAAAGCTGCACCTGCTGCAAAAAGTGTAATAGAAGGTATTAAAGTACTTTTATTTGTCAGCAGAATTCGGAAATTGAGATTTTTCTCATTAAATACCCTTTTTATACTATTTTCTTCCCTGACAAACAATGCGGCCGGTATGCAGAGAAGAGAAACAGTTCCGGTTGTTATAAAAAGAGTTTTGAATCCGAAATTCTCGATTATTATCTTTCCGAAATACGGTGCAAGTGCATAATTGATTATAGTAAATACACCGTAAAGTCCGACGGCCTGTGCTCGTTTATCGGAAGGTGCGATGTCCGTTATTAATGCTCCTGCTGAGATAAAAAAGAGTGAAAATGCAATCCCGTGAAATAGTCGTAAAATATAATAGTAGATTCCCGTATCCTGTATAACAGTAAGTGCAAGAGTCGAAGATGATAATATGAGCAAACCCAGGATTACAAAGATCTTCTTTCCGATTCTGTCCCCGAAATGTCCGACCAGAGGTGTAGTAAAAAGTGTACTCAAACCCGCGGTTCCCATAAGGAACCCAATCGTGGATTCTGTTCCACCTATCTGTTTTATATGTAGAGGAAGCAGCAAAAGTGAATGAAAATCAAAAAAGAAAATAAAACCTATAAAAGTTACAAGTAAAAAGTTGAAGGATAGCAATGAATCTTTTAATTCACTCCTCTTGTCGGCCATGTGAAAATCCGGTCTATTGTGTTGTAAATGTTCAGGAATCAGTGTCAGAGTATACAATATTGCCTGATACTATTGTGTAATTGATCTTGCCTTTTAAGTGCCAGCCCACAAAAGGAGTATTTCTGCTTTTTGAATAGAAATTGGCCGGATCAACGATCCATTCTTCTGCTGGGTCAAATATCAGTATATCGGCAAATTCTCCTTTCTGAAGAGTGCCCCTGTTCAGATTTAATATATTTGATGGGTTGATCGTAAGCTTCTGTATTATTTCATATAGGGTTAATAGACCTTTATCCATCAGTTTAAGAGATAACCCAAGTGCGGTTTCAAGACCTACAATGCCGAATGGAGCAGTATCGAACTCAACGTTTTTTTCATCAACACTATGGGGTGCATGATCTGTCGCTATGGCATCTATGGTGCCATCTTTTAAACCCTCAATGACTGCATCAACATCTTTAGCAGTTCTTAGTGGCGGGTTCATTTTTGCATTTGTATCATATTCGGTCAAGGCACCGTCGGTCAGAGTGAAATGATGTGGGGTTGCTTCGGCAGTAACATTTACACCACGTGATTTGGCATCTCTGATAAGCCTTACCGAACCTTCGGTTGATACATGTGCTACATGGAGATGTCCACCGGTAAGTTCAGCAAGATTAATATCTCTGTAAATCATTACTTCTTCAGAAGAACCGGGTATACCCCGCAAACCGAGTTTAGTTGAAACTTCACCCTCGTTCATAACACCGTTATCACTTAGGTATTTATCCTCTGCATGAGTTATAACGGGGATATGGAATGAATTTGCATATTCCATAGCTCTCCTCATGATATTGGAATTCATGACAGGCATACCATCGTCGGATATCGCAACGCAACCTGCCTTGTGCATCTCTCCGATGTCTGCCATTGTTTCTCCTTTCTCATCATTTGTTATAGCACCTATAGGGAAAACATTTACAATACCCTCTGTCCTTGCTTTTAATAATATGTACTCTGTGACAGAAGCATTATCGTTAATGGGATCAGTATTGGGCATACATGCTATAGATGTAAATCCGCCTGCTGCAGCCGAATAGCTGCCGGTTTTTATTGTTTCCTTGTGCTCGTATCCCGGTTCTCTGAGATGTACGTGAATATCAACAAGCCCGGGTGTGACAATTTTCCCGCCGGCATCTATGATCCTTAAGTCTTTTCTATTTTTAATAGATTCCTTATTTGAGGGAAGTTTCTTAATCAGTCCGTCCTCGATAAGAATATTGGTTATACAGTCCATGTTCTGGGACGGGTCAATTACTCTACCGTTTTTTATTAAAATTCTCATTACTGACCACCTCTGACTGATGCTACAAGATAAAGCATGGCCATCCTTACTGCAATACCGTTGGTTACCTGGTCCAGGATTACCGATCTTGAATGGTCCGCTACATCAGATGTCATTTCCACCCCCCGGTTTATAGGTCCGGGATGCATGATCAAAGCATCATCTTTCGCCAGTTTCAGTCTGTCTCTGGTAAGACCAAAAAAACGGGAGTATTCACGAAGTGACGGGAAATACTCAAGACTTTTTCTTTCCTTCTGTACTCTCAACATTATAATCACATCAACCTTATTTATTCCATCTTCAATGTTGCTATAAATTTCAACACCGAGTTCTTTTAAATATTTTGGTACAAGGGAAAGCGGTCCTGTAACTCTTACATTGGCACCCAGTTTCAGGAGACCGAAAATATCTGACCTTGCAACTCTGCTATTTAGAATGTCACCAACGATAAGTACATTTAATCCCTTTATTTTTTTCTTGTATTGTTTTATGGTGAAAAGATCTAGTAAACCCTGACTGGGATGTTCGTGTGAACCATCGCCGGCGTTTATTATTGACACTCCTGTTTCCCTGGATAATAACCAGGGTGCGCCTGAAAGAGAATGTCTCATGACTATGATGCTCGCACCCATAGCCTGGAGGTTCTTCGCAGTGTCGATTAGCGTTTCACCTTTAACAGCACTACTTTGAGAATAGGAAAAATTAAGTACATCTGCACTGAGTCTTTTTTCCGCAATTTCAAATGATGACCTTGTTCTTGTACTAGGTTCAAAAAACAGATTAACAACAGTTACTCCCTTGAGTGTGGGGATCTTTTTTATATCCCTGGTAGTTACTTCTTTCATTGAAACTGCGGTTTCTATAATGAAGTTTATTTCTTCTGATGTTAGTTCGGAAAGTCCCAGGATATTTTTTCTTTTGAACTCCATAACCCTATTCCACTATGATCCCTTCATCCATATCACATTCCTGAAGTAAAACTCTAACCTGCTGGTCGATTTTAGTATCTATTTTAAAACCAGTGTAATCAGGATGGATCGGAAGCTCCCTGTGACCGCGATCAACCAGGACCGCAAGCTGAATTGATAGAGGTCTTCCGTAATCCATAAGAGCTCCTATGGCAGCTCTCACTGTGCGACCTGTAAAAATCACATCATCCACAAGAACGATATTCATGCCCTGAACATCAAAATCTATTTCCGTTTTTTTTAGTATCGGCCAGTCTTTCTTATTTCGGAAATCGTCCCTGTAGAGAGTTATATCAATTGCACCAGTAGCGATATCAATATTCTTTATATCTTTTATTTTTTTTATTATTCTTCTGGCAAGGTATTCACCCCGGGTCTTTATACCTACTACTGCCAGATTCTCTATGCTATCGTTTCTGATAAGTATCTCATTTACCAATTCCGAGAGCTTCTTATCTATATCCTTTTTGTTCATAATCAATTTATTATCTATGCAGATCAATATACACTTTCAAGGGGCCCCTCACATGTGTAATCGAATACGAATTTCTTTTTATATTTATCGAAGAAGTTTGCTATATCTTCATAGTGGATATTTATAAATACACCGTCGTCTGTGACTGAAATACTGTAACTTCGCTTATTCTTTGGTATTCCCTGTTTTACAAGATGTTCTTCCAGTCTTGAGTTCGTAAATTGCTTTCCATACTTATGATATTGATCTGCCTGTTCCTGGCATATAGTTCGTATGGATACGTAATTGTAGTAGATAGGAACTACCTTCCAGCCGATTACAAAAAGGATTATGATAACAAGTGCCCAGAAATACTTGTTTAATGTATCCATATCCTATCCTCCGGAGGTTTCACTTGATTGTAGTGAATATTCTGTTCCATCTTACCATTTTAAAAAAGTTATCGCTATCGAAATTCCATGACCAGTGTATCAGGAATGCCTTTCCGGATATGTTCTCTATAGGTACAAAACCCCAGAATCTGCTGTCGTAGCTGTTGTCGCGATTATCACCCATACAAAATACTGTATCTTCCGGAACAGTAATGGGGAAATTAAGATTACCTTTAGTCGTTGCTGTAGATCCGTTTTTGTAAATAACCCTGAAATCATGATATTTGAAGGAGTCTTTGTACATGTCAGCTGTCATCTCAATGCCGTTATCACGGAAGGTATATTCCCCGATATATTCCTGATCAATTTTCTTTCCATTTACATAAACATCATTACCCCTGATATCTATTTTGTCACCAGGGGTCCCAATAACTCTTTTGATAAAATGAACACCCTTTTCAGGTCCGTTTTCACTGTGCTCAGGGAATATGAATACGATAACATCACCCCTTTGTATTTTTTCGATCGGGAAAATAACTATGTCCGTGAAAGGTATATTGGTTCCGTAAATGAATTTATTTACGAGAAGATGGTCTCCTACAAGCAATGTCGGTATCATGGAGCCGGAAGGTATTTTGAAAGGCTGTATCACAAACGTTCTTATTAACAGGGCAAGCCCTAAGGCTATTACAATTGATTCTACATTCTGTCTTAATTTGGACTTTGCGTATCTGCTCAGATTATCTTCTGAAAACTTTTTAAGATCATTGTAAGCTGTTTCAATATTAACACTGTCGCCACTTTCAATTGCATTTTCAAGTTTGTTGATCCTGTCCTCTGCAGCAGTTTTTAACGAGGTGTCTATAATAGTACTTTTTGATTTAAGGACAGACCTGCAGAACTGTATTAAATCCCCTGCTTTTTTTCTGCTCTTGTAATTTTTATAACGGGAAGAGATCATTTAAGGACTTGATTATAAACGGCGGTGTAAATAGTTTCAATATTTCATTCTGTCAAAGTCGTCAGGACTGGTCCGTCTGTCTTTCAACTGATAGTACGCCTTTAATGCCTTTCAGATTATTCATAAGCTTTTCGAGCTGTTTTACGTTGTCGACTTCCAGGTCAAAATCACCTTTTGCTTTTTCTACTTCGAATCTGTTCATTTCCACTTTTACAATATTAACATTGCTTGAAGATATTAAATTTGTCAGTTTTGACAGCATACCGGTCTGGTCCGTACATATTACAGTTAACTTGGCCGGCATTTGTCCCTTAAAGCTGTTTGACCAGTTAACCTCTATTTTTCTCTCGGGATCGATCTCGAGCAATTGAGGACAATCCTGTTTGTGTATGGATATTCCTCTTCCGCGTGTTATGTAACCTTCTATAATTTCTCCCGGCAGCGGAGAACAACACTTCGCGAATCGTGTCATTATATCGTCATAACCCTTTACTTCAACTACACCGTTTTCATTTTTCTTGTATTTTATATTCTCGATAATTTTCCCGATTCTCGATTTTCTCTCTTCTGTCTCCTGGCTTTTTTCGGGTTCTAGTATTTTTATAAGGTCATTTGCGGAAGCGCTTCCGAATCCTACGGCTCTGTAAAACTGTTTTATATTCTTGAAATTCAATTTTGACAGGTGTGTGTCTATATCTTGACGTTTTGTTATTTCACTGAACCTGAGACCTTTGGATTTCAATTTTCTTTCAAAGATGGATTTTCCTACTGTCTCCGATTTTTCCTGTTCCTCTTTTCTGAGTAAGGCCCTTATTTTTGTTTTGGCTTTTGATGTTACTACGAATTTCATCCAGTCCCTGCTGGGTGTCTTGTCCTTTGCAGTGATAATTTCAACGGAGTCGCCATTTCTCAGCTTATAGTCAAGCGGTACAAGTGAATGATTTACCATCGCCTTGCTGCAGGTATTACCAATTTCTGTATGAATCGAATAAGCAAAATCAACAGGCGTAGCGCCGGTAGGAAGTTCCACCAGATCCCCACCGGGCGTAAACACATATACTACATCTGTGATCAATTCGTTTTTTAATGCATCAATAAATTCCTTGGGGTCCTTTATATCCTTTAATTCGAAGAGCTGTCTTAGTGTAGTATAAATTTTATGATTACCGTTCACTTCACCATCTTTATATGCCCAGTGAGCTGCAATTCCGTATTCGGCAAATTCATGCATTTTCCTTGTTCTTATCTGTATTTCCATTTGTTCGCCCAGAGGGCCGAACACTGTCGTATGCAGTGACTGGTAACCATTTGTCTTTGGCAGGGCAATATAATCCTTTATCCTTCCTGGTATGGGTTTCCAGAGATTGTGAATTACCCCGAGTGTTTGATAGCATTCTCCTTCATTGTTCGCAATAATTCTGAAAGCCAGAACATCATATACACTTTCGAAATCCTTGTTCTGAGACTGCATTTTGTAATATATGCCGTAATTATGTTTGAATCTCCCGCTTACTTCGGCATTTATCCCGAACTGTTTTAACTTTTCTTCAAGTATCTCCTTGATTTTATTCAGATTTTTATGCCACTCACTCTTCTTGGATGCAACAAGTTCTACGATCCTTGAGTATTCATGAGGCTTGAGATATTTAAACGACAGGTCCTCAAGTTCATTGGTAAGCCAGTTTATTCCGAGTCTGTGTGCAAGAGGTGCATATATTTCCATGGTTTCTTTCGATATTCTTCTGCGGTTTTCTTCCGGGAGGTATTCCAGCGTTCTCATGTTGTGCAGCCTGTCTGCAAGTTTGATCAGTATTACTCTTATATCCTTTGCTGTTGCCAGCATTAATTTTCTAAAATTTTCGGCCTGGTTCTCAACTTTTGTAGAGTATTCAAGCTTGCTTATTTTGGTTGTTCCGTCTACAAGAAATGCTATCTCCTTGCCGAACAGTTCCTCTATCTCGTCCATTGTTGTAAGAGTATCTTCAACAGTGTCGTGAAGCAGTCCTGTGGATATGGTGGGAATATCAAGTCTAAGCTGTGTCAGTATGGCGGAAACTTCAAGTGGATGACTCAGATACGGCTCCCCTGAAACCCTTTTTTGCCCGGCATGTACCTTTGCAGAGAAAACATAGGATTTTTTTATTAATTCCAGCTCCGAATCGCTGAGCTGTTTATAATTATTAACTCTTTCTACTATATCGTTCAGTCGTATCATTTTGCCCGTATAAATTTATTACCCGAAAACATCAAAGTTCTTATAAACATAATCGATCATGTTTCGTCTTTTATGTCTTTCAGACTTGATGATTGAAGCAAGAATATCGGTTGATTCATCTATATCACTGTTAATTATAATATAATCATAGTTTATTATCTGGGCTATCTCATCTTTTGCAGTCTGGATTCTTGTATTGATATCTATGTTGCTTTCATTTTTTCTTTTGGCCAGTCTTGTTCTGAGCTCTTCAAGTGATTTCGGAAGTATAAAAATAAAAACCGAGTTGTTATAATTCTTCTTTATTTCACTCGCCCCTTTAACATCTATATCAAGTATTATGTCTTTTCCAGCCTTGTTTGCCTCGATAATATCCTTTGCAGGGGTTCCGTAAAGATTGCCGTGAACTTGGGACCATTCAATAAACTTGCTTTTAGCGGTCATACGCTGAAATTCTGTTACGGAAATAAATTTATAATCCACGCCGTCTATCTCGTTTTCCCTTCCGGCTCTGGTTGTGCACGACACCGAAAAAGATAAATTCTTTATAATTCCCACTATCTTCTTTACAATTGTTGTCTTTCCACTGCCCGATGGGCCTGAAATTACAAAAAGCTTTCCCTGATTCATTAATTAAAATATCCTTGTAAATTAGTGTATTCTATATTTTATACTAATATTTCTGTAAGTCACTTGTATGACTTAATTATTTATATATATTAACATGACTGTTAAATCATCTTATTCATGGTTCTTGTTATTCTTGTTTACAATATTAATGTTCCACCCTTTGTGGGTATATCCGAAAGAATTCTACAAATGGATTGACGAGAACGGAGTCGTTCATGTTACTGACAATATAGAACATGTTCCGGAAAAATACAGGCCCGGGGCTGATATTGAAAAAAACAATAATAAAATCGGTATAAGAGAAGCTATAGAAAAATATATCAGATACCCCACAGAACATATACGTGAACTTATTATTTTTACAGGCTTTGTAATTTTTCTAATAACTTTATACTTCACTACCCTTAAGTTCAAAAAGATTATCTTAAATAAGCTCGTTCTTATCAAATCAGATAAAAGTGAAAAATTAGTTTTATCTTCCGGTATCTCGGAATTAAACCCGGAGAAGTTGAAAAAAGCAGTAAATGAGATCCTTAAAGAAGACGGTTACAAAATATCCGCAGAGTCCGGCAGTTTCAGTTTCACTGACTTTATTGTAACCAGGGGCGGGGAAAAGATGGCAGTTATTATAAACGATAGTCTTAACCCGGTTTCCAGAAGATTGTTAAATGATGTAAATATTGAAGCGAACAGATTGGGGTGTACAGGTTCAATAATTTTTACCAGGAATACCTTCGAGTCAGATGCTCAGGAATATGCCAAGGAAATAAACTGTATACTGGTTAATAAATATTTGCTGGCAAGGATGATCATAAGGTATTCAGCTCTTCTGGATTGAGTTCCAGTAAGTTATCAAGAACAATGTCTGCGTTTACAAGTTTCTTTCTATCATAGGAATTTGTTATAGCAGCACACAACATCCCCGCATCTTTGGCAGCTTTTATACCATAAACTGAATCTTCGATCACAAGACACTCGTACGGCTTAATATAATAGTTCGAATTTGTTTTATTTAATAGATCAAGTGCTTTTATATATACCTCGGGGTCGGGTTTGCATTTTTCAACTTCATTTGCGCTGACAATTAATTTAAATTTATTTGTCATATCAAATTTTTCGAGAATAAATTCAATTTCTTTTCTTAAAGCACCTGAACCTATTACAAGCGAATAATTTTCCGATGCTTTCTGTATGAATTCTTTAACACCAGGGAACAGTTCAAGATTCTCCTCAAACAAACTATCGACGATTTTTGATTTTGCTTCCACGAGCTCATTTATCTCCCTATCTGATTTTGAAATGCCAAAATCACACATGGACTTTCTGAAAAAAGTGATATCATCATAAGCAAGATACTTGCTGTAATAAAGAGAATCCTTCAGTTCTACTCCTTCTTTCCGCAGTATTTTCTGGAAGGCTTTCAGGTGTATTGGTTCTGTATCCACTATTACACCGTCAAAATCAAAAATTATGGCCTTGATCATCGATTACCCCGCTAAATATTTCATGAAACGTTTATTATTTTATATCATCATATTAATGATTCTATATAATAACACTGGTAATCAGGATTGAAATTAATGTCCTGATCACTCAAAAAAGATCTGAAAAAAAGTTACAGTGAACAATTTTACTCGGTTAAATTACAAGGAGGAATAAAATGGATTATTACAAATCCGAAGATCTGAAAAAGTTTGAAGAAGTAGGAAAGTTCAGAAAAGATTTAATGGATAAATTCTTTGAATACTACAACGCTGCCACAAGTCAGGATGGTGCACTTACAAAACGTGAAAAATCCCTGATTGCCCTTGCAATAGCGCATGTTAAACAGTGTCCTTACTGCATAGATGCATATACAACCCAGTGTCTTGAATCAGGCGCTGATCCTGATCAGATGACTGAGGCAATACACGTGGCTGCTTCAATGGAAGCCGGAATTAATTTGATACACGGTGTACAAATGCAAAATGTACTTAAACGGTTAGGGGCATTATAAAAAGGGTTTATATGAATTGTAATTACTCTAAAGAAAACAAATTTGAAGAGGTAGCTGATAGTAACGACCTTGATCTCTCCCCGCAGGGTATAACTACACTCCAGGTGAATATTACAAAGCTCTGTAATCAGTCATGTGTGCACTGCCATGTTGATGCATCACCCAGGCGGAATGAAGAAATGGATTTTGTTACCGTAAATCGCTGTCTTGAGATACTTGATAAAAACGATTCTATTGAAACTCTGGATATAACTGGTGGAGCACCTGAGCTGCATCCGCATTTTAAATATTTTGTTAGTCACGCCAGGAATATGAACAGACATGTGATCATAAGGCATAATCTAACTGTTACTATTGATGGCAACCCGGTTACAGGCGAATCAAAAACCGATCTACCCGATTTTTTTGCTGATAATAAGGTAGAGCTGATATCCTCACTTCCGTTTTACAGCCGTTACCTCACAGACAGACAACGTGGATCCGGTGTATTTGAGAAAAGCATTAAATCACTAAAGTTATTGAATAAAGCAGGTTACGGGATAAATGGTAGCGGTCTAATCCTGAATTTTGTTTACAACCCTGTTGGTGCATATCTTCCACCGGACCAGGAAGGTCTTGAGTCTGAATACAAGAAAGAACTTGGAGAAAAATTCCATATCTATTTTAATAATCTGTACACACTGACAAATATGCCTATTAACCGGTTCAGGAATCAGCTTATCAAAAAGGGTAATTACAAGGAATATTTGGATAAACTGATAAACCGTTTCAACCCTGAAGCTGCCCTGGGAATTATGTGCAGAAATATGCTTAGTATCGGTTACGACGGTAAAATATATGATTGCGATTTTAACCAGATGCTGGATATGCCAATCAAAATAAAAAAAACCAATATAACAGTTTTCGATTTCGATATACATAGTCTATCGGAAAGGAAAATAAGATTCGGAAACCATTGTTTCGGATGTACTGCAGGAAACGGAAGCAGTTGCGGAGGGAGAACCACCTGATGTAAAAATGAAAAAAAATAATCTTATTATATTTATGAAATATCCTATGGCGGGAAATGTAAAAACAAGACTTGCCGATTCTCTGGGTGTTTACAGATCTGTTTCTATCTACTGTCATTTGCTGCACTTAACTGTAGATAAACTATCTGAATCAGATCTTTATCAGACATGGATTTTTTGCGATTCTCCTGAATATATAAACAGTGTTAAAATGATGTTCGATAACAGAAAGATTGATTTTTCTTTACAAAAAGGTTCTGACCTCGGTGACAGGTTATCGCATGCATTCAGAGAAATTTTCGACAAGGGAGGCAATAGTAATATAGCTATTGGATCTGATTGTTTTGAACTGAAGGTCGAGATCCTTGAAGAAGCATTTCAAAAATTGAATAGCGGAACTTTTAACACAGTAATCGGGCCAACGATTGATGGTGGTTATTACCTGATCGGACTCAACAGGTATGTTCCATCGATATTCAGGGGAATAGAATGGAGTACTGACAGGGTTTACCGCCAGACAACAAAACTCATAAAGGACAATGAAAATCTGATATGCTGTGAGCTCCCCCGCCTGAATGATATTGATAACGTGGACGATCTTACCATAGGATTTATCAATTCACTAAAGCGTTTCAGACCGGAATTCAGGCTATATTTAAACTAAATCTATAGATATACGTAATATTCAGAAACAATTAAAATCATAATTTAGGTTTTTATACTGTTTTTATAAAGTAAAATATTCACTATTAAAACCAGCGGGATATAAATAATCAGTACACTTATAATCTTCTGTTAATCGTTCATAGAGGGAGTTCATGTTTTGGATACGATAAAAAAGACATTGCCGATTCTGTTTATAATTATTTCTTTTTCTGCATGTAACAATAACGCTAATAATAGTAGTAACAGCATCAATTTTGCACTCAACAGTTTAAAAGACGGTACAGTGCACAGGCTGGAAGAATATAAAGGGGAACCATTGGTGCTGAATTTCTGGGCGTCATGGTGTGCTCCATGCAGGGAAGAAATGCCCCTGCTGCAACAGGTATGGGCTGAACATAACGATGAAGGCATAAAGTTCGTCGGAATTAATATCATGGATGACAAAAAAGATGCAATGGCATTGCTTGAAAAAACAGGAGTTTCTTATACAAATCTCTATGATAAGGACGGCAAGGTATCGAATGCCTTTGGAGTCTCTGCACTTCCCGTTACGGTATTTATGGATAGCGCCGGAAAGATAATAAAGAAAAAATTCGGTCCCTATCTCGGTAAAAACGGCGAGAAATTATTTGAATCTGATCTCGGGGAGCTTACTGAATGAATGGTAATGTAGTTGAAGTTAGCTGGATAGCAGCTTTTCTTGCGGGAGTCATCTCTTTCATATCACCTTGCGTTTTACCACTTATACCGGGCTATATATCCCTCGTTACAAGGATGTCTTATGATGATCTGACCGGCAGATCTGATAACAGAAATATGTACAAAATTCTGTTTCATAGTATCGTATTTGTACTTGGTTTTTCTTTTATATTTATTATTCTAGGCGCATCGGCATCATATATGGGTTCTTTCTTAAAGGACAACAGATCATTATTTCTCCAGATCTCTGGTGCCGCTATTATTCTGTTTGGTATTTTTACACTGGAACTTATTCCGATCCCCCAACTATACAGGGAAAAGAAATTCTATATTGAAAACAAAGGACTTGGTACGATAGGTACTTTCCTTCTTGGATCAGCCTTTGCTTTTGGCTGGACACCATGCGTCGGACCTATCCTTGCATCCATCTTACTCTATGCCGGAACGTCCGAAGGCTTGACAAAAGGGGCATTGCTGTTATTTATATACTCTCTCGGTCTTGGCTTACCGTTTGTTCTTACCGGAATAGCCTTCTCAAAGGCTTTGAATATGTTTAGCTGGATAAAGAGAAATTACTCTTTATACAAGTATGTAGTCGGCACGACACTTGTGCTGGTTGGTCTGCTGATGTTAACTAATAATCTGTTTTATCTTAACATCTACGGCCAGAAGACAATGAATTATATTGGTCTGGATCTATGGAAAAATTTTTAATATTGACTAGTGTCAACAGAATTTTTATAATGTTACCTATTATTTAGAGTATTCAGGAGTATGAGTGGTGCCCCACATCGAATATAAAAGCGCAAAGGTTGATTATAACACTTCAATCTTTTCTTATATCCTAAAGAAATTGAAGACCTATAAATTTGATTGCGGTTTTTTTAACTCAAACCGCGAACCCTTCAAATTTGAATCAATTAATAAGCTGAAATATTTTTTGAGTCAGGGTATATATTCTCATTCTGGATTTTCTCTTAATCAATTTTCCACAAGTTATTAATATATTTGACACTAAACTTAGTCCAATACAACAGATTTAAATTGTGTTACGGAGGATTAAAAAATGAGTGATTCCAATTCTACAAAAGAAATGGACATGAGAAAAGCAGCGCTTGAATATCATAGAAGAGAAAGAAAAGGAAAACTTGAAGTAAAACCCACCAAACCCTGTGCGACTCAGTGGGACCTTTCTCTCGCATATTCACCTGGTGTGGCAGAACCTTGCAGGGAGATAGTGAAGGATCCGAATCTCGCATATGAATATACGAATAAGGGCAATCTCGTAGGTGTTATCTCGAACGGAACAGCCGTTCTTGGTCTCGGAAATATTGGTGCGCTGGCCGGAAAACCGGTTATGGAAGGTAAAGGTGTTCTATTCAAGAGATTTGCTGACATTGATGCATATGATATCGAATTGAATTCGAATGATCCGGAAGAAATTATAAAAATAGTTAAATCGCTCGAACCTACATTCGGCGGGATTAATCTTGAAGATATTAAAGCCCCTGAATGTTTTTATATCGAAACAGAATTGCAAAGGCAAATGGATATTCCTGTTTTTCATGACGATCAGCATGGGACTGCAATAATTTCGGGTGCAGGTCTGCTGAATGCATGTGAAATTGTCGGCAAAAACATGTCCGATCTCAGGTTCACGTTCAATGGTGCCGGGGCTTCAGCAATAGCATGTGCTGAGTTTTTCATTAGTCTTGGTGCAAAAAGGGAAAATATGATTTTGTGTGACAGTCGCGGAGTTATTTACAAGGGCAGATTGGAAGGACTGAATCCACAGAAGGAAAGATTCGCTGTTGATACAAAACTCAGAACTCTGGAGGATGCTATAAAAGGTGCGGATGTGTTTGTAGGATTATCTACAGGTGGTGCAGTCACGAAAGAAATGGTTAAATCAATGGATAATTATCCGATTATATTCGCAATGGCTAATCCTGACCCCGAGATATCCTATGCTGATGCAAAAGATGCCAGGAAAGAAATAATTATGGCTACAGGCAGATCTGATTATCCGAACCAGGTAAATAATGTACTGGGCTTTCCTTTTATCTTTCGCGGAGCTCTTGATGTTAGAGCAAAAGCAATAAACGAAAAGATGAAAGTTGCAGCAGCAAGAGCAATAGCAGAGCTTGCGAAAGAAGGTGCTCCTGAAAGCGTTGCAAAAGCTTACGGTGTATCGAAATTCGAATTCGGTCCTGATTATATAGTTCCGAAGCCATTTGACCCGAGGGTTTTCGTAAAAGAATCGGTTGCAGTCGCTGAAGCAGCTATTGAATCCGGTGTTTCAAGAATAAAAATAGATCTTGATGCATACAGTGCCAGTCTTGAGAATAGAATAAAGCTGGACTGAGTGTCTATTTAAATTCTATTTATACCGGTATAAACCGCAGAACAATTATTATATTTTCTTCTCAAAAATATATCTGCAATAAGGAACAGATTTATAGTCATATAGATGCATAGATCCGTAATATTTGATATGGACGGTGTAATCATAGATAGCGAGCATCTATGGGAGCGAACCGAGAAGATATTACTTGCTTCAAAAGGGCTTGAGTATGACGACAGATACAGGTACAAAATAATCGGTTTGAACCAAATTGATTCCGCTTTACTATTGAAAGCACATTTTGACTTAAAGGATTCTGTAGATTTTATAATAGGACGCAGAATCGAGATACTTCTCGGACTCTACGATCAGCATCTCAATATGAAAGAAGGAATACCAGAATTATTGAATAAACTTTCTAAAAAAGGATTTCCTATCGCTCTCGCTTCGAGTTCCCCTGGCAGGGTAATTGATTTTGTACTTGATAAGTTTGATTTAAAGAAGTTTTTCAATATAATTGTTTCCGGCGAATCAACTACGAGGGGAAAACCTCATCCTGATATCTACATTTTTACTTCAGATAAACTCGGGATACCACCATCTGCTTGCATAGTAATCGAAGATTCCGCTAACGGCGTTAAAGCTGCTAAAAATGCCGGTATGTACTGTATTGCAGTACCGGACAGAAGATTGTCATTAAAAGAATTCCTTATAGCGGACGAAATAGAAAAAGATATAGTTTCTCTTTTGAACAACTGTACAATCAATACAAATATTTGTTAATCTCTGGCGGGAGGTGCCATGAATTCAGGTCCAATAGGATCAGTCACAGTGGTTTCAACGATATTCTCAATTTTTTTTATTGATTCATCATCAAGCTTCCACCTGAATATACTTTCCAGTTCATCCAGCTGATCAGGTTTTCTCGCGCCCCATAAGGCGAATTCATTTACGGTGCGGTCCAGGACCCATCTAACGGATAATTGTAATACATTTGAATTGAAATTTTCTTTTGCAAAATCGTCGAGCTTCTTTACTGCGTTTATGTATTGATCGAATCTTTTTCCAGAGAACTTGGGGTCCTTTTTCCTTATATCGTCTCCTTTAAATACCGTATCACTGCTAATTTTTCCACTGAGGAGTCCTCTGCAAAGGACGCCATAAAGAAGCATGTGTATATTATTTCCCCTGCAATAAGGCATAACATCATCTTCGATACCTCTCTCCAGAAGATTGTAAGGAGGCTGGGAAGTGCTTAATGAAGATACTGAATTGAATCTTTTCATCTGTTCTACACTGTAGTTACTTACACCAATAGCACGTATTTTGCCTTCTTTTTTAAATTTTTCCATAACCCTGGCTGTATCTTCTATCGGAGTATTCGGATCCGGCCAGTGGATCTGGTAGATATCTATATAATCCGTCTGTAGGCGTTTCAGTGAATCGTCTATCTCTTTTGTTAAACGTTCCTCCGTTGAATTTCTGTATATACCCTTGCTATTCCATTCAAGGCCTGCCTTTGTTGCCAGTATTATTTTTTCACGATCTACAAAATTCTTAACAGCTTTACCGACGATCTTTTCTGAAGCGCCGAATCCATATACTGCAGCAGTATCGATTATGTTAATTCCTTTATCGATGGCGGTCTGAATGGTTTTTATTGATGTTTCTTCATCACTTCCACCCCATAACCAGCCACCAATTGACCATGTTCCAAGACATATTCTGGATGTTTTTATATCAATATTGTCGATACTTGCAAATTCCATATTTACTCCTTATCGAAAGAATTGGTGATCTGATATAACATATCCCTGACTTTGGGAATAGTTGGTAATCTGAATTTGGCTTTGGATGGTCCGAATCCGACTTTGATTGAAATCGCCTGCCTTGGCAGTATCTCAAATATATCCTCATCGGTCCAGTCATCGCCAACCGATAGTATAAGGTCCCACTTCTGATTGTTGAGCCAATATGATGCGCCCTTGCCTTTATTCACACCTGATGATTTGATTTCTATCACCTTGTTGCCTTCAAGTACTCCCACATTGAGATTTGATGTTATATGTGAGAGGTCGTCTTTGAGTTCCCCTACCCTGACGGCAGCAAGAGCAGGGTCTACTTTTCTGTAATGCCATGCTAGTGAATAATTTTTTTCTTCTATGAACGACCCCGGGGTCCTGTCAACAAAAATTTCCAGTATAGGCTTTATCTCCGTTTTCCATTTATCGGACATTGAGTCTATTGTTTCCCATTTTTTGCGTTTAACCCAAACTCCGTGTTCCGCAACAAGCCCGTTGGTGACTTTACCAAGCCACTTTTCCAGGGTTTCCTTGTCCCTCCCGCTTATAATAACTGTTTCTGTATTAGAGTTATTTTTCAGTTTACTTAATATCTCATAAAGCTGTTTATCAGGTTTTACTTTTTGAGGGTCATTATCAAAGGGCATTAAAGTTCCATCATAATCGAGCAATAGAAGTGATTTTTTACTCTTGCTCACCCTTTTTACCAGATCGGAGATGTTCTTGGTAGTAAGTTCCTTGGAAATCATATTGTACTGTATTGATTTAATCTGATCGAGCCTGTCGAGATAATCTCTTATCCACCTTTCAATGTTGTATCTTTTAAGTCTACTCCTCATTTTTTTCATTCTTTTTGACTGTTCGCTTTCCGACATTTCAAGAGCGGCTTTAAGTGCGTTCGCACTTTCCTCTACATTATTTGGATTGATTATTATTGCTTCTCCAAGTTCTTTTGCCGTACCTGCCATCTCTCCCAGTATCAATACTCCCTTTTCTTTTATTCTGGACGCCACATACTCCTTTGCTATCAGGTTCATACCGTCACGTAACGGGGTAACGAAAAGAACATCTCCAAGTGTATAAAGCGATACCAGATCATCAAAAATAAAAGAACGGTAGAGATACCTTATCGGTTCCCAGGCAAGAGTAGCATATTTACCGTTTATCTTGCCCACTAGATTGTCTACTTCTTCTTTAAGTTGTTTGTATTGTTCGACCTCTGTTCTGGACGGCACTATCACTAAAAATAACAGTACTTTTTCATTATATTGAGGGTTCTGTTCCAGGAAAAGATCAAATGCTTCAAGTCGGTGAGGGATCCCTTTTGAATAATCCAGTCTGTCTATGGAGAGTATTATCTTGTAATTTCCTCCGATCCTCTTTTTAATCCTTTTTACTTTATCCTTAACTACACTTTTTTTGGGAGCGCTGGCAAATTTTTCATAATCTATTCCCATGGGGAATGCATCTATTCGGAGCGCGCGGTTTTCGACGGTTAATTGCCCCAGGGAATGCTCGATCCCTCTTATCCTTCTTACGCTCTCTCCAAAGTGGCGCACATAGTCAAAGGTGTGGAAACCTATCAGGTCGGCCCCGAGTAAACCGTCTATTATCTCCTTACACCATGGTATAAGTCTGAAAATTTCTGATGAAGGAAAAGGTATATGAAGAAAGAATCCTATCTTTGCTTTTGGTAATTTATTCCTCACCATTTGCGGTAATAACATCAGATGGTAGTCATGTATCCAGATGATGTCATCTTTGTCCGCTACTTCAAGTACAGCATCGCAAAATTTTTCGTTTACTTTTTTGTAACATTCCCAGAATGATTTCTGGTATATACCGTATTGAATAAAATAGTGAAAAAGCGGCCAGATGGTTTCATTACAGAATCCGTAGTAATAATCCTCGATTTCCTGGTTGGACAAAAAGACAGGGTGTAAGTTCTCCTTGTTCAGTTTCTTTATCAGCTCGGCGATGGTTTTTTGATTGCTACGTGTAAAATCCATTCCCGGCCATCCTATCCATGTTTGCTCTATGTCTAGGTTGAGAGAACTAATACCAGTGGCCAGTCCACCTACACTGGGTTTGATATTAAATTTTCCACTTTCCATCTCCACTGTTACGGGTAATCTGTTGGAAACAACAATTAGCTTACTCATTTAAAATTTGAGTATATCTAATTATCTGTCATAGTTAAAATATTTCTTAATTAAGCAAAATGATTTTTTTATCTGAAAAATTCGAGTAAAATTAAATTTAATTAATTATGAGTATTACAAAACATATATCCAAGGTTATTATTCTTATCTTTCTGTTATCTCTTATCTTACTGATGTATTTCGGTGTCTTCGGTACAGCCACGAAAGAGGAGAAATCCCCCTTAATAGACAGACCTGCACCTGACTTCAAACTTGAAACATTTGATGGTAAATCAATCGACCTTTCGGACCTGCATGGGAATGTAGTAGTCATGAATTTCTGGGCTTCGTGGTGTATCCCCTGCCAGTCTGAAGTAGATGTTTTGGAAAATGCCACTAACGAATACAGAAACATGCCCGTTAGCATTATTGGTGTAAATATCTGGGACGATAGGGAAAATGCTGTTGATTTTATCAATAAGTATAATGCCGATTTCGTGAACACATATGACCCGAAGGGGCATATACAGGTTGATTTTGGTGTCAGAGGGGTACCTGAAACCTTTTTTATCAACAAAGACGGGATAATTATCAAAAAATATTCCGGTCAGATAACGGGAGATACGCTTCATAAATTAATAAGTGAAATACTTGCAGGCAAGAAGGGCAAAGATGTCTGATTCATATAAAATCCTAAGTTTTACTCTAATCACTATACTTCTTTCATGTTCTTTTGCTGTTGCGGACCAGCTCGATACTCAAGTTTATGATATTGCTCAGGAACTTATGTGTCCTGTATGCAGGGGACAAACCGTTGCCAATTCAAATTCCGAGCTTGCACATGACATGAGAATGGTTATAAGACAAAAGCTTCAGGAGGGTAAGACCAAACAGCAGATACTGGACTACTTTACCGCCAGGTATGGAGATACGGTACTTTCATCACCACCAAAAAGAGGTGTCAATCTCGTATTATGGTTGTTACCATTGTTTGCTCTGATAGCAGGATTAGTTTTTCTACTTTGGTTCCTTAATAAAGAGAGATCTGATAACAATGTCGGATGGAGTAGCAAAAAAAAGGAAAGTATTGACAAAGATATTTTAAAGAAAATCGATAAGGAACTACATTCTCATAATCAGTAAAAGAATTCTCTCCCTTTTTTAATGACTTTGTCCAGTTCAGAATCACAGTCATACCAGTTGAGATCATTTTCTTTTCTTAACCATGTGATTTGTCTCTTGGCATATCTTTTTGTATCTCTCTTTATAAGATATTTGGTATTTTCAAGATCTATCTCGTTATTGAGGAAACTGTTCACCTGCTTATATCCGATTGATTGCATAGGTTTAATGTCTGTGTTGTAGCCGAGCTTTCTTATATATTTGACTTCATCAATAAATCCTTTGTCGAACATCGATTCGACTCTGTCGTTAATATTATTTCTAATTTTTTCCCTATCATTATACAAAGCGACTTTTAAGGTTGAAAATCTGTTCTCATCAAAATTATGATTTTTTTTGAGTGTAGAGAACTTTTTACCTGTTGTATGGTATATCTCAATAGCTCTTGTAATTCTTACATGATCGTTGGGATGAAGTTCATCTGCAGACTCAGGATCAATGTCCATAAGTCTTTTATATAGATATTCAATTCCATGTTCACTAAGGGTATTGTAAAGATTTTTTCTGATTAGAGGATCTGATTTGACATCCTGAAGAAGGCCGTTCAATAGTACTTTGATATAAAGAAATGTGCCACCTGTCACTATAATATTTGTGTCCCGGGAGATCTTTTCAATATCACCAAGGGCCATTTGCATATACTTTCCTGCGTTACAGACTTCATCAGGATCAAGTATATCTATCATGTAATGTTTTATTCTTTTTTGCTGTAATGGGGATGGTTTGGCAGTACCGATATCAAAATACCTGTAAATCTGCATTGAGTCGGCATTTATAATAACGCAATTAAGTTTTGTAGCCGCCTCGACAGCAAAATCGGATTTGCCAATTGCAGTAGGTCCGTATACTGCAAGAATTTTTCTTTTGTTTGATATTTTACTGTTGTTGATTTTTTTGAATACTAGTTAACCGATTTGTAATCTTCGATATTTTCATCCAAAGCTTCTTTTCTGCTCAGCCTGATTTTACCGTCATTTTCCTTACCTATGCATTTTACCAGCACTTCATCACCTTCTACCAGTATGTCTGTAACCTTTTTAACCCTGTAAGGTGCAAGTTCTGATATGTGAACAAGACCGTCCTTACCGTTCTTCATCTCAACAATAGCACCGAATTCAAGTACTCTTTTGACTTTACCCAGATATACCTTTCCGACTTCGATGTCCTCGGTAAGTTCATTAATATATTTCATGGCCGCTTCACACGCTTCTACGTTTGTGGCAGCAATATTAACTTTTCCGCTGTCGTCTATGTCTATCTCAACACCTGTTTCTTCAATTATCTTTTTGATTGTTTTACCACCGGGTCCAATTACATCCTTAATCTTATCGGTATCAACCTGCATTGTAACGATCATTGGTGCATATTTGGATATCTTTTCTCTGGGCTGAGCAATAATATCATTCATTTTACCAATAACGAACATTCTTGCCTGTTTTGCCTGTTCAAGTGCCCGGGTCAATATCTCTTTTGTGATCCCCTTGATCTTTATATCCATCTGTAAAGCGGTTATACCCTTTGTTGTTCCGGCGACTTTAAAATCCATATCTCCAAGATGGTCCTCATCACCAAGTATATCGGATAATATTACAAAATCGTCTCCCTCCTTTATCAAACCCATAGCAATTCCGCCAACAGGGGAGGAGATCGGGACACCTGCATCCATTAAAGATAAGGATGCACCGCATACAGTTGCCATTGAAGATGAACCATTTGATTCAAGAACCTCAGATACAACTCTCAGTGTATACGGGAAATCATCATTTTTTGGTAGTACCGATGATATAGCCCTTTCAGCGAGAGCACCGTGACCAATTTCACGCCTTCCAGGCCCCAGCCTGAAAGATACTTCACCAACGCAGTATGGTGGGAAATTGTAATGTAGCATAAATGTTTTTGATGAATCTCCCTCTAGAGCATCGATCCTCTGGGCATCATACGAAGTCCCGAGTGTAGTAGCAACAATAGCCTGAGTTTCGCCTCTTGTGAACAATGCTGAACCATGTGTTCTCGGAAGTAAACCGATTTCTGCAGTAATCTCTCTTATATCGGTAAAATCCCTTCCATCAGGTCTTTTTTTGTCTTTTATAATTTTTTCTCTTACGATATCCTTGACAAGGTCTTCGTAGATTGCACTGATTTCCGATTCACTTTCTGGATATTCTGTCTCAAGTTGTTCAATTAATTCTTTACGTATTTGTTTTATTATATTTTTTCTTTGATCTTTGGATGGTGCTATTATCTGTTCGTTAATTTTATTAGCGGCGATTTCTCTTACCTTTTCAACAAGAGTTGTATCTTTTTCCTGAACTTCAAGTTCCCTCTTGTTTATTTCCATTCCCTCTGTTAAAAGATCCTGTAGTTTTAGGAATTCTAGATTTGCGTTCTGTGCAAACATCAGAGCTTCAATCATATCATCTTCGCTTACTTCCCTGGAACCACCTTCTACCATTACAATTGCTTCACTGGTTCCGGCAACCATCATTTCGATGTCGCTTCGTTCAGATTCCTCATTGGTCGGGTTACATATGAATTCACCGTTAATACGGCCTACCCTTACCGCTGCCACAGGACCATCAAACGGAACGTCCGAAATCTGGAGTGCTGCAGACGCAGCTACCAGTGATAATGCATCAGGATTATTTTCCTGGTCTGCGGAAAGAACGGTCACGATTATCTGTGTTGGAAAAAAGAAGTTCTTGTCAATCAATGGTCTTACAGGTCTGTCAATAAGTCTGGAATTTAGTATTTCCTTTTCACTGGGCCTACCTTCTCTTTTGAAGAACCCACCTGGTATCTTCCCGGCAGCATAGGATTTTTCCTGATAGTTTATCGTAAGGGGGAGAAAATCCTCTCCTTCATTTTTTTCCTCTGTAGCAACAACGGTAGCAAGTACTGTTGTACCTTCACAGGTTGCGAGTACTGCACCGTTAGCCTGCTTGGCAAGATGCCCTGTTTCCAGTTTATATTTCTTTCCAAATATTTCCTGCTCTATTACTTTCTTATTTCTATTCAAAAAATTTTCCTCCAAAACTCTATTTTCTCAATCCAAGTTTTTGCGTTAGTGATAAATATTCTTCCGGGTTATTCTTCTTTATGTAGTTTAATAATCTTCTTCTTCTTGCTACCATTGAGACAAGACCCTTCCTTGAGTGAAAATCCTTTGGTGCTTTTTCCAGATGGACTGATAGCTGTTCTATCCTTTTTGATAGCATTCCGATCTGTACCTGCGGAGAACCAACATCATTCTCACTTTTTTTGTATTCTTCAATAACTTCCTTTTTAATATCCTTGTCTAAAGGCATTTTGTTCCTCCTGAAACTAATTGAATACTCTGTTAATTTTGAATATTTGTTCGTTTTCGTCATAATTATTTAATTTATCAGATGATATTAATGATTCTACTACGGATATCAATCTGTTCCCGTTTTTAAGCATTAACCGGTCGCCGGCAGAAAATCGGGTTAAACGATCCTGGTCCAGATGTATTTTAAATATTTTCTTTCCGTGTCTTAGCATAGATTCCATATTTTTATCAATATCCAATGTTTGCAAATGCTTCATTGAATCAATAATACTTATTACCCTGAAATTATTTTCAGTAAGATCGTCTATATTATACGCATCTGAAATCCTAAAATTACAACATCTGACACGTCTGAGGCTGTAAAGGCATGCTCCTGACGTTAATTCCCTTCCGATATCTGAACACAAGCTCCGTATATATGTTCCTTTTGAACATCTTACAAAAAATTTTACAAAAGGAATGTCAATATCAACAAGTTGTATCTTTTCAATATTGACTTTTCTTGGCTTCCTGCATACCTCAATGCCCTTTCGAGCAAGCTCGTATAAGCGTACACCATTTTTTCTTATAGCGGAAAACATAGGAGGTGTCTGTTCTATACAGCCTGTAAATTTTTCAAGAACTTGTAATATATCACTTTCACTGAATTTTCCAACTTCTCTTTCATTAATCTTTTTCCCGGTTATATCCATACTGTCGGTTTCAATGCCGAGCTGCATAATCGCTTCGTATTCCTTGTGATTATCATCAAGGAAAGGAATTATCTTTGTTCCGCCATTAAGACATACCGGCAGAACACCTGTTGCCAGTGGGTCCAGTGTTCCGATATGACCTGCTTTTTTTATTTCAAGTATTTTTTTTACCTTGTTAACGGTCTGGGTAGACGTAAAACCTTTGGGTTTATCAATAACCAATATACCGTTCATCATCTTACAGATCCTCGGTCAACCTGGTCAATACCTGTTTTTTAGCCTGTGCTATGCTACCGTTAACTACAAAACCCGCTGCTTTCTGGTGACCACCACCACCAAACCGCTGTGCCACTCTTGTGACATCAGTATCAGACTTCGATCTTATGCTTACTTTCCATAATTCGTTGTGTCCGTCACTTTCTTCCTTGAAAAGCATTGCTACTTTTACACCTTTTATGCTCCTTGCAAAATTTACAACTCCTTCCGTATCCTCTCTTCCAGTTTGTGTAGCTTCATACATTTTTTTTGTGGCATATAAAGTTGCAATTCTGTCATTGTTATGAAGTTCAAGTGTGTTGAGTATTAAGGACAGAAGCCTTATCTTATTCTCAGATTCACTCTCGAATAACTCCGTGGACACTTCTTCTGGATCCGCTCCGTATTCAACCAGCCTTGATGCTATGCTGAAAGCTTCTGGATTGGCGTTTGAATATTGAAATGATCCTGTATCACCTACCAGAGTGGTATAAAGACATTTTGCCATATCAGGACTTATTTGAACGTCCATGTCCATTAATAGCCTGAATATTATCACACCGGTAGAGGCAGCATTAACATCTACATAAGAACACCCGAACTTTATTGTATTTGTCTTGTGATGGTCGATTATCACGTAGTTTTTGAGTTGTGAATTACGGATAAATTCTTCTATCTCTTCACCTACTCTTGATAAATCTGCGGAGTCTAGAATAAAAACTGCATCGAAATAATTGCCTGTCTTTTTATCCAGACTATTTTTTATTATTTCATGACCGGGCAAAAACCTGAGATGTTCCGGAACGCCGCTTCTATTGTAGCAGTAAGTGTTCTTACCCATACTTTTGAGTGCAGCATTGAGTGCAAGAACAGAACCGATAGCATCACAATCCGGATTCTCATGAGACACAATCAAAAACGTTTTACCGTTGTTAATAATATTAATAAGGCAATTTGAATCAGACATCTATAGATCCTTGATTAAATCATCAAGTTGATGACTTTTTTTCAGGAATTCGTCATAGCGGAATTCCAGTTCCGGCATCCTTTTTATTTTTATCCTGTCCGCAAGCTTCTTCCGGATAAACCCTGTAGAACTTTTAAAACCTTTCAGCATATCCTTAACATCCATTCCCTCGGTCAGTGGCATAAAGTATACTTTCGCGTGACTGAGATCGTCTGACAGTTCAACATTTGTTATAACTGCGGATTCAACCCTCGGATCTTTTACTTCTCTGCTGGTTATCATCTGAGATATTTCCCTGAATATAATATCTTTTACCCTGTCAGCTCTTTTATAACTATATTTCAATTGTTTACTCCTAAAAATTTATTATTTCTATTTCGGAGGAAACTATATGGAAGAAACCGTTTTCCTTTATATAGGTCTGAAGTTGATCCAGAAGAGAGTTAACAAAAGGAGTATCATTGCCAGCCAGTGTAAATCCCAGTAAAGCATGTTTCCATATATCTTGTGAGCCTACTTCCGATACGGATATATTTATAAACCTCGATCTTATCTTACCCAGGAGACTTTTTATTATTTTCCGTTTTTCTTTTAATGATCTGTTACCTTCCATATATATTTCTATTTTTAGAATACCTATAACCATCTCATTGTTATAGTTCCTGCTTTATTAGCTGGTATTCATAAACTTCAAAAGTATCGCCGACCTTAATATCATTGTAATTCTTGATAGAGATTCCGCATTCATAGCCGGACTGGACTTCCTTGGCGTCGTCCTTGAATCTTTTCAATGATTCAATTTTGCCGTCATAAATTACCACATCATCTCTCAATACCCTTAAATTACTGTCTCTGGTGATCTTTCCGTCTGTAACCATGCAGCCCGCTATAGTGCCTTGTTTTGATATACGAAATGTATCCTTTACTTCTACATGGCCAAGTATTATTTCTTTTGTTATAGGTTCAAGCAATCCTTCCATAGCGGATTTAATTCTGTTGGCCACATCATAGATAATACTATGCAGTTCGAACGATACCCCTTCTTGCTCTGCATGTTCCTTGGCGTTTTTATCCGGTCTTACATTGAATCCGACAATTATAGCATTTGATGCACTTGCGAGAGTAACATCCGTTTCGGATATGCCACCAACACCTGTGTGCACAATGTTGACCTTACATTTTTCTGTACTGAGATCATTCAAAGACTCTTTGAGTGCTTCTACAGAGCCCTGCGTATCACCTTTTATGATAAGGTTTAGTTCTTTTACTTCCTTTGTATCAATAGATTCATAGAGATCTTCAAGCGTTATTTTGACATCCGGTTTTTTCATCTTCTCACGTTTTTCATCCTCTCTGTGAGAGACGACTTCTTTAGCTGCCTTTTCATCTTTGACAACATAGAATTTTTCCCCGGCTTCGGGGATATCTGCAAGACCCATTATTTCCACAGGGGTTGCCGGACCAGCTTCCTTGACCCTTTGCCCCTGGTCATCAGTCAGAGCCCTTACTTTAGAATAATCAGTTCCTATTACAACGTAGTCACCTACCTTTAAAGTTCCTTCAACTACAAGAACTGTGGCAACAGGACCTCTGCCAACATCGAGTTCAGCCTCTACTACAACTCCATTAGCTCTTTTGTTCGCAGCAGCTTTTAATTCCATAAGTTCTGACTGCAGTGTTACAAGTTCTAAGAGATGATCAATGCCTTTCCCGGATTTTGCAGATATCTCGGCGATCAAAGTATCACCGCCCCACTCTTCCGGAAGTAACCCAGCCTCTGACAGTTGTCTCTTGATCTTCTCGGGTTCTGCTTCCGGTTTATCCACTTTATTAATTGCTACAATAATCGGAACACCGGCTGCCTTGGAATGATTTATTGCTTCCTGAGTCTGAGGCATAATACCATCATCGGCGGCTATCACCAGAATCACAATGTCTGTAATACTTGCCCCCCTCGCCCTCATAGACGTGAAAGCCTCGTGACCCGGAGTATCTATAAAAACAATTGTCTTATCATTATGCTGGACCTTGTAAGCACCTATATGCTGTGTGATCCCGCCTGCTTCGCCTCCGACTACATTGGTTTTTCTTATGGTGTCAAGGAGTGTTGTTTTACCGTGATCCACATGTCCCATAACGGTAACTACAGGTGGGCGTGACTGCTTTTCGAAGTCCTCCTCGTCATCTTTCTGAAAGAGTATTTCCTTTTCTTCAAATTTCTCTACGCTTACCTCAAATCCAAATTCTTCAGCAAGTAAAGTTGCGGTTTCATCATCAAGTGTTTCGTTTATAGTAGCTTTAAATCCTAGCTGCATGAGTTTTTTGATAACATCGCCGGCTTTGAGTTGCATCTTTTTGGCAAGGTCGCCTACAGTTATTGTTTCGCCTATCTTTATAGCTTTTTTAGATGGAGTAACTTCCTGTCGCTGAGAATCAGTTTTTTGTTCCTGGTAGTCACTTCCTCTCCTGGTATCGTATCTCCTGCTTTTTGAATGGGGTCTTTGCTGTTTTCTTCCGGTATCTGATTTTGATTTGTTCTTTTTGTCCTGAACAACGTATTCTCTCTTTCTGCTTGGTAGTTTTGTTCTGAAAGCCCGCCTCAGACCTTCAAGTGTTTCGGTATCTATAAAATCATCGCTTTTCGGTTTCGTTTTTTTACCTTTCTTTTTGGGTTTTGTTTCCTGTGGTTCCTCTACCGTATCAATTTCATCTACAATTGCCTTGCTCTTTTTATCTTTACGTTTTTTCTTTTTTATATCCGTAGGGATCTCTGTTAGCTGGTCACTGGCCTTTTCCTGTTTTACGATTTCTTCCGGTTCTTTTACTTTTTCTTTCTGAGGTTCGGCATGGTCAGATTTAGCTACTTCTTCGAGAACTTCTTCATCTGATATATTTGCTTTTTGCTCTACTTGGTCTGTTTTCTCTTGAGCTATTTCTGAACCTTCTGTTCCGGCAGCTACCTGATCGGGTTTCTCTTCGGGTGTATCTTCTTTCTTTCTCCCCTTCTTTCTTCTTATGATCACATTGCTGCCTTTTCTTCTTTCTACAACTTCCTCGCCAGTTTCAGAGGTAAATACTTTTACTTTTTCTTCTGTATTCTGACCGGATTCATCAGCGTCTTTCCCGGATTCGGATGCCATAGCACCTTTTATTTTGTTGGTGATCTGTTTTGCTTCGTTATCCGATAATGTACTTACATGACTTCTGACTTCGATATTCAGGTCCGAAGCAACATTAAGTACTTTCTTATTTGATATCCCAAGTTCTTTTGATAATTCGTAGACTCTAATTTTTCCCATATTAATCAATCTGTTTATTTATTTTCGTTTACTATTCCCTGATCCTCAACATGTTCACGAGATTGTTCCTGAGCATGTTGATCGGTCTTTTCCTGTGTTTTTTGTACTGACATCTGTTCAAGCTTGTCCTTAAGGGCGAGTCTTGCAGCAGTCTGTATTTTTGCTACGTCCTCCGCTGTTTCCATGTCAGCTGCCCTTGCAAGAGCTTCAGCATCGGCGAAAGCTATATCTTCAAGGCTTCTGAAACCTTCATTGTATAAAAGGTTAGCTGTCATTTCTGTTATTGCAGGCAAGCTTATGAGCACGGATATAACCTCATTTTGTTCTTTTCTGATCTGTGTCTCTGTCTTTATATCTATATTCCAGCCTGTTAACTGTGAAGCAAGTCTTACGTTCTGTCCTCTTCTGCCGATTGCAAGTGATAATTGATCATCATCTACAACAATTTCCATTGATTTGTTATTCTCGTCAATTATTACCTTGTTAACCTTGGCGGGAGCAAGTGCATTACATGTATACCTGGCGGTATCACTTGACCATGGAACAATATCGATCTTTTCCCCTCTTAATTCCTGTATTATGTTCTGTACCCTGGCACCTCTCATGCCTACACATGCACCAACAGGGTCAACATCAGGATCATTGGATGCTACGGCTATTTTTGTTCTGCTCCCGGAATCCCTTGATATTGATTTGATTATAACTACCTGATCTGTTATCTCGGGAACTTCTGATTCAAAAAGCTTCCTCACAAAATCGGGATGAGCTCTGGACAGTATGATCTGTGGTCCCCTCTTTGATTCTTTTATGTCAAGAAGTATGGCTCTTATTCTTTCCTTGTTCTTGTAATACTCTTTTGGAACCTGTTCGTCGTATGGCAATATGGCTTCTGTTCTGCCCAGATCAACTATTACGTTCCTTCTCTCGATTCTCCTTACAATACCGCCAACGAGATCACCCTTTCTGTCGATAAACTCATCAAATATAACCTTCCCTTCAGCTTCTTTGATATTTTGAAGTATCTTCTGCTTTGCATTCTGTATGGCAATACGTGTGAACGCGGGACTTATCTTCACACCTATCATGTCCCCTATTTCTGCATCGGGGTCAAGCTCCCGGGCTTCGTCAAGAATTATTTCGAGGTCAGGATCTTCGAGATCTTCAACCACTTCCTTGAACTCGAACAATTCAACTTCACCTTCAGCTTCGTTATACTGAACTTCAAGCTCTTTGTTCTTGTTTCTCATTCTGAAGAGCTTTTCAGCTGCGGACAGTACGGCTTCCTCGACGGCGCGAATAATCTCGTCTTTCTCAACCCCTTTGTCTTTAACTACGGAATCGATCACTCTGCTAAGTTCCGTAATCATTATCGTCCCTCCTAAAAATCTATCTCTAAATTTGCTTTTGAAATCATGTCAAACGGGATTTCGTGGCGAACATCTTCAACATCAACATAAACTATCCCATTATCAAAACCATCCAGCTGACCTATGAACAACTTTGTTTCATCTACCGGAGCGAATGTCTTAATCTTTACTTTTCTGCCTTTGAATCTGGAATAATCTTCCGGTTTTTTCAACGGTCTTGTAAGTCCTGGTGAAGAAACTTCCAGTCTGTAGGATGTATTTATTATTTCCTGAACGTCCATTATGGTACCGAACTCCCTGCTAACCGCGGCACAGTCATCTATAGTAACACCGTTTTTTTTGTCAATAAATATTTTTAATATAGAATTATTCCCTTCTTTCTTATACTCAATGTCTACAAGTTCAATCTCTTTTTCATCAAGCAAGGGTAAAAGAATCTCTTTAATTGTATCGATTGTATTTAAATCATCTTTTCCCATATTTTTATCAGTAACCGGTAATAAAAAAGCGGGACATAGCCCGCTTAAAAAATCAACTATAATTAGTTTATATGTTACATTAATTAACTTTATCGAGCAAGTAGAACTATCAAATTAAGAAATTATATCTTATGACACTATTTATAAAAATATACAGGGCGTTAACATTTGATGAAAATTTTTACAGGGAACTGGAGAATGACCGAACGAATATTTCTCACGCTATTCTTGTTGTTCTCATAGTAGGTATATGTAACGGACTGGGAACATTGAATATTGTTTCTACATCAATTCTAAGGGAAATTATATTTAACCTTATAGGATGGTTCGTGTGGAGTTTTATCATTTACCTGATAGGTGTAAAGATATTGAACATGACCTCGGATTTTGTCGAACTTCTTTTATATCTGGGGTTTGCATTTTCTCCCGGGATAATAAACATTTTTGGTTTGATTCCTAATCTTACCTACTACGTGCTTATAATTTCTCTGTTCTGGACTATTCTGACTTTTATATATGCTACCAAATATGCATTGAACTGTAATTTTATGAAAGCATTTGCCGTATGTGTTGTTAGTGTCGTTCCGTATATTCTTATTAGGTCATTACTTCTTATAATCTAGATTTCTTTAAACTTTTTCTTATTCTGCTCAGTATCATACGCAGTTCTGTTAACCTGTTCGGTTGGTTATCCCTTCCGAATCTCGATTCAAGATACAAATCCGTGAATCTCTGAAATGATTCTATTTTATCACCATGTTTATCATTGATGAACTTGCAGAATTCAGAAGAGGTGATATAAGGTTTTTTAGAGATGCCTCTTTCCTTGAATGCCTTAAGTAATTTTGTATATATAACCGATGCATCAGCTCTCTTTTTCTCTTCGGTAAAGCCCAAGAGATTATTTCTTAATATATACGCGACAACTAATATTAAAAAAAATCCAAAAACTAAAATGCCTGCATATCTGTCAATATTGTCCGATGGAAGATCGAACTCCCTCATCCTGTATTGTATCCTTTCAATACCGTTTCTTAAGCTTTTAAACATCCATTTCTGATCGTTCGTGTCAAAATCAACTATGTATCTGTTCCATTTATACTCAAGATATTCAACAATTGACGATAAAAAGAATCCCTTGTCATTTCCTATCCCTGCCGATGGAGTAGGATCGAACCTGACCCAACCGGAAGAATTGAAATACACTTCAACCCATGCATGTGCATCGCTTTCCCTGACGGTGTAGAAATGACCTCTTTCATTATATTCTCCTCCTATAAAACCTGTAACGAGTCTTGCAGGTATATTCATATTTTGCAGTAAAACGGCCATTGCTGTTGCAAAATATTCACAATGACCTTTCTTTTCCTTAAATAGAAAGTCTTCCAGGGGAAAACCGTTTTGATCCGCATCAAGTGTTCTTGTATAACTGAAATTACTTCTGAGAAAATTCTTCACTTTTAGTACATTACTGTAAGTTGTGATTTTTGGGTCATAGAGTTTCCCCGCAAGATCTTTAAGATCTTTGTCGCTGTATTTATAATCAAGATATAAATTTCTGATTTCGTAAGGATAAGACTTGTCGTTACTGAGTTTGTCTTTGTCAGGTTCGGATATATCGGAATATGCTATATATTTGATCCTTGCATTAAGCTGCCTGTAAGTATAATTCGACCATTTGGTGTGTCTTAACTTACTAAAAGGAACATTTTTATATGCAGATGGTATGTCAGCGGCAAAAAGAACATCAGTATTTAGTGGTTCTGCTATTATTTCCTGCTGAATCTGATCTTTCCAGTCAGCTTTTTTTAATGCTACAATACCATCAGAGTTTTCATATCTAACCTTTTTGTTTTTTTCTGTAGAGACCCAGGAATTGCCGTCGAATCTGTTGAGTGTAACACCTCTCCAGTAAAGTGGTTTGTCAATTCTGCCGTTTTTTCTGTTAAGTATCTTAACCCTCATTACAGGGCTGTTGTCCTCTTTGATATTTCCTACATCACCAAGATTAACGTTGTTCGAGAAACCTGTTTTTAATTTGTTCGATTCGATCAGGGATGTACTTATGAAACTCTTCCGGAACCTGGGCATGGTTATGAATACCAGCGTTGTAAGTACTAATACCATTAATACACCTGGCAGTATTATCTTCAGCAAGGCTATATCAAATATTTTTCTTTCTCCGGCATCATTATATTTTTCTGAGTCGGCACAAATGTTATGAAGGATTATCCCTGTGGTCGACATTGCCAGAAATACAACACAGAGTATGCCGTAGGCAACCCCTATAGTTGAAACCGAAACGGCAAGTATCTGAAAAAAACCGAGGGCTATCAATTGTCTGTAATCATGTATTTTCTTTTTGGAAAGTAATTTTATGATCTGTATAAATACCAGAAAATAAAGAAGAATAGTGAAAAAATCGATACCCGGGATTATATATCCGGTGACCAGATAAATTATCAGTATTATTCCCAGTAAAGTTGAAGTTTTACCCGAAATATGAGGTATTGAACTTGAATAGTTTCCAATAAAGCTGTAGCAAACAAATAATACTGAAACGATAAATAAAAGAGAATGTATATTGCCTGTTATTTTTAAAGAAAGGAATCCCAGAAATACCACAATATGAGTAATTATCTTTAAACCCTGAAGAGCGGTCATAGTCTCTTACTTTGAGTATTTCAACTCCAGATCTTTTAATTTTTTTATTATTTCTTTTTTCTCCGCCGCTTTTTCAAATTCAAGTTTCTTTGCGGCTGTTTTCATCTCTTTATTAAGTGATTCAATTACCTGATGTATTTTTTCAGGCGGAATATTCTCAATATCCCGGTTTTCATCACTCCCGGTGTTTTTTGGTATGTGCATATAATCGGATTCATATATTGAACTAAGAATATCTATAATTCCTTTTTTAATCGATATTGGTGTTATGCCGTTGTCGCTATTGTATCTTAGCTGCATTTTTCTCCTCCTGTCCGTTTCACTTACTGCTTTTCTTATGGATTCAGTGATATTATCGGCATAAAGCACAACCCTGCCGTTGATATTTCTCGCAGCTCTTCCGAAAGTTTGTATAAGTGAAGTTTCCGATCTCAGGAATCCCTCCTTATCTGCATCGAGTACCGCAACCAGTGAAACTTCAGGTATATCAAGTCCTTCCCTCAGGAGGTTGATTCCCACAAGTACATCGAAATTACCGCTTCTAAGCTCTCTTACTATTTTTATTCTCTCGAGTGTATCTATATCGGAATGAAGGTATTTTATTTTTATACCAATATCTCTGTAATAATCAGTAAGGTCTTCCGCCATTCTCTTGGTAAGGGTTGTTATCAGAACTCTGTCTCCCTGTTTTTTAATCTTCTTGATAATCTCAAGAAGATCCTCTACCTGGTTTCCGGCAGGTCTCATTTCAATGACCGGATCGGCAAGACCGGTTGGTCTTATTATCTGTTCAACCACTTTATTATCACATTTATCAAGTTCATATTTACCGGGGGTGGCCGATACATAAATAATCTGTCCCGTTCTTTGTTCGAACTCCTCGAACATAAGAGGACGATTGTCTACCGCTGAAGGAAGTCTGAATCCATTTTTAACAAGTGTATGTTTTCTACTGTAATCGCCTGCATACATCCCTCTTAATTGAGGTACCATCTGGTGACTTTCATCCATAATGCAAAGAAAATTGTCGGGGAAATAATCAAGAAGAGTGTACGGCGCCTCTCCTGGTTTTCTTCCTGAAAGATGTCTGGAGTAATTCTCGATCCCTGGACAGAAACCCATCGTTTCAAGCAGTTCAAGATCATAGCACGTTCTTTCGAGAAGTCTGCTTTTTTCAAGCTCCATCCCATGCTTCTGAAAGTATTTAACCTGTTCTTCCAGTTCTTCTTTTATTCCACTGATTGCCATCTTCATTTTCTCTTTCGGTGCAACATAATGTGAACCGGGGAAGATAGTTGCCTTAAACAATTGCTTTTGCGTATTCCCTGTATAAGTATCAATTGCCTTTATATTCTCGATATAATCACCGAAGAATTCTACACGTATCGCTTTGGTTTCTTCATGTGAGGGGAAGATGTCCACGGTATCGCCTATTACCCTGTAGGTCCCTCTTCTGAGCTCTGCTGAAGTTCTTTCATATTGAACTTCTGAAAGTTTGCTCAACAATCTGTTACGGGAAAGCTTCATGTTTTTCTTTA
>Ga0102952_1000108_pt1 | contig 42580 bp, 29 predicted proteins | sample SalPon2A_C_D1_MG_FD_78506 | JGI IMG/M metagenome (GOLD analysis project Ga0102952, IMG submission 78506) | Soil microbial communities from South San Francisco under conditions of wetland restoration - Salt Pond MetaG R2A_C_D1_MG | ecosystem: Environmental > Terrestrial > Soil > Wetlands | place... | reverse complement strand
TCGACCGGATCCACCGAGAGCTGTCCGCGGCAGAGCCCCACACCTCGGTCACCGACGTGGCGTTTCGTTGCGGCTTCAACCACCTCGGCCGGCTGGCGGGCTTCTACAAGGACCGCTTCGGCGAGTCCCCGTCCGACACCCTGCAGAGAGCGCGGGAGCGGTCCGAGCGGTCGCTCGGCCGAGCTTGAGGGCGCCGAAGGACACGAGGAGACCGAGCCGAGCCGAGCCGCGCCGGAGGAGGCCGCGCCGAGCCGGAGCCGGCCGTCGGATGCCGCCGCGAAGGCTTTTCGGCTATCCTAAGCGCCTCCATGACGGCCGAATCATCCATCGGGACCGCCTGGGCCCTGGACCGGCAAGGGTCGCACGAGCCCTCCCGGCTGCGGGTCGTGGTCGCCCTGGGTGGCAACGCGCTGTTGCTCCGGGGCGAGCCGCTCACCGCCGCCAACCAACGCAAAAACGCCAAGATCGCGGCCCGGGCTCTGGCCCCGGTCGCCCGCGACCACGAGCTGGTCGTCTCCCACGGCAACGGCCCCCAGGTGGGGCTCCTGGCCCTCCAGGCGGCCGCCTACACGGACGTCGAGCCCTATCCCCTCGACGTCCTCGGCGCGCAGAGCGAGGGGATGATCGGCTATCTCGTCGAGCAGGAGCTGGGCAATCTGCTGCCCATCGAGCAGCCCTTCGCCACGGTCCTGACCATGGTGCTGGTCGACCGGGACGATCCGGCCTTCGAACACCCCACCAAGCCCATCGGCCCCGTGTACACCGAGGCCGAGGCCCGACATCTGGAGACGACCCGGGGCTGGAGCGTGGCGCCGGACACCGGTGGCTGGCGCCGGGTGGTGCCTTCCCCAAGGCCGAAGCAGATCTTCGAGATCCGACCCATCCAATGGCTGCTGGAGAGGGGCGTCATCGTCATCTGCACCGGGGGCGGGGGCATTCCGACGATGTACGACGAGGACGGCACGACCCTGATCGGTGTCGAGGCGGTGATCGACAAGGATCTCGCCAGCGCCCTGCTGGCCTGGGAGCTGAAGGCCGATTTTCTGGTGATGGCGACCGACGTGGAGGGCGTGTACGAGGGCTTCGGCACTCCGCAGGCGAGGCTCGTCCGGGAGGCCACTGCCGAGGAGCTGCGCCAGCGGGACTTCGCTTCCGGCTCGATGGGTCCCAAGGTGGAAGCCGCGTGCCGGTTCGTCGAGCTCTCCGGAGGCACCGCCGGCATCGGTGCGCTGGCCGACGTCTCACGGATCCTCGAGGGCGCGGCGGGGACCATCGTCCGTCGCTAGCACATCGCCAGCGGACGAGGACCCCACCGCACCCTCTCGGTGCCGACCAGACGAATATCGGTGGCCGATATCGGTCAGGTGCCGATGTCGGTCAGTTGCCGACCGGCGGCCACTGGATGGGTCGGCCGCGGTCGTCGATCACCAGAGCACGGGTGCCCGGCGGCAGGATCTGCAGGCTCTTGAGAAACTCGACGATCGTGTCCTGCTCGTGCTCGCTCAGCGCCTGGAAGGCGTCGGTCACCTCCTGCGCCTCCCCCGCGTGGGCGAGCACCGCCTGCCGGAGAGTGGTGTACAGCCCGTGGTGGAAGTAGGGCGGGATGCTCGCCGTCCCCCACAGCCGCTTGGTCAGGAAGTGGCTGTTGCCGGCGAAAAACTCCGCCGAGCCGCCGGGGAAGTGCATGTTGAGCGTCTCCCGGTTGGGATCGTCCGGACCGCTGGTGATGTCGTGGAGCTTGAAGTCGGTGTAGGCGGGCACCCAGGTGACCTCGTTGCGCTCGTTGATCAGCCGCGGCGGTGGCAGCACCTTGGCGTTGAGATTGACCTTGAAGGTGGGCGCCTCCCCCGGACGTAGATTGCCCGGCGGGTTGAACGGGTTGGGCTCGGTGTAGATCCAGCCCCAGTTGTCCAGCGCCAGCCGCGGCATGTGGCACCCGCCGCACCCGACCTGCTCGAAAAGCTGCTCGCCTTCCCAGACGGCATCGGCGAGCCGCCGATCGGACGGAATCATCCTTCCCGGTACCGGCAGGGTCGCCTGCCAGACGCTGACCGCGGTGACGTCGGCGCGGGTCATCTCGTCGACGAAGCCGTCACCGTCGGGATCGGTGCCCTCACCGAAGCGCTCGGTGCTCTGGATGCCGTGGTGGTGGTTGAACGCGTTGTTGCTGAACTCGCGCAGCGAGATCACCGCCGAGGCCTGGTGCCAGGGCCGGATGATCAGGCTCGGCGGAGCGCCGGGACCGGTGGTGCGCAGGCTCGGAGCCGGCAGACCCTCGACGCCGGAGACGTCCCATGAGCCGTCCGCGTTGCGCGCCAGGGTCCCATAGGAAATCCCCTTCGAGACCAGGGGTGCCGAGCCGCCCGCGGCGAGGGTGCCGCGGATCGCCTGCAGATCGATGGTGATCTGCCGCGCCAGCATCTCGAGATATCCGGCCCCGAACATGCCGGTGGTCGCCCGGCTGTTGGCGATCCCCTGCAGCGTGGGGTTGTCCCCCGACTCGTCCGTACCGCCCCGCGTGGGGGTGGAGTCGGCAGGGTCGAAGGTGGCGAAGTCGAAGCGCTGCCCCAGCACGAAGACGTTGGCGACGATGTCGCCGCCACCGCCGGAGACCGGCAGGTTGTGGCAGCCGGCGCAAGCGTTGGAGTCGGGCGCCGAGATCCGGTTGAAGTTGCGCGGGAAAATCAGCGGCTCGGAAGGATCCGCGAGCGGTGCTCCGACTCCTTTGCTCAGCGGCCGTCCGCCGCCCTCCTCCGCGGTCCACATGGCGTCGAACAGGGTACGCCCCTGGATCAGCAGGGTCTGGATTGGAACCTCGAATTCCTCGCCGTTGTGGAGATGGTGCGACACGGCGACCTCACGGCCCATCCCTCCCCGGGTCTGGGCGGCCGCCGAGACCGCGAGAGACAGCAGAGATCCGACGACGAGAACTATGAAACCGATGCTTCTCACTCTGTGCACGTTGAGCTCCTTCAATCTCGATTCATCTTCATGGAGTTGCAGCTCATGGGGTCTACAGGTTGGTCACCAACCCGACGTAGTAGCCCGTGGTGTCTGCGCTATTGCGGCCGTCCAGGGTCGCGAACCCTCCCACCGACAGTCCCAGGCGCTGAGTCATCTTCGTGTAGAGCCGGAGCCCGTAGCGCTGATACTCCTCCTGGTTGCTGGGAAAGGTGAAGCCCGGATCGCCGATGTCGGTGCCGCCGTCGGCCCGCAAGGTCCACAGCGAGCCGATCCAGGTCACCTTGCCGGTCGTATAGCCGATCTCGGTAGAGAAAGGAAAATTGTTCGGAGCGTCCTCGCTCCGTACGTCGAGCCCCACCTGTTGGGAGAAGAAGAAACGCCCCCGCTCGAATTGGTAGACGAAGCGGAACAGCGCGTCGGTGGTGCCGTCTCCCACGTCCAGAGGCAGGTTGGCCTCGTAGTCCCCGACGGCGGCCCGAAAGCCGGCTCCGACGACCAGGACGTGACGCGCTCCGGAGCTTCGCTCGAAAAGGGCGAGGCGATACTTGGCGACCAAGGAGAGATCCTGGATGCTCGCCTCGTCGAAACCAGGAACGCCATCCGACTCGGCGTCGACGTAGGGCAGGGTGCCGACGAGCGCCAGCCGGTCGGTGATGCCGTGACGCACCCACAGGCTGACGGTGTGGATGTCCGCCGAGCCGAGACCCGGTGGAGTGGAGACCTTCTCGGTGCCACGCCAGAAGTGGTCCCAGCTCTCGGTGGTGTAGCTGATCGCGAGCTGGGTCTCACCGCGGGGCGGAAAGAAACCGTTGAGGTCCATAGCCGGCAGGGCGGCCGGCGACAAAGTGACAAACACGAGGATCAGGACAGCGGACCGCACGGTCCCTCCTGGGATCCGTCCACGGGTGACGGTGCACATAGGCAGCTCTCCTTGTGGCCGATGAATCTGAAAGAGGAAAAGAGGCTTGAGACTTCAGCAAAGTGGGTGCCACACCCTCTCCGGCCCACCGCCAACCCTTCTAAGTTTCCTCCTTTCAGCCGTTTGGAGTAGTCTTGGGAGGCTCGGCCGAAAATCCGGAGACCATGGAAGCTCATAGAAGCTACGAGCCGCCGAAACCCCGATCCGACGGGAGCCCCGCGCAGACCCCGCCGCCAGACCCCCCGGAGCCCACGGCCTCGCCGGAAGAGCCTGCGCCGAACGGGTCCTTTGCGCACTTCATAGGATCTATGGACGAGTCCCCAAAGACTTCGTCCCGCTGGGCCTTGTCGGGGCTCGGGCTCACGCTCTTCCTCCTGGCGGTGGTGGCCGCGGTCAACGCCGTCGCCCTGTGGGGGATCTTCGCCGCCCGGCGGGGCGCCCTCGAAGCCGCACGGCACGAGCTCGAGCTCGAGACCGCGGCCCACGCCCGGTCGCTGGAGGCGGTTCTCGCCACGCTGCGGGGGGACCTGGTGTTTCTCTCCCAATCGCCGGTCCTGGTGCGCTACCAGGAGTCTGCTGCCAGCAGCGATCCGCTGGTGCGCCGCTGGAGCCGGCTCGACGTGGAGGGTGCGCTGCTGCTCTTTCTCGAGGCGCACCCGGCGGTGCTGCGTCTCGAGCTGCACGGTCGCGAGGGGAAGCTGTTGGTCCTCGCCGGGCGACGGCGGAGCGCTCCCGCCATCCTGCCGCTGGACGCCGAGAGCGCGGACCTCGGTATCGAAGCCGGCACCGAGACTGCGCGGACCGATCGTGGCGGAGCCGCGCTATGGCGAGGCAGGTTCCCGCTCGGCGCTCCGCGACCGGGGCTTCCGACCGTCGGCGCCGGTACGGACGGTGCCGGCCGTGGGGCGATCGAGGTGCGCATCGACCCCGCCCGGCTCCTCGCCATCGCCGCTCCCGGCTATGGCGACCGGCTCCGTCTGATGACCGAAGCCGCGGACGCCACGCCCGTGGACGCCGAGCCTGCGAACGATCCCGGGGGGAACACCGCGGGCACCGGTCTGGTGGCCCGGGCCGGGCTCAGTGAAGCGCAGTGGTCACCGCCCCTCCGGGGAACCCTGGTACGCCAGGAGACGGAGAGCCGGCTGGTGGCGTCGGTGGAGAGCCTGGCGGGGCGGTACCGGACGACAGTGATCCTCTACTCGCTGGTCCTGACGCTCACCCTGGTGCTCGGCACGGTCGCGCTGCGCCAGAGCCGCAAGGCGGTGCAGCTCCAGGCGGCGCGTCGCCACGAAGCCGATGTGCGCGAGCTCGAACGCCAGCTCTTCCACAGCGAGCGGCTGGCGAGCCTCGGCCGCCTGGCGGCGGGGCTGGCCCACGAGATCAACAATCCGCTGGAAGGGATGGCCAACTACCTGAGCCTCCTCGAGGAGGACCTGGAGACCGGGCGCACCGTCGGCACCGGCGAGCTGGTGCGCCGGCTGCGCCAGGGCCTCGACCGGGTCGCCGGCGCCATGCGGCAGGTGCTCGCCCTGGCCGATCCCGCACACGCCCCGAAGGAGCCCCTCGATCTGGTCGGGGTGCTGACCGAGGCGGTGGAGTTTCTGCGCGCCAACCCCGCCTACCGGAAAGTCTGCATGGAGCTCGAGGTGAGCCGGCGGCCGCTCGAGGTGCGGGGCACCCCGGTGACCCTGGGCCAGCTCTTTCTCAACCTCCTGCTCAACGCCTGTCAGGTGCAGCCCGACGGCGGCGAGGTCCAGGTGTGGGCCGGCCAGCAAGACGGCCGGGTCCGGGTGTGCATCGCCGACCGGGGTCCGGGGCTGCCCGCGGAGCTCGGAGGCCGGATCTTCGAGCCCTTCGTCTCCACCCGCACCTCCAGCGGGCTCGGCCTCGCGGTCTGCCTGGGCATCGTCGAGGACCATCGGGGTACGATCCGGGGGCTCAACCGGGAGGACGGCGGTGCGGTCTTCGAGGTGGTGCTCCCCGCGGCGGAGACGGCGGAGCCCGAGGCGTCGACGGAATCCGAGGCGTCCGAGGACACGGAGGTGGCGGAGTGAAAAGCCAGGGAACGGTGCTGCTGGTGGACGACGACGCCTACATCCGCGACTCGTTGGCGGAGGTGCTGGGGCGCCGGGGTCTGACCGTGCGCACCGCCGCCTCCGCCGACGAGGCCTTGGCGGAGGACGCGTTGGCCGGCGTCGACGCCATGATCACCGATCTCAAGATGCCCGGGGAGGACGGCGCCTCGCTGATCCGAGAGGTGGCCGATCGCGAGCCGGAGCTGCCGATCCTGGTGCTCACCGGCTACGGGACCATCGCTTCGGCGGTGGAGTGCGTCAAGGCCGGCGCCGTCGACTACCTGCTCAAGCCGACCGATCCCGACGAGCTCCTGCTGGCCCTGCGCAGGGCCTTGGACGGCGCCAGCCGGCAACGCGAGCTGGCCTATCTGCGGGAGCGTGTCGGGTCCTCCGACTCGGAGGCGCGCGACCCCCTCGGCCGCTCCGCTCCCTGGAAACGGGTCGTCGAGCTGGTGGAAGCGGCCGCTCCCGCGGATACCCCGGTCCTGCTGCTGGGGGAGTCCGGCTCCGGCAAGGGCGAGGTGGCGAAGCTGCTCCACCGCCGCAGCCCCCGCCGGAAGGGGGCCTTCGTCCAGGTCAACTGCGCCGCCATCCCCATGGAGCTGTTCGAGAGCGAGTTCTTCGGCCACCGGCGCGGCGCCTTCACCGGCGCAGTGTCGGACCGCGAGGGGCGTTTCCGCGTCGCCCACGGCGGCACCCTGATGCTGGACGAGATCGACGCCCTGCCGCCCCCGGCCCAGGCGAAGGTGCTGCGGGTGCTGGAGGACGGCGCTTTCGAGCGCGTCGGCGAGAGCCGGCCCACCCGCGTCGACGTGCGTCTGGTGACGGCCACCAACTCCGACCTGTCCCAGCGCATCGCCGACGGCCGCTTCCGGCCCGACCTCTACTACCGCATCAACGTGCTCACCATCCATCTGCCGCCGCTGCGGGAGCGGGGCGACGACGTGCTGCTCCTGGGAGAGACCTTTCTGCGCGAGATCGCCGTCCGTCTGGGCAAACGGATCGAGGGCTTCCACCCCGAAACCGAGGCGGTGCTCGCCTCGTACCGCTGGCCGGGCAACGTGCGCGAGCTGCGCAACGTCATCGAGCGCGGCGTTGTCCTGGAGACCGGCCGCCGGCTCGGCCCCGACAGTCTGCCGGCGGATTTGCGCGAGCTGCCGAAGGAGCCGGCTCCCCGGGACGGTGAGGACACCGACCTCCACCTGCGTCGGTCGCTCCGGGCGCACGAGCGGCGTCTCCTCGAGCGAGCTCTGGAGCGAGCCGACGGAGTCCGGCGCCACGCCGCCGAGCTGCTCGGCGTCGACGAGCGCAACCTCGCGTACTACCTCAAGAAGCACGGCCTCCACCGGGAGGAAGGCCAGGAGGACGACCGGGAGGACGACCGGGAGGACGAGACATGACCCGCGGACACGGAAAAGCCTCGCTCCCGGCTCGGCTGCGCCGGATGAAGCTCCCGTGGCTGTGGCTGAGCGGGCTCCTGCTCCTGGGAGCCGCCGCCTGCACCCCCGAGCGGGAGGACCCGGCGCCGCCACCGCCGCCGGCACCGTCCGCGCCGTTCACCGACGTCACGGTCGAGGCGGGGATCCGCTTTGTCCATCACAACGGCGCCACCGCCCGGCGCTATCTGCCGGAGACCCTGGGTTCCGGTGCAGCGTTTTTCGACGCCGACGGCGACGGCTGGCCCGACCTGTACTTCGTCAACGGGCTGGACGTCGAACGGCTCGGCTCCGCGGAAGCTCGCCGTGGCGCCCCCACCGGCGCCCTCTACCGCAATCGTGGCGACGGCACCTTCGAGGACGTCACCGCAGGCTCCGGCTTGGCGGTGCCGTTTCTGGGCATGGGAGCGGCGGTCGGCGACGTCGACGCCGACGGCGCGCTGGATCTCTATGTCACCGCGGTGGGGGGCGACCACCTGTTCCGCAACCGCGGGGACGGCACGTTCGAGGAGGTCTCTTCGCGGTGGGGCGCCCCGCCGGGCGGATTCGGCGCCAGCGCCGCCTTTCTCGACTTCGACCGGGACGGGGCGCTCGATCTCTTCGTCACGCGCTATGTGGAGTGGACCCCCGAGGGCGATCAGCGCTGCAGCCCGGACGGCGAGCACCGCGTCTACTGCACGCCGGAGGTCTACGAGGCGGCCTCCAACATCTTGTTGCGCAATCTATCGCGCGAGCGGCGGTTCCGGGACGTCAGCTCGGCCGCGGGCATCGTCGAGCCCGCCGGCAAGACCCTGGGGGCGGTGCCCCTGGACCACGACCGCGACGGCTGGCCCGATCTCGCGGTGGCCAACGACACCACCGCCAACACGCTGTGGATCAACCAGCGCGACGGCACCTTTCGCGACCTCGGTCCCAGCACCGGCATGGCGGTGGCGGAGTCCGGCGCCGCCCGCGGCGGGATGGGGATCGACGCCGGTGACCTGGACGGGGACGGCCTCTGCGATCTGGTGATCGGCAACTTCGCCTTCGAGATGGCGGCCCTGTACCGCAGCTCCTCCGCGGGAGTCTTCGTCGACGACGCCGCGCGGGCGGAGGTCGGTCTGCCCACCCTCCAGACCCTGGCCTTCGGCACTCTCGTCTTCGACCACGACGGGGACGGCTGGCTGGACCTGCTCTTCGCCAACGGCCACATCGAGCCCGAGATCGCCCGCTTCCGGGCGCTCCAGAGCCACGCCCAGCCGCTCCAACTGTTCCACAACCGTGGGGCGGCCCGGGGTTTCGAGGAGATCGGGGCCGAGGCAGAAGGGCCGCCCGCCCCCTGGCGCGGTCCATGGGTGGGCCGCGGTCTGGCCCTCGGCGACTACGACCGCGACGGGGACCTGGACGTGGTGTTGACCCAGAACGGTGGAGCCGCCCGACTGCTGCGCAACGAAGCCGCGGACCACGGATGGCTGCGGCTCCGTCTCCGTGGGCGGCGCAGCAATCGCTTCGGCTACGGCACCGAGGCGACGGCGTACGTGGGAGAGCGGCACATCACCCGCCAGCTCGTCTCCGGCCGTTCCTACCTCTCGGCGTCGGAGCCGGTGCTGACCCTGGACCTGGGCGACGCCGACGTCGTCGACCGGCTGGAGGTGCGCTGGCCTTCGGGAACGGTCCAGGTGCTCACCGATGTCCCCACCCGGCAAGAGCTGACGCTGGACGAGCCCGAGCCGGAAGACTGACGGGAGCCGATCTTCCCCGGCCCGCGCTCTCACCCTTTTCGCCTTCCCCGTGTCTCCTATTTCGCGACCGGCCGACCCGGTCGGGCATCCACCATCTCGGGAGAGGAGAGCATCTTCATGGCGACCCGTTCAGCGACGAGAGAGACACGATTCAAGTCCGGGCGCTGGCTGGCCGGAGCCCTGGTGACCATGCTCCTGGGAGCGGCTCTGATGCTCTTCGGCTACTCTCAGATGGATCCTGCGACCCAGAAGACCGCTCGGTTCACGATGCTGCTGGCCGCCAGCGGACCCGCCTCGGCGGTCTCGGCGCTTCTCCAACCGATCTTCGAAAGCGTCGAGAGGGTGCAGGCCTCCGCGCAGACGGTCACCGCCGTCGCGATTCTCTGCCTCGGGAGTCTCCTGACCCTTGCCGGCGCCGTCGTGATGCTGCTCCACCTTCCCAGGCGCACCGTATGACCGCCTGCCCCGAATCCCACCTCTCCCACAACCTGCTGGTGCAGAGGCCGCTGTTCGAGGGCTGGGCCGCGCTGCTGGCGGACCTGCTGAGCGACACGGCCTCGGGCCAAGGCCGGGTGACCCTCGTCGTGCCCGACGTGGCCCGGCTGGACCGCGAGTCCCTCGGCGCGCTACGCACGCTCTTTCGCCGTCACCCGGACCGCGCGCCCAACCTGGTGCTCGGCTTCGACCCCGAGCGCCCCGACCCTCGGCCCGACGGCGACGGCGTGATCTGGGAGATCCCGGTGCCCGACGTTTTCAAGCCGGTCCTGGGCTTCCAGACGCAGCCGGGCGCCGAGGCGATCGCGGTGGGGTCAGAGCAGGTCAGGGTGCGCTGGGACCAGACCGCCAAAGCCGACCAGGATTCATGAGCGTAGGGGCGGAGCTTGCCTCCGCCCGGGTGGGGGAAGGCCCGGGATGGGCGCCTGCCGTAACGCCCCCACCCGGGGCCAGACAAGCTGGCCCCCTACATACCTGGGCTCACCTCCTGAGCTCGACTCATGGCCTCCCCTCATCGCCGCCCGAACCGCCGCTCCAGATCCGCATCGGTCATCTGCAACACGATCGGCCGGCCGTGGGGGCATTGGTAGGGATTCTCCGCCCGGAACAGCTCCACCATCAGCGCCTCCATCTCCTGCGGCCTCAGCGGATGGTGCATCTTGACCGCCGAGCGACAGCCGAGCGAAGCCGCCAGGTCGTCGAGCACGTGACGCCGCAGGGCTTCCGGATCCGACGCCGCCTCCGCCGCTTCTTCGTCGGAGGCCAACGTCTGCAGCAGCTTCTCCGCCTCCTCCACCGTCAGCGCCGCCGGCACCGCGGTGAGCGCCAGGTCGTTACCGGACAACGGCTGTACGCCGAAGCCGCAGGCGTCCAGCGCCTCCGCCAGCTCCGCCAACCGCATCGCCTCCGCCGCCGCCAGCTCCAACAACGGCGGGTCGAGCAAGCGCTGGCTCGGCGTCTCCTCCGCCGCAAGGTCGCGGCGGAATTGCTCGTAGAGGATCCGCTCGTGGGCCACGTGCTGGTCCACCAGATACAGGCCGTCCGGGCCTTCCAGCAGGATCAACGTCCCCTTGTACTGGCCCAGAAGCCGGAACGGCCGCGCCTCGCCGGAACGGCCCGACAGCGGCACCGGAGCACGCTCCAGCGGCGCGAAGGCCGCGGTGGCCAGACGGCCGGGGGGCTCACCCGCTGTCCCTCCTGCCTCCTCACCCCCACCGGGGATCCGTACGCGCCACTCGCCCTCGTCCGAGCCCCTCCGCTCAAATCTCCCGCCCCCCTCCGGGAATCTCCCTGCAGCCGTGTCCCGCCCTCCCAGCCCTTGCCAGGCAAAGGGCGCCGCGGGCGCTCCCTCGGGACTGCGCAACGGGGCCGGCTCCTCCCCGCGGGCCTTCTCCAGCGCGCCGTACAACGCCTCCTCGACCCGCCCCAGCAAACCGGGATCACGAAACCGCACCTCCGCTTTTTGGGGATGGACGTTGACGTCGACGTCCTCCGGCGGCAAGTCGAGAAACAGAAAGAGCGCCGGAAAGTCCTCGCCGCGCCAGGTCCGGCGGACGGTGCGGTAGAAGATCGCGAGCACCGCCCGGTCGCGCAGCAGCCGGCGGTTGACGAAGACGAAGTAGCGCCGCCCCCGGGTGGTGGCCGGTGAGCCCACGAATCCGCTCAGCGACTCCCCGGAGCGTGCCGACCCCTGAGGAATCTCGGTCAGCTTGCGGGCCAGCTCGCGACCGAAGAGCTGGGCGATGCGCTCGCGCAGGTCGCCCCCGGCGGGCTCGTCTCGCGAGCCGGTGGCGAACGCCTCCAGCACCAATCGGTCTTCGTGGGTGAGCGTAAAGCGCACGTCCGGCCGGGCCAGCGCGTAGCCCTGGACCACCTCCACGGCCCGCCGAAGCTCGGTCTGGGGGCGCTTCAAGAACTTGCGCCGGGCGGGGACGTTGAAAAAGAGCGACGCCACCTCGACGGTCGTGCCCCGCGGCCGCGACGCCGGCTCGGCGGTGCGGATCCGTCCGCCTTCGATACGCACCCGGTGGCCGTCCCCCGGGCTCGCGGCGGTAAGCAGCTCCACCCGCGCCACGGCGGCGATGGAGGCCAGGGCCTCGCCCCGGAAACCCAGGGTCCCCACCCGCTCGAGGTCCTCGAAGCTGCCGATCTTGCTGGTGGCGTGTCGGTCGAAGGCGAGCAGGGCGTCGTCGCGCCCCATGCCGCTGCCGTCGTCCGAGACGACGATGCGGCGTTTTCCTCCCGCCTCCAGCTCGACGGCGATCTCGCGGGCTCCGGCGTCGAGGGCGTTCTCGATCAGCTCCTTGACCACCGAACCCGGCCGCTCGACCACCTCTCCGGCGGCGATCTGGCTGATCAGGTGGTCGGCAAGAAGCTGGATCGTGGGCACCGCGACATTGTAGCGGGGAAGCCGAACCGTTTTGGCCCCCCGGGCTCGGATCCGAATGGGTGCGGCCGGTGCGCGTACCGGGGCGAATGTCCTCGACTATGATCCGTATACTGAGGGGTGTCCCACACGCAAAGCCGAGACTCCGGGAGGGAATCGAAATGCTGGACAAGCTGAGCAACAGTTGGGAGCTGGTCAAGAGCAGCGCCGAGGTGCTGAAAGCCGACAAGGAGCTGCTGCTCTTTCCGTTGATCTCCGGGATCGCGGCGATCCTGGTCACCATCGGCTTCTTCGTGCCGACGTTTCTGGTCGGCGGCATGCTGCGCGGCGGCGAGGGCACGCTGCCGGTGATCGGCTGGGTTCTGCTCTTCCTCTACTACCTGGTCCAGTACACGGTGATCTTTTTCTTCAACACCGCCCTCGTCGGTGCGGCGATGATCCGTCTCGACGGTGGCGACCCCACGGTCCAAGACGGGTTGCGGATCGCCTGGTCGAAGATCGGCCCGATTCTCGGCTACGCCGCCATCGCCGCCACCGTCGGCATGGTCCTGCGGGCCTTGTCCGAGCGGGCGAAGGGGCTGAGCCGGCTTCTGGTGGGCATGATAGGCATGGCCTGGAACCTGGCGACCTTTCTGGTGGTGCCGGTGCTCGTCACCCACGACATCGGACCCATCGACGCGATCAAGGAGAGCGCGCGCACCCTCAAGCGCACCTGGGGCGAGCAGATCGCCGGCAACCTCGGGCTCGGTCTGTTCTTTGGCATGGTGTGGATCCTGCTGATCCTCTCCTGCGTCGGCACCGTGGTGGCGGTGGGGACTCTCGGGATCCCCTGGCTGGCGATCGGCGTGGGCGTGGCCTTCCTCTTGATCTTCGTGCTGCTGGCGCTGGTCCAGTCGGCGCTCAGCGGTATCTACTCGGCGGCGCTCTATCGCTTCGCGACCAAGGGCGAGGCCGGCGTCATGTTCGAGCGCCAGAAGCTCGAAGCGGCCTTTGTGCCGCGGTGAGGGTGAGCGCCGGCGAGTTGAGTGCCAACGAGTTGGGCGACGTCGATTTCGGACGATATAGCGAGGACTACGCCGAGCATCGTCCCGGCTTTCCCAAGTCCTTCTATCGCCGGCTTGACGCCATCTTCCCCATCAAAGGATCCCGGGCCCTCGATCTCGCCACCGGCCCGGGGACGATCGCCCTCGAGCTGGCGGCCCGGGGCAGCTCCGTCGTGGGGATCGACATCTCCGCGGGACAGGTCGCCGCCGCCCAACGTGTTGCCAGAAAACGAAACCTGTCCAACCGCGCTCGCTTCGAGGTCGCCGACGCTCTGAGCACGGGCCTGGAGGCGGGCTCGTTCGATCTCGTCACCGCCGGCCAATGCTGGCACTGGCTCGATAGCGATGCGGCGATGGCGGAGGCTCACCGTGTGCTGCAGCCGGGAGGTGTGCTGGCCATCGCCCACTATTCCTACCTGGCGGAGCACTCCCCCGTCGCGCGCGACACCGAGGCTCTGATCCTCGAGCGCAACCCCTCCTGGTCCATGGCCGGCTGGTCCGGCCTCTTCCCCGAGTCGATCGACGAGGTGATCCGCGGCGGATTCGAGCTCGTGGAGCAATTCTGCTACCAGGAAATGGAAGACTTCTCCCACGCCCGCTGGCGCGGGAGGATCCGGACCTGCAACGGGGTGGGCTCCGGCGGCCTCTCTCCCTCCGAGGTCCAGCGCTTCGACGAAGATCTGCGACGCCTGCTGCTCGCCAAGTACCCCGACCCCCTCCAGGTCGAGCACCGGGTGTGGTGTGTGGTGGCCCGGAGGCCACTTTCCGAATAAGCCGCGAGCCCCTAAGGGCAGACCCCCGAATTCGTGATCACGGTGAAGTCGCCTTCGACGCGGAATCCCGATTCGAGGGCCACGAAGTCACCGACCTCGAACGTCACGTCCTCATCGAATTTGACGGTGAAGCCATCCCCCGCGGTGATCGAGCTCGACGCCTTGTAGTGGGACGCCGTCCCGGTGTAGGCCCCATCGAGAGTCCGGTTGGCCAGACATTCCGAGCAGGTGAAGATCCGGACGTCATCGACGAACCATCCATACTCGTCAACGGTGAAGTCCGTACCGACGAGAAAGCGGTAGCCAAAGGCGCTCCCGCTCAGCGCGCTCAGGTCGAGCTGGGTGGCCGTGTAACCCCAGCTATCGCGGACGAAGGCGCTCTGGCCACCGATGGGATTGTTACAGCAGGAGCTGACGACCCCGCCGTACGCCTCCCCCGCAGAGATGAGGGATCCGCCATCGTTCCAACTGCTGCCTCCATCGGTGGAGTAGTAGATCTGGCCGCCATCGAAGTTGGAGCTGGTGGCGTTCTCGAAGCCGTGAGAGTGGTTGAACTGCAAACGCGAGCTTGCCGGCGGCATGCTGCCGAAGACGGCCTGCGCTGCGATCGTCCCCGTGGTCGGCCGGTTGTAACCCCACAAGCTCCGGACACCGCTGGTGGCGAAAGCGCCCAGCAGACTCGAAGGCGTATTGAAACACCAGGCGGACGGCACCCCGGCGGACGGGCAGTCCGAGAGACCTCCCGCCGACTCGAAGTCCTCGTAGTACCAGAGGCTCGGGCTCTCACCGGCCGGGCAGAAAGCGGGCACCGCCGCCTGGGAGGGCGAGCACGGCCAGCTCTGATCCATTTCGACCGCGTCGAGCGCCTGGCCGACCTCGACACAGTTTCCCGAAGTGATCCCGGCGATTCCGATCAAATCCTGGCAAGATTGCTGGATCGCGTTGTAGTTGTCGAGGAAATCCGATGCCGAGAGCAGATAGAGCGAGAGAGCCCGATACTGGATCTTGCCGGCCTTGGTCAGACCCATCCCCGTCACCGTCTCGCCGTTGTAGCTACCGCCGTCCACCATCAGGGCGTAAGCGTGGTTGGGGACACCGCTGTTCGAGTGCACACCCCCGTTGTCGGTGCGATAGTCGTCGCCGCAGACGAACTGGCCGTCGCTGGTCTTGCCCGGGTCGCCAAAGTTGGTCGGATCCATCATGTCGCGGATGGCACCGAACCCGGGAACGTCCTCTCCCAACTGCCATCTCACACCCGCCGTATCGGTGCCGGCGCCATTGAGCAGATCCACCGTCTCGCCAAAGATGTCCGAATAGGACTCGTTGAGGGCCCCGGACTGCATGTAATAGAAGAGATTGGCGGTGTGCTCCGTGACCGCATGGGTCAGCTCGTGAGCGTCGACGTCGTCGGCTGCGGGAAAGCCGGAGCCGTAGACCATCTGACTGCCGTTCCAGAAGGCGTTGGCCAGGGGACAGTTGAGAGCGTCGCGGCAGAACCGCACGGTGGAGACCAGAGTCGCCCCCGCACCATCGTAGCTGTCCCGGCCATGCTGCGTGTTGAAGTAGTCGTAGGTATCGCCGGAGAAGTCGTAGGCGTCGTTGGCGTCGGCTCCGGCGGGACCTACGACCGGGGGTCCTCCCTCGACACGCACGAGGGTTCCGGGAAGATCGTTGTAGATCCCGTCGGTCGGGTCCTCGGCGTCGTAGATCTCACGATCCAGAGCATCCGTGAGCTGACTGAACTGGAGCACGGGTTTGCCCATGTGGGCGTCGATCCAGAGAAACTCGCGCAGATCGACCTTGCGGGCTTCGACGAACCAGGTCAGGTCGGTCGAGAAGCCCCGCCGCCCGAGAAGGCCCTTGTTGAGCAGCTCGAGCCGGGGCTCGCCGAGCTCGGCATCGGTCACCCCGATGCTCGCCGCCAGGATGTCGCGGGCCTGGGCCTTGGCCTCCGAAGCGGTGAGCGTCGGAATCGTGTCGACCTTCTCGAGATCGGCGATCGTCTTGGCGTTGACCGCGACCACGCTTCGATCGCGCAGGTGCACCGCGAGCTCCCCGCCGGCGATCGGGATCCCGTCCAACGTCTGGCGAAAGCGAACGTGCTCCATGCCCACCTCGTCGACCGGGCTGATGCGGGACGTGGTCACCACCACACCCGGCCCCAGCCCGAAGGCTTCGCCGTAGTCGGTCAGGAACGCTCGCGCCCGCTCTTCGGCGCTTCCGTCCGTACCCAGGGGGATCGGAGCACCCGGTTGAGTGCGCAGGAAGCTCACCAGACCCCGGTCGGAAATCGTGACCGATACCTCCGATCCGGCGGCCCGAGACATCTCGTCGACGGCGAATCTTGCGCCCGAGCGTAGCGATTGGGCCTGCAGGAGAGCCGGCGGAAAGAGAAGCGGAAGAATCGAGAGGAAAGCCAAACGGGACACGAGGTGCAGAATAGGTCGAGAAACAGACATCAATAATCTCCTTGCTACGGTGAAGTCGCCCCGGAAAAGCCCACTACCCAAGAGAATGTCGTGCAATAAGTGACCACATCGTGCAAGCTCCCGTCCTCAATGTCAAGGAAAGACCTCGGCGGAAGCCGTCCTGAGAGGTCGAGGACGACGGTTGGACACGGGAGGAAGCCCATGAAACAGTCCATCGTCCATGTGGCGTTGGTCGTCAGGGACTACGACGAAGCGATCGAGTTCTACACGCGAAAGCTCCACTTCGAGGTCATCGAGGACACCTATCAACCCGAGCAGGGCAAGCGCTGGGTCGTCGTCTCCCCTCCCGGCTCTCGAGGTGTCACGCTCCTGCTCGCCAGGGCCTCCAAGCCGGAGCAGGAGCCGTTCGTAGGGAACCAGACGGGTGGCCGCGTGTTTCTGTTTCTCAACACCGACGACTTCTGGCGCGACTACCACGAAATGAAGGCCAGCGGGATCCACTTCGTCCGCAAGCCCAAGGAGCAACCCTACGGCATCGTTGCCGTGTTCGAAGATCTGTATGGCAATCTCTGGGATCTCCTAGAGCTGAAAGAGGAGCCTCCGATTTCCCAACGCAGCGTGTGACCGTCCGCTGGCCGTCACGACCGAAGAGCTCGTGCGGATCGCATCCTCTTCACTGCCTGCCCCACCACCACCGGCACCAAAGCGGCCAAGCCCACGATCCCCCAGTCCCACCCGCCCAGGGGCACGGTTTGGAGCACCTTCGCCAGCGCCGGCTGGTAGACGGCGAGGAGCTGGAGAGTCACCGTCAGCACGAAGGCTCCCCAGAGCCAGCCGTTGGACCACAGCCGCCGGCTCCCCAGCACCGGCCCAAAGGCTCGCGCGTTGATCGCGTGGGCGAGCTGGACCAACGCCAGGGTCATGAACGCCATCGTTGCCGCGTAGCGCTCCCCGTCTCCCGGCTCTCCCTGCTCCAGCGCCCACAGAAAGACCCCGAGGGTCACACCGGTGAGCAGCAGCCCGTAGCCCCCCACCGAGGCCAGAAAGCGCCGGGACAGGATCGCCTCTTGGGGGTCCCGCGGTGGGCGCTCCATGACGTCCGGCTCGGGTGGCTCCATGGCGAGCGCCAGCGCCGGGAAGACGTCTGTGACCAGGTTGAGCCACAGGATCTGGAGCGGCAGCAGCGGCAGCGGCCATCCCACCAGAGCGCAAACGAAGATCACCAGCACCTCCGACAGATTGCACGAGAAAAGATAGAAGATGAACTTGCGGATGTTGTCGAAGATCACCCGCCCCTGCTCCACCGCCATTCCCAGAGTGGCGAAGCGGTCGTCCTGGAGCACCACGGCGGCGGTCTCCTTGGCCACGTCGGTGCCGCGGCCGCCCATGGCGACGCCGATGTCCGCCCGCTTGAGGGCCGGTGCGTCGTTGACCCCGTCCCCCAGCATGCCGACGATCTCGCCGCGGTCCTGGAGCGCACCGACGATGGCCAGCTTGTCCGACGGGCTCACCCGGCTGTAGGTCCCCACCCGGTCGACCCGGCGGGCGAGCTCTTGCCACGACATCCGGGCCAGCTCGCGGCCGTCGAGCACCTCCTCCCACTCCTCCAACACCCCCAGATCCCGGGCCACCGCCTCCGCGGTGCGCGCCTGGTCGCCGGTGATCATCACCGTGCGCACCCCCGCCCGGCGCAGCGCGTGGATGGTCTCCTTGACCTCCGGCGCCGGGGGATCGAGAAAGCCGGCGAAGCCGAGAAACACGAGGTCCGCCAGCTCCTCCCCACCGGCGGGGAGCTCCTCCGGACGCACCGTACGCTCGGCGAAGGCGAGCACCCGCAGACCGCGGCGCGCGAGGTCGCGGTTGGCCTCCAGCAGAGCCTGGCGTCCCGCGTCGTCGAGCGGCTCGGGACCGTCCGGACCCGGACGCCAGGCGGAGCGCGCTACCAGCTTTCCCGGCGCTCCCTTGATCATCGCCAGGAGGGTGTCGTTCCCGGTGACGTCCTCCGTCTTCTCGGTGTCCCGGTGGAGGGTCGCCATCCACATGCGGTCGCTGGAGAACGGCACCTCGGCGACCTCCGGCAGCGCGGCGCGCAGCCCGTCGCGGTCGAGCCCGGCCTTGGCCCCCGCCACCAGCAGAGCCGCCTCGGTGGGATCGCCCTCCGGTACCAGCGCCCCTTCTTTCTCGACCAGCCCGGCCCGGTTGGCGAGGACGGCGACCCGCAGCAGCCGGCCGAGGACCCGGCGATCCGGCTCCCCCGCGCCCTCGTTACGGACCGCCCGGATCTCCCCCTCCGGCCGGTAACCCTGACCGGTGACCTCCCAGGTGTCGCCCCCGGCCGGGCCGGGCGTCCAGAAAGTGGTGACGGTCATCTCGCCGGCGGTGAGCGTCCCGGTCTTGTCGGTGCACAGGACGGTCACCGAGCCCAGGGTCTCCACCGCCGGCAGCCGGCGCACCAGAGCGTTGCGGCGGGCCATGCGCACCATCCCGACGGCGAGCGCGATCGTGGCGATCGCCGGCAGCCCCTCGGGGACCGCCGCGATCGCCAACGCGATGCCGGTCTCGACCATCCGCCAGGGGTCCCGGCCGCGGGCCAGACCGAGCCCGATCACGGTCGCGGCGATCGCCAGGGTCAGCCCCACGAGACGCCGGCCGAGGGCGTCGAGACGTCGTTCGAGAGGGGTGTCCTCGCTCTCCGTCTCCGCCACCAGCTCGCTCACCTGCCCGATCTCGGTCTCCCGCCCGGTGGCGGTGACCGCGGCACGCCCGGATCCTGTGGCGATCAGCGTGCCCTTGAACACCATCGAGGCACGCTCCGCCAGCGGCGTGTCCCCGTCCACGGCGGAGGGTGTCTTGAGCACCGGCATCGACTCGCCGGTCAGCGGCGCTTCCACCACCTTGAGCTCGTGGGCTTCGAGCACCCGGGCATCGGCGGGCACGGCGGCACCGGCTTCGAGCACCAGCACGTCGCCGGGTACCAGCTCTCGGGCGTCCAGGCGCCGCGGCTCGCCGTCGCGCAGCACCAGCGCCTCCTGCACCTGGAGCCGCCGTAGCCCCTCCATCGCCTGCCGCGCCCGCCACTCGATGGCGAAGCCCAGACCCACGTTGATCGCCAGCACGGCGCCGATGGCCGCCGCTTCCAGCACGTCTCCGAGTGCCAGCGAGACCCCGGCGGCGACGACCAGCAGCCCCACGACCAGGCTCGCGACCTGGTCCCAGAGCACCCGCCACCAGGGGGTAGGCGGGGTGAGATCGAGGGCGTTGGGACCGTGGCGGGTGAGCCGGCGCTCCGCCTCCGCCGAGCTCAAGCCGGCCGGCGAGGCGTCGAGCCGGTCGAGGGCGTCGTCCGCCGGCAGAGCGTGCCAGGAAGGGGCGGACGGGGAGGCGGCCATCGCGGCGTCAGCGTAGCACCCGGCTTCCTCCCCGACCCCCCTCCGTCGGGCGGGAAACCTACCCGAAAAGCGGTTGCGGGGAACCAGCCCCGTACTGCATTCTTTGACAAGAGAGCGAGTGCCCTCCCGGCCTCGCACGCCCCCCTCCGGAGGTCCCCCATGACGACACCGACCCCTCCCCCGGATCGCTCCTCCCGTCCTTCTCTCGCCTGCCGGGCCGCCCGACCGCTACGTCACGTGGTGGTCGGAACCGGTCTCGATTCGCAGAGCGACGACGCGCTGCGCGCTGCCTGGGACCTGACCCGGCGAGCCGACGCCGAGCTCTACATCGTGCATGCCGCCGACCTGGCCCCCATGGGCGTCACCTTCGGAGGCGACTGGCTGTCCCCGCAGGCCCTGGAAATTGCCCTCGCCCGTCAGAAGACCCGGCTCGGGGACCAGCTCGAGCGTCTGGGCATCGAGCCCGGTGAGCTCGGCGGTTGGCACGTGGAGATGGGCCCGCCGCACAAGGTGCTTCTCCGCGCTGCCCAGCAGGTCTCCGCCGACCTCATCGTCGTCGGCGCCACCCGCACCGGCCGGCTCGGCCGTTTGCTGGGCTCCACCGCCGACCGGGTGACCCGCCGGGCCGTTTGCCCGGTGCTGGTGGTCCGCGACGGGCTGGAGATGCCGCCCCGGCGCGTGCTGGCACCGGTGGACCTGTCCGGGCTGTCGGCCGACGGTCTGGTGTGCGGCCTCGCGCTGCTCGAACGCATCGCCGGAGACAAGGCGGCGACGGCGGAGGTCGACGCCCTCTACGTCCAGGACTTCCACGCCGAGCCGTGGGCCGAGGATCTGACCACCGCGGAGCTGGAGAAGATCGCCCGCCGCAGCCTGGAAGACCTGCTCCTCGAGCACGGCAGCCAGGTCGCCGGGGAGATCCGGCCCGTGCTGCGGATCGGTGAGCCGCGGGAGGAGATCCTGCGGCACCTCGAGGAGCACCCGACCGACCTGGTGGTTCTGAGCACCCACGGCCGGGGAGGCTTCGAGCGCCTGCTGCTCGGCAGCGTAGCCGCGGAAACGGTCCGAAGGTCGCCGGTCAGCGTGCTCCTGGTGCCCCCGGACGCGGCCCTGGGCACCGCCCTGGCCGACGCTGTGGCGGCGCAGACGGTACCGGTCTGAAGAGCGCTGAGCTCGTATTGGGCGCGGTCGGGTATGATCCGGCCAACGATTCGTTTCAAGCTCGGCTCACGGACCGGAACCCGGCTGCCGCGCAGCCTGTGGCGGTCCTCCGGTTCATTCTGGGAGAGGAAAGGAGACTCACATGATTCTGCGTCGGGTCGGAGTGCTTTCGCTGGGCAAGGTGTTCGGGGTTCTCTACGCGCTCATGGGCTTGATCTTCGGAGCCATCTTCGCGCTGCTCTCCCTGGTGGGTGCCGGCATCGGAGCCGCCAGCTCGGGATCGAACGAGGCCTTCCTGGGTGCCATCTTCGGGGTCGGTGCCGTGATCTTCCTGCCCATCTTCTACGGCGTCTTCGGCTTCCTCGGCGGTCTGCTCACCGCCGCGCTGTACAACCTGGTGGCCCGCATCATGGGCGGTCTGGAGCTCGAGCTGGAGTCCGACGCCCAGCAGGTCGCGCAGCAGTTCTGATCCGGCACACCCTTTCCGAGCCGGTCAGAACACGAGCCCCTGCTTGGAAGTCACCATAAGAGGCTATCTGGGGGTTATTTTCTACAGAAAGTACCCATCGGATGATGTCCGGGGGTGACTTTCATCTGGGACCGAGTGTCTGTGAACTGACTTCGGGTTATGTCTCTTGAGAATGCAACCTCCGAGTCGCTATGAAGAGACCTGCCCAATTAAAAATAACCTTCTTAGCGGGTCTGATGGTTACTTCCAAAAAATAGTAACCATTCGACCCGCTCTGGCGGTTAGTGCCAGGTCGGGAGTCCGGGAGCCGCTAGAATCCCGGCCATGGCCATCTCCGACACTGGTGCTCGATCTGCTCCGCACTCCCCATCCGCTCCGACGCCGGAGCTCCTCGACACCCCGCTCACCCGCTCGCTGGGCATCGAGGTACCGCTGATCTGCGGTGCCATGTACCCCTGCTCGAATCCGGAGCTGGTGGCCGCGGTCTCGGCGGCCGGCGGCATCGGCGTGCTGCAACCGATCTCGCTCACCTATGTCCACGGCCACGACTTCCGCGAGGGTATCCGGCTGATGCACGAGCTCTCCGGAGGCAAGCCGCTGGGGATGAATGCGCTGATCGAAGCCTCCTCCAAGACCTACCGCGAGCGGATGGAGCGGTGGGTGGACATCGCGCTGGAGGAGGGCGTGCGGTTCTTCGTCACCTCCCTCGGAAAGCCCGGCTGGGTAGTCGAGCGCGTCCACGCCGTGGGCGGGCTCGTCTACCACGACGTCACCGAGCGCAAGTGGGCGGACAAGGGTGCCGACTCCGGGGTGGACGGGCTGATCGCGGTCAACCGCCGGGCCGGAGGCCACGCCGGGGGCAGGTCCGCCCGGGAGCTCTTTGACGAGCTGGCGGACGTGGGGCTGCCGTTGATCTGCGCCGGCGGCATCGGCGACGAGCGCGCATTCGTCGAGGCGCTGGAGATCGGCTACGCCGGGGTCCAGATGGGCACCCGATTCATCGCCACCGAGGAGTGCCGGGCCTCACAGCCCTACAAGCAGGCGATCCTCGATGCCGGCGAGGACGACATCGTCCACACCGAGCGCATCACCGGGGTGCCGGTGGCGGTGATCCGGACGCCCTACATCGAGCGCATGGGTCTCGAGGCCGGCCCCCTGGCCCGCTGGATGCTCCGAGGCCGCAGGCGCAAGCACTGGATGCGCACCATCTACGCCCTACGCTCGTTGTGGCAGCTCAAGAAGGCGTCGCTGGACGAGAGCGGCTCGAAGGACTACTGGCAGGCGGGCAAAAGCGTGGCGGGAATCCACGCCATCGAGCCGGCGGGGGAGATCGTGCGTCGGTTTGCGGCGGCGGGTAGATCGATCAGCGAGTCCCCTTTTCCCGCAGTCGAAAGGCCGCGGGATCTCCGGCCTGGCGCCGGGTAGAGCCCGGCCGTCACTCCCACAGAGCTCGAATCCGAAGAAATCTCAAGAGATCCGCAAGATGGCGGCCTGTCTGAAGCGCATCGCGGAGTCCGACACCGACCCCGCCCGGCGCTTCCTGCTGGTAAATTGCGTCGAGACCTACATAGGGGTCACGCCTTACCGCTACTCCGCCTTCAACACCGGTAGCAACGGTACGCGCAGCGTCGCCACCACGGCGGTGAGGCTGGCGAGAAGGCCGACTAGGAAGACCGCCCCGAGGGTCGCCCCGAGGGAGGCCCAGGGCACTTCGCCACCTCCCGCCAGCAGGTGCGGCGCCACTGCCGCCAATCCCGATACGCCTCCGACCCCCAGACCCACCAGCAGCAGGAAGGCGTTCTCGATCACCACCAGGCTCGCCAGGGTCTTGCGCCGGAACCCGAAAGCCCGCAGAGTCGCCAGCTCCGCGCGGCGCTCCAGGACGTTCTTGATCAGCACTACGCCCAGCCCCAACGTCCCGAGCAGCAGGCCCAATCCACCCAGCGCCTGGAAGGTCGTCAGGTAGGTGTTCTCGACCGCCTCGAAGCTGGCCAGACGCTCCCGGGTGGAAGTGGCGTCGAAACCGAGGCGCTCCAGATCCGACTCCAACGCCGTCGCCAGCTCCCGGTCGTTGCCATGGCTGGCCGTCTCCCCAGCGCTCTCCCCCGTGTCGATCAGGAAATACCCGAAGCCCCCGCGGCTCGGGAAGTGCTGCAGGAACGCCTCCTCCGGAATCAGCAGCTCGCTCTGGTAGATCGAGCCCTCGAGCTGGGCGACGATGCGCAGCCTCAACGGCTCGCCCCGCTCGTCGGTGAGCTCGAGCTCGTCACCGAGCCCGAGTTGGAGGATCCAGCGCACCGAGGCGTAGTCCCCGATCGCGGGCACCACGCCTTCGTCCAGGGGCCGCTCGAGCAGCTCCCAGGGATTCTCCAGGTCCTCCGCTCCCGCGATCACATCGCGGAAGTGGAAGCCGCCGCGCTCCACCAGAGCCGGGGTCACCCCCAGCAGCCGTGGCCGCTCGGGCCGGTAGAGATTGAGGCAACTGGCGTCCTCGCCGGGCCGCAGCCGCAGAGGAAACACCTGGGCATCTGCCAGCAGCGCCGCCGTCTCCTCGGAGATCCCGAGCTCCGCCTGGTCGTCGGAATCTTCGAGATCACGTCGCAGCGGCACCGAGGTTTCGGCCACCAGCTCGAAGCCACCGGCTCCGGAGCGCAGCCCGAGGTCGTGCTCGCCGCTCTTGCGGAACGCCCCCACGGCCACGAGGACAAACGCCGCGCTGGCCACCAGGGCCACCGAGAGCAGGCTGCGGCCCGGGCTGCGGGCGCTGTTGCGCGTCGCCAGCCCGGCCAGCGTCGCCGCACCGCCGGCCTCCGCCAGCCTCTCCAGACCTCCCGGATCCCGGCGGCACCAGAGTGCGAAGAACGCGAGACCGGCGGTGAGCAACGCCGCTCCGGCCCCGAAGAACAGATCCGGCGAAGACTCTCCCTGGATTCCCGCGACCATCAGCAACACCAGCCCCAGCGCGAGCGCTCCCCACGCGATCCAGCGGGTCCGCCGAGCGGCTCGCCCTGTCGACTCCACCACCGTGGACGTGCCCCGGAGCAGCCGGGTCACCGGCACCTTCTTGAGCCGCCGCACCGCCCACCCCACCGTGACCAGCACCACCAACACCGAGGCGGTGAATCCCATCGCCAGGGTGACGGGCTCGACGTGCAGCTCCAGCAGCGACCCTCCGAGCTCCCCCAGGATGGGCTTCCACCAGGAGCCCAGAGCGGTCAACAGGAACGCGGCGTAGCCCACCGCGAGGGCGGTGCCGGCCAGCGCACCGAAGACCGCCAGCACCAGCCCCTCTGCCAGCAGCCGGCGGCCGACGGTGCGCGGTGGATAGCCGACCGCCAGCAGCAGACCGGCCTCGGGGGCCCGGCGCTCGACCGCGAGGGAGAACAACAACCCCACCAGCAACGCGGCGGCGGCGATGACGAAGAAGCTGAAGCCGATGAACAGACCGGTGAAGTCGGTGGCCCCGGAGGCCGCCTCCAGCCCCCGCCGGCGTACCGGCAGGACGGTGAAGCCCACCGCGGTCGGATCGATGGCGGGGGCGACCTGTTCCTGGACCAGCTCGAACAGCCCTTCCGGCCCGGCGGCTGGTGCGCCCCCCGGGGATCCCGGGGGCGACGCCAAGCGGATCGAGGTGAGGTCGCCAAAGCGATTGCCCCACAGCCGCTGGCCGGTTTCGAGCGAAACGAAAGCCTTGGGGGTGCCGCGGTAGCGGTCCCAGTACTCCTCGTCGGCCGGGCGGACCACCGACAGATCGACTGGAAAGGGCGGATCCCACCCGGAGATGTCCTCGGCGTCGGCGATCCCCGGAAAGTCCGGCGTCAGCGAAGCGTCGGCGGCCAGACCCTCCATCGCCACCACCCCGGCCACCCGGAAGGTGTGGCTCTCGGTGGTCAGCTCGTCGTCGGCTCCGACCCCGTAGTAGGTCATCTCCAGCGTGTCGCCGGGGGCGGCTCCCAGGTCCTCGGCGGCCCAGGCGTCGAGCAGCAGGTCGTCGGGTCCGAGATCGGGGAGTGAAGCCTCTTCGGTTCCGTCCCCCAGAAGCTCCAGCCCGGCGAAAGCGGGATCCGGGGGCAGAGGCAGCGCCGCCACCGTCGAGTAGGGCATCGTCCGGTCGCCCACCGTCATCGAATTCGCCAGGTAGGTGAGCGCCGGCTGGGTGGCGGCCCCGAGATCCTTCGCCAGCCCTTCCACCGCGTCCGCCACCGGCGGCCGGAGGACGAATTCGCGGCTCTGGACGGCGACGAACGAGGTGCCTGCGATCTCCTGCGTCTCGACCCGCAGCCCGAGATCGTCGAGGGTCACTGTCCCGGCGAGGCGGGCGGCGAGTGCTCGTTCGGCACCCGGACCCTGTCCTTCCGAGCCCCCATCCCCGTCGGCCGCCACCAGCAGCGCGTTGGCCTCGCCCCGCCGGTCGAGCTCGCGCTGAAGAGCGGCGAGCGGCACGTAGGCATTGAGGGGCACCGACTGATGCGGTGTAAGCCCGAACAGCGCCGGACCGCCACCGTGATCGGGTAGGACCGCACGGACCGTCACGCGCAACGAGTCCAGCGCCGAGCCCGGGTCGCTACGCCCGAGCAGCGTCTCCCGCGGTACCTCCGACAGGCTCTCAAAGGAGAGCAGGACGTCCGCTCCGGGCTCGACCCCGAGCTCCCGGGCCAGCGCACCGTTGATCGTCACCGAGGGAAAGATCTGTCCCTCGCCCCGGTCCAGCGGCAGGATGCCGGCGTCGCCCGCCTCGGAGCCCGCGGGAAACAGCTCCGCAAAGCGCTGATCGACACCCCACACCGCCACCCGGGCGGCGCGGGCGCCGGTGTCGGCGTTCTCCGCGGTGCCCTGGAGCGCGATGGCCGGGGCGCTGGCGGTGAGGCCCGTGCCACCGGTCTCGGCGTCGAGGATCCGCTCCCCCAGGTCCTCCTGGAACATCCCTTGGGAGAGCACGGCGAGATCGATGGCGCCCAGGCGTTCCTCGGTGAGAGTGCGCAGGCTGCCGCGCACCGAGTCTCCGACCACCAGCGCGCCGGTGAGCACGGCGGTGGCCACGGCGGCACCCGCCGCCACCGCCAGGTTGAGGCGCCAGTGGTGGACCAGCGATCTCAGGAGCACCGGCCCTCCGCCAGCTCGCAACGGCGCTCGAAGCGGTCCGCCAGCTCGAGGCTGTGGGTGACGACCACCATCACGGTACCGGTCTCGCCGTGCAGCTCGAACAGGAGGTCTGCCACCGAAGAGGCGGTCTTGCGGTCGAGGCTGCCGGTGGGCTCGTCGCAGAGCAGCAGGCTCGGCCGGTTGATCAGCGCCCGGGCCACCGCCACCCGCTGGCGCTCGCCGCCGGACAGCTCCGCCGGCCGGTGGTCGAGGCGGTGACCGAGCCCGACACGCTCGAGCAGCTCGCGGGCCCGCGAGCGCGCCCCGTCGCGGCTCTCGGGAAAGGCGAGGGCGGGCAGCAGGACGTTTTCGAGCACCGAGTATTGGGGCAGCAGGTGGTGCTCCTGGAAGACGAAGCCGATGGTCCGGTTGCGGAAGCGGGCCAGCTCCTTGTCCGGCAATGCCGAGGGGTCCTTGCCGTCGATCTCGACCGTGCCGGAGGTGGGGCTGTCGAGGGTGCCCACCAGGTGCAGGAGCGTGGATTTGCCGGAGCCGGAAGGGCCGGTGACCGCCAACGCCTCGCCCTGTGCCAGCTCGAAGCTCACCCCGCGGAGCACCTCGACGGTGCGCTCTCCGAGGGGAAAGGACTTGTAGACGTCGGAGACCCGGAGGCGGGGCTCACCGGCTGGAGCAGGGGAGGTGGAAGGGGCAGCCGTCGCCGAGCTTGCTGCGGAGGTTGGTTCGGAGCTCATTGAGATGAGGTTACACCAGGTTCTCCCGGATTCCCGAGCCGCGAGAGTGACCTCCGCCCTGCCCCTCGGAGTGACTGCTCCGACTCACCGCCCCCAGCGCGCCCGGTACCCTCGCGCGTCGACGTGGACGAAGGGTCCCCGGACCGGGCTGGGGCCGTACTTTCCGAGCCCCCCCGTGAACTGCGTCGTGTAGTCCTCGCGGACGCCGAGGCCGTCGAACAGGTCGTAGAGCAGATTGGCATCGCGGGCGTCGACCCGGCCGTCACCGTTGAGATCGTCCATCCTGCCGTCCCGCGGCGACTCGTCGATGAAGATGTCTGCCGCTCCCCCCCACTGGTGACGGCTGTACTGGACGTTGCCGATAGCCCGGTTGTACCAGGGGGTGCGGAAACCGCTCAGAACCGCGAAGGTCGAAGCCCGGTAGCCCTTGGCGTTGACCACCTGCAACAGGTATTCGAGCTTGAGCAACAGACGTTCGCGGAGGATCACGTAGCGCGGCCAACCCCCCTCCTGCTTGCACAGGAACTGCCGCAGTCGAAAGTGCGGAGAGACCTCCAGGTCGAGCAGGTCCTCGGTGACCTCGATAAAGCCGCGGGGCTTTCGGTAGACGGCCAGTCCACGCAACGGCGTCGCGGGATAGCTGCCGATCCGATAGCCCTTGAGCTTGCCGTCGTGCACTTCCGCGAAAGGCACCAGGACCAGCGCGTGGAAGGTCATCCGGAGCTCGCCTCCCACCTGGCGGATCTCCAGCGGAACCAGACCCGGTGTTCTGGGCGCGGTCCACGACACCCGTCGGCCGGTGCCGGGCTCGAAATGCCCGACGACGAGACCGGAGTCGTCGACGGATCGGTCCACCAGCTCGAAGCTGTCGGAGGGCGACGCCCCACCGCGGGCTCCCACCACCTCGATCGGAAGCCTCTCTCCCGGCAGAACCGAGACGGCGAGCACCCGATAGGGATTGACCTCCCCCCGTACGCGCACGGAGAAGCCCGCGCGCCCGGCGTCGAAGGTGTCGAAGGCGTCGGAGGCCATCGCGACTCCCGCGAGGGCCGAGCTGATGACGAGCACACAGACAACACCGAAAGCCCACCGAATCTCAGCCAAGGAATCTCTCCGGCGACCAGCCTCAGGAGGGTGGAGACGAGAGCGCGGAGATCGAGGCCACAGCCTCCACCGACGCTCCGGTCAGCGCATCGTCCAGCAACCGGTCACGGTCGTAGACATCGTTGCGGAAGTGGACCGTGCCGTCGGCATCGGCGGCCGCGGTCCAGTAGAGCAGGTACACGGGCACCGGTTTCGGCAGCGGCACCATGTGCTCGTTGCCGGCGGTGAGCGCTTTCTCCAGCGCCGCGCGGTCCCAGCCCGGGCCCAGGAGCGCCACGGCGAGCTCGAGGGGCTTCTCGACCCGGATACAGCCCGACGAGAAGCTCCGCTCGGCGCGGGCGAACAGCTCGCGTGACGGCGTGTCGTGCAGGTAGACATTGTGCTTGTTGGGAAACATGAACTTGATCCGGCCCAGCGCGTTGAGCGGTCCCGGATCCTGCCGCAGGCGATATCGGAAGTCGCCGCGGGTCAACGCCGTCCAGTCCACCGAGGCCGGATCGATCTCCCGCTGGCTCTCGCCCCAGCCTTCGAAGACGCGGATCCCCATCTTGGCGAAGTACTCCGGATCGCGGCGGATCTCGGGTAGCTTGTCCTGTACCGCCAGCTTGTGAGGGACCTCCCAGGCTGGGTTGAGCACCAGGTAGCGCACCTGGTCGGAGAACACCGGCGTGCGGCGGTAGGGGCGGCCGGTCACCACACGCAGGGTGAGCACCGGCTCCTCCCCCTCGACCAGCTCCAGCGAGAAGGCGGGGATGTCCACCAGCAGGTACCGTTGCCCCAGGTCCCGCGGCAGCCAACGCCAGCGCTCGAGGTTGAGCTCGATCTGGCGCACGCGCGCGGTGGCCGGGACGTTGAGGGCGGCCAGGGTCCGGGGGCCCACGACGCCATCCGGCTCGAGACCGTGGCGCCGCTGAAAGCGGCGCACCGCCGCCTCCAGCGGCTCGTCGAACGGCATCGCCTCTCCGGCGGGACTCTCCGGAAGCTCCGTCAGATCGCCGGTGGCGGTCAGACGTGCCGCCAGGGCCTGCACCCGCGGTCCGGCGGCGCCCTTCTCGAGCTTGTCCCCTTCGGGCACCAACGGCCAGGGCTCCCCCGCAGCCAGTGTCCGATAGCGATCGAGAGCGACCCGCAAGCGTTCGTAGCCGGGCTGCCGGGGCAACAGACCGCGCAGCGCCCGCCGCACCTCACCGGTCGCCACGGCCTCCGTTAGCACCGTTTCGAGATCGACTTCTCGGCGCGCGGCCTGCCACTCGGGATCGAAGGTCTCCGGGTTCACCCGCCCGGCGACGAGATGGGTGGCGTAGGTCAGAAAGGCGTCGGTGGCGAGCAGGTCGAGGTCGACGCTTCGCCGGATGCGCTCGGCCGGCGAGCCCGGGGCCGGCGCATGGGCCAACCGGGTCAAAGCCTCCAGCCGGTAGACGGAAGGCTCCAGCCCCTGCCGGTCGGCCTCCGCCAGCTCCTCGAGCAGCTCTTCGAGCGCCGCGCCGCCGGCCTGCCAGGCGGGGCGGAAGAGGCGTTTCTCGTAAAAGGCGGGCAGGACCTGGGTGGAGTGCAGAGTCTCGTCCCCCACCATGACTTGCACAGGTTGTCCGGCCGCCTCGATTCGCTGGCGGATGCGCTCGGTGACGGCCTGGGACTCGAGATCGCGGTCCTGCGCGACAGCAAACCCCCCGAGCAGCGCAAAGATCGCCAGCAGGAAACCCGCGAGGATCGGGACGGGCCCCATCGCGCAAAGACCTCGGCCGGCTCGTTGGGGCGATGTCGATGGGTGTGGGCTCATGGTCGGGCCTCCGCTTCTAGCGTACTCGCTGCGTACTCGAGCGTGGCCGTCCGGGGATCATACTCACAAACCAGGGGTCTGGGAATGGGGTTTCTTCTGCGGCCGCCACGCTTGTGTCTCCCGGCCCGGGCCGGCATCATGGAGCGTCGTGTCTCCGACCCACCCTCCAAGCCAGAGCGGCGCACCCCACCTGTCCCCGCTGCCGATCGACGAGGTGCTGCCCGAGCTTCTGGCGGCGCTCCGGGAGCGCTCCGCCGCGGTGCTCGAAGCCCCCACCGGGGCGGGCAAGACCACGCGGGTGCCTCCCGCGTTGCTGGAGGCGGGGATCGGCGGTGCGGGAACCGGTGCCGACGGAGGCCGGATCCTCGTCTCCGAGCCCCGGCGGCTCGCCGCCCGCGCCGCCGCCCGACGCATGGCCCACGAGCGGCGCGGCGTCGGCTGGGAGCTGGGCGGCGTGGTCGGGTACCAGGTGCGCTTCGACCGACGCGCCACCGACGACACCCGTCTGCTGGTGATGACCGAGGGGGTGCTGGTCCAGCGGCTCCAAAGAGATCCCTTTCTCGAAGGGGTCTCGGTGCTGGTGTTCGACGAGATCCACGAGCGCAGCCTGCAGCTCGACCTGGCCCTCGCCATGGCCCGCCGGGTGCAGCGAGAAGTACGGCCGGATCTCAAGCTGATCGCCATGTCGGCGACGTTGGACCCGGGGCCGGTGGCGGAGTTTCTCGGCGAGCCCGGCGCCCCCGCCCCGGTGATCGCCAGTCGCGGACGGCTGCACCCGGTGGAGATCCGCTATCAGGGCTCCCTCGAACCGAGCGGGTCGGGCACGTCCCGCTCGCGCCGGGCGATCGCTTCGAGCGCCGCCGCCGGTGCCCGCGACATGCTCGCCGAGACCCCCGGCGATGTGTTGGTGTTTCTTCCCGGGGTCGGCGAGATCCGCGCCGCCGAGGAGGAGCTCGGCGATCTGACCGCAAGCGGCCTCGACGTGCTGCCGCTGTTCGGTGACCTGCCGCCCGACCGCCAGGACGCGGTGCTCTCCCCTTCGGACCGGCGCAAGGTGGTGCTGGCGACCAACGTCGCGGAGACCTCGGTGACCGTCCCCGGGGTCACGGCGGTGGTCGACACCGGTCTCGCCCGCCAGCTCCGTTTCGATCCCTCCATCGGGCTCGACCGCCTCGACCTGGTGCGCATCAGCCGGGCGTCCGCGGACCAGCGGGCGGGACGCGCCGGCCGCGAGCGGCCCGGCGTGGCGCTACGGCTCTGGCATGAGCTGGAGCAGCGCGGGCTGGCGGAGCGCGAGACCCCCGAGATCCGGCGGGTGGACCTGGCGGCGCCGGTGCTCCAGCTTCTCGCCTGGGGGGAAAGCGATCCCGAGGTCTTCGGCTGGTTCGAGGCCCCCGCCGCCGAAGCTCTGGCCGCCGCTCGGGAGCTGCTGGCCCGGCTCGGGGCCACCAACGCCCAGGGGATCACCGCCGAGGGCAGGCGCCTCGCCGCGTTGCCGGTCCATCCGCGGCTGGGACGGCTGCTCTCCGAAGGGCACCGACGGGGGGTGACCGCGGAGTCGGCGCTGGCGGCGGCGGTCCTCGCCGAGCGGGATCCGGTCCGTGCCGAGCGGGGACCCGACGCCTCCCCACCCTCGCCGTCCTTCTCCGATCTGCTGGACCGGGTGGAGGCGGTGGACGCTTTCGGCCGCACCGGCCGCACGCCGCGGTTTTCTTCCGGCCGGTTCCTCCCCGGCGCCGCGCGCTTTGTGCTGCAAGCCCGCGATCAGCTCGCGCACCTGGCGGAACGCGAGCTGCGGGATCCTGAGACCCCGGCTCCAAAGACCCGGTCGGCGACGACCGAAGCCCTCAGCCGGGCGCTTCTGGCGGCGTTCCCCGATCGCCTGTGCCGCCGGCGCGCGCAACGCGACCCCCGCGGGGTCATGGTGGGCGGCCGCGGCGTGGTCCTTGCGCGGGAGAGCGCGGTGACGGAGGTGGAGCTGTTTCTGGCGCTGGATCTGGACGCCGGCACGCCGGGGGTCCACGCCGAGGCGCTGGTCCGCCGCGCGTCCGGTGTCGAGCGTGCCTGGCTTCCGGAGGAGCGGTTGCGGACCACCACCGAGGCCGAATTCGATCCGGACCGCGAGCGGGTGCTCGCCTTTCGCCGGACCCGCTGGGAGGACTTGGCGATCGAGGAGAAGGAGGTTCCAGCCCCGGCAGGGGACGCAGCACGCGTGCTGGCGGAGGCCGCAGCCGAGGATTTGGAGAGAGCGCTTCCCCTCGAGCAGGCGGCGGTGGCATCGTTTCTCGACCGCGTGCGGTCGCTGGCCCGCTGGCGACCGGATCTCGAGCTGCCCACCTTCGGACCGGACGAGCTGCGCGAGCTGCTACCCCACCTCACCGTCGGCAAACGCTCGCTGGCGGAGCTGCGGCGGGCACCGCTGCTCGACGTGCTCCGGGGCTCGCTCGACTACCGGCAGCTCCAGGCTCTCGAACGCGACGCGCCGGAGCGGCTAGCGGTCCCCAGCGGCAGCCGGATCCGCCTGGGCTACACGCCCGGGGAGCCGCCGGTGCTCGCGGTGCGCATCCAGGAGCTCTTCGGTCTCACGCAGACCCCGTCGGTGGCCGGCGGCCGGGTGCCGGTGACGCTTCATCTGTTGGCCCCCAACCAGCGGCCCCAGCAGGTGACCCAGGACCTGGCCAGCTTCTGGGCCAACGTCTACCCGGAGGTGCGCAAGGAGCTGGCGGGACGCTATCCCAAGCACGCCTGGCCGGAGGACCCGCTCTCCGCCGAGCCGATGCGCGGTGCACGGCGGAAAAAGAAGAGGTGAGACCACAGGCCCCGAGGGGTCCCAACCGTGGAATAATCTCCCGGTGCCGGCTGTTGCCAACCAAGCCCTGAAGCACCATGGACAACTCAAAGGAGAGTCGATGCAGAAGGAAGAAGCGATCGAGATGGAAGGACGTGTCACCGACGTGCTCGGCAACTCGATGTTCCGAGTGCAGGTGACAGACGAACACAGTGTGCTCGCCAAGGTGGCCGGCAAGATGCGCAAGTTCCGGATTCGGGTGATCGAGGGCGACCGGGTGAAGGTCGAGGTCTCCCCCTACGATCTGAACCGCGGCCGGATCGTGTACCGGTATCGCAACTGATCGCTCGGGACTGATCAGCGCCGCCCAGGACGCTCCCCACACCCAACACCCCCCCCGTACCGTCCGACTTCCGATCGAGGGATCTTTCCGCGATCGAGGGCTCTTCCCGGAGCTCAGGGACCCCCTTCGAACCGAGCCAGCAGCTCCAGCTCCTCGCCGGTCGGCTGAAAGACGACACAGCCGACCGTCCCAGGGCCGGCGTGGGTGCCGACCACCGGTCCGATCTCGGTGCGGAGCAGCTCCCGGACCTGAAAGCGGTCGCACAGGAGCTGACCGAGGCGGTCCGCCCACACCGGCGCCTTGGCGTGGGCGACCCCGGCCAGCACCGGGCGGGACGGGTCCAGACGCTCCCGCAGCAGCTCGATGATCCGTGGATGGGCCGCCCGGCCTCCTCGTACACGGTCCACCGGCACCACCTCTCCGTCCTCCACCGAGAGAATCGGCTTGATCTGCAGGAGCTGTCCGATCCAGGCCTGCGCCCGGCCGATCCGCCCTCCCCGTTGCAGGTGCTCCAGGGTGTCGACCACGAACAGCGTGTGACATCGGGGTGCGATGGAGCGGCAGGTCTCGGCGATCTCGGCGGCGCTCCGCCCACGTAGGGCCAGCCGGGCGGCAAACACCGCCAACAGGCCGAGGCCCAGGCTCGCCTGGCCGCTGTCCACCACTTCGAGAGTCACCGACTCCTTGTCCTCTCGCACGGCCGGTAAGGAGCAGAGGCTCTGCGCCCCGGCCGCCCGGGCATGCTGGAACGTCTCCGACAGACGGGACGAGATGTGAACCGACACGACGTTGCGTCGCTCCAGGTATCGATGGTAGACGCGGTCGAAGGCGTCCTCCGACGGCGGCTCGGTGGACGGGGGCTTCGAACCCCGCTCCAAGAGCTCATAGAATTCTCGCGGCCGCAGATCCACACCGTCGACGTAGCGACGGTCGCCGAAGGAGAGCTCGAGAGGGACGACCTCGATCCCCAGCCGATGGACCACGTCCTGGGGCAGATCGGCGGTGGAGTCGGTCACCACCTGGACCCGGGTTTCCGGCTCCTGGAGCTCGAGAAGGCCGCGCTCCCGGAGGGTCCGGATCTCCTGCACCAGGTCGCCGTCGAGCTCCTGCATGGTGTCCAGCAGGCGGCCGACGGTCCAGCCCTTGTGGGCCGCGTTCAAGATCGACTGCTGACGCGTGGTCAGATCGCCGGAGAGCACGGCGGCTCCCGCCTCGACACGGAGGGTCGCCCGGGGCGGTGGCAGAGCTCCAGTGGAGGCGTCCTCGACCGCCCGGATCACGAGGGCGTCCACCGGTGCGTCGATCTCCCGCGACTCCGCGGCGACCGGCGCCTCGGTCCGGGGACGGATCCGGAAGGCGCCGTCGAGGCGCCGTCCCAGACGGCAAAATGCCTTGAGACCCTGGACCGCGCCCTTCGCCGGCGCTCCCGCGTGCGCCGCCATCACCTCGCCCCCGGCGAAGACGATCTCGCCTTCCTCCATCGTCAGCCGGCCGGTGAACGACGCCTTCGCCAGGGCCCGAACCACGTCCAGCGGCGGGTCGAAAGCGAAGTCCCCCACCAGGGCTTCGAGGGCCGGATCGGGCTCGACGCCGATCTCCCGACCGAGCAAGACCAGGTACAGCCGATCCACCACCGACTCGTCGAGCGCCCCGTTGCCACCTCCGTCCCCGGCTGCTTCGGAAGCCGTCGAGGAAGTCGCCGGAGACGACGTAGGAGACGATGTAGGAGGCGATGTAGGAGACGATGTAGGAGCGATGGGGATCCACCGCACGTCCTCCGGAATCTCGCTGTCCTCTCCCCGGGGACGGCCCAGAAGCACCAGCGATCCGCGGCCATTGGCCCGCGCCAGCCGCTCGAGCTCTCGTGCGTCTGTCAGCTCCGGCAGCTCGGCCCCGGCGACGATCACCGCCGGACCGAGCCCCTCGGCGAAGCGCAGACCTTCCGCCACGTCCACCGCCGGCACCGCCTCGTAGCCCAGCTCCGCCAGACGCCGGCCCAGAAAACGGCGCCGAGCGGGATCCCGCTCGACAATCAGGACGGAAGGTCGGCTCATCCGCTCAGCTCATCTCCCCGGGGATCACCGGCAGGTCAAGGAAGATCCTCGGCACGCACAACTCGGCCACGATCGGCTCCGCAGCTCTGCAGCCCCGCAAGTCCCGATCGTAACGTAAGAAACCGGCTCTCGTCGATCTCGGGTCGGCCCCGTTCCGATCTCAATCGATCTCGAAGTCGACGACCAGGGGAAGATGGTCGCTGGCCACCCGCGAGACCTTGAGCCGGCAAGCGCGGGCCGCTCGCAGACGCAGCGGGCCCCGGTAGTAGAGACGATCGAGGCCTCCGCGGGGCGCAAAGGAGGGGTAGGTCCGAATGCTCTTGGAGATTCCCCGCTCCCGCTGGGTCGCTGATCGGAAGGCCAGCACGTCCTGGAGAAACGGATCCACTTTCGCCCGCCAATCGTTGAGGTCGCCCCCCAGCAGACACAGGGTCCGCCGGTGGAGGTTCTTGAACTCCGGGGACCGCAGCAGCATCCTCGCCTGCCGGTCCCGTTCCCGGGCGGAGAGCCCCAGGTGGGCGTTGAACACCTCCAGCGTCCGCTCCCGTGGCCCCGGTAGCTCCAACGTGGTGTGCTGACAGCCCCGGCGTTTGCGGGACCCTACGGTGAGATCGATGTTGCGCTCTCGTACGATGGGGAAACGGCTCAGGGTGGCATTGCCGTAGCGCCCCTTGCGCAGGCTGACGTTGGCACCGAATGCCAGGTGGGGAAAGCCCAGGGCCTCCGCCAGCTCCGCCGCCAGGTGCAGCTTCCGGGAGCGGGGCACTCCCTCGTCGACCTCCTGGAGGAGGGCCAGATCGGGATGGTGGTGGGAGACGATCTCGACGATGCGCTTCGGCTTGAAGCGGCGATCCACCCCGATGGCACGGTGGATGTTGAAAGTGAGAACCCGGAGTTGCATGCTCTCGAGCTGCGGAGCTTGAGGGAAAGTGTACAGAGACCTATAGGCCGCGGCCGGTCACCAGGTAGACGGCGAAGCTGCCCAGCCAGTGCCCCCCCTCGTAGTGCTCTCCGGTCACGGATGCGAGACCGGACGCCCGATGACGGCGGGCGGCGGCGGCCAGGGCAGGGCGTCGTGGATCCTCTGCTGGCAAGCCTGAGAGCACTCCTCCGAGCATCCAGGCACGGCTGAGGTTGAGACCGTCGAGATGGGCCAGCTTGCCGTCCGTGGGATCGGTGACCACCGCCGGCACCAGCCAGTCGTCCGGCAGCCCAGTGCCCGCTCCCGACTCCCCCGCCAGGGGAATCCCGGGCAAGAAACGGCCCAACCAGGCGGCGAAGACCGCGGGCGGCAGCAACCGGCGCAGCAGGTCCGCCTCCGCCAAGCACGGGGAGAGGAAATCCTGTCCCGAGGGCTCGTAGGTCAGTGGACAGTCCCGGTCGCCCAGATACAGAGCGAGGCTCCGCTCCGTCACCAGGTCCTCGAGCTCCTTCCGTCCCCGCCCGCGCGCCCAGTCCAGCACCAGACCGAAAGCGAAGGCCGTCTGGCTGTGCTCGCCGGTGCGGATGGCGTGCGACAGCTTGGGAAGCCACTCGGCGAAGCGCCCGGCCGCCACGTCCTCGAGGGGAGCCAGGGCGGCGGACCACTTCTGTGCCTCCGGGTCCTCCCACTCCGCCAGCTCGGCGGCGAGCTGTAGGAGCCAGGCGAGCCCGTAGGGTCGCTCAAAGGTCTTGCGACCTTCTCCACGGAGGTACCCGGCCTCGGCGGCGAGGTTCTCCGCGGTCAGGCTCTTCGCCAGGGCCGCCCGCGCCTCGGCGGCGAAAGGGGCGTCCGGAAAGGTGCGCGCGAGACGGGCCAGCAGCCAGTGGCCGTGCACCGCGGAATGCCAGTCGTAGCAGCCGTAGAAGGCGGGGGTGAGCTCGCGCGGCGGACGGGCGTCGGCGTCCTCCTGCAGCACGTGGGCGATCTTGTTGGGGTACTCGCGGTGCACGCACTCCAGCGCCAGATGGGCGAAGCGGTCGGCTGCACGGGTGTCGAAATCGGACACGGATGCTCCCGGGGCGGCTTCCACCAGCGACTGCGGCGGCTCCGGCGGCGCTGAGGCCGGAGCCGCGAGGCAGATCGGCACCAGAGCCGTCAAAACCAGCACCGATGCCAGCACCGGTGCCAGCGCCGGTGCCAAGAAGATGACCCGGGACCGCACTCAGCCCTCCACCCGCTCGAGGTCGCGGCCGAAGGGGATCAGCGCCAGGGGCACCAGCTTCAGATGCTGCAGGGCGAAGGGGATCCCCACCAGCGTCAGAGCCAGGAGCACTCCGAGCACCAGATGGGCGACGGCGATCTCCCAGCCGAAGAGCACGATCCACAGAACGTTGAAGATCACCCGCAGCGGCGAATTGGCGCGTTCCCGCTCGACCACTTCCTTGCCGAACGGAGCGAACGACGCGATGCCCAGCTTGAACGCCTGGATGCCGAAGGGGATGCCGACGACGGTCAAGCACAGGCCCACGCCCCCCACGAGGTGACCCAGGCCGATGAAGACCCCGCCGAAGACGAACCAGAGGATGTTTCCCAGCACTCTCCACATAGTCGAGCCCATTGTATGCCGATCCGGGTTCGGGGGCCGAGGGCGGGTGGGTACAAGGCACATTCTTTTGTTAAGAAAGATCAATGCAGACATAGATCGGAAATTCCGGCGCAGTGGAAAATAACTGGTGCTTGTTCCTTGACTCCAAAAGAGTTAGGATCGGCTGGAACCGGGACAGCGGGGGTTGAAATGAATAGTAAATATAAATTTACATATCGCGTAGCGAGCATCGTACTGGTGCTCCTCGGGGGCGGGCTCGCAGCCGTCCCGACGTTCGCCCTGATCCAGGGAGGTGGCTGCGTCAACGAGGTCAGCGGCGACACCAACAACTGCACCGCCAACGATCTGACCTTCGTGGCGGTGGGCCTCGGAATCCAGGACGACGGCTGCGTGTCGATCAACGACACGGTCTCCATCTTTCTGCGCGCCCAGATCGCCAACACCACCGCCCAGACACGCTACGACGTCGGCATGTACTTCGCGACCGACGGCGACCCCAACGGGGACGGCGGGGAGAGCGGGATCTGCTCCCGCGAGACCCTCAGGCCCGCCAGTGCCACCGTGGGGGCTCAGAACTGTCCGCCGCTGGATCTCAACAGCGGGGTGGGACCCTTCCTCAACTCGGATGGCGACACGTGCGCCGACCTCCTCGCCGAGAGCAATCCCTTGAATTGCACCGCGCAGGGCCGGGTGGACGCCCAGAACAAGACCTTGCGCGACGCCGCCATCATGGATTTCGCCACGGCGATCGTGTTTCCCTGCCGGGACGTCGAGCTCACGCCCACCGGCTTCGTCAACATCCCCTTGTGCAGCACCTGGGGCAATCAGAACAGCCAGGTCTCCACCGATGCCAACAACACCTGCGACTCGGAGCTCGAGGTCATCCCGGGGACCAAGTCGAAGTGCCGCTGCGAGGACCTGGACTCCAACATCCCGGCGCCGGACCTGTCGCTGAGCTGCACCTGCAACTCGCCGACGACGGTCCGGCCCGGCTTCCCGGTGACCTGCACGGTCAACTACACCAATGCCGCCACCTGCACTCCCGCCGGCGGCACCCCGGAGCGCTTCCAGTGCGGCACCGCCGGTTTCGTGCGATTCGACCTCGACGACGACCGCATGGGCCTCGAAGCCGGCACATTCGCGGTCAACAACGACGGCCGCGGCTCCACCGCCGGCACCCCGGGCCAGATCCAGTGGACCCCCGCCTCGGATCCGCAGCTCACTTCCGGTCTCGTCGGCCAGAGCGAGAGCGACAGCCTCGAGTTCGTCTACACGGTGTCCCCGGACGCCACCGATGGCCCGGTGACGATCACCACGCAGACGATCTGGTCGAACACCTCGGACTTCTCCACGCCGGTGACCCAGTCCCTGTCGACCACCTGCGCCATCACCGTCGACGCCACCCACGCCACGGTCTCGTCGTTCGTCTCGCGCGCCCAGGACGACGCCACGGTGCTCGAATGGGAGACCGCTTCCGAGGCCGGTACCCGCGGCTTCGATCTCTACCGCTGGCAGGCCGGCGGCTGGGTCAAGGTCAATACGGATTTGCTCCCCGCCACCGGGGATCTGCCGGGCGCCACCTACCGGCTGCTCGACCCGGAGGCCGACCCGCGGGCCGTCCAGACCTACAAGGTCGTCGAGGAGGACGTGTGGGGACGGCGCCAGACGCACGGCCCCTTCCGGGTGACCGCCGAGGCCGCCACGCTCGACAGGGAGCAACTCTCCGCCCGCCGCCTCCAGACCGACGACGACGGTTCCGCGTTCGAGGCGCTGCCCAAGGCGCTGCCTCAGGTGGATCGGGAGCGATTCGCAGCCGCGAGGCGCGAGACCCTGGAAGCTCTCGAAGCCTCTTCACTTTCCCCGATCGGCGCCGCAGCGAAGAACGGCGGGTCGGTGGCTACACCGCGCGCTCGGATCGACATCGAGGCCACCGGGCTGGTCGAGGTCGCGGCCAGCGATCTGGCGAGCGCCTGGGGGCTGCCCCTCGCAGACACTCTCAAGACGATCCAGCAGGGCAAGGTGCGGGTCACCGGCCTCGGCCGGGAGATCGGCTGGCATGCCACGGCCGGCGGTGACGGCATCGCCTTCTACGCCGAAGGCATCGAAAGCCTGTTCACCCGGACCAACGCCTACTTCGTCGAGGCCGACCGCGGCGCCGGGATGCCGACGTTGCGGCTCAAAGGTAAGGCCCCCACCGCCTCGGGCGCCCCGGCCGACAGCTTTACCGAGACCATCCATCTCGAGGAGGACGTCCTGGGCCGGCCGGTGGTCGGACAGAGCACCTTCGACGACTACTGGTTCTGGACCGGTCTGATCCAGGGTCATCCGACTCTGGGCGCCTGGACCTCCCCGTTCACCCTCGACGGCGCCTTGGGGGCCGCGGCTCTGGGAGACGGCTGGCTGACGGTCCGCTTCCGCGGCCAGACGACCGATCTCTCGGGCATCGACCAGCGCGCCGAGGTCCAACTCAACGGCGCCACCCTCGGAGAGGCGGCCTGGGAAGGCCAGCTCGACCACGACGAGACTTTCACCTTCCCGCAGAGCCTGCTGACACCCTCCGCGCAGACCTTGGAGATCGTCGCGCTCGAAGGCAACTTCTTCGTCGACTCCTTCGACGTGACCTACGCCCGCCGTCTGGAGGCGCTGGACGGCCGGCTCGCCTTCACGGCCGAAGGACGGTCGACGGTGACCGTCGGCGGGTTCGCCTCGGCCGACATCGGGCTCTACGAGATCACCGATCCGCGGGCTGTCCGGCGCCTCACCGGTGCCTTCGTCGAGCCGGGATCGGGCACCGGAGGCTTCCAGGTCACCTTCGAGCCGCCGGACCCGCAGGGCTCCTATCTCGCCCTCGAAGCTGGCGCCGCTTTCGCTCCCGCCGGCGTCGTGACGGACCACCCGTCGCAGTGGAAGAGCCCCTCACAACGCGCCGACTACCTGGTGATCGCTCCGGCGGAGCTGGCCGCCGCCGCCGAGACGCTGGCGGAGCACCGCCGCAACCGCGGGCTCGAAGCCCAGGTGGTCCTCCTCCAGGACATCTACGACGAGCTCCAGCATGGCGTGAGGAGCCCGGAGGCGATCCGCGCCTTCCTCGCCTACGCCCACTCCAACTGGGAGCTGGCGCCCCGCTACGTGACCCTCGCTGGCAAGGGCAGCTACGACTACCGGGACCTTTTGGGTCTCGACGGCAACCTGTTCCCACCGCGGATGGCTCCCACTCGCCACGGGCTCGTGCCTTCCGACAGCTCCTACGCCATCTTCGACGGCTCGCCGCTACCGCAGATGGCCGTCGGCCGGTTGCCGGTGGTCAGCGCCGGGGAACTCGTCGCGATGGTGGACAAGATCGTCGGCTACGAGACCTCGGGCGGCGGCGCCTGGACCGGCCGCGCGCTGCTGGTGACCGACAACCCCGACTCGGCGGGCGACTTCCCGGCGGACAGCGACCTTCTCGCCAGCACTCTGCCGCCCGGGCTCGCCACCGAGAAGATCTACCTGGGACAGCCTCTCACCCTCGCCGAGGCCCGCCAACGCACGGCCGAAGGGATCCAGGAGGGTGCGCTCTTCGTCTCGTATGTCGGTCACGGCGGCTTCGACCGGCTGGCCGCCGAAGGCATCCTCACCCGCGTCGAGGTGCCGTCCCTGGACAACGGCGACCGGCTACCGGTCTTCGCGGCGCTCACCTGCAACCTGGGGATGTTCGCCTTCCCGGGTTTCAGCTCGCTCGGTGAGGCGCTGGTGATCGAGCCCGACGGTGGCGGCGCGGCGGTGTGGGGGCCCATGGGCCTCTCCCTCAACGCAGAAGCCACGGCCCTGGGGAGCCATCTGCTGCCGAAGCTCGCGGCGACTCCGGGCCCGCGCCTGGGCGATCGGGTGCTCGACAGCCTGGGCGCCTACCTGGCGGCCGGAGGCAATCCGGAGCTCGCCCGTCTCTACGGGCTGTTGGGAGATGCCGCTCTGGAATTCCCTTAGCCGCTTTCTCTGCGCTGGGAGGAAGCGGGGCAAGAATTCATGCTCCGGGCTCGCTGAGGGTCCTGAGCTGGTAGGGTGCAGTCGAAGCGAGGTTGGATCGGGAGGTCCGCCGGGCTGGAGGATTCATCGGATGATCTGGAGACCAGCATGAGCGCGAAAGCCAGGGGGAGAGAGAGTCAGGGACACAGCGGGACGCGTTCCTGGGAGCGACCCCGGGTCCTGTTCCGGGAGCCCCTCGAAGCGGTGGCCGTCGCCTGCGTACCGGCGGTGCCCGACGGCCCCGGCAAACCCGACACCATCCAATGCGCGAGCCCCCAGTCCTGACCCTGGGCGTAGAAGCCGGTCTTCATCATGGCGTTTGAGCGAATCCTCTTCCGGACCTGGCGCGACAACACCCTGTTCGCGGTGCTGTTGGAGCTGACCTACCGCTGCAACCTCGACTGCTTCTTCTGCTACAACGACCTCGGTCTCCAGGGACGCCCGCTGTCCACCGCGAGGTACCTGCGTCTGCTCGACGAGCTGGCGGAGATGGAGGTGATGAACCTGATCCTCTCCGGCGGCGAGCCCCTCGCCCATCCGGACTTCTTCGACCTCGGCGCCCGCGCCCGCGACCTGGGCTTCGTCGTCCGGGTCAAGTCCAACGGCCACGGTCTGCGCGGCAAGGTGGCCCGGCGCCTCAAGGAGGAGGTGGACCCGTACGTGGTCGACGTCAGCCTTCATGGCGCCCGCGCCGAGACCCACGACCGTCAGACCCGGGTGGCGGGGAGCTTCGAGCGCCTGATGGAGAATCTCCCCGAGCTGCTCGAGCTGGGCATCCGGCTCAAGATCAACGCCACCCTCACCTGCTGGAACGAGACCGAGATCGAGGGGATGCTCGATATCGCCGACGGTCTCGGGGTGCCCATCTCGATCAATCCCACGGTCTC
>Ga0102952_1000107_pt1 | contig 43013 bp, 38 predicted proteins | sample SalPon2A_C_D1_MG_FD_78506 | JGI IMG/M metagenome (GOLD analysis project Ga0102952, IMG submission 78506) | Soil microbial communities from South San Francisco under conditions of wetland restoration - Salt Pond MetaG R2A_C_D1_MG | ecosystem: Environmental > Terrestrial > Soil > Wetlands | place... | reverse complement strand
CCACCAGGTAGTCGGCGCTGCGCATCGCCTCCTCGTCGTGTTCGACCACGATCACGGTGTTGTCGAGGTCGCGCAGGCGGACCAGGGTGTCGATCAGGCGCCGGTTGTCGCGCTGGTGCAGCCCGATCGAGGGTTCGTCGAGCACGTACATCACGCCGGTCAGCCCGGAGCCGATCTGGCTGGCGAGGCGGATGCGCTGGGCTTCCCCGCCGGAGAGGCTCTCGGTGCTGCGGGCGAGCGTGAGGTAGCCGAGGCCCACATCGACCAGGAAGCCGAGGCGGGCGTGCAGTTCGCGCTGGATGCGCCGTGCGATCTCGCCGCGGCGGCCGGGCAGATCCAGGTTGCTGAAAAAGCGCCATACGCTGTCGATGTCGCGCTGGCTGATCTCCGTCAGCGCGGTGTCGGCGATGAACACGTTGCGGGCCATTTCGTTCAGCCGCGTACCGTCGCAACTCTGGCAGGCCCGGCTCGAACGGTACCGGGCCAACTCGTCGCGCACGGCCTGCGAGTCGGTCTCGCGGAAGCGCCGCTCGAGCACGTTCAATACGCCCTCGAACGGATGCCGGCGCTGCTCGGTCCGGCCCCGCCCCGAGACGTAGTCGAAAGCGATGTCCTCCTCGCCGCTGCCGTACAGCAGGATCCGGCGCACCTTCCGGGGCAATTCCGCCCAGGGGGTCTGGGGGTCAAAGTCGTAATGGCGTGCGAGGCTTTCGATCAGGCGGTAGTAATAGGGGTTGCGCCGGTCCCAGCCGCGGATTGCGCCGCCCGCGAGCGACAGCGAGGGTTGGCTGACGATGCGTTCGGGGTCGAAGTAGCTTTCCCTGCCGATCCCGCCGCAGGTGGGGCAGGCGCCCGCCGGGTTGTTGAACGAGAACAGGCGGGGCTCCAGCTCGGGGATGCTCCAGCCGCAGGTCGGGCAGGCATGGCGAGAGGAAAAGGTGAGCACGGGTGCCGACGGGTCGTCGATGGAGGCGATCAGGGCGGTGCCGTCGGCGAGGTCCAGGGCCGTTTCGAAGGATTCGGCGAGCCGGGTGGCCAGCTCGGGCCGGGTGCGGAAGCGGTCGACCACGACCTCAATCGTGTGTGCCTGGTTCGCCCCCAGGCGGGGCAGCGGATCGAGCTCGCGTACCTTGCCGTCGATGCGGGCACGGATGAAGCCGCGTGACTTGAGTTCGCTCAGCAGGTCGCCGTAGTCGCCCTTGCGTGCACGCACGATGGGGGCAAGCAGCATGACACGCTCTTCCCCGGGCCGCTCGAGCACCGCATCCACCATCTGCGACACGGTCTGCGCATCCAGCGCCAGGCCGTGATGCGGACAGCGCGGCGTGCCGGCGCGCGCGAACAGCAGGCGCAGGTAATCATGGATTTCGGTGACGGTGCCGATGGTGGAGCGCGGGTTGTGCGAACTCGCCTTCTGTTCGATCGCGATCGCCGGCGACAGGCCCTCGATGGAGTCCACGTCCGGTTTTTCCATCAAGGACAGGAACTGGCGCGCGTAGGCCGACAGCGACTCCACGTAGCGACGCTGCCCCTCGGCGTAGAGGGTGTCGAAGGCCAGCGAGCTCTTGCCCGAGCCGGACAGTCCCGTCACCACCGTGAGACGGCCCCTGGGCAGCTCCACATTGACGTTTTTCAGATTGTGCGTACGGGCGCCGCGAATGCGGATTTTGTCCATCTGGCGCAAGCTGAGAAAGGCAATCGTTTACTATACGGTGAGCTGAAAGGCTTTGCAAAAGACTTTTTCGCTGATTTCAAAAGGAGACAGGCTATGGCGGTAGGCGGCAAGCTGAGACGGGACGCGGGCATTATCGGCCTGCTTTATTTCAGCCTGGGCGGCATTATCGGCTCGGGTTGGCTGTTCGGGCCGTTCGACGCGGCCAAGGCGGCCGGGCCCTGGAGTATCGCCTCCTGGATCATCGGCGCCGCCGTGGTGATGCTGCTGGCCCTGGTGTTCGCGGAACTGGCGACGATGATGCCCAAGAGCGGCGCGCTGATCCATATCAGCCACATCGGCCACGGCGAGCTGATCGGGCGCATCTGGTCCTGGATCCTGTTCCTGTCGAGCGTGGTGACGCCGCCGATCGAGGTCATGGCCGTACTCACCTACCTCAACAACAAGATTCCCTACTTCGTGGATCCCTCCACGCACGTACTGACCGCAGTCGGCTTCTTCGTCGCCATTGGACTGCTCGGCGTGGTGGTCGTGGTCAACTTCTTCGCGATCCGCTTCGTGCTCTGGGTCAACAACGTCGCCACCTGGTGGAAGATGTTCATCCCCGCGATCAGCATCATCGTGTTGATGAGCTACTCTTTCCATCCCGGCAATTTCCACCTGCAGCTCGGCTCGGTGCACGCGGCGGGCATGCTGACCGCGGTATCGACGGCCGGCATCATCTTCAGCTTCCTCGGGTTCCGGCTGGCGATCAACCTGGGCGGCGAGACGAAGAATCCCGGCAAGTACATACCGATTGCGGTGATCGGCTCGGTGCTGATCGCCACGCTCATCTACGTGGGCCTGGAAGTGACCACGCTCACCGCCGTGCGCCCGGAAGATTTCGCCAACGGCTGGCCGTCGCTGGCCTTCAAGGGCGATGCGGGTCCGTTTGCGGCGCTGGCCGTGACCATCGGCGCCGTGTGGTGGTCCTGGGTGCTCTATGCCGACGCCATCGTCTCGCCGTTCGGCACCGGCCTGATCTATACCACCAACACCTCGCGACTGGGCTACGGCATGGCGGAGGTGGGCAGTGCGCCGAAGAGGATGCAGAAGCTCAATCGCCACGGCGTACCCTGGGTCTCGCTGCTGGTGACCTACGTGATCGCGTGCATTTTCTTCTTCCCGTTCCCCTCCTGGCACCAGCTGGTCGGCTACGTCTCCGATATCACGGTGCTGTCTTACGGCATCGGTCCCATCGTGCTGTTGATCATGCGCCGGCGCCGTCCCGACGAGCACCGCCCGTTCCGTCTCAAGGGCGCCAACATCATTGCCCCGCTGGCGTTCATCGCCTCCAACTGGGTGATCTTCTGGACCGGCTGCACCACGGTGACCTTCCTGTTCGGGCTGCTGGGTTCTCTGTTCGTTCTTTATGCACTGTGGTATCACCTCATCGCGCGCCGCCCCACGGCGGATTTCGGCTGGCAGCACGCCTGGTGGGTCTTCCCGTACTTCATCGGCATGTGGGTGTTGTCCTATATCGGACCCTCGAGCCTCGGCCCCGAGCACGTGAGCCTGTTCAACGTCGTGCCGCTGGATGCGCTCGGCCTCGGCTGGGACATGATCGCGGTTGCGGTGTTCAGCCTGGCCATCCTGTACATGGCACTGGGCAGTGCGTTGCCGCGCGAGGAGGCCGACCGCTATTTCGAGCAACTGAAGAAGCTCGACTTGCCCGAGGAGTACGAGGAAGGCACGGAATCGCCGTAACCTGCGTGGGCTCCCCGGGAGGAGTCCGGAGGGGAATATGAGACCGGCCGTTGGGGCAGAGCGTACCTGGCGTCGCTTGCGGCAGTTTTTGCCCCAGGTGCCGCTCGGTCTGTTCCTGATCCTGGGCGGGGCGTTCAACATCCTGGTCGGCAGCCATGCCGATGTGTTTTCCGATCTCACCCGGTCGATGTCCCAGGTGTCGGTGGGCGTGTCACTGACCGCCCTCGGGGGCGGCGCCCAGATCATTCTCGGGTCCGGATTGGTCGGCTCCGGCGTGGGCCTGTTCTGGCGCCTGCGCTCGGCCTGGACGTTCGCCTGCCTGCTGCTGCTGATCACCGTGGGCGTAAATGCCCTGGGCGCCCATTTCGGCGTGGCGTTGATCGTGCCCAGCGCGGCTTTCCTGTTGCTCGTTTTCTTCCACGGAGAATTTGATCGCCAGACCCTGATCGGTTCGATGCTGGCGTCGTTCGTGGGGGTGGCCGCGGTGCTCGCCTATGGCACCTTCGGCACGTATTTGCTGGGCGCCCAGTTCTCCCCCCGGGTCGACAACCTGGTCAGCGCGCTGTATTTCACCATCGTGACCCTCTCGACCGTGGGTTACGGCGATATTCATCCCACCACCGTCGTGGCGCAGGGCTATCTGATCACGTTGATCGTGTTCGGGTTGTCGGTATTTGCCAGCGCCATCTTTTCCGTGATCGGACCGGCGTTGTCGCGTCGTTTCGAGCGGCTGCTCAAACCATCGGGAGGACGTGTCATGAAACGCGACCATGTCATTATCGTGGGTGCGGGTACGATTGCCCGCAATACCGCCCAGGAACTGGTACGCCGTCATATCCCCTTCGTGCAGGTGGTGGCGTCCGATAAACTGCCGCCGCTCGAGGACCAGCCCGTGGTGAGCGGGGACGTGGGCGACGACCAGGTGCTCAAGCAGGCGGGCATCGCCCAGGCCGATCTGCTGATCGCGGCCCAGGACGATGACAACGAAAATGCCTTCACGTGTCTGGCGGCCAAGGATCTCAACCCCAATCTGCGCGTCCTGGCGGTAGCGAGCAACCGCCAGGCCATTCGCCGGCTCAAACTCGCCCGGGCCGATCTGGTGTTTGCGCCCGCCGAGGTGGGCAGCCGGCTGCTCGCCAATCTTATCGAGGGGGAGGAGTTGCCCGAGGCCTTCAGTGATTTGCTGAACAGTGATTCGACACCCTGAAATTATTTGATTTTAAAAGAATTTTCTCAATCATGGGGCTGTCGCTTTCCCCCCTTTCCACCCCGGATAACCGATTTGGGATACAGTTGACTTCCAAATGACAGCGCCTCCGGGCGGGTCCCGGAGCGGGCAAGGGGGTCCGGTGGAGACAGCCGACTGGTTCCAGCTGATAGCGGGACCAGCGCTTTTGCTTCGGTTTTCCGATGGTGTCGTCGTGGAATTCAACGCCGCGGCCCGACGGTTATTCGGCTTTGAATGCGGCGAGGTCGAGGGCAGGTGTTTCTCCGATCTGGCGGTGTCCAGCGGCGAGGCGGGCCATTGGCGGGCCCTGCAGCGCGTGGTCAATCTCGAGGGCCGATTCAGGGCCGAGGGCATGCATCTGCGTACCCTCGGCGGCGCCTTGCAGCGAGTTGACGTCCACGCCGAGTTGATCGATGCCGAGGGCGAACGCCGGGTGCTGATGTTTCTGCAGCCGATCCTTGCGCCCCCGGCTGCGTTGCCGCCCGATAACGAAAATAAGGCGGAATTGGTGCAACACGCCGCCGTCGGCCTTTATCGGCTGGACGCGGAAGGCTATCTGACCGATGCCAATCCGGCGCTGGCGGAACTGCTCGGTTATGAATCGACGGTAGACCTGCTCGCGCAGCAGACGGAATTCCGGGCACGGCTGTATGCCAATCCCACCCACGCGGATGAATTGGCCGCGACCTTGGCCCGCGAAGGCCGGGTACAGCATCACAAGGTGCAAATTCGCCGCCGTGACGGTAACCGGGTGTGGGTGGCCGAGACGGTGCGCGCGGTGCGTGATGCACAAGGACGCAGGGTGGCCGAGGTCGGCACATTCTCGGAAATATCGAGCGAACTGGCGGCCGAGCATGCCCTGGCTGAATCCGAAGACAAGTATCGCAGCCTGGTCGAACACAGCCAGGACGGCGTGTTCGTGATCCGTAACGGGCTCTACGTTTACGTCAACCAGGCCTACGCCGCCATGTTGGGCTACACGCCAGAGGAGATGATCGGCGAGAATTTCCTGCGCTTTTTCGCGCCGGAAGAACGCCAGAAAATCGTCGACATGTGGCGCGAACGCCAGGCGGGAAACTGGGAACAGAAAGCCTACGAGATCTATCTCCTCGGCAAGGACGGCAAGACTCGCGTACTGACCTCCGTCCGTTCGGGGCCGATCCACTACGCCGGGGAAATGGCCAGCACCGGTACGGTGCGCGACATCACCGTTTACCGGGATACCGAGCACCAGTTGAAGCTGGCGGAGAAGCGTTTCCGCGATATCGTCGAACATGCGGTCATCGGCATCTACCAGAGCACGGCCGATGGCCGTTTGTTGTCGGCCAATCCCGCGCTTGCCCGTATCCTGGGGTATGAATCGGTGGCTGAGCTGAAGGCGAATGTAAGTAATCTGGGTGCGCTTTATATCGACGAGGCCGAGCGCAAGCGGCTCATTGCCAAGCTCGAGGCCGAAGGCCTGGTGCAGGGCTCCGAGCTCAGGCTCCGGCATCGCGACGGCATGGAACTGTGGGTGCAGGACAACGCGCGCGTGGTGTATGACGAAACCGGTGCGGTGATCTGTTATGAAGGCATGGTAGAAGACATTACCGTGCGCAAGCTGGTCGAGCAGGCCCTGTATCGTTCCGAGCAATTGTTCAGAACGCTGGTCGAGAATACGCACGTTGGAGTGATGCTGGTGCGCGACGGTACGGTGTCGTACGCCAACCGGGCGATGACCTCGATGCTGGATTATCCGGAATCGGGCCTGGCAGGGCAGTCGCTGGCGGCCCTGTTCGCACCGGAAACGAGCGATTGCGTGGAAGACATTCAATACGCAGCCGACGCGTCTGCGACGCCCAGGCTTTACGAAGCGTCCCTGTTGGCCATCGATGGCGTGCGCCGCGCCAAGGCCAACCTGAGCGTATCGACGGTTTCGCTCGAAGACGCTCCGGTCACGATTCTCACGGTGCAGGATCTCAGTCGGGAAAAGCGCGCCGAATCACGTTTGCGCCGCCTGGCGACGCACGATCCGCTGACCGATCTCCCCAACCGGACCCTGTTGCGGGCCCGCCTTGTGGAGATGCTGGCGGAAACGCACGAAAAGGGCAATACGGACTGGGCCGTCCTCTTTCTCGACCTGGATGCCTTCAAGCGTGTCAACGACAGCCTGGGGCACGAGGCCGGCGACGAATTGCTGGTGGAGCTTGCCAACCGCCTGCTGCGTGCGGTACGGCCCGGGGATCTGGTGTGTCACCATGGCGGCGATGAATTCGTGATCCTCGCGAACAACGTGCCGCACGAAGCGGATGTCGTCGAGTTGGCTGAACGCATCGAGGCCGCGCTGGCCGTTCCATTCCGCGTGGACGAGCACGAAATCTACAATCAAGCCACCATCGGCATCGCGCTGGGGCGCCGTGAGTATGAAATGCCGGAAGAGGTGTTGCGTGACGCCGATTCGGCCATGGCCGCGGGCAAGCGTCTCGGCAAGGTCTGCCACGTGGTGTTCAATTCCAGTATCCACGTGACGGCGATGAGGCGCCTGGAGACCGAAGCGGCGCTGCGTACGGGCCTGTCCCGGGGCGAGTTCGATTGCCACTTCCAGCCGATCGTGGACGCGCGCCGCAACCGCGTGGAGAGTTTCGAGGCTCTACTGCGCTGGCATCATCCTGAACACGGGTTGTTGAAGCCCCGGGCTTTCCTGCAGGTGGCGGAAGAGACGGGACTGATCGTGCCGCTGGGCTGGCGGGGACTGACGTTGGCCCTGGCGGCGTGCCGCGAGTGGCAGGAACATGCCGGGGGCAGTCCCATCGGCGTAGCCGTCAACCTGGCTGATGCGCAGTTCCGCCTGCCGCAGTTGCCCGATCGCATCGCCCACGCGCTGGAGCAGGTGCAAATGCCGCCCGAAAGCCTGCACCTGGAAGTCACCGAACGGGTGTTCGTGGAAACGCCGGCCCTCGCGCGGCGCACGTTGAATCGGCTGCATGCGATGGGCGTGAGGCTGTACCTCGACGACTTCGGCACCGGCTACTCGGCGCTGTCCTACTTGCGCGAACTGCCGTTCGATGCGCTGAAGATCGATCGCAGTTTCATAGCCGCCCTGCCGCACGATACCCGCACCGCGTCAATCGTCAGAAACATCATCTCGCTGGCCAATGATCTCGACCTGACGGTGGTGGCCGAAGGCATCGAATATCCCGAACAGGCGAGGATCCTGACCGACATGGGCTGTCACCTGTTCCAGGGGCATTTCTACGGCGAGGCGGTGAGCCGGGAGCAATCCCTGAAACTGATCGATAACGACCGCCGCGCACCCGCCGTTCAGCCGATGCGTTGAAAGCCGTATAAGCCGCTGATTCCGGCGCCCCGGTTGCCCATCCGGCGGCTGTCGGCGACAATAGTCGCTCTTCGACCGGGAAACCCCCTCAATGCCGACACGCCGCGAACTAGCCAACGCCATTCGGGCGCTGGCCATGGATGCCGTCCAGCACGCCAATTCCGGGCATCCCGGTATGCCGATGGGCATGGCGGACATCGCCGAAGTCCTCTATAACGAGTTCCTGAGTCATAATCCCGGCAACCCGAAATGGCCCGGGCGCGACCGTTTCCTGCTCTCCAACGGCCATGGCTGCATGCTGCAGTATGCGGCGCTGCATTTGTCGGGCTACGACCTGCCGATGACGGAAATCCGCAATTTCCGGCAATTGCACTCGAAAACCCCGGGTCACCCCGAATACGGGCATACCCCCGGGGTCGAGGTCACCACCGGGCCGCTCGGACAGGGTGTGGCCAACGGCGTGGGGCTGGCGCTCGCCGAAGCGTTGCTCGCCTCGCAATTCAATCGGCCGGGCCACGAGATCATCGACCATCACACCTACGTGTTCTGCGGCGACGGCTGCCTGATGGAGGGCATTTCCCACGAGGCGGCTTCCATTGCCGGGACCCTGGGCCTTGGCAAGCTGATCATGGTGTATGACGACAATGGCATCTCCATCGACGGCGAGGTCAAGGGCTGGTTCCACGACGACACCCGCAAGCGCTTCGAGGCTTACGGCTGGCATACGATCGGTCCGATCGACGGCCAGGACGCCGAGGCGGTCAAGCAGGCCTTCGCGGAGGCGCGTGCCGAGACGCAGCGGCCCACCTTGATCCTGGCGCGCACCATCATCGGCTTCGGCGCGCCGGACAAACAGGGTACGGCGGCGACGCACGGCAGTGCGCTGGGCGAGGACGAGGTCGCCAAGGCGCGCAAGGCACTCGGCTGGGAGTCGCCGCCGTTCGAGATACCGGAGGAGATATACGCCGGCTGGGACGCGCGGGCCCGCGGTGAAAAGGCCGAAGCCGAGTGGCATGCGCGTTTCGAAGCCTATGCCAAGGCGCACCCCGAACTGGCGAAGGAGCTCAAGCGCCGCCTCGCGCGCGAGCTGCCGGCGAAGTGGGCGGAAACGGTCGAAAAGCATATCGCCGAGGTGGCGAAACAAGGCAAGGCCCAGGCGACGCGCAAAGCCTCGGGCGGCACCCTGGCCGCGCTGGCACCGGTGCTGCCCGAGATCGTCGGCGGCTCGGCGGACCTGACACCGTCCAATGACACGTTCTGGCCGGAGGCCAAGGTCATCAAGCCCGGCAAGCCCGAGGGCAACTACCTGCACTGGGGGGTACGCGAGTTCGCGATGACGGCGATACTCAATGGCATGGCGGTGCACGGCGGGCTGATCGCCTACGGCGGCACCTTCCTCACGTTCTCCGATTACGCTCGCAACGCCATACGCCTGGCGGCGCTGGCGCATTACCCGACCATTCTCGTCTATACCCACGATTCGATCGGTCTCGGCGAGGACGGCCCGACGCACCAGCCCGTGGAGCACGTGGCCAGTCTGCGCGCGATGCCGAACCTGACGCTGTGGCGCCCGGCCGATGACGTGGAAACCGCCGTCGCCTGGCGCGATGCGATCGAGCGCGCCGACGGGCCGACCACGCTGGTCCTGACCCGCCAGTCGGTGCCGCATTACGAGCGCAGGCAAAAACAGGTCGATGCGATCCGCCGCGGCGGCTACGTGCTGCACGAGCCCGAGGCGCCGCCGCAGGCCCTGATCATGGCCACCGGTTCGGAGGTGGCCCTGGCGATGGAAGCGGCAGCCGCGCTGGACAAGGAGGGTACGCCGACGCGAGTGGTGTCGATGCCGTGCCAGGAACTGTTCCTCGCGCAGGATGCCGAGTGGCGGAATGCCGTATTGCCCGAGTCGATCACGGCCCGGGTGGCGGTGGAAGCGGGCGTGGCCATGCCGTGGCACCGGTTTGTCGGCCATCGCGGGCGGATCGTCAGCCTGGAGCGTTTCGGTGAATCCGCGCCCGGCAAGCAGGTATTCGACGAACTGGGCTTCACCGTGGCCCATGTGGCCTCGGCCGTGCGTGAAGCGCTGGCCGCGGCGAACAACGGCTGAGTGCCGTTTCAATACTTTCGATGTAACTCTCTGAGGAGAAACAAACGATGATCAAGGTGGGCATCAACGGCTACGGCCGGATCGGCCGCAATGTCATGCGGGCGTTGTACGAGGGCGGGCGGCGCGACGACATCCAGGTGGTTGCCATCAACGACCTGGGCGACGCCGAGACCAATGCGCATCTGACGCGCTTTGATTCTGTGCACGGGCGTTTCCGCGGCGACGTCCGGGTGGAAAAGGACTGCCTGGTGGTCAATGGCGACGTGATCCACGTGCTCGCCGAACGCGATCCGGCCAAGTTGCCGTGGGGCAAGTTGGGCGTTGACCTGGTGCTGGAGTGCACCGGTCTCTTTACCTCGCGCGAGAAGGCGGCGCTGCATCTGCAGGGCGGGGCGGGCAAGGTATTGCTGTCGGCGCCGGCCAAGGACAAGGTCGATGCCACGATCGTCTATGGTGTCAACCATGGCACGCTCGATCCCGACAAGCACGTGATCGTCTCCAACGCCTCCTGTACCACCAACTGCCTGGCGCCGATCGCCCAGGTGATGCACGCGCTGGCCGGTATCGAAGGCGGCATCATGAATACGGTGCATGCCTTTACCAACGACCAGAACCTGCTCGATGTGTATCACAAGGACCTGCGCCGTGCGCGCGCGGCGACGGCCAGCATGATCCCGACCTCCACCGGGGCCGCCAAGGCGATAGGTCTGGTGCTGCCCGAGCTCGACGGCAAGCTCGACGGCTTTGCGATTCGCGTGCCCACGCAGAACGTTTCCTTCGTGGACCTGACGCTCAGCCTTGGCCGCGAAGTGACGGCCGAAGAGATCAATCGCGCGATGCGCGAGGCGGCGGACGGGCGCCTGAAGGGTGTGCTGGCCTACAACGAGGCGCCGCTGGTGTCGATCGATTTCAATCATAATCCGCATTCCTCGACCTACGATGCCGGATTCACCAAGATCAAGGGCCGCCTGGCGAAAGTGTGCTCGTGGTACGACAACGAATGGGGCTTCTCCAACCGCATGCTCGACACCGCCGTTGCGATGTACGGCCGCGCCTGAGACATGACGATCAAGACCGCCGCAGATTTCGATTTCAAGGGCAAGCGCGTCCTGGCACGCCAGGATTTCAACGTGCCGGTCAAGGACGGCAGGATCGTTGACGATACCCGCATCCGTGCCGCGCTACCGGGTATACGCAAGGTGCTCGATGCCGGCGCCCGGCTGATGTTGATGTCGCATTTCGGCCGGCCCGAAGAAGGCAAGCCGGAAGCGAGGTTCTCGCTTCGCCCCGTGGCCGAGCGCCTGGGCGAATTGCTCGGGACCGAGGTGGCGCTGGTGACCGATTACCTCGAGCATGATCCCGCCCCCGAGCCGGGACAGGTGGTGCTGCTGGAGAACGTGCGCTTCAACCGGGGCGAGAAGGCCGATGACGATGCGCTGGCCCGGCGTTACGCCGGATTGTGTGATATCTATCTGATGGATGCGTTCGGCAGCGCCCACCGCGCCCAGGCCTCCACCTGCGGGGTGGCGCGTTTCGCGCCGGAGGCGGGGGCAGGCGATCTGCTTCACGCGGAGTTGGAAGCGCTGGGACGGGCGCTCGAAAACCCGTCACGTCCGCTGCTTGCCATCGTCGGCGGCTCCAAGGTGTCGGACAAGGTGAGTGTGCTCGATGCCCTTATCCGGCGCTGCGACACGCTCATCGTGGGTGGCGGTATTGCCAACACGTTCCTCGCCGCCAATGGCCACCCGGTCGGCAAATCGCTGTACGAAGCCGGTTTCGTGGACGAGGCCAGGCGGTTGCTGGAGACGGCGCACAAGCGCGGCGTCAGTTTGCCGTTGCCGATCGACGTGGTGGTGGCCGATGCCCTGGCCGAAGATGCCGAGGCCGACGTGAAGGCGGTGAACGAAGTCGATGGCGACGACCTGATCCTGGACATCGGTCCCGAGACGGTGGCGCATTACCGGCCCCATATCGCCAGGGCATCCACCATCGTCTGGAACGGCCCGGTGGGCGTGTTCGAGATCGATCAATTCGCCGAAGGCACGCGTGCCGTCGCCGAGGCGGTGGCCGCCAGCGGCGCCTTCTCCATTATCGGCGGCGGCGACACCATCGCTGCGCTCGCCAAGTTTGGAGTAACCGACCGGGTGAGTTACATATCCACCGGCGGCGGCGCGTTCCTGGAATTCCTGGAAGGCAAGACATTGCCGGCGGTGGCGGCACTGGAGACGTGATATGACATTTGAAGCCGTGCGCGTGCGCCGCACCAAGATCGTGGCCACGCTCGGCCCCGCGGTCGATGTCGACGATGTCCTGGCACGCATGATCGCGGCCGGGGTCGATGTGGTGCGGCTCAATCTCTCACACGGCACGCAGGAAGAGCATCGGCAGCGGGTCAGGGCGGTACGCGAGGTGGCCGCAAGCCAGGACCGGGATGTCGGCGTGCTGATCGACCTGCAGGGGCCGAAGATTCGCATCGAGAGCTTCCGCAAAGGCAAGGTCGAGTTGAAGGAAGGCGCGCGTTTCACGCTCGATTGCAGCCTCGCGAGTGATGCCGGCAACAGCGACCGGGTGGGCGTGACCTACAAGAACCTGCCGCACGACGTGAGCGTTGGCGACATCCTGGTGCTCGCCGACGGCGAGATCGTGCTCTCGGTACACGAGATCGAGGACCAGCGCATCCACTGCCGTGTCGAGACGGGCGGGACGCTGTCCGATCACAAGGGACTCAACCGCCGCGGCGGGGGATTAAGCGCCGAGGCGCTGACCGACAAGGATCGCAGCGACATCAAGCTGGCCGCCGAAATGGAAGCCGATTTTCTTGCCATTTCCTTCCCGCGCACGGCCGAGGACGTGGAACGGGCACGGGAGCTGTTGAATGCCGCCGGCGGCGCGGCGGCGATCATCGCCAAGATCGAGCGCGCCGAAGCGGTCGAGAACCTGGACGAAATCATCGAGGCGAGCGATGCGGTGATGATTGCCCGCGGCGACCTGGCGGTGGAGATCGGCGACGCGCCGCTCCCGGGCGTGCAGAAACGCATTGTCCGTCACGCGCGTGCCCGCAACACCGTGGTGATTACCGCCACGCAGATGATGGAATCCATGGTCACCAGCCCCACGCCGACGCGCGCCGAGGTGCTGGATGTGGCCAATGCCGTACTCGATGGCACCGATGCGGTGATGCTGTCGGAGGAAACGGCGGTCGGCCGGCATCCGGTGAAGGTGGTCGAGGCCATGGCACGGGTGTGCCTGGGCGCCGAGGCCGAACCGCACGAGCAGGTCGAGCGCCGGACGGGGTTCGATCATTTCCAGCGGGTCGACGAAACGATTTCCATGGCGGCCATCTACGTCTCGCAGCACCTGGAGGTCAGTGCGTTGGTAGCGCTTACCGAGTCGGGCAGGACGCCGCTGTACATGTCGCGGGTCCGCTCCGGCATCCCGATCTATGCGCTCACGCGCCACGAGCGGACGCGGCGGCGCTTGACTCTGTACCGCGGCGTGTACCCGATTGCGTTCCAGGACGAGCACGAATCCGACGAGGTGCTGCCGGATGTGGCCAGGACGTTGCTCGGGCGCGAACTGGTGGGCCGGGATGCACTGATCCTGATCACGCGCGGCAAATTGCGCCACGTGTCGGGCGGTACCAACAGCCTGCACCTGGTACGCATCGGCGATGTATTGCCGACATGATCGCTATAATGACCCACCATCAAGCCGGAGGACTACGAGGCATGCGCCGATTAGACTGGATTCTGGGGCTGACGCTGGGCGGTTGTGCCCTACTCGCCGGCATGCACACGGCGGCGGCCGACAGCATTGCGAGTGAGGCCGTGCAATATCCGCCGGTGGCGCTCAGTGGCGCGACTCCGGACCAGGCTGCGGAAATCAAGCGTGGCGAATACCTGACGAAACTCTCTGATTGCATGGCATGCCATACCGATCACGGCAGCGGAAAGACAGGCAAGCCTTTCGCCGGCGGCCTGGCGATCAAGACGCCCTTCGGCATGATCTATTCCTCCAATATCACGCCCGACAGGAAGACCGGTATCGGCGACTGGACCTTCAAGCAGTTCGACGACGCGGTGCGTTACGGTGAAAGTCCGCGGGGCTATCTGTTCGCGGCCATGCCCTACAACTATTACCAGGTGATGAGCAAGGCACAGGTGCATGCCATCTGGGCCTACCTGCATCACGTTCCTGCCGTCGAGAAAAAGAACAAGCCGCTCGGCATTTCGCCGCCGTTCAGCTGGCGCTGGCTGCAGTTCGGTTGGCGGTTCATGTTCGTCAAACCCACGGCAGGCACGTTCAAGAACGATCCCGGCCACTCCAGGGCCTGGAACCGCGGCCGCTTCATCGTGCAGGGCCCGGAGCATTGTGGCGCCTGTCATACCCCGCACAACATGCTCGGCGGCGCCGAGAAGCGCTATTTCCTGGGCGGTTCCGACATCACCGGATTCTGGGCGCCCAACATCACGGGCCTGACCACCAAGCCCCACACGATCGACACCATCACCCGCGTGTTCCGCGAGGGCAAGGGCCTGGGCGGCGGCGACCTCAAGGGGCCGATGCTCGATGCGATTGCGAACAGCATGCGCTACATGACGCCCGAGGACATGCACGACGTGGCGGTCTATATCCAGAGCATCCGGAGCGAAGTGCCGTCGGGCCCGCGCCCGGTAGCGATGTCGGACGTCGATCTGGCACGCGGGCAGAAGACGTACCAGGCCGATTGCGCCGCCTGTCATTCGACGGGCATCGGCGGTGCACCGCGGGTCGGCGTGGCGAGCGACTGGACCGCATTGGGCAAGACGCCCCTGTTCGTGTTGTTCGAGAACGTCTGGCACGGTGTGAGCATCATGCCGGCAAAGGGCGGGTGCAAGGACTGTTCGCACGATGACGTGACGTCGGCGATCGTGTACATGCTCGATCAGAGCAAGAAGGGCGCGGCCAGGGCGCAGCCCGCTTCGAACCCGGGCTCCTCGGCATTGGCGGCGGATACGGTCAGCCTTGACGTGGGGCAGAAGATTTACCAGGCGCATTGTTCCGCCTGTCATGCCAGTGGCGCGGCGGGCGCTCCGCGCTATGGTGACGCCAGGCAGTGGGCGAGCCGCATCAAGCTGGGGCTGGACATGCTGCACCAGAATGCGCTCAACGGTATCGGCGCCATGCCGCCGAAGGGCGGATGCAGCAATTGCAGCAAGGACCAGATCATCTCCGCCGTCGACTACATCGTGGCCGGCAGCGGCGGCAAGGCGAAGGTCGAGCAATCGCTCGACACCAAGCAGGGAGGTTGAGATGAGCGGGGATACGGTACTCAGGCTGTTCTGGTGGTTCGTGCTCGGGGCCTGGGTGGCCGGCATCGGCATTCTGCTTGCCACGGAACTGGGCCTTGCCGTGCTGCTGCGCTACCTGGGACGCACCGAGGCCGAACGCAGCGATTTGCTGGCACATCATCTCGATCGTCCCAGCGAAGGCCACCAGGTGTGGTTGCTGCTCGGCGGCGGCGCCCTGGTCGGCGCCTGGTGGCCCCTGTTCGAATCGAGCCTGTTCGGCGGATTGTGGCTGGTGCTGTTGTTCCTCGCGCTGGCCGTCCTGGTGGGGCCCGTGGCCCACGGCTACCGTCATCGTGTGCCCGAGAACCTGAGGGCGCCCTGGGACATCGGATGGGCAGTGCTCGGCCTCTCGGCCCTGCTTGTGTTCGGCATCGGCATCGGCACCGCGGTGAGCGGCGTGCCGCTGCATTTCGACGCCCATGCGAATGCGGTGTGGGGCGGATTCGCCACCCGGTTTACCCCCTATGAGGTGCTCGTGCCCGGGTTGATGGCTATTGCTTTCGGGCTCTGGCTCGCCGCCGCTCGGGCCGCCGTGTGCTGCAGCAGTGACGTGGCCGAACGTGCCCGCCGCCTGCTCCTGCCCGCGGGGGGGCTGGTCTTCCTGATTTTCATCGGTGGTGCCGCCTGGGCCACACAATTGCCCGGTTATGCCGTGGGCGGCTTGCCGGTACTCGGCGCCAGCCCGCTCGAGGGGACCGTGCTTTCGGTGAACGGCGCCTACCTGGAGCAGTTCTTGTCCCATCTGCCGCTGGTGATCGTCCCGGTGCTCACGGCCGTCGCTATTCTGGGTGCCCTGTTCCTCGCCTGGCGCGGGGATCTGCGGCGAGTCTGGCTGCTGGCCGTGTGCGCGGTGTTCGGGATGGTGGCCACCCTGGGCGCGATGACCTATCCGGTGATCCTGCCGTCATTTGCAGTGCCCGCCCAAAGCCTGACCGTGTGGAATGCGGCGGCCGCTCGCCCCGTCCTGATTTCGCTGCTGGTCTGGCTGGGCGTGCTGGTGCCGGCGGTACTGGGCTACGAATTGTGGTTGCGGCGCCGCGAATCGAGTACGGCGGCGGCCGGAGGCCGCGCGCGCTGAACCAGTGCCCCGAGTCAGAAATTCAATGAATTATTCCGGCTCATTTCTATTTCATACGGTGTTGGAGCGCCTCGTCAAGGTCTTGTTTCACCGCCGCATCCTGCCCGGGACAAAACCGGACTCGAACCATTTTCACCGGATCTCCGGCCCGAAGCGCTTGTTGCTCCCATGAACGAGAGTAAACCGCCTACCGCCTCCGAACGCGACGCCGCAGAGCCGGGTCACCCGGTACGGGCGGTCTGGCGCGCGGTGCGTGGCCGCGGCCGTTGGTTCCGGCGGCGACGGCGTTTCTGGCGCTGGCCCCTGCGCATCCTGCTCGGACTGATCGGACTGGCGGTCGTGGCCGGCGTGATTGGCTATTTCCTGCTCCGCGGCAGTCTTGCCCAGACACAGGGAACGGTTCGCCTGCCGGGCTTGAACGGTGCCGTGAGTGTGCGCCGCGATGCCCATGGCGTGCCGACCATACAGGCCACCGACGCCCTCGACGCCTGGCGGGTGTTGGGTTACCTGGAAGCCCAGGAGCGGTTCGTGCAGATGGACTTCATGCGCCGGGTGGCAGCGGGGCATTTGTCGGCGCTCGTGGGGCCGTCGGCACTCAAGCTCGATCGGGCCCATGCGCGCTTTGACCTGCGTACGCGGGCCGAACGGGTTTATCTCGATGCCCCGCCGGCCGAGCGGGCGCGCCTGGAAGCCTACACCCTGGGCGTCAACGAGGGGCTGACCGCGCTGTCCGTGCGCCCGTGGCCGTATTTGCTGCTGCGCCAGCGGCCGCAACCCTGGCAGCCGGCGGATTGTGTCCTGATGATTTACGCGATGGGTTGGATGCTGCAGGACCCCGCGGCTCCGCGCAAGCAAGCACAGGCCGCAATGAGAGCCCTGTATCCGGCTGCTGTCACGGCGTTCCTGAACGCACCCGATACCGATTGGGCGGCGCCCATGGCGGGTACGCCGCCCCGTCCGCCGCCGATACCGGGTACCGCTGCCATCAACCTGTCGGCGACCCCGTCGGCGCCGGCCACCGCGCCCTCCACGGCCGCGGTGGCGGAGTTGAGTCTGCCCCGGCCGCACCCGGGTTCGAACAGTTTTGCGGTGAGCGCCTACCTGAGCCAGTCGGGACATGCCCTGCTGGCCAATGATCCACATCTGACGCTGCGGGTGCCGCCCACCTGGTACCGGGCACGGCTCGTCTACCCGTCAGCGGCCGCCAGCGCTGCTTCGCCGACGATGTTGACGGGCGTGTTTCTGCCGGGCATACCGGCACTCGTCATCGGCACCAACGGACATATAGCGTGGGGGCTGACCAACAGCGGTGGCGACTGGACCGACCTGGTGCGGGTCAGGCCGGTAGCGAGCGGCACCGCCGCCGGGGCTGTGCCGACCTACGCCACGCCGGCCGGGACGGCAACGCTGGCGGTGCATCACGATCTGATACCGGTGCGCGGCGAGCCGGCCCGTCCATTCGTCACCCGCCGGACCATCTGGGGGCCGGTTGTCGGCACGGCTGCCGATGGCGACCTGCTGGTATCGCACTGGGCGCTTGCCCAGCCGGGCGGCGTGAATCTCGACTTCATGCGGCTGGATTCACTCACCACGGTCGGGCAGGCTTTGGCGCTGGCGGCCCGCGCCGGCATTCCCGCGCAGAACTTTGTTGTGGCTGACGATCAGGGGCACATCGGCTGGACCATAGCCGGGCGCATCCCCGCGCGCAGGGCCGGCTGCGATTACAGCGTGCCCCAGTCCTGGTCCGATGGCAGTTGCGGCTGGACGGGCTGGCTTGCCCCGGGCGAGTATCCGCGCATCGTCGATCCGCCGCAGGGGTATCTGGCAACGGCCAACAACCGCGTCGATGCGACCGAGCAAGCGGAGCTCGCGCTGGGGGACGAAGGTTTCGCCGACGGTGCCCGGGCGCACCAGATCTCCGCCGATCTGCAACACCTGGCGCAACAGGGGCATATCACGGACCGGGACCTGCAAAAGGTGCAACTGGACGATCGCGCGATTTTCCTCACCCGCTGGCATGACCTGCTGCTCAAGGTACTGAGCCCCTCGGCACTGGACTTCCACCCGCGGCGCCGGACCTTGCGCGAGGCGGTGAAGGGCTGGGGCGCACACGCCGCCGTCGATGCGGTGGGATATCGCCTGGTCCGCCTCTTTCGCAGCGAAGTGGCCGGAGCGGTATTCGCACCCGAGCTAAAGCGTTTGCACAGCCGTGACCCAGGTGCCCGCCTGCCCTTTTCCGACCAGATCGAGGGGCCGCTTTGGCGCCTGGTGAAGGCCCGCCCCCGCAACTGGCTCAATCCCGGCTACCCGACCTGGAATGCGCTCTTCCTGCACGCGGTCGATGCCGTCATTCATCGCTTGTGGCGAACCGGCGCCGGCTTTTCGGAGGCCACCTGGGGGGCACGCAATACGGTACGCATCGATCAGCCGTTGGCAGCCGCGCTTGGTCCGCTGGGACGGTGGTTGAACATGCCGCCTACGCCGTTGCCGGGGGATACCAACATGCCACGGGTGCAAACGCCCGACTTCGGGGCCTCCATGCGCATGGTGGTTTCGCCGCAGCCTGATGCGCCGGGCCTGTTCGAACTGCCGGGCGGAGAGAGCGGCCATCCGCTTTCCCCGTGGTATGGCGACGAGTTCCGGGCCTGGGCCGAGGGCGCGCCCACGCCGCTGGCACCGGGTGCCGGGTTGAAAACGCTGACCTTTATGCCTTGGGGCCGGATGGTACCGGCGACGGCTGCGGTACCAGCAGGCTCCTCGGTCCCAGTGCCGTCCGGGCACTGATCTCCAGAGGCCTGGATTCGAGCCATTCGACCAGCGGAATCCAGGCCATGCGTTCGCCACCCAGGCGTCGCGAAGGCAGTTCGTGCAAGCCCAGGCCGTCGCGCACGGCATGGGCATAAGCCTGGGCATCGTGGAGGGTTGTGACAAGTGGTATGTCAAGCGCTGCGATGAAGCGCAGCAGTCGCTCGGCGCCGAGGGTGCGACGGCGGACACGGTTGCAGATGACGGCCACACGGCCCGAGCGGTTCCCCAGTTTGGCCACCAGCAACAGATCGGCCACGGTACGGGCCGCCGCGTCCGTGTCCATTGCACTCGGCAGAACCGGTATCAATACCGCGGAGGCGCCGCGTACCGAATCGGCGAGAGACGCGCCGCACAGTCCGGCCGGCGTATCGACCACCAGTCGCTCGGCATCGTGGGGCATGCGCAGGGCAAAGCTGAGCGTGACGCCGGCGGTTTGCGCGGGTAGGTGCAGTCCATGAATCGGCGCCCGGTTCGCGGGACGGCGGCGCAGCCATGTGCTGGCCGCCTGTTGCGGATCGAGGTCGAGCAGGCAGGTCCTGTAGCCTTCGCCCGCCCACCAGGCGGCAAGCGTGGTCGCGACGGTTGTTTTCCCGCTCCCGCCCTTCAGATTCGCAACGACAACTTTTTTCATGGTGTTTCCGAAGTCCTTGACGGCATGCTAGCACCGTGGCGGGATCGCTGTATGTTTTTGGCTGCCTGAAGATATCCCGTGGTATTTTGATACGGGTTTTACATTTCTTCCGCCATGCCCACAAGCAGCCGGATGTCGACAACGGGACTCGTTCTCCCCGGCGGTGGCGCCCGCGCGGCCTATCAGGCGGGAGTACTTGCCGGCATTGCCGAATGGTACGGCCCGGAGTCGCCGACGCCGTTCCCTGTGATCGCCGGCACGTCTGCCGGAGCCATGAATGCAGCCTACCTGGCGGCCAACATGGCGGACTTCAATCGCGCCGCGGAATATCTCGTCGCACTGTGGTCGCAGCTCCAGGTCAAGCAGGTCTATCGCCCGGAGTATCGCAAGGTGTTCGGCGTGCTGCTGCGTTGGAGCTGGTCCCTGGTTTCCGGCGGCCTCGGAGACGCCAACCCCCGTTCGTTGCTGGATAATTCGCCACTGCGCCGGTTGCTGGCCGACAATATCAATTTCGAGGGCATTGCCGAACATATCGAATCCGGTCATTTGAATGGTGTGGCCGTGACCGTTGCCGGCTATGCCACGGAGCGCTCGTTGAGCTATTTTCAGGCTGCGTCCGGAGTTCAGTCGTGGTGGCGCCAGCGCCGTGAAGGACGTCCGACGCAAATCACCCTGGATCACGTCATGGCGTCCCTGGGCCTGCCCATCGTTTTTCCCGCCGTCAATATCAACGGCGAGTGGTGCGGCGACGGCTCGACGCGGCAGTTTGCGCCGCTTTCTCCGGCGATCCACATGGGTGCCGAGCGGGTGCTGGTCATAGATACCCAGTACCCGGCCCCGCAACGGACACATACCGATCCCCGCTATCCCTCGCTATCCAGGATCATGGGTTATCTTTTCGACACCATATTCTCCGACAGCCTGCACGCCGACATGGAACGCTTGGAGCGCATCAATCGCACGCTGGAGGCCTTGCGCCGGCAAGCCGGCCAGGTACCCGTCGGGCTGGCCCTGAAAGAGATTGACACGCTGGTCATCGCGCCGTCGCAACGGCCGGTCGAGATCGCGGCGCGTTATGCGGCCAACCTGCCGAAAGCAATGCGTTGGCTGCTGCGTTCCATGGGCGGTGAAGTCGAGGGGGGCAACCAGCTTTTGAGCTACATGCTTTTTGAAGGCGCCTACTGCCGGGAAATGGTCGCTCTCGGGCGCCTCGATGCCCGGAATCGTCGCCAGGAGATCACCCGTTTTCTGGGATTGGCCCCGGTGCGCGAGGGTTGAGTATTGCAAAGCACGGTGCCGGTCCCGCAGCAATTACGCAACGCCCGGAAATAGTGCAGAATATGGATCCGTCAACACCACGCCTCCAACAAGAAGGCAGATGAAAAATTTCCCCTTCCTCGTTTTTATTCTGGCGATAGCCGTACTGGGGTTTATTGCGGGCGGGCTGATCACACTCAACCAGGTATTTCCCTACCGTTTCCTGTACCAGGCCAACCTTGCCGGGCATGCCCTGTTCAAGCAGAAAACGCGCTATTCCGACCCGTACCATACCGATCTGTGGAAGCGGGCGAGAAACGCGGAAAAGGGGGTCGTCGTCTACGATCCCGGAAAGGCCGATAACGGTTACACGCTGTACAGTTCTGCGCATGCGCAGAACGTTTTCCTCATCGACATGCATGGCCGCGTCGTCCACGAGTGGCACATGCAGTATGCAAGCTTCTGGGACGGTTCGGCCGAGGTCAAGCATCCGGTGCCGCCGTCCAACATGTTCATTACCCGGGCTTACCTGTATCCCAACGGCGATCTTCTGGCGCTTTACATCGGGGTAGGCGATACCCCCTGGGGCTACGGTCTGGTCAAGATGGACCGCAATTCCCACCTGCTCTGGAAATACCTGGCGCATACCCATCACGATCTGGATGTAGGCCCGGACGGGCGGGTCTATGTGTTGACCCAGGCCATCGTCGACACGCCGATAACCCGTTTCACCCAGCTCAAGCCGCCATGGATCGAGGACTACGTGTCCATCCTTTCGCCCCACGGAAAGCTGTTGCAGAAAATTCCGCTGACCCCGGCACTGCTCGACTCGGAATATGGGCGTCTGTTCGCCAGCCTGCCGTGGTTTTCCGTAACGGGGACCGGGGATTTTCTTCACACCAATGCGATCCAGGTCATCACCCCGGGTGAGGCGGCCAATTTCCACCATGGCCGGGCGGGCGATCTGCTGATTTCCTTCCGGGAATTGAATACGATTGCAGTGCTCGATCCCGACCAGGGCAAGATCGTCTGGGCACTGCACGGTCCATGGATCGGTCAACACGATCCGGATTTGCTGCCCAACGGCAATATCATCGTCTTCGACAACAATGGGCGTTTCGGACCCGGCGGGCGGTCGCGGGTCGTCGAGTTCAATCCGGATACGCTGGCGACCGTATGGAGCTACCATGGCGACGCGGCGCATTTTTTCCAGAGCGGGATCCGGGGCGGAGAACAGCGATTGGCGAACGGCGATACACTGATTACCGAAGAACAGGCAGGAGCCTTGCTTGAGGTGACGCCGGGGGGCGACGTCGTCTGGAAGTTCGTGAACCCGGAGAGGCGCGGTCCCGCCAATGAGTATATTCCCATCGTGTCAGTTGCCACGCGGATTACGCCTGATTGGCTGGCTCCGGATTTCAGGCGCTCGCTCGCGCCGGAGTACAAGTGAGGGGATAACGTATATGAAAAGACGAATCATGTTTCTCGCCGTCGTATGCGGCGCGCTTCTGCTGAGCGTGTCGCTTCCGGCGCAGGCCTACGTGGGTCCGGGTGCCGGCATCAGCCTGCTCGGTGCCTTGTGGGCCTTGATCGCAGTGATCGGCTCGGCGATTCTCTACGTGGTGCTGTGGCCGCTGCGCCGCATTCGCAAGCGGCGCAGGCAGGATGACACGTCCGAACAATCCCGCCAGGTCTCGACAGGGGAGACATCGGATTCCGATGCGGAGGCGAAAGAAAACGAACGCTGAATACGGGATCGACGTGGATAATCCGATTATCATCCGCAACAAGCAGCAATGGGCCTGTTCGATCTCCTGAACCCGTTTTTCGCCGGTGCCGACGCGTGGTTGGCGGGCGTCTTTCCGCCGGTGGTTCGCCTCGTTGTCTGGGGGGTGTTCGGCGCGCTCGTCTCGATGGGACTCTACTGGTTGCTCTCGCCCCAGAAGATGATCGTCGATCTCAAGCAGCGCATCAAACAATCGCAGCGGGCGCTCGACGCGCACCAGGGCGAGTTGCGGGAAGCGTTTCCGTTGATGCGCTACTCGCTTGCCCTCGCCTTGAAGCAGGTTGTCGTGATCCTCGTTCCCGCCGTGGTGGCGTCGTTGCCGCTGCTCTTCTTGCTGGGCTGGCTGTATTCGGCCTACGGTTATCGGTTCGCGACTCCCTACACGGCCTCGTCCATCACGACCGTACCGGGCCACCTGGATGCGCGGTGGGCAACCAGCGGAGTCGATCGGGGACACGTCATCATCGTTGCCGATCCGGCCGGGAGGAGAGTGGTGAAGATCAGGATGACGGCGCCTGTTCCCGTGGTTGCCCGGCGCCAGTGGTGGAATATCCTTTTCGCCAACCCCAACGGCTATCTGCCGGCGGACGGTCCCCTCGAGAGCGTGACCGTCGACTTGCCACCGAAAACCTACCTGGGGGCCGGTCCATCATGGCTGAGGGGATGGGAGGCCGTGTTCCTTGGCACGCTGATCGTGCTGTCCCTCTTCCTCAAGTTCGTGTTCCGAATCCGTTGATCCGGATCGGCCTCAAGGCGGATTAATGCCGTGAGCAAGGAGCCGGAATCCCGTTACGAGGCATTCGAGCCCGATATCTGGTCGCATGTGCTGGGTGGACTGGTAGAGCGCCATCCGCGCTTCTGGGTGCGCATGGGGAATCTGGAAACGCGGGTATTCCACGATTCCCTGAAGGCTGTACCGCTCACGCAACCTGTTTACGTGAGCGGGCTGGCTCGTGCGGGGACCACCATCCTCCTGGAGACGCTTGCCGGACACGCTGCGACTGTCACGCATCGCTACCGCGATTACCCGCTGGTCTTCACCCCCTGCTGGTGGAACCGTTTCCTGGACCGGATGCCTCATAGCGGACAGGTTGCCGTCGAACGTTCCCACCGTGACGGGATCCGGGTGACGGCGGACAGTCCGGAGGCGTTCGAGGAAATGCTGTGGATGGCCTTTTTCCCCTCGGCGCACGACCCTGGTGTGAGCCAGGTGCTGGACGGCAGCAGTGCCAACCCGGCGTTCGAAGCGTTTTACCGCGATCATGTCCGCAAGCTTCTCATGCTTCGCGGCGGCAGCCGTTACCTGGCAAAGGGCAATTACAACCTGACCCGTCTGGAGTACCTGCTCGGGCTTTTCCCCGATGCGCGGTTCGTGCTGGCGGTACGCGACCCCGTCTGGCATATAGCGTCGCTGATCAAGCAGCACACGCTTTTTTGTGCCGCGGAACGAGCCCATCCGCGAGCGCTTGATTACATGCGTCGCGCGGGTCATTTCGAATTCGGACTGGATCGACGTCCCATCAATACGGGCGACCCGATGATGGTCTCGGAGATCGAGGCGTGTTGGCAAACGGGCCGCGAAGTGGAAGGATGGGCGCGTTACTGGACGTACCTGCACCGCTATCTTGCCGATCGCCTGGAGGCCAATGCGGCATTGAGGGAAGCGGTATGCATCGTTCGCCATGAAGAGCTTTGCGACGCACCGGCGGAAACACTGAACGGCATTTTCTCGCATTGCCGTCTCGATGGAGCCGCGGAGCTGATCGTGCGGAAAGCGGAAAACTTTCGTCCCCCGTCCTATTACGCATTGCCCTTTGATAGCGGGGAACGGACGATGATCAAGCGGTTGACCGGCGTCACGGCCCGTCGATTCGGCTACGGGTAAATCACGCCCCCAGGGCGGTTCGAGGCAGGGTCTAGTCCGGCGTACGCTCTATCTCACGCACGGGGATGTCGAGCTCGCGGTGGCGAACCAGTACGCGCCATCCCTGCAGCGCCAATTGCGCGCCCAGCTGTTCGGTCATGTACACCGATCGATGCCGGCCGCCTGTGCACCCCAGGGCAATGGTCAGGTAACTGCGGTTGCTAGCCGCAAAGAGCGGAACCCAGTCAATCAGGAAACGACTGAGATCATTGAGCATGCGGATGACCGTATTGTGTCCCTCCAGGTATTCGATGATCGGGCGGTCCAGCCCGGTCAGTTCGCGCAGCGCCGGTTCCCAGTACGGGTTGGGCAGGCAGCGCATGTCGAAAACCAGGTCGGCATCCTGTGCGAGGCCGACACGGTAGCCGAAGGATTCGACGAGCAGGGTGAGCGGGTACTTGTCCGCACTCGTGATCCGTTCACGAATCATTTCCCGCAATTGGTGAATGTTGGTGTGCGTGGTGTCGATGCGCACATCGGCCAGTTGCGCCAACGGCTCGAGCACATCGTTTTCGCGCGCAATCGCGGCGGCGAGGTCGGTATCACCCTCGGTCAGGGGGTGGCGCCTGCGGGTTTCACGGTAGCGTTTGATCAGGGTGCCGGCATCACAGAACAGGTACAGTACGGTGCATCCGTGCGGTTGTTCCCGCCACAGCTGGATCTGCCTGGAGAAGATGTGGAATTGCTCCGGACTGTTGCGGGGATCGATGCCGATGGCGAGGCGCGGATAGTGATCGGAATCGGCGCCCAGCATGGTCTCGACAGCCTGGGTGATCAGACTCAGGGGCAGGTTATCGACAACGTGGTAGCCGAGGTCTTCGAGCATGTCGAGCGCAACCGTCTTGCCTGCGCCCGAGAGCCCGCCGAGCAGGATCAGCTTCATGGGGTATGCCTGTATTGGAGCTTCCGGTTGCATCGCTGGGAACCGGCGCCCGAGGGTGGGCCGGCTCCGCGCGATGGACGATGGCCGTGTATCAGGCGCCCATTTTAAGACGGGCGGCGGGCGTGGCGTGATGCTTGGTGCGCCGCTCCTTGTGTTTCAGCAATTGGCGATCGAGCCGGTCGGCAAGCACGTCGATGGCGGCATACATGTCGGGTTTGAGCGCTTCGGCGAAGAGCGTTTCGCCCTTCAGTTGCAGGATGGCCTCCGCCCTGTGGTCCAGGTGCTCCACGCTGAGGACGACCTGGGCCGGGGATGCGGGATCATAATGCCGTTCAAGACGAGCCAGTTTGGTATTGACGTAATCCTTCAGGGCCGGAGTGATTTCCAGATGACGACCGGTGATCGTGTTTTGCATGACGTTCCCCCTTTCTGGGTTCGGTGGAATGCGCCGGGCGCTTGCGCTCCCGGGTGGAAGCGAAGCCGAGGGCTTCGCGGTATTTGGTAACGGTGCGGCGGGCGATGGGCATGCCTTCGCGGGCGAGGGCCGCGGCCAGAGCCGCGTCACTGAGCGGCGCAGTGGGGTCTTCCCGGGTCAGCATGTGGCGCAGGTGTTCACGTACGGCATGAGCGGATAGGGTTTCTTCATTGTTATTTGACAGCGCGGTGGAAAATAAGTGCCGCAAGGTAAACACGCCGCGGGGGGTTGCGATCGACTTGCCCTGCACGGCGCGGGAGACGGTGGATTCATGCATTTCAAGCTCGGCGGCGACTTCGCGCAAGGTCAGCGGCGCAAGGTGCAACGGCCCGTGGTCCAGGAACCCGCTTTGATGTCGCACCAGGACCCTGGCGACCCGTAACAGGGTGTTTTCGCGTTGCGCCAGACTGCGTAGGAGCCAGCGGGCTTCCTCGAGTTGCTGGCTAAGCATATCGGCACCCTCGCTGTCGCGATGGGAGCCGAGCCAGGCCGCGTAGGTCTCGTTGATGAAAATATGCGGGCGGGTGCCCGGGCAGAACTCCACCTGCCAGCATTCGCCTGTACGCCGGACGCGCAGTTCGGGGATCAGGTATTCGGTGGAGGGGGCCGTAAAATCGGCGCCGGGACGCGGGTTGAGTTCATGGATGAGTGCCAGCGCCGCGCGAGTGGTGTCGATGTCGGCACCGGCCCGCCGGGCAAGCACCTCGATTCCGGCGCGCGCGAGTTGTTCGAAATGTTCGTTCAGCAGGCAGCGGGCGGTATCCAGTCCCGCGGTCTCGTCGGGCAGTATGTCGAGCTGCAGCAACAGGCATTCGGAGGGCGTGCGGGCGCCGATCCCGACCGGATCCAGCCGCTGCACCCGCTGCAGTATGGCTTCGACCTCGACCTCCGTGGGCGGCGGTTCCAGCGCCTGCAGTTCCTCGGCCACGGTGGTGACGGTTTCACGCAGGTAGCCGTCGGGGTCGAGCGCGTCGACCAGGGTGAGAGCGATGGCGTAATCCCGGGCCGAGAAGCGCTCCAGCTCCAATTGGTCACAGAGGTGCTGGCGCAGGTCCGGCACCGGTTCGGGGTAGTTTTCGCGATCCGGGGCGGCGTTTCCGGCTGGCGCGCTGGACCAGTCCAGGTCTTCCCATGCCTCGGCCCCGTCGATGGAGTCTGCGCCGCTGTCCAGGGATTCGATATCTCCGCTTTCGGCTTCGGCCCTGTCGAGCATGGCGTTTTGCTCCAACGCCGACTCCAGCATCTGTGTCAGCTCGGCCGCCGGCATGGCCAGCAGCCGCAAGGCTTCGCTCTGGCGCGGTGCCAGCGCGAGCCGCTGGGTGACGCCGGGGCTGAGCCGCGGGCCGAGATTCATGGGGACGTGCCGGCTGGTTCCATGATCTAGTTATAGCCTAAATTCCGTACCCAGGTAGACTTCTCTTGCAGCGGGATTTGCGATAATCTCCTCTGGAGTACCCGCAGCCAGCATCTGGCCGCGGTTCATGACGTAGGCCCGGGTACAGATATCGAGCGTTTCCCGCACGTTGTGCTCGGTGATGAGCACTCCGATCCCGCGCTCGGCCAGGTGGCGCACGATGCGCTTGATGTCGGCGACCGAAATCGGATCCACGCCCGCGAACGGTTCGTCGAGCAGCATGAAGGCGGGTTCGTTGGCCAGCGCGCGCGCAATTTCCACTCGCCGCCGTTCGCCGCCCGACAGGCTGATGCCCTTGTCATTGGCGAGGTGCGATACGCCCAGCTCCTCCAGCAGTTCGTCGGCCCGGCGGCGGCGTTCCGCGCGTGTGCCCTTGCCGCTCAATTCCAGCACCGCAAGCACGTTATCACGCACGCTCAAATGGCGGAAAATCGAGGCCTCCTGGGGGAGGTAGCCCAGTCCGGCCCGGGCGCGGGCGTGCATGGGGAGTCCGGTCAGGTCGCGCTCATCGAGCCGGATGCGGCCCTTGTCGCTGGCGATCAGGCCCAGGATCATATAGAAAGTGGTGGTCTTGCCGGCGCCGTTGGGGCCGAGCAGACCGACGATCTCGCCCGATTCCACGGCCAGGCTCAGACCGCACACCACTTCGCGTGTGCGGTAGCGCTTGTGCAGGCCGTGTGCCTCCAGGCGGCTCACGGCGAGCTGCCGCTCGCGGGCGTGAGCACTGCGTGGATGGGGCCGCTGCCGCTGCCGCTGGCGCTGAGCCGCTGACTTTGCAGTCCGTAAGTGGCATGCGCCGCTGAAAAACTTTCTCCGGGGCGAGTCAGGTGCACCTGGCCATCGAGCGTCAGCATCTGGTTGCCGGCGGTATAGGTGATAGTGGCCGCTTCGCCGTGGATGGCGGGTTTGCCCTTGGATTCCAGGATGAAGCGGGCGGGGCTGCCGGTGACCACCGCGCTTTCGATGCCCTGCTTGTTCGTATGAATGACCGCACGCGTGCCATGGAGCGTGAGAGTTCCCCGGTGAATGACGACATGTCCGCTGTAGACCACCTGCATGCGGTTATCGTGAGGCGGACTCAGTGCCGAGGACTGGTCGGCCGTAATCGTGATGACCGTGCCCGAAGAGGTGCTCGGCGGCGGCGCGGCGGCGAATGCCGGCACGGTGGACAGCCACAATAACAGCGGCAACACGAGACGGGGCAGGCGTTCAGGGGACATAGCGACTGGTGACATCCTTGAGCAATGACAGCGTACCCGCTTGCAGATCGGCCGCCAAGCCCGTGCCCTGCATTTCACGGTGTCCCTGGTTCAAGGTGACACGCGCCTTGCTGCTCAGCCGCTCGCTGGGCAACAGCACGGTCGCTTCCCGGGTCGTGAAGCGGAGCGGATCGGCGGTCTCGACCTGGCGGGCCAGGACGTGGCCGCTGAGATCGAGCCGGGTATCGTGCGCGCTCAGGCGCCCGTTGTCGGCCTGCAGGTGCCAGGGCGGGGCGGTTCCGGAGGGAAAATACTCGATCGCGACCGGCGTGAGCAGGGTCACGTGGGTTTGCGGCATGTGAGCGATGGTCGGCGAGGTGATTACATAGCGGCGCGTGCCGTCGGCGGCAAAGCGGGTCAGCGTGGCCTGGTGCAGCAGGTAATCCGGGTGGGGTGCTCGGGCGGCGGCGGCGCCGGCCGGCGCCATGGTGCGGTTGCGCAACAACAGCCAGGAGCTGAAACCGGCCACCGCGACCAGGGCGCACCAGGCGGCGCCCACCCACCAGCGGCGGGAGGACATGGTCATGCCTCGCCTGCCTCGTCACGAGCGGCCAGCAAGCGCTCGCACACTTCCCGTACGGCGCCTTCGCCGCCCCGGGCTTCGGTACACCAGTCGGCCTGGTCGCGGACCAGGGCGACGGCGTTGGCGGGTGCGATGCACAGTCCCGCGATGGCAAAAGCGCCCAGGTCCGCTTCGTCGTCGCCCATGAATGCGCACCGGGCCGGCTCCAGGCCGGCGGTTGCGGCCACTTCGGCTAGACATTGGCGCTTGTCCGATATGCCCTGGTGCACGCGATCGATGCCCAGTTCGGCGGCACGCCGCGAAACGATTTGCGAACTTCGGGCGCTGATCAGCGCCACCTCGATCCCGGCCGCCATCAGCCGTTTAAGGCCGGCGCCGTCGTGCACATGGAACGCCTTGATTTCACCCGCGGTTTCCGAATACCACAAGCGGCCGTCGGTGAGCACGCCGTCGACATCGAGCGCGAGCAGGCGGATGTCAGTGAGCGCGGTGCTCATACGATACCGGCGCGCAGCAGATCGTGCATGTTGAACGCGCCCACCGGCCGGCCCGCCTCGATCACGGGCAGGGCATTGATCTGGCGCTTTTCCATGATGCGCAGGGCCTCGGCGGCCAGCATCCCGGGTTCTGCGACGGTGCAGTCGCGGGTCATCAGATGCTGCATGGGCGTGGTGAGCTGGGCACCCTGGTCGAGATGGCGGCGCAGGTCGCCGTCGGTGAACACGCCGGCCAGCGCGCCGCCGGCGTCGAGGATCAGTGTCATGCCGAGTCCCTTGGCACTCATCACCACCAGGGCGTCGGCGAGCGTGGTCGCTTCCTCGACCAGCGGCATGGCTTCGCCGGTATGCATGATGTCGGAGACGTGTACGAGCAGGCGCCGTCCCAGGCGGCCGCCGGGATGCGAGCGGGCGAAGTCCTCGGCGGTGAAGCCGCGGGCGGCGGAGACGGCGAGGGCGAGCGCATCGCCCATGGCGAGGGTGGCGCTGGTGCTCGCGGTGGGCGCCAGGTTGAGGGGGCAGGCTTCACGGTTCACGCTGACGTCCAGATGACAGTCGGCGCCGCGCGCAAGCATCGAATCGGGTTCGCCGGTGAGCGCAATCAGCGCCACGCCCAGGCGCTTGATCAACGGCAGGATGGTCACCACTTCCGGCGTCTGGCCGGAGTTGGACAAGGCGATCACCACGTCCTCCGGCGTGATCATGCCGAGGTCGCCGTGGCTGGCTTCGGCCGGATGCACATAGAAGGCCGGCGTGCCGGTGGAGGCGAGGGTCGCCGCGAGCTTGCGCCCGATGTGGCCGGATTTGCCCATGCCGGTGACCACGACACGGCCCCGGCAGGCGAGAACCAGGCCGCAGGCGGCGGCGAAGGTCTCGTTCAGGCGAGATTCGAGCGCGGTGACGGCGGCGGCTTCGATCTGGATGATCTCGCGGCCCGATTCGATGAGTCCGGCCGCCGAAGCGCTGGGCGAGGGACGGTTCACGTGAGTTCCTCCGGCAATACCGGGTTATTCTAGCCGCTAGCCCTGTCTCCGGCACGTGCCACGGCGGGGGTTCGGCCCCGGTGGGCATATTCCGCTCTGTTAAACTTGAAAGTCTTGTAATTTACGGGTCCCGTATGGATCGCTCAGACTTGCAGAAACTGCTGACGACGGCATTTCCGGAAGCCGCGATCGAGGTCCAATCCGAGGATGGCGTGCATTTCGCCGCCCGCATCGTCGACCCGGGCTTTGAAGGGAAGGGCCGCGTGGCCCGCCACCAGGTGGTCTATGCCGCGCTCGGCACGCGGGTCGGGGGCGAAATCCACGCCCTGTCGCTGCAGACGCAGACGCCAGCCGAGGCCGGCGTTTGAATCGGCTCCTGATCCAGGGCGGTAGCCGTCTCGATGGCGAGATTCGTATTTCCGGTGCCAAGAACGCCACCCTCCCGATCCTGGCGGCCGCGCTGCTGGCCGAAACCCCCATCACCATCGGCAATGTGCCCCACCTGCACGATGTCACCACCACGGTGACCCTGCTGCGGCGCATGGGCGTGGAGGTCACGGTCGGCGAACACATGGCGCTGGAGGTCGATTCCAGCACCATCCAGGAGATGATCGCGCCCTATGAACTGGTGCGCACCATGCGCGCTTCGATTCTTGTGCTGGGACCACTGCTGGCCCGTTTCGGGCGGGCCGAGGTGTCGCTTCCGGGGGGGTGTGCGATCGGCTCGCGCCCGGTGGAGCTGCACCTGAAAGGACTGACGGCGATGGGCGCCGATATAGAAGTGAAGAACGGCTATATCCTGGCCTCCGCCAAGCGCCTGCACGGGGCGCACATACTGATGGACCTGGTGTCGGTGACGGGTACCGAGAACCTGATGATGGCAGCGGCCCTGGCCGAGGGCGAAACCACCATTGAAAATGCCGCGCGTGAACCCGAAGTGGTGGATCTGGCGCATTGCCTGATCAAGATGGGCGCACGTATCGAGGGCGCGGGGACCGAAACCCTCCAAATCCAGGGCGTCAAGAGTCTTCAGGGCTGTTATTACGAAGTGTTGCCGGATCGCATAGAAACCGGCACCTATCTGGTGGCGGGCGCGCTGACCGGCGGACGTGTGCGGGTCAAGAATACGCGTCCGGACATGATGCAGTCGGTACTCGAGAAACTGCGCGAGGCCGGTGCCGAAATCACCACCGCCGACGACTGGGTCGAGCTCGACATGAAGGGCCGGCGTCCGCAGGCGGTGACGATACGTACCGCGCCTTATCCGGCGTTTCCCACCGACATGCAGGCCCAGTTTACGGCGCTGAATGCGGTGGCGGAAGGGGCCGGCGTGGTTACCGAGACCGTTTTCGAAAACCGTTTCATGCATGTGCAGGAACTGGTGCGCATGGGTGCCCAGATTCAACTCGAGGGCAACACGGCGATGATCCATGGCGTAGAGCGCCTGAACGGCGCGCCGGTGCTGGCGACCGACCTGCGTGCCTCGGCGAGCCTGGTGCTCGCGGGGCTGGTTGCCGAAGGCGAAACCGTGGTGGACCGGATTTATCACATCGATCGCGGTTACGAATGCATCGAGGAAAAACTGGCGCAACTGGGCGCGCATATTCGCCGCGTGTCGGCATGACGGCGCATGTGTTGCATGGGTGGTGTACGGTAGGGGCGGGTACATACCGACCGGACGGAGCGCTATAATCAGGGAACCTCTGATCCATTCATACGCGGTCGCGCCGGAGTCTTTAGCGCGCGGCTGGCAAGGAAAGAGGAGAGAAGTTTGCTGATTGCAAATGAACGACGAATGACGCCGTCCAGGCGCGCGCAAAGACCCGTCCCCCTGGGGTTTGGCCCCAAAGGCCCGGCTGCCGCGTTGCCCGGCTTGACCGTAGTCCCCGCTACGCTGCTGCGCCGCGCGCCTTGCATCCGGGCCTTTGGGGCACAAACGCGATCCGTGTATGAATAGACCAGAGGTTCCCAAGATGCTCTTCTCCCAGCCGCTCTCATGATTCTTTATTCGCGGCCCGACGATCCTGCTGCTCACGGCATCCGCCTGGTGCTTGCCGAGAAAGCCGTAAGCGTGAAGGTGGTGGAAGTGCAACCCGATTCCCCCCCCGAGGATCTGCTGCACCTGAATCCCTACGGGACCGTGCCGACGCTCGTTTCGCGCGAAGTCACGCTTTATGACCCGCGCATCATCGCCGAATACCTCGACGAGCGATATCCGCACCCGCCTCTGCTGCCCGCCGACCCGGTGCAACGGGCGCGTACCCGGCTGTTCATCAGCGAGATCGGCGAAAGCTGGTACGAGTTGTGCGACGAGGTGTCCAACGGTGCGGGACGCGGGCGTACACGCGCGCGGCGCGAGTTGACGGAAGCCGTGGTATCGAGCAACGAGCTGTTCGCCGCCGGCACTTACCTGCTCAACGCGGAATACGGCCTAGCCGACTGCGTAGCGGCGCCGGTATTGTGGCGTTTGCCGTACCTCGGCGTGCAATTGCCACGCGAAGCGCGTGCCGTCAAGAGTTACATGCAACGCATCTTTCGCCGTCCCAACTTCGCGCGCTCGCTGGTGGTCGCCGAGCGTGCGATGGCCGAGGGGTGATCGGTTTTTTCGAATATGAGTGAACACAGAGCGCTTTCACGCAAACCTTATCTCGTCCGCGCCTTGCACGAATGGATGGGCGATTCCGGCTTGACCCCGCAGTTGATCGTCGATGCCACGGTCAACGGGGTCAACGTGCCGCCCGAGTTCGTTCGCGACGGCAAGATCGTACTCAACCTCAGCATGCAGGCCGTGCGTGAACTGAACCTGGGCAACGAGGCCATCAGCTGCAGCGCGCGTTTCAGCGGGGTGGCGCGCGAGTTGTGGCTGCCGATGCCGGCCGTGCTCGGTATCTACGCCCAGGAGACGGGCGAAGGAATCGCCTTTGCCGAGGACGATACGCCGCCGCCCGAGCCGTCGCCGTCGGAACCGGATACGGAGGGCGATGCGGCGTCCCGGCGCGCCCATCTGAAAGTCGTCAAATAATCCGCGGCCCGAAAGGCGGCTGCCTGCTAAAATGCGTGCATTCCGCCGCAAGCGACGACTATGCCGGAACTCGGCCAGGTAAACCTTCGACATGACTGGAGCCGCGAGGACATCGCGGCGATTTATCACGCGCCGCTGAACGATCTGCTGTTTCGGGCACAGAGCGTACACCGTGCGGTGTTCGATCCCAACCGCGTGCAAATCTCCACGCTGCTCTCGATCAAGACCGGCGGCTGTTCGGAGGATTGCAAGTACTGCCCTCAGAGCGTGCGCTATGACACCGGCGTCGACGCCGAGCCGCTGCTCGAAGCCGATACCGTGCTCGAACGTGCGCGTGCAGCCAGGGCGGCCGGCGCCACGCGATTCTGCATGGGCGGCGCCTGGCGGCGGCCGAAGGACCGCGACCTGGAGAAGATCCTGCCCGTCATCAACCAGGTCAAGGCGCTGGGGCTGGAAACCTGCCTGACGGTCGGCATGCTCAACGAGCAGCAGGCCGAGCGCCTCGCCGAAGCGGGCCTCGATTACTACAACCACAACCTCGACACCTCCCCCGAGTTCTACGGCGAGGTGATTACCACCCGGACCTACGAGGATCGCCTGCAGACGCTGGCCAACGTGCGCGAAGCGGGCATGAAGGTATGCTGTGGCGGCATCGTCGGCCTGGGCGAATCCGCGGCCGACCGCATCGGCCTGCTGCATCAATTGGCGACGTTGCCCGAACACCCGGAAAGCGTGCCCATCAACGAATTGGTGCGGGTCGAGGGCACGCCCTATGCCGTGAATGATCCGGTCGATCCGATCGACTTCGTGCGCACCATCGCCACCGCCCGCATCCTGATGCCGTATGCCCATGTGCGCCTGGCAGCCGGGCGCACGGGCATGAGCGACGAATTGCAGGCCCTGTGCTTCTTCGCCGGCGCCAACTCGATCTTTTACGGCGAGAAGCTGTTGACGACGCCCAATCCCGAGTCGACGGTCGACAAGGACCTGTTTGCACGCCTCGGAATACAACCGGAGGGTGCGCAGCCCACCCCGGTGGAATGAAGAAAAATCCGGGCGTCGAACTCGAACGCCTGCAGGCGCGCGGCCTGCGCCGTCGGCGGGTGACGCGCGAGGCGCGTGCTTTGCCGACGATCGAAGTGGCGGGGCGTCAGCTCGTGAATTTTGCCGCCAACGACTATCTGGGCCTGGCCTGCGAGCCGCGTGTCGCCGCGGCACTGGCGGCAGGTGCCCGCCGCTGGGGAGCCGGAGCCGGGGCGGCGCATCTGCTCTCCGGACACACCCGGGCCCATGCCGAGTTCGAAGAGTCGCTGGCCGATTTTCTGGGCTGCGAAGCGGCCTTGCTGTTTTCCACCGGCTACATGGCGAACCTGGGCGCGATCGGCGCGCTCGCCGGGCGCGGCGACAGCGTGGTCGAAGACAAGCTCAACCACGCTTCCCTGATTGATGCCGCCGTGCTTTCGCGGGCCCGTCTGCTGCGCTATGCCCACGCCGATACGGCGGCGGCGGCGCGGCGGCTCGAGCAGGCGACCGGCGACGTCGTGCTCGCCACCGACGGCGTGTTCAGCATGGATGGCGATCTCGCCCCGCTCGCCGACCTGAATGCGCTTGCCGCCCGCCACGAGGCGATCCTGATGGTGGACGACGCGCACGGCTTCGGCGTGCTCGGCGCCCACGGCCGGGGGAGTCTCGAGCACTGCGGTCTGGCACCGGGATCGGTGCCCGTGCATGTCGTGACCCTGGGAAAGGCGTTGGGGGTCTTCGGCGCGGCGGTGGCCGGCAGCCGGGACCTGATCGACACGCTCGTCCAGCGCGCCCGGTCCTGGATCTACACCACGGCATTGCCGCCGGCCCTGGCCGCCGCCCTGGGCGTGTCGCTGCATCTGGCGCGCGAAGAGGGCTGGCGGCGTGAGCGGGTGCGGGGCCATATCGCACGTTTCCGGGAAGGCTGCACGCGGGCGGGGCTCGGACTCATGGCCTCGGATACGCCAATCCAGCCGGTGCCGATCGGCTCAAGCGAGCACGCGCTCGCCGTGGCCGCCCGTCTCGGCGAACGCGGCTTTTACGTGCCCGCCATCCGTCCGCCCACCGTGCCCGAGGGCGGTGCCCGGCTGCGAATTACGCTGTCGGCGGCGCACGAGGCATCTCAGGTCGATGACCTGGTGGCGGCCCTGGCAGAGAGTCTGGCTCCTCATGATTGACTCATTGCCGATATTCGCGCTGCATGGCTGGGGACTCAATGCGGCGGTACTCTCACCGTTGAACGGGACCTTTGGCGGGCATCAGGTGCTCGCCGTGGACCTGCCGGGTCACGGCCGCCGCCGTGAGGAGCCGTTCGGCCGGAATCTCGAGCCCCTGGTGGAGGACCTTCTGGAGCAGGCGCCGCCGCATGCCGTATGGTTGGGCTGGTCGCTGGGCGGGATGCTGGCTCTGGCCGCGGCCTCGACGGCGCCGAACCGGATTGCGGCCCTGGTGACAGTGGCTGCCAGTCCATCGTTCGTCGCGAGACCTGATTGGCCCGAGGGCATGCCGACCGCGAGGCTGCGGCGCATGGCCGCGGACCTCGCGGCCGACCCGGAACGGACGGTGAACGATTTCCTCACGCTGCAGGTGCTGGCCAGCCGCGGTGGCCGCGGCGCACTGCGCCAGTTGCAGGCGGCCCTGCATGACCGGGGCATGGCCGCCCGGCAGGCGCTCGACGACGGACTGCATCTGTTGGAGACGATGGATTTGCGGCCGCACCTGGCCGGCCTGAAGCCTCCGCTGCTCGCAATGGGGGGCGCCCGCGACCGCCTGGTGCAGCCGGAGGCGATCCGTGAGATGGCGAAGCAGGTGCCCGGTGCCGAGACATTGGTTTTCGACGACGCGGCGCATGCGCCCTTTCTGTCCCACCGCGCCGAGTTTGTCGCCGGCGTGACCGGTTTTCTCCAGCGCCGGGGAATGGCGTGACCGGTTTTGACCGGCGCACGGTCAGGGCGCGCTTTGCGGCGGCGGCGCGCGGCTACGATGCCGCCGCCGTGCTCCAGGCCGAAGTGCAGTCGCGCCTGCTCGAGCGGCTGGAACTGCTGGGCTTCACGCCGTCGCGCATCCTTGATCTCGGCGCCGGCACCGGGCGGGCGCTCAAGCCCCTGGCACGGCATTGCCCTCGGGCGCGGTTGACCGCGGTCGATCTGGCCGCCGCCATGCTCGAGAGGGCACGCCGCCAACGGCCGCGTTTCCGGCGCGTGGATGTCGCCGCCGCCGCGGCCGAACAGCTCCCGTTCGCGGAGAAAACCTTCGACATGGTATTCAGCAACCTGATGCTGCAGTGGTGCCCCGATCCCGACCGTGTGTTCGCCGAGACGCGGCGTGTGTTGAGCGGCCGGGGCGTGTTCCTGTTCACCACGCTGGGGCCCGATACCCTGCGCGAGTTGCGCGCGGCCTGGCGTGAAGTCGATGACCGGGAGCACGTGCACACTTTTCTCGACATGCACGATATCGGGGATGCGCTGATTCGCTCCGGGTTCGTCGAACCGGTGATGGATGTTGAACAATTGACGCTGACCTACGATACGGCGCGTGAGTTGATGCAGGATCTGCGACGCATCGGCGCCCGCAACGCGAGCACGGAGCGTGCGCGCGGGATGACCGCGCCGCGGCGTCTTGCCGCCGTGGAAAGGGCCTACGAGCGTTTCCGCCACGAGGGCAGGCTGCCCGCCACCTACGAAGTGGTTTACGGTACGGCCTGGACACCGCTGGATTTGCCGCGCCGATGAATGCCGGATTGAAGGGGTTCTTCGTAACCGGTACCGACACCGAGGTCGGCAAGACCGTGGTGAGCACCGGGATTGTGCATGCCCTGGCCGCACGGGGCTTGCGGGTGGCAGCCATGAAGCCGGTCGCCAGCGGCGGCGAGCCGACTGCCGCTGGCCTGCGCAACGACGACGCCATGCAGTTGATGGCGGCCGCCAACGTCGAGGCCGGCTATGGCGAGGTCAATCCCTACTGTTTCGAGCCGCCGATCGCGCCGCACCTGGCAGCGCAAGAAGCGGGGGTGGTTATCGGGGCCGGACCCATACTGAACGCCGCCGCCACGCTCGCGTCACGGAGTGATGCGCTGGTGGTCGAGGGCGTGGGCGGCTGGCGCGTGCCACTGTCCGCGACGTTAGACATCCCGGCGCTGGCAAACAGCCTGGGCCTGCCGGTGGTGCTGGTGGTCGGACTGCGCCTGGGTTGCCTCAATCACGCCCTGCTCAGCGCCGAGTCGATCCTGGGCCACGGCTGCCGGCTGGCCGGCTGGGTTGGCTCCGCCGTGGAGTCGCAGCCGATGACCCGCCAGGCCGGTAACGTTGAGACTCTGGAGCAGCTGCTGCCCGCGCCCTGTTGGGGCGTGGTGCCGCATCTCGACCGGGTGTCGCCGGCTGCGGCGGCCGCGCATCTCGACGGCGCAGTCCTGGCGGCGGCATTGAATCCGCAAGGAACAGGGAATATGAAGGGGGCACGATGACGAACGCAGAGTGGATGCAGCGCGACCTGGCCCACGTATGGCATCCGTGCTCGCAGATGAAGGATCACGAATGGCTGCCGCTGGTCCCCATCCGGCGCGGCGAGGGGCCATGGCTGTACGATTTCGAGGACCGGCGCTACCTGGATGCCATCAGCTCCTGGTGGGTCAACCTGTTCGGTCACGCTCACCCTGCGATTGCCGAACGCATCGGCCGGCAGGCGCGAGAACTCGAGCATGTCCTGCTGGCCGGTGCCACTCATCCACCCGTAATCGAGCTCTCCGAGCGCCTGTCGGAGATCGCGCCGGCGGGCCTGACCCGCTGCTTTTATGCCGATATCGGTTCGGCCGCGGTGGAAGTGGCGCTCAAGATGAGCTTTCACTACTGGCGCAACTCGGGCAAACCGGAAAAGCGCCGTTTCGTCGCGCTGGGCAACGGCTATCACGGCGAGACGCTGGGCGCGCTCGGCGTGGGCGACGTCGCGCTGTACAAGGCAGTCTATCGGCCGCTGTTGAACGAGGCGATCATCGCGCCGTCGCCGGACGCCTACCAGGCCGAGCCGGGCGAGGACGCCGAAGCCTTTGCACGCCGTCGGTTTGCCGACATGGAACGGATCCTGGCGGAGCAGGGCGGGGAGATCGCGGCCGTGATCGTGGAGCCGCTGGTGCAGTGCGCGGGCAACATGCGCATGTACCACCCGGTGTATCTCTCCCTGCTCAGGGAAGCCTGCAATCGTTACGGCGTGCACCTGATCGCCGACGAGATCGCCGTCGGTTTCGGCCGTACGGGCACGCTCTTCGCCTGCGAACAGGCGGCCGTCAGCCCCGATTTCATGTGCCTGTCCAAGGGCATTACCGCGGGGTTTCTGCCGCTCGCCGTGGTGATGACGACCGAGGACGTCTACGCCGCCTTCTACGACGAGTACCGCAATATCGAGCGTGCGTTCCTGCACTCGCACAGCTATACGGGCAACCCGCTGGCTTGCGCGGCGGCGCTCGCCACGCTCGATCTCTTCGACCGCACGGAGGTCATCGGCGAGAATCGGGAACGCGCGGCGTGGATAGCGGAAGAGCTTGCGCCGTTGCGCGATCACCCGCATGTCGCCGACGTGCGCCAGACCGGGATGATCGCCGCCGTGGAAATGGTCCGCCGCCGCCCGCGCGAGGCCTATCCGTGGCAGGAGCGCCGCGGCATAGCCGTCTACCAGTATGCATTGAAGCACGAATGCTGGCTGCGGCCGTTGGGCGACACCGTGTACTGGATGCCGCCCTACGTGGTGAGCCGGGAGGACGTGGCGCACCTGGGACGGGTCACCCGGGACGCGATCGACGCCGTCACCGGCGAATAAGCGCTGGACAGGCGTTTTGCGGGTAACGGGGCGGCGTTTGGGTTAGTATGTTTCGTGACAGCAATCGCAGCTGAAAAAAAGGAGAGCCGATCATGCGTGCAATTCGTGTATTGGGTGCAGCTGGTGTAGTGGCAATTGCCGTTTCGCTGGCACCCGTGGCGCAGGCCGCCGGTCATTGGTATGGGCGAGTGGATCTGAGTTATAACCATCTGTCCGATAATGGATGGAATTCTCCTAACGGGTTCGTCAGCACCCAGTCCAGCACCGGCACAGGCCTTGATCTGGCCCTGGGCAGGGACCTGGGACGGGTATGGGCCGGCGGTGCCGTGCGTGGGGAATTCGAGTTTGCATGGAAATACAATGGTATCGATACATTCACCCAGAACGGGCGTCAACTGACCGACGTGACGGGGCACACGCGCATGATGGCGCTGATGTACAACCTGTACAACGATTTTGCGCCCGAATCGACATTCGACCCGTACCTTGGTGCCGGCATTGGGTATGCGTATGTGCACTACGGCAACTACTACGGTTACGATCAGAGCACGAATACCTCATCTCGTTTCGACGGCTCGGACAGTGTCTTCGCCTACCAGTTAATGGCCGGATTCAAGGTTCATTTCTCGGACTCCGTCGCGCTCGATTTTGCTTACGACTGGTTTGTCCTGTCCAATCCGGTCGTTAACTCGGGCGCGACCAAGACCGAGGAACGTTACCGCACCAACTCCCTGGCGCTGGGCTTGACCTGGAACTTCTGAATACGTGACGACGACCCAAGGAGGATTACATGGCCAACAGTGCCGGATACCATGAGCCGCTGGAAGAACTGTCGTCCAGGACGCGCCAGATGCACCAGGCATTGACTTCGCTGCAGGAAGAACTGGAAGCGGTGGACTGGTACCAGCAGCGGGCCGACGCCTGCACCGACCCTGCGCTAAAGGAAATACTCCTGCACAACATGCGTGAGGAAATCGAGCATGCGTCGATGGTGCTCGAATGGTTGCGGCGCAACAGCGGGCATTTCGATTCGCAGCTTCGAACCTACCTGTTTACAGAGGTGCCGATTACCGAAGTCGAAGAAGAAGACACGGGCAAGAAGTAACGCATATGAATACGGCGTCCGGTGCCGAGCACACGGATCGCGTCTGGCGCATTCTTTCCATCGACGGCGGCGGCGTGCGCGGCTATTTTGCCGCACTGCTGCTCGCACGCCTCGTGGCCGCCGATCCGCGTTGGCTGCAAAAGGTCGATCTCATCGCTGGCACATCCACCGGGGCGATCATCGCCCTGGGCCTGGCGCTGGAGATGGCGCCTTCCGAGATAGCGGGTGTTTATGCGCGTGAAGCCGAGTCCATTTTCACCACGAGCCTGGCGGACCGTCTGCTCGACGCCGGCGGGCTGATCGGGCCGCGCTACGACCTGCGCCGCTTTGCCGCCATCCTGCGTCGGCTGTTTCACGACGTGCGTCTGGGTGATCTCTCGCACAAGGTAGTCATTCCCGCCTTCGACCTGGACGACGAGAACCCGGATCCCGCGCGTCGCCACTGGCAGGCGAGGTTGTTCCATAATCTGTCCGGACCGCAGGCGAGCGGAAATCTGCTGGCCCGCCGCGCCGCGTTGTACTCCAGCGCCGTGCCCGCCGTGTTCGCGACTGCCGACGGGTTTATAGACGGCGGCGTGTTTGCGGCCAATCCCGCTTTATGTGCGCTGGCATCGAGCCTCGACGAGAGCATCCAGGACCGGGCGCCGAGGCTGGACCGGGTGCGGATGTTTTCCGTGGGTACCGGGCGCAGCGCCCTGCATATCGAAGGTCGGCGCCTGCAATGGGGGCTGACCCAGTGGGCCAGGCCGCTGCTCGGGGTCACCTTCGATGCCGGGGTCGGCATGGTGGATTACCAATGCCGCCAGTTGCTGGGCGATGATTATCACCGGCTCAACCCGTGGCTGGACGGCGAATCCATCCCCCTCGACGATGCCGATGCCCTGCCCAAGCTGGAACGCGCGGCGCAGGCGGCGGAACTGGCGCCCACGCTGGCGTGGCTCGAGCAGTTCTGGCTGGCGTCGTGAACCTGTACCTGAGGCTCCTGTGGCTGTGGTTGAAAACGCGCCGCGAACCCCTTGTGCCGCACCTCGAGCCTTCGCGACTGGAACTGCGGGTTTGGCCGAACGATCTCGATCTGTTCCGGCACATGAACAACGGCCGCTATCTCACCCTGATGGACCTGGGACGCCTGCACATCGTGATCCGCAGCGGATTGCTGGGCGTCATGCGCAAACGCAAGTGGCATGCCGCGGCGGCCGTGGCGGAAATCCGTTTCCGCCGGCCCTTCAAGCTCTGGCAGCGCTACTCGCTGATTACCGAAATCGTCGATTGGGACGACAGCTGGTTCCTGTTCGAACAGCGTTTCGAAAGCGCCGGCAAACGCCATGCCCGCGCCCTGCTTCAGGCGCAGTTTCGCCACCAGCGCGAGCGGGTGCCGACCGCCATGGTGCTGGAGGCGGTGGGGATGCGGGGAGAGCCGTCGCCCGCCGGCGGGCGTCTGTTGGAGCAGTTCGCGCTCGGCGTTCGGGGCGATGAATGAAGCAGCGCGCGCGGCTCGCGGCTTGATGTCGGCCGGTATCGCCCTGATATAAAGTAGTCCGTCTGGAAACGTCCCGTTGCCCCGGAGGTTGCCGTGAGTAAAGCCGAACGCAAGGTTATCCGCATCGTCAATGCCCACCGCCAGCGTGAAGGCGGCGGCTTCGTGGTCCGGCGGCCGTTCCCCACGATGGGACTCGACGCGGTGGATCCCTTCCTGCTGATCGACGAGATGGGGCCCGCAGATTACGGTCCGGGCGAGGCGGTCGGTGCGCCGGACCATCCCCATCGCGGCTTCGAGACCGTCACCTACATGCTCGAGGGCGAGTTCGAGCACGAGGATTCCGCAGGCCACCGGGGTACCCTGCGCCCCGGCGACGTGCAGTGGATGACGGCGGGTGCCGGCGTCATCCATTCCGAAATGCCCTCGGCGGAAATCCGCGAGCGGGGCGGGCGCGTGCACGGCTTCCAGATATGGGTCAACCTGCCCGCAGCGGACAAGATGATGCGCCCGCGGTACCAGGAGCTGGACGCGGAGCACATTCCCACGGCCCGCAGCGAGGACGGACTGGCGCGGGGCAAGGTGGTCGCCGGCGAGGCGCTGGGAGTGCGGGCCGTGACCGATACGCTGATCCCGATCGTCTTCCAGGACTGGACGCTCGAT
>Ga0102952_1000106_pt1 | contig 43178 bp, 44 predicted proteins | sample SalPon2A_C_D1_MG_FD_78506 | JGI IMG/M metagenome (GOLD analysis project Ga0102952, IMG submission 78506) | Soil microbial communities from South San Francisco under conditions of wetland restoration - Salt Pond MetaG R2A_C_D1_MG | ecosystem: Environmental > Terrestrial > Soil > Wetlands | place... | reverse complement strand
TCCAATTCGGGTGTAGTCCGAATTCACCAAAAACCAGCGCCAGATAGGATCCGAACCCCAGCGCATACAGGCTGCCTGCTACGGCATGGGCAAACCAGCTCATCCATCCTGCAAGAAAGGCATTCCAGGACGGTAGTCCCTCCTTGACCCAGAGATAACCGCCGCCTGCTTCCGGGATGGCGGAACCCAGTTCGGCATATACCATTGCAGTAAAAATTGTTACGAGTCCGTTCAGAGCAAATGCCAGTATTAATGCGGGACCTGCAGTACCTGCGGCAATTCCTGTAAGTACGAAGATCCCTGCTCCTATCATGGCACCAACTCCAACCATGGTAATATCAAACAGGCTCAGGTCACGTACAAGATTAGGTCTCTGCTCAGACATAGCTACTAATTATATATACATTTAAGGTTGAGCTTCAAAAGGATTAACAATATCCTATCAAGTTTACTTTCTCCAGAATGACGGGGTTATGAGCACCAGGATTGCATACAGTTCAAGTCTACCGAGTATCATCAGGAACGAAAGATAAACCTTAGTGAAACTAGTAAGAAAAGCATAATTCTGCATCGGTCCTACCTGCTCAAGCCCGGGACCTACTCCCCCGAAGGTTGCTGCACAGGCAGATATGGCAGTCACAATAGAAACATGTTCAACTCCCAGTACTATACAGCTGGAAAGTGCAAAAAGCGCAAGATAAAGAAAAACAAAACTCGATATAGACGAGGCGGCCGACTCATCTATCACCTGACCGTCAAGTCTTAGATGGATAACCCTCTTGGGGTGAATAAGCTTGAGTATCTCCCTGTATCCTCTTTTTATTAGAACAAGGATCCTGATAGATTTAATTGCCCCCGATGTAGAACCTGCACAGCTTCCCATGAGCATGACAATTACGAGTATGAACTTGGATAGTGTCGGCCAGGTATCAAAGTCAACACTGCTGAACCCGGCGGTTGTGTAGGCAGTAAGAAGCTGAAAGGAGGAAAAGCGCAGGGATTCACCAATAGTGGGATAGATATTGTTCCAGAGATCCAGTGTAATTACAGATATCAATACCACATTTACAATTATATAAAACCTCAGCTCCGAATTGCGGTACACATTGGAAATTTTTCCCCTTAGCATGAAATAATGTAGCGTAAAATTTATGCCGGAAAGAAACATGAAAAGAGTAATTATGCCTTCGACATAGGGACTGTTGTAGTATCCTATGCTAAGGTTGTGATTCGAGAATCCGCCGGTGGCTATCGTGCCGAATGCGTGTATTATAGCGTCGTATATCGGGACTCCTGCGATATCCAGCAGTATTATAAGAAGTACGGTCAGTAAAAGGTAAACACCCCACAGTTTCTTTGCAGTTTCCGCGATCTTCGGTGTGAGCTTCTCGGTTGTGGGTCCGGAGGACTCAAGTCCCATTAACTGCATACCACCTACTGCAAGGCGTGGCAGGACAGCAATAGCGAGAACTATAATGCCCATCCCGCCGAGCCAGTGGGTAAGACTTCTCCAGAACATTATCCCGTGCGGGAATATTTCCACATCTGTCATTACACTCGCACCAGTTGTAGTAAATCCCGAAACAGATTCGAAGAATGCGTCAGCAGGGTTTGTGAAAACGCCATAAAGAAGGTAGGGAAGAGCGCCGTAAATACTTGCAAATATCCACGTTAGGGCGACTATCATAAAACCTGTTTTCCTGTCGACCTCCCTTATATCACTCCAGGACTTGACGGAGAACTCCATGATAAGACCCGAAACAGAGGTTATAACACCGGAGATGAGAAAAACGTAAAGATCATCTTCCTGGTATATAACCGAACATATTCCGGGAACCAGCATTACCAGCCCGAGGTATTTAAGCAGATTTCCTAAAAAATATGCGGAAACTTTTAAACTCACAGTCCCAGTATCTCTTCTACTTTTTTAACTGATTTCGAAAGGGTAAATACAAGCAGCCTGTCATTCAGTCCGGGTACAAAGTCCCCTCTTGGTATTACTATCTTGCTATTTCTTATACATACACCGACTATAGCCCCGTCGGGGAAAGGTAATTGCCTTAAAGGTATTCCCATAATTTTTGAATCCGGACCAATGTCAAATTCAATAACCTCGCCTCTTCCTTCCTCCACCGTTGTGACATGAACAATTCCGCCAATATGAAGAAGACTGAGTATCTCGTTTGCGACTGCTATTCTGACACTTACCGCACGGTCAATACCTATTGCTTCAAGAACATCCAGATAATCGGGTTTTGTATAAAGTACCGTGGTTCTGTTAACACCAGCATTCTTTGCCAGAAGCGCGCTGAAAACGTTCTTTTCATCGTCCCCTGTAAGTGCTATCAGATAGTCCGCATATTCTATGCCGACTTCTCTGAGTGTTTCAAGATCAGTAGCATCACCCAGGAAAACATGTGCTTCGGGAACTTCTTCGGCAACTATATTTGCCCTCGATTCGTCACTTTCAATTATTTTTACAGATACACCTTTGTCAATGAGGGCCCTCGCGGCTTTTCTTCCGAGCCTCCCACCGCCTACAACTATTGTTGAACTAATTATTTCATGCCTAAAGCCAAAAAGCTTTTTCAGCTTCTTCATAACTCCCGGATCACCCAGAGCGTAAACATAGTCTCCTTTCTCTAGCATAGTGTCACCTTTCGGTATTTCGATAACACCTTTCTTTGCAACGCCAACGAATATCCAGGAGCTTGCAGGCCCCAGTTCACTAAGCCTCTTATTTACAATATCCGTATTTTCCTCAACTTTGAGTTTAAAAAGTTCTACCTTCTCATCAGCGAAAGTTTCGGCTTTCCATGCAAAAGGTGCACTTATCAGGTTCACAAGCTTGGTTGAAATTATCTCTCCGGGTATTACAACGGAGATATTCGGGTTTTTCAGCAGATTAATATACTCCATGTATTCGGGGTTACGCATCCTGAGTACTATCGTCTTTACACCATACGAATGTGCGTAAAGAGTGCTCAGGATATTAGTCTTGTCCTCGCCTGTAACAGCCAGGAGTATATCAGCATTCTGCAACTCGGCCTGCCGCAGAACCTTGGGGTCTTCACCATCTCCCTGAATGGACAGTAAATCGTAGTTATCCCTCATCCATGTAGATTTTTCCTTGTCGGTCTCTACAATAGTAATGTTATGTTCTATGGACAACTCCCTTGCAAGCAGTGAACCGACCTGACCGGCTCCGATAATGACTATCTTCATTCTATGCAAATCACGACCACTCCGGTTTTTTATTTGTCTTTAAAGAGATCTGTATTAGTTTAATAATACCAACCAGTATAAGCACAAGTGACATTAGCTGTGCCTGGGAGATACCAGGGATAAAACTCGGGGTAGTATTTCTTATGTATTCTATCAGGAATCTTTCAATTCCAATACATATGAATGTTATCGAAGTCAGCCATCCATTTGCTGTGCCCTTCTTTCGGATCGACCATAAAAAATAAAAAAGAACCAGCATCAGGATTGTATCATAAAGCTGCGTTGGATGTACCTGCTGTATTGTGGGTGGTGCACCGTGCGGGAATGACATCCCCCATGGCAGGTCGGTCGGTATACCATAGTCATCACCTACGAGAAAACACCCTATGCGCCCAATTCCATATGCAATCACAAGCCCCGGCGCACAGCAGTCTGTCAAAAACCAGAAACTTATACGTTTGACCCTTGACAATATAAATACGAGGAGTATTGCCCCTGTGACACCTCCGAGAAATGTATAACCTGAAGAAAGGTATCTCAGGGGATCCGAGATAACCTGCGATAATGTAGCGTTTTGGTAAAGAAACAGCAGTTTTGCACCGCCGAGACCTCCCAGAACCGACATTATAAGTAGAAGGTCCGAAAGTGACCTGTCCGCTTTTTTTCTAACAACCTCAAGTTCACAGAAATAATAGGCAACAAGAAAGGCTATCAGTACCATAACGGAAAATGAAGAGATTGATACCGAACCTATTTTTAATAATGTGGGGTACAAATTATGATACCTCCGATTTTGCGTTGAATCAGTAAATTAACACGCTTTCTATATGTCTGCAAACTGTAAGATCGTACCTTTTTAAGGGTGTGAGTGAAAAACTTTTATGAACATTAATTAATGTCTCAAATCATGATATATTAACAGAAAGATTATAGTTATTCGGTTTTTACCAGTATAGATCCTTTATTGTCAATCTTACATCATTTCTGCCGTTCCAGCTGTTGAATTCCGGAGAAAATACCATGTCTATAACATCGGGGATATCCTGATATTCCGAGTTAAACCAGATCGCATCATAAACATCGCCGGAACATCGTACTTTTAGTCCAAGATGTTTTTCCTTGAACACTTTTTTTGATAAAACGTTTACCGACCGGGACAGTAGCACAGGTTGCGGATTACCTATGCCGTATGGCTCGAGTGTACTCAGTTCGGATACCAGATCATGGTCTATATCATCAAGATCCACTTCGCAGTCAATTGTCAGAGTTGAACTGAATACATCACCAAGAGCAGCAGTCCTAGAATTAAACAGCTCTCTGAACGCGAGGATATCATCCTCTTTTATCGTTATCCCTGCTGCCAGTTCGTGACCACCGAACTGAATCAGTATATCGCCGAATTCGGAAATTACTTCATACAAATTAATACCATCAAGACCTCTTCCGGAACCTTTGCCGATTCCCCCATCATCAACGGCAATAAGGAATGCGGGTTTTTTATACATTTCAACTATCCTCGAAGCTACAATACCGATAACGCCTGAATGCCAATCCCTCGAAGATAACACCAGGGCACTTGCATTTCTGAACTCCGGGTTGTTCTCTATCATCGATACCGCCTGATCCCGGATTTTCTTCTCCAGACTCTGCCTGGTAATATTCTGTCTGTTCAGATTATCAGCGATTTCCCGTGCCTGTTCCATATCGTCTGTTATAAAGAGTTCCACCGCACTACTGGCATTTTCAAGTCTGCCAACGGCATTTATCCTGGGTCCCAGTCTGAAACCGAGGTCACTTGAGCGCACTTGTCCGTCTATAAAGCTAACTTCCTTTAATGCTCTTATGCCGGCTCTTTTGGGTTCATGCATCCTCTTTATGCCTTCCTTTACGAAGATACGATTTATATTCACAAGAGGTGCACAATCAGCCACTGTGCCGAGCGCGACTAGGTCCAGAAAATCTCCAAGATTTGGTTCCTCTTCTCCAAAAAAACCATTATCCCTGAGAAACCTCCTCAGAGCTATAACAAGATTGAAGATAACTCCAACACCAGTTATCTCTTTCCCCGGATATCTGCAGCCCTCGATATGAGGGTTCAGAACCGAAACTGCTTCAGGAATCCTTGCGGGAGGCTGGTGATGATCCGTAATGATAAAATCGATTCCTAACTCTCCGGCTTTCTGACCCTCTTCCCAGTCAGTGATACCAGAATCTCCGGATACTATAAATGTTACACCTTTTTCGCCGAGTGACTTTACTGCCTCGAAATTAATTCCGTATCCTTCGGTTAATCTTTCAGGGTTGTAATACACGACATCGACACCTATCTCTCTGAGAAAATTAAATAAAAGCGAGGTAGATGTAATTCCATCAACATCATAATCACCATAAATAGCTATTTTTTCTTTAGCTGAAATCGCATTTGATAATCTCTTAACCGCTTTATCCATTCCCTTCATTAAAAAAGGTGATGGAAGGTCAAATAAGCTGCTGCCAAAGAATGCCTCAGCTTCGGCTTCGTTATTTACTCCCCTGTTTATCAGTACCTGAGCAGTTACCGGGGAGACGGAGAGTTTCTCTGAAATTTTCTTTTGAAGTTCTGGTTCACGTTTACGGATTATCCAGTTCTCTTTCATTTTTCAGTTTGGAGTATATGGTCTATAAGTCCTCTGATTCCGAGGAAATAACTGTTTATACCGAAGCCGGAAATTACACCGACCGACACATCCGATACATATGATTTGCGGCGGAATTGCTCTCTTTTAAAAATGTTTGAAATGTGTACTTCAACAACCGGCAGTTCCGTGGAGAGTATAGCGTCTCTTATCGCTATGCTTGTATGAGTGTAAGCTGCAGGATTGATCAGTACGCCGTCGTAATTATTAAAAGCCTGCTGTATCCTGTCTACTATTTCTCCTTCGGAGTTGGATTGATAAAAATCAAGCTCTGCCTCGTCGTTGTATTCTTTAGCAACAGAAATGATTTTATCGTTAAGAGCCTCCAAAGTATTTGTTCCGTATATGCCCGTCTCTCTCTTTCCGAGGAAATTCAAATTCGGACCATTGATTACCAGTATTTTCATTCCGATTTTTCCCTGCCTCAGGTCCTCAGAATTTTATATAGACCTAACTTATCTTATATAAGAACCTGATAGCTTTTTCCTTTTTTTCCAATATTCTCTCATCTGGCTGTTCATTTTCTAGCTTCTCGTAAATCCTTATTGATTCCCTGTAGAGACCCTGTTTGAAATAGAGGTCGGCAATTGTTTCCGAAACCATTGTATTATCTGTAATTTCGGGTTCCGACTCAAAATCCTTTTCTTTTTGACTACCTTTAATTTCACTTTTATCATCGTTAATGCGCTCTTTAAGTCTTTCATGGATATCATCAATTGTTTTTATTAGTTCACTGTTACCGGGGAAATATGTAATTGCTTTTCGGCTAATCACAAGTGCGTCTTCGAGGCGATCCTCACTCCTGTAGATCTCCAGAAGATAATATGTCGCAGCAAGATTATCAGGAGAGATCGACAGGATATATTCGAATTGCTTTTTTGCCTGATCGATCAGCCAGCTTTCGTAATACAGCTTTCCAAGCAGGAACCTTCCTGTAATATTGTCACCGTTAAACCTTATCCCCTTACTCAATACCTCCAGTGCCTTTTTTCTTTTATTCCTCTTTATAAGGATCTCGGCAAGTAACACGAACGACGGGGATCCGGGATCATTTTCAAGTAACTTCTCGTATTTATTTTCAAGTTCTTCGAAGTTTAGCAGGTATGAATCCATATCAAAGTTTTTATTTAAGATTTTACTTCATTAATATTTTCAGAGTCAACATTCCAATCAAAACTAGATATTTTATTTGTTCTTCCTGATCACAATATTCTTTAACTCATCAAGCTCTTCAAAACCCAATATTCTTGCCATCAGAAAATACAGCATTCCCGAAAAGATAACTGCGGTGGCAAGAACAGCGAGTTTTACAAGATCGACACCTCCTATCGACCAGTCGATATAGGAGCTTATATAAAGGGCAACCAGTCCTGTAACAACTGACATAACCATTACTTTCAGGAAATAGCGTAACAGTGTTATATCAAAAATATCTTTAACTTTTTTGTCTATAAGGTAAAGCAACAGAAGAAAATTAAATATAGATGAGATCGTACTTGCAAGTGCCAGTCCGAGCTGGTTGAGAGAGAACACGAACCCAAGGATATAACACGAGACTGCGTTTATAATAAATGCAAAGAACCCCACGATCACAGGTGTTTTGGTGTCTTCCATTGAATAAAACGCCGGAACCGTAATCCTCAGCCCTCCTACTGCCCATACCCCAAGAGAATATCCGAGTAGGGCGCTGGACGTCTGAAGTACTTCATGGTAAGTGAACTCACCTCTCTGGAATAAAACGCTGCATATCGGCACTCTCAGGATAGCAAGTCCCACAAGAGCAGGCACTATTACAAAAAGCATTAACCTGAGCATGTATTTGAAATTATTCCTGAAACTCGGAAAATCATCGGATTTAACATCATCGGCAAGTGTGGGAAGCAATACTGTTGCGATCGAAACGGCAACTATTCCCAGAGGAAACTCGATCAGTCTTTCGGAAAAATAGAGATATGATACCGTTCCTGTAGGCATATAGGATGCAAATTGAGTATTGACCAGAATGTTTACGTTATATACGGCAAGACCGAATAGCTGAGGTGTAATAAGCAGACCAAGCCTCTTTACGGCCGGGTGGAATATCCTTCGTGTAAAACCGAAAAGATATCCTTTTGATATAAGGAAAGGGATATTTACTACAAGCTGTAGAAATCCACCGATCAATACCCCGATCGCAAGAGATATAGTAGGATTGTGGAGATGTCCGTACAAAAAGTAGGCAGAACAAATAATTGTGAGATTGAATACTACCGGTGAAACAGCGGGGGCAAAAAAATGATTTATTGTGTTAAGAACACCCATTGATAAAGCTGCAATGGATATGAACAGGATGTACGGGAACATTATCCTGTTAAGAGTTACGGTTAATTCATAAGTTTCCCTGTCAAAACCGTATGCAAATAGATTCACAATGATAGGTGACAAAAGTATTCCGATAATACTTATCAGTGCCACGGCAATAAATACCATAGTAAAGATAGAATTTAGGGCCTGACCCGCACTCTCTTTCCCCTTGTTCTTTATGTAATCTGTAAAAATAGGTATGAACGCAACTGTCAGTGAGCCTTCCGCAAACAGTCTTCTTAGCAAATTTGGTATCCTGAATGCAACATAGAAGGCATCGGTCTGGTAACTAGCGCCGAAAAGATAGGCGATAAGCACATCCCTGGCATATCCAACAAGCCTGCTGAATAAAGTTAGGGAGCTTACTAATCCCCATTTACTTGTTAATGATTCATTCCTGTTCATGGATCTAGTCGGTATTCAAGATCAGTCCGAATAGTAATATACCGCTTACAGGATCAGACAAAATCATATTCTATTTCCTTTTTCAACTCCTCAAGTATCTCCCTTGTCTCTTCCACAAGGTCAGGAGTCGTAATAACCTTTATGATCATCTCAGAAGGAACCTCTGTCCTCACCCACATTATATGATCGTAAGAACCAAGGATAGACTGAAGTAATACATTGTCTCTTTTGTTTTTCAGTTTCAAGTAAAAAAATGACATATACGTTTTAAATCTAATTTTTTTTATTTTCCGAAATCAATACCCCTGACCGTTAAAATCCCCAGTTCAACCGGATTTTGAATTCATTATAACACCTGTTTGATTTTGATTGTCATTTTTTATTACGAATTTCTCCTGAAACTGATAAAAATGTAAGAATTTCAAAATCTTACTTGACATAGTTCAGCTATTTTTATATAGTGATTTCATGGCATGAAAGTAACATAAATTGGCATAATTTGGCAGAGGATGGTTTAAAATGTTCCGTGGGCGCTATGTTCATACAATATCTAGTACCGGCAGGGTAAGCATTCCTTCCCGCTTCAGGGAGGTCTGCCGGGACAAATACTCCGACGAAACATTCGTAGTTACAAATTTTGATAAATGCCTTGTTGCCTATCCTCTGAAAGAATGGAATGAAATTGAACAGAAGGTATCTGAACTACCACAGTTCAAGCAGGAGGTAACATCTTTCCTGAGATATCTTATGGGCGGTGCAGTTGATTGCCCTATAGACGGTCAGGGGAGAGTACTGATCCCAAACTCCCTGAGAGAATACGCCAACATAAACAAAGAAGTCGTAATGATCGGAATGCTTAAAAAAATCGAGATATGGGCTAAAGAGCTATGGGATGCAGAGGAATCCGTTAAGGCATTCGAACAATTCAAAAAAAGCAGGGAAATCCTTGCAGAACACGGGCTATAAATGAAAAAGGCAACGGATAACAAGAAAAATTTAAAGCATATACCCGTATTAAATAAAGAGGCTATTAATTTTTTACGCCCTATGGAGGGTGGTCTTTACATAGACGCAACACTAGGCCTCGGGGGACATACTGAAAGTATCCTCGAGGCCAGTGGTTACAAATCCACTGTAATATCTTTCGATGTTGATGACAAGACTATGGCAATGGCATCAAAAAGACTTGAGTCATTTAAGGACAACATATCATTCGTAAACAAGAACTTCACAACTATTGACCACGTACTTTCAGAGATGGGGATAAGCAAGGTGGACGGGATACTCGCAGACATAGGCACATCATCCTACCAGCTTGAATCAAGCGGCAGGGGTTTCAGTTTTCTTCGTGAAGAGCCGCTTGATATGAGAATGGACCCGGGTCTGCAGTTCACGGCTTTCGATCTGGTCAATGATATGAATTTTGATGAGCTTTCAGATCTTCTTTACAGACTTGGAGAGGAAAGCTTTTCAAGACAGATAACAAAATCGATCATAAAATACAGAACAACAAACCCTATAAAAACCTCTACAGAGCTTTCCGCGATCGTATCGAATTCAATTCCCAGGAAGTTTCATCCGAAAAGGATACACCCTGCAACCAAGACCTTTCAGGCTCTCAGGATCGCGGTCAACAACGAACTGGAGAATCTGAAGGAATTCATCGAAAAGGGAATAAAGCTCCTCAACCCGGGAGCAAGAATAATTATTATTTCATTTCATTCACTTGAGGACAGAATAGTCAAAAGATCATTCAACTACTTCAAATCCTCCTGTGTGTGTCCAGCTGGATTACCCGAATGCAGGTGTAACAAGGAAAGCATTCTGAAAGTAATTACAAAGTCGCCTGTAACACCCTCTAAAAATGAAGTTGAAAGTAATCCCAGGTCTAGAAGTTCAAAAATGAGAGTCGGAGAGAAGAAATAAGATGAGAAGTAACTCAAATCACAGAAAACAAAGCAAAAATAAAAGCAACAACATCGTTATAAGAACAGAATATATAATACTGTTTTTGATTGTTGTATTTTTTTCTCTCGGATTCGTACGTCTTAAAGCAGAACAGCTCAGAGTCGGATATGAGATCTCCAGCAACAGTAAGCTGGAGCAGCAATTATTGCAGAAAAAGCAAAATCTGAAAGCAGAATATATGCAACTCAAATCACCTGAAAGACTCGAGTATCTTGCAAACAACCTGGGTTTTAAATTTCCTACACAAGATGACGTTATTTTCGTAGAGAAAGCAACAGTCGTAGGAAATAGAAAGTGAAGAGGATAAACAGGAACAAGATAAAAATATCATATAAAAGAAAAGATAAATTAACTGAATGGAAAATATATTTTTCTTCAGCATTTATAGTTCTTGTTTTCATATCGGTCTGCTACAAATCTGTGGATCTCCAGATCCTGAACAGAGATAAAGCTTTTAGAATCGCGGAAAAACAGCACACAAATACCTACACGCTGCTCCCTAAAAGAGGCAATATCCTTGACAGAAACAATAAAAGCCTGGCTACAAATATCACAACTCAGTCAATTTATATTAATCCCAGAGCGATCAGGGAACCCGAGGAATTCGCAAAGCAACTTTCCTCAGCAACAAATCTGAATTACAGGGAAGCATTGTCCTATGCGGTTTCAAAAAGATCATTTATATGGCTCAAGAGACTTGCCGATCCCGAGTTCGTGGAAGGCATAAAAAAACTGGGTCTTGACGGTATTGGATTTATCGATGAATCCAAAAGAGTTTATCCAAATGGTCATTTGCTGGGCCAGGTGCTGGGTTTCACCAATATAGATTCAAAAGGGATAGAAGGAATCGAATATCAGTTTGACGGTATTCTGAGGGGAAAACCCAATGAGCTGTCTTTTAAAAGAGATGCAAGAGGAAAACTTATTCTCACATCATCCGTGAACATCGAGGAATCCACAACCGGATTTGATGTAATACTAACCATAGACTCACAGATCCAGCACATCGTTGAGAAAGAGCTTGAGAAAGGAGTAAAAGCCACCGGGGCAAAATCAGGAATGGCAATACTTATGAAACCTGAGACGGGTGAGGTCCTTGCGATGGCTACCTACCCTTTTTTCAATCCCAATAAATTCGGGAAATATACCGAAAGGGCTTTGCGGAACAAGCCGGTATGGTATACGTTTGAACCCGGCTCAACCTCAAAAGTATTCCTGGTAGCAGCCGCCCTTGACGAAAAGATCGTCAATCCGAATACGAAGTACAATTGCGAGAACGGCAGAAGGAAGGTCGGTCCGGCAGTAATCAGGGATACTCATCCGCACGATATTCTTACGGTTACGCAGACAGTTACCGAATCAAGCAATATATGTGCATCCAAGATCGGCGAGAATCTCGGGAAATCGGATCTTCATGACTATTTAAAGAAATTTGGTTTTGGAAGTGATACCGGTATTAATTTGCCCGGGGAACAATCAGGTCAGTTACCTGATGACAGCAAGTGGGGACCCGTGGAACTGGCTACAATTTCATTCGGGCAGGGGGTGTCGGTAACTGCCCTTCAGCTCGCTACCGCAATATCATCAATAGCAAACGGCGGATATCTCATGAAACCGCATATAATAAAAAAGATAGTTTCTCCCAAAGGAGAAGTTGTAAGAGAAAGCAGACCTGAGGTAGTCAGAAGGGTCATATCGTATGACACCGCTATGCAGGTTTCGGATATTATGGAGCAGGTAGTTGAGAAAGGTACGGGAACCAATGCGATTATTCCGGAGTACACCGTTGCCGGTAAGACCGGAACAGCGCAGATACCAGATAACAAACACGGGGGATATTACAAGGACAAATATATGGCATCATTCGTCGGGTTCGCTCCGGTTGATGATCCTAAACTTACACTTGTTATAGTTGTCGAAGACCCTAAAGAAAGTATTTACGGTGGCTCTGTGGCCGCACCCATATTCAAATCAATTACCGAAAAAGTCCTTTTCAGTATGGGGGTACCCGCCAAAAAGGAATTCACGGGTAATAAGATAATGCCCGATCTTGAAGGTAAGAGTGCCAGAGAGATTTTCAGATGGGCGGATGAAACAGGTGTAAAAGTAGAAATTCGGGGGAGCGGTTATACAGTAAAACAGTCCCCTTCCCCGGGAGAACCAATAAAGAAAGGAACAGTTTGTTCATTTAAACTTAAACAGGATATATGAATTTAAATGAGATTTTATGCGGAATCGATTCAGAGATCATAAGCGGGAGCAAAATGAAAGAGATAGAAGGGATCTCCCTGGATTCCAGAAAAGTGGATCAGAACTATATGTTCGTAGCCATAAAAGGTGAAAGAACGGATGGCCATAATCATATACAGGATGCTGTAATAAGAGGAGCTCGTACTGTTGTATGTGAATCCCTGCCGAACATAAAAGATGAAAGAACAACTTATATAAAAGTTACAGACACCTCTCTTGCTCTCGCCCGGATAGCGGCAAATTTTTATGACAACCCTTCCGACTACCTCTATCTTGCAGGAATAACCGGAACTAACGGCAAAACAACCCTTACCTATCTGCTCGAATCTCTCTGGAAAAAGCAGGGTAAGATCACAGGACTGATAGGGACCATAGAGAACAGATATGCCGGAGTAACCGACAATTCGATCATGACTACACCTGATTCCATAGAGCTTACAATGCTTCTTGATAAAATGAGGAGGTCAGGGGTTGACAATGTAACAATGGAAGTATCATCCCATGCAATTGACAGAAAGAGGGTATACGGATGTAATTTTGATACTGCGGTATTCACAAATATCACTCAGGATCACCTGGATTACCACAAGACCTTCGACAATTATTTCAAGACAAAGAAAAAGTTTTTCACAGAATTACTGGAACATAGTACAAAGAAAAAGAAAACGGCAGTGATAAACATTGATGATCGTTATGGAAGAGTAATAGCAAGTGAAATATCATCAGATATAATTACATACTCAACCGAAAATAACAAAGCAGAGGTCTTCTCCTCCGAAATCGAGCTGCTTCAAAACGGAATACAGGCTTTAGTTCATACACCTTACGGAAATATTAAACTCAGATCATCGCTCGTGGGGAGACATAATCTTTATAATCTTCTTGCAGCAGTTTCGGTATGTATAAGTCAGGATTTCGATTTGGGATCACTGGAAGAATTTCTTTCCGAGAGAACAATAATCCCGGGACGGCTGGAAAGAATTCAAAATAATGCAGGTATGAATGTACTTGTCGATTACGCCCATACCCCTGATGCACTTGAGAACGTGTTGTCAACCCTTCGTGCAATCACCAAAGGAAGACTGATAGTAGTTTTCGGCTGTGGCGGGGACAGAGACCGTGGAAAAAGACCAAAAATGGGTAAAATCGCTTATCAAATGTCAGATCTGGCAATTATAACTTCGGATAACCCCAGGACCGAGAACCCTGAAGACATAATAAAGGACATAATTCAGGGTATTGACAAGACACTGGAAAGAGAATACCTGGCAGTTGAAAACAGGGAACAGGCTATCGAAAAAGCAATAGGAATAGCGAAAAAAGAAGATGTTGTACTTATAGCCGGCAAAGGACATGAAGATTATCAGATCATAGGAACAAACAAGATACATTTTGATGACAGAGAAATAGCTAAACAATATTTGATTGAAAGAGAGAGATCGGAAGTATGATTAACCAGGATTTTTTATTGAAATCTACGGGTGGCAAGCTTGTCAGGGGTCCTGAAGAAAATAGCTTTTCATCAGTCACAACAGACTCCAGGAGAATCAAAAAGAACGAACTGTTCTTTGCGCTAAAAGGACCAAATTTCGATGGTCATGATTTTGTAAATGACGCAATCGAAAAAGGTGCTTCCGGAGCAGTTGTTGAAGAAATTCCACGCGATTTTAACCACGGGGATAAAGCTTCGATTATAGAGGTCAGGGCGACTTATAAAGCACTCGCAGAACTCGCAAATTCGTGGAGAAAAAAATTCAGGAATTTAAAAGTTGTCTGTATAACCGGTTCCAACGGTAAAACAACAACCAAGGAAATGACCAACAGCATACTTTCGATCAGATATTCAGTTCTCAAGAACTCGGGGAATTTTAACAACAATATAGGATTACCGCTAACGCTGCTGAGACTTACAGATAAACATGATGTATGTGTCGCCGAACTGGGGATGAACGACTACGGCGAGATCAGGGAACTTGCCAGAATCGCAGAACCCGATGTCGGAGCAATTACAAATATAGGAAGGGCACATCTTGAAAAACTGGGAGACCTGGCCGGTGTAGCAAGGGCCAAATCAGAGCTGGTCGAAAATTTTAACAAAAACAATATTTTTATAGTAAATAATGATGATCCTTATATACGTGAAATTGATAACAAAACAGATTGCATCAAGATCAGGTTCGGGATCAACTCACCTGCAGTTGATGTTTTTGCCGGGAGCATTAGGACCGAAGGACTGGAATCAATAAGTTTTGATCTTAACATTGATGGTAAAAACCTGAATACAAGACTGAGGGGAATTGGTAAGCATAATGTATACAATGCACTATGTGCCTCGGCAATATCACTTTCAATGGGATTATCCCCTGAAGAGATACAGGCAGGGCTTGAGAGATATACCCCTGCATATATGAGGCTTGAGATAATTGAGTCACCACAGGGTTACAAGATCATCAACGATACATATAATGCAAATCCCGACTCGGTTACCAGAGCACTCGAGGAATTATCTTCATTAAAGAATAATAGCAGGGCCATAGCAATACTTGGAGATATGCTGGAACTGGGACAGAACAGTGCGAAAGAGCACAGGAATATCGGCGAATTGATTAACGATCTTGATATCGATTTCACGATCTGTCTTGGAGAGTTCTCAAAATGTATCAAAGAGGGGATCAGGAAAAGGGATAATGTAACACATGTCAGGTCTCATCACGAAGCTGCAGAACTTATAAGGCAGATAGCATCAAAGGGAGATCTGATTCTGATCAAGGGATCAAGGGGTATGAGGATGGAAAAGATCATACAGGAGCTTTATTGAAAAAAACGTTATGCTTTATTTTCTATCATTTCTAAAAGATGAATTTATTTTATTTAATGTATTCAAATACATTACTTTCCGCTCCTTTGGTGCGGGTATCACCGCTTTTATTCTAAGTATTTTCATAGGTAAGAAATTCATCTCAATACTGAGGGCTAGGCAGTACAGTGAGAATATACGTAAAGACGGTCCCCCCGGTCATCAGGTAAAGGCTGGAACACCCACAATGGGCGGAACATTTATAGTGCTTTCGATCTTTATTTCAAGTTTGATATGGGTAAACATTTTTGATATAACCGTTCTCCTTACCCTTCTTTTCACAATTAGTTACGCAATAATTGGATTTTTCGATGACTGGTCAAAACTTACCAAGGGCAAGGGAATAAGTGCCAGGCGGAAGTTTTTGATGCAGATTGTAGTAGGAACGGTATTCATATCACTGCTATTGATTGAACAGTCCCCAGGTTACACAATGTCAGTAGGATTAAATCAGAACAGTGTTCATAGTTTTACTTCCGTGATACTTCCTTTCTTCAAGAATATAGTAATAAGCCTGGGGATAATGTATGTACCCTTCGCGCTCTTCGTCGTTGTAGGATCTTCAAATGCAGTAAACCTTACGGACGGACTTGACGGACTTGCAATAGGAGCAATGATCATCGCGATCGCTACATATACAATCTTTTCGTACCTTTCCGGAAATTTCGAATTCTCCAGGTATCTCCAGATTCCGTTTATCCCTTCCGGGGCAGAGCTTGCAGTATTCCTGTCGGCAATAGGAGGAGCCTGTCTGGGATTTCTATGGTACAATTCGCATCCCGCGGAAATATTTATGGGAGACGTGGGTTCACTTTCTCTTGGTGCTGCGATCGGTTACTCAGCACTGGTAATTAAACAGGAATTCCTTTTGGTAATAGTAGGTGGATTATTCCTGGTTGAAGCATGTTCAGTGATGCTGCAGGTAGCATCCTTTAAGATGACCGGCAGGCGGATATTTAAAATGGCCCCTCTGCATCACCATTTTGAACTATGCGGATGGTCAGAATCAAAAGTCGTTATAAGGTTCTGGATCATATCGGTTCTGCTGTCAATTATTGCCATGTCCACACTTAAACTGAGGTAAGAATGGTAGACAGAAACAGTAATTATTTGATAATAGGACTTGGTACTACAGGAACAGAAACCGCAAGGTTCCTGATGAACCATGGTGCAAGAGTAAAAGCACTGGACTCCAAAAAAAGAGAGCATCTGTCTTCCGCGGCAAATGAGTTAATAGAAATAGGGCTGAGAGTTGAAACGGACGATCGCAGAGAGAACCAGTTTGAATGGGCAGACACTGTAATACTGAGCCCTGGTGTAAGTTTTAACAATGCAGATATAAGGAAGTTTATTGAAAAAGGGAAAGAGATAATAAGTGAAGTCGAGTTCGCATCCCGGTTCATCAAAAAACCCGTTATTGGAATAACAGGTTCGAACGGCAAAACCACAACATGTTCCCTTCTCCGGGATGTTCTGGATAAAAACGGTTTCAATGTTTTCCTCGGGGGGAACATAGGGACACCGCTTATTACAATAGCCGATTCGAATAAAGAGTTTGACTATATTATTGCTGAACTGAGCAGTTTTCAACTCCAGGGCATTAGGAAATTCAAACCACAGATAGCAGTAATACTTAATATTTCACAGAATCATCTCGACCATCATCTGGATTTTGAAGAATATGTTCAGGCAAAGACCAGAATTTATATAAATCAGGATGAGCATAACTGGGCAGTTTTTAATAATGAGGACATTATTCTCCGAAGAATAGGAGAAACATTAAAGGCTAAAAAAATAAAGTTCGGCACGGAGAGTTCAGCAGCCGATATTTACAGGAAAAATAAAAAAATCCGCACTAAAAACAACTCTTACGATCTGGCAGGTATCAAACTGATAGGCGAACACAATCTGGATAATGCAATGGCAGTGATAGCTGTATCCGAGATCACAGGCTGTAACTCTGAAATAACCGTAAGGACGATTACAGATTTCGATCCGCTTCCTCACAGGACCGAGCTGCTCGGAATGTATAAAGGTGTAAAAATTTACAATGACTCCAAATCAACCACTCCCGACTCCACACTTAAGGCAATAAAGAGTTTCGATAGCCCGGTGATACTGATACTGGGCGGACGAGACAAGGGACTGGATTATAAAATACTGAACAGTGAAATCAAAAGTCGTGTAAAACACGTCGTTCTTTATGGCGAAGCCCGGCACAAGATAGGTGATCAGATCTGTAGTACAGTTTCGAAAAGCATGGCCGATAATCTCGAAAAAGCTACCGGAATAGCAGTTAGAAACTCCAGCAAAGGGGACTCTATTCTATTTTCACCGGCATGTTCAAGCTTTGATATGTATTCATCATATATCGAAAGAGGTAAGGAGTTTAAAAGAATTGTTGAACTTCTCTAGCTTGAAGGAAAAAAATTTTGATCTGCTGTTACTTATAGCAGTCCTGATACTATCTTCTATAGGACTTCTCATGGTTTACAGCACGAGCTCTGTATATTCCCTCGAAACCTACGGCGATACGGCCCATTTTCTGAAACTGCATTCGATATATCTTTTTGCCGGGATGGCGATGATGGTTCTGCTAATGAACATTAACTACAGATGGCTCAGAAAAGTCGTATACCCAGCCTATTTCATTGTATTTTTGGGTCTGGTACTTGTACTAGTACCCGGCATAGGGAAACAGGTAGGAGGTGCCAGCAGATGGTTGACACTGGGTCCTTTCACATTCCAGCCGTCTGAAATTGCAAAATTCGTGATATTGCTTTATCTCGCACATTCTCTCACAAAGAAAAGGCACAAACTTGACGACTTTTTCGTAGGTTTCCTCTCCCATGTGCTATTTGCAGGAGTCTATATTATTCTGATATTCCTTGAGCCGGATTTCGGCGGATCTGCAATAATACTTTCGTTACTTGTAATAATGCTTTTTATCGGCGATGTTCGGATCAGATATCTTATACCTCTCGGTGCCATCACTGCAGTATTCTCCCTTTTCGCCATACTCTCGAGAGGATACAGGCTTGACAGGATAACATCTTTTCTCAATCCGTGGAACGATCCTCTGGGTTCAGGTTATCAGGCAGTGCAGTCATTTATTGCATTCGGGCTTGGAGGTGTTTATGGCGTCGGACTCGGTGACAGTACACAAAAACTATTTTTCCTGCCACAGGCACATACGGATTTTATTTTTTCGATAATCGGTGAGGAGTTCGGACTTATAGGAGTGCTGGTGGTAGTTCTGCTTTTTCTGTTCATACTATTCAGGAGTCTCAGGATCGCTTCAGCAGCACCTGACCTGTTCGGACGCTATATTGTATGCGGGTTCATATTCCTTATAACACTTCAGGCCGGAATAAATATGGCTGTATCAGTTGGTTTGTTTCCTACAAAGGGACTCACTCTTCCGTTTATAAGTTATGGTGGGACATCGCTCGTAAGCTGTCTTTCTGCAATGGGAATAATTTTGAATGTATCAACGGAAAGCAATAAATGAAAGTATTAATAGCCGGAGGCGGTACGGGAGGACACATTTTCCCGGCGATATCCATAGCGGAAGAAATAATAGGAAGATCGGCCGACAATGATGTTCTTTTCGTTGGTACTTTAAGGGGTCTTGAGAAAGAATTGATTAACAAAAAAGGGTTTAACATAGAATATATCAGAACTACAGGCATGGTCGGGAAAGGGATGATTTCCAAAGCATTCTCCCTTTTTAATGCATTTAAAGGTGTAATTGATTCGATGAGAATAATAAGGAATTATAAACCCGATATAGTAATAGGTGTCGGTGGTTATGTCTCAGGACCTGTGGTCCTTAGTGCAAGGCTCATGGCACTTCCGACAGCGATTTGCGAACAGAACAGCGTTCCGGGGCTAACCAACAGGATACTTTCGAAAATTACCAATAGAATATTTGCAACCTTTGATGAAAGCCTCAGGTTTTTCAACCCCGGGAAGACAGTTATTACCGGCAACCCTGTAAGAAATGAAGTTCTTAATGCTGCATCCGGTCAAAATAATGGTAACAAGGACTCATTTACAGTTTTCATAACGGGCGGAAGCCAGGGTGCATCGGGTATAAACACCATAGTTCCAAGGGCGATGGGGGAAATAAGGGATAAGAATATAAGAATAATACATCAGACAGGGTCCGGAGAACTGGAAAAAGTAAGAAATCTTTATGATACAATGGATCTCAGGGCAGAAGTCCATGCATTCCTGGACAACATCGGGGATATTTACAGAGAATCCGACCTGGTCATATCGAGGGCAGGTGCAGGTGCTGTATCCGAACTAACATCCCTCGGTAAACCTTCCATACTTATCCCCTATCCTCATGCCGCCAATAATCACCAGTTGACAAATGCAAGATTCATGGAAAATAGCGGGGCAGCATTAATAGTAGAAGAAAATAATCTGGACCATATTATATTTTCAAAAATAGTTGATAAAATACTGAATAAGCAAACGCTTGATGAAATGTCCAGACGCTCTTCGGAACTTGGAAAACCCGATGCTGCAAAAACTATAGCTGATGAAATAATTAAGCTGGTTGAAAGGAAATAATAATGTACGGAAAAATAAACAGAATTCATTTTGTGGGAATAGGTGGTATCGGAATGAGCGGTATTGCCGAAGTCCTTGTAAATATGGGATACAGGGTAACAGGTTCAGACATAAAACAATCACCTGGTATACAGAGACTTCAGGATCTTGGAGTGGAGGTGTTTATAGGACATGACAGTAATAATGTTGGAAATACCGATGTAGTGGTAACATCCTCCGCTATAATAGGCTCGAATCCTGAAGTTGAATTTGCTATCGCGAACAAGATACCCGTGATCGCCAGGGCCGAAATGCTCGCCGAGCTTATGAGGCTTAAATTCGGTATCGCTGTGGTCGGGAGTCACGGCAAAACAACAACAACTTCGATGATATCATCCGTTCTTTTTCATGGAGACCTCGACCCTACAATAGTCGTAGGAGGAAAGGTAAAGAAGCTGGGATCAAATGCAAGACTCGGAAAGGGGAAATTCATGGTAGTTGAAGCTGACGAAAGCGACGGTTCGTTCCAGAAATTATCGCCCGTTATATCAGTGCTTACGAATATAGATCTTGAACATATAGATCATTATGAAAACATTGAAAATCTTGAAGCAGAATTTGCCAGATTCCTCGACAAAATTCCGTTTTACGGCCTGAGTGTTCTATGCGCGGACTGTCCAAGAGTCAGGAAACTGGAATCAAAATACAACAAAAGACACATTACCTACGGTCATGCAAATGATGCTGACCTCACGATCAGGAATGTAAGGGTTTCCGGTTTCAACACATTCTTCAACGTTTCTCTACATGGAGAATTACTAGGTGAAATTGAGCTTAACGTAGCCGGAAGACACAATGCACTAAATTCACTAGCTGCGGTGGCGGTGGGTCTTGAACTCGGAATGAGTTTTGAAGATATAAAGAAAGGACTATATGAATTCAGTGGGATAGACAGGAGACTGCAACTAAAGGGTAATAAGGAGGGAATAATGGTGATCGATGATTACGGACACCATCCTTCTGAATTAAAAACAACTATAGAGTCGCTTGAAGAATCATTTTCCAGAAAACCGGTAGTTGTCTTTCAGCCACACAGGTTTTCTCGTACCAAACTTCTATTTAACGAATTCGTGGAGGTATTGAGCAACGTTAACAAACTCTATGTTCTTGACATTTACCCCGCCGGCGAAAAACCGCTTGAAGGCACAGATTCAAAAATACTCGTAGAAGCTATTAGGGCGACAGGGAAGAACGACACTCAATACGTTGACAATCCGGATAAACTGATAGGAATGTTGAAGAAAAAAATAAGCTCCGGAGATATAGTACTCACCTCTGGAGCAGGGAACGTATGGATTTATGGTGAAAAACTGCTTGAAGAGCTGTCATGAGAGCATTTATGCAAGATCTTAAAAAAACCGGCTGTGAAATAAAGGAGAATTTACCGATGAACAGGTATACGACTCTTAAAGTGGGTGGGATTGCTGAAACGGTCGTATATCCGTCCAGTTTTGACGAACTGATAGAGGCACTGAACATACTATACAGTCACAAGTTAAGGATCACAGTTCTTGGAGCAGGTTCGAACACTATTATCAGGGACAGGGGAATAAGTGGTGTAGTTATCAGCACAAAAAAACTTCGAGATTTCAAAATCATAGATGACACAGTAATAGCAGAATGCGGTGCAATGCTCTCGACAATTATGTACAAAACAATGAAAATGGGTTTAACCGGTTTTGAATTCGCAGCGGGAATACCAGGGACAGTCGGTGGAGGCATACACATGAACGCAGGCGCTAACGGAGGAGAGATAAAGGATGTTGTTGACCGTGTCTGGATCTGGAAAGACGGTATTGAGACTGTTCTTCAAAGAAATGAAATCAGATTTGAATACAGGAAAAACGATATTCCCGAAGGCTCGATAGTAACACGGGCAGCATTTAAATTGAGAAAAGGAGACCGGGATGCTATTGAAAAGAACGTCAAACAATATCTGGCATACAGAAACAGCACTCAACCGGTAAATCAGGCTAACACCGGTTCGATCTTTAAAAATCCTGAACAACTACCAGCGGGAAAACTGCTTGAAGAGCTGGGATTCAAGGGATTTAAGCATGGTGGTGCAATGTTCTCCATGCTCCATGCCAATTTTATTGTGAACGCCGGGGATGCAAAAGCGAAAGATGTAATAGATCTTATAGATGATGCCAGAGAAAAAGCTTTGAGATCAAGGGGCATAGAGCTTGAAACCGAGGTAAAAATACTTGGAGATGAGTAAAGGTTGAGCAAATCACACAATAATTTTAAGATTAAATTATTTACAGGGCTAACATTTGTAATCATTGCAACTGCTGTTGTATTTTTAACATTCAGTCATAAATATTTTGTTGTAAAAATTATAGACATTAAAGGTAATGAGAAAATAAGTGACAGGGAAGTAGTAAAGAGATCCGGGATCAGGGCAGGTTACACATCGATGTTTTTTCTCGAAAGCAGGCCAGAAGAACTGATAAGTAACAATCCATGGGTAAGTAAAGTATCCATAGTTAAGGAATTCCCCGATAAAGTAGTTATAGACATTTCAGAATCCGAACCTTTCTGCCTTACGGCAGATGAATCAGATGTTCCCTATTACCTAACAGCTGAAGGGAAAAGAATCGGACGGGCAAGTCCGGAATACGGAATGGACTTTCCAATAATTCGATCTGAAGGTAAAGTAAAACAAAACACTCTGGAAGAAGCTGTAAGACTACTTAAACTATCCAAATCGAGCAGCTTGCTAAACTGGGACGAGATATCCGAAGTCAGGGTCAATCACGATTACGGAATAAGAATAATAACAAACGACAAACGATTCATTGATTTCGGGAAGGGGAATATATTAAGCAAATGGTATAAGGTCGAAAAGATAATATCTCATTCACGTAACATCGACCTGAAAGAAAAATATATAAACGTTAGCTCCGAGAAAATGAGCGTAATTAATTTTAATATATAGCCGAACTGTGATTATATGAGCGATAATTCAACATTTATTGTAGGACTTGATGTAGGAACAACCAAGGTATGTTCCGTGGTTGGTGAACTGAGCCGTAAAAAGGAACTTGAAATAATAGGTGTCGGGACATACCCATCAAACGGTCTGAAAAGAGGGGTTGTCGTAAATATAGACAAAACCGTTGAATCCATAAAGCATGCTGTTGAAGAAGCAGAGCGTATGGCCGGTTGCGAGATCAATACCGTACTTGTGGGAATAGCAGGCGGGCATATCAAGGGAATTAGCGGTCATGGAATGATAACCTTGAGAAACAGGGAAGTAACTGACAGGGATATAGAAAGGGTGATCGAATCGGCGAATGCGGTATCCATACCCGCTGACAGGGAGATAATACATGTTATTCCTCAGGAATTCATCGTTGATGGTGAAGGCGGGATCAAGCAACCAGTCGGAATATGCGGGATCAAACTGGAAACGAGGGTTCATATCATAACGGGCCAAGTAACCGCTGCACAGAATCTTGTAAAGTGCATACACCTTGCCGGTATGGATGTGTCTGATGTTGTTCTTGAGCAGATAGCTTCCAGTGAATCAGTACTTACGGACGATGAAAAGGAGATCGGGGTGGTTCTGGTTGATTGCGGAGGAGGTACTACCGATATAGCAGTATTCTCGGGAGGAAGCATAAGGTATACAAATAACCTTACACTCGGTGGAGACAATCTTGACAGGGATATAGCTCTTGGACTTTCAACCGCTCTTGCAGAATCCAGAAAGCTCAAGGAAAGATACGGTGTTGCAAGCGAAAATCTTGTATCACATGAAGACATTATAAAGATAGAAAGTGTTGCGAAGAAAAGGACCAGGCATATATCAAAAAAAGACCTTTCAATGATAATCCAACCACGGATGGAAGAGATTTTCAGTCTTGTTAAAAGAGAGATAATTAAATCAGGTTATCAGGACCTTCTGCCCGCAGGTGCTGTAATTACAGGGGGAAGCGTGATAATGGAAGGTACCACTGAGATAGCTGAAAACATACTGGGCATGCCTGTAAGAGTGGGAATTCCAATGGAAGTTGGTGGATTGAAAGATATAATTGCAAATCCTGTATATTCAACCGGCGTTGGACTCGTTCAGTATGGTGCCAAAAATTCGAACAACAAAAAGAGGCAGATCCTTATTAAAGAAGATAAGATTTTTAATAAAGTTTTTGAGAGAATGAAACACTGGTTTAAGGAGTTTTTTTAAGTTAAAATCATAGAAGTACCAGGAGGATAATTTATGGCTAATTTTGAAATCGAAAACCAGACAACGCAGGGCAAAGCGAAGATCAAGGTAATTGGTGCCGGCGGTGCCGGTGGTAATGCAATCAACGCGATGATCGACAAGGGACTTAGCGGAGTGGAATTCATTGTAGCTAACACTGACTCGCAGGACCTTCAAAAATCATGCGCTCCTTTAAAGTTACAGATAGGTACCAGAACAACCAAAGGTTTGGGATCCGGTGGCGATCCGGAAATAGGCAGGGAGGCAGCACTTGAAGACCAGGCCAAGATCGCGGAATCGGTCGAAGGTTCAGACATGGTATTTATTACTGCTGGCATGGGTGGGGGTACGGGTACCGGCTCAACTCCTGTTATTGCACAGGCCTGCAGGGAAACAGGTGCACTTACTATCGGAGTCGTAACAAAACCTTTCGGATTTGAAGGCCCCAAGCGAAACAGACAGGCCACCTCGGGAATTGAAGAACTGGAAAAAGTTGTAGACACACTTATCGTCATTCCAAACGAACGTCTTGCCTCAGTCCACAAGGTAAGCATACTCGATGCATTCCGAAAAGCTGATGAAGTCCTTTATCAGGCAGTTAGAGGTATTTCAGATATTATAACCGGTACCGGTTATATAAACGTTGATTTCGCTGACGTTAAAACAATCATGAGTGAAAATGGCGGGAAAGCCTTAATGGGAACAGGCTCTTCCCAGGGTACCAACAGGGCGATCGAAGCCGCTGAAATGGCAATAACAAGTCCTTTACTCGAAGATATATCAATCGATGGTGCAAAGGGGATCCTTCTGAATGTTACAGCGTCTGTTGATTTCGGAATTGAAGAACTGAACGAAGCCTGCAACTATATCAGGGAAAGAGCTCATGATGATGTAAATTTGATTTTCGGACTGGTTTTTGACGACAATGCTGAAGATTCAGTACAGATCACAGTTATCGCAACCGGTATAGAAAGCAGCGTGGAAGAGAAAGTGGATAATATTGTTACAAAGCTACCTTCAGATTTCGGGGAAGAGGAATTCGAGATACCCGCTTTTATAAGAAGGAGAGGAACAAAATAAACTGCTCTTATTTATATCAAGAGCATTAAATTATCAGTTTTTATAAATGCGGGTTATTTACCTGATATCAGTGAAGAATCCTGTTGCTGAATTTCCAATCTCGGAGAATCGAACCACAACCCTTCGAGATCATAAAATTCTCTGAACGGCTTATAGAATATGTGGATCACGACATCAGGTGTATCTATAAGAACCCATTCATTATTAGCATAACCTTCTGTTCCGAGAATATTAACCCCGTTTTGTTTTAACATTTTTTCTATATATTCGGCCAGGGTTTTTACTCCCCGTTTTGAATCGGCACTGCATATTACATAATAGTCAGTAACATCACTGATATCCTTTACTTCAAGAACAACAGGGTCTACAGCTTTTTTATCAATTGCAAAGTTAACTACCTGAATTGCTAGTTCTCTTGACTCTATTCTATTTCCTCCGTATAAATTTTATTGTATACAATATACTTTTCCAGTTCTACCGGAACAAGATATTTTATTGATCGATTCTTGCCGGCAAGGTTTCTGATCATAGTTGAAGACATTTCGATACCGTTTATAGAACTGAAATATATTCTACTTTTACTTTTATGCTCAAATACCTCTGTGTCTCTGTAACTCTCGCCGTCATTAAGATATCGGAAATCATTCTTTATCTCAAGCGGGAAATATGACTCCTTATCCGAACTTCTGCTACCAGGCCTGTGAATAACGATGAAATTCGAATATAAAAAAAGCTCTTTATATTTTTTCCATGTATTGATGTTGGAAAAAAGTTCAGATCCTACTATAAAATAATGATCATCATTCGGGAAATCATTGTAAAAATACTTTAATGTATCGATCGTATAGGAAGGACTCTCTCTTTCTATTTCTATATCAGAAAGTTCGAAATAAGGGTTGTCTTTCAGTGCAATGTCTAACATTTCCAACCTGATGTCGGGGTTCAGGTAATTTTCACCCACTTTTAGCGGATTTACAGATGCGGGAATGAAAATCACTTTATCCAGATAAAAATTCTCCTTTATCTCTTCAGCCGCCCTGAGATGTCCGATATGAACCGGATTGAAACTCCCTCCCAGGAGTCCGATCTTTTTTCTGTTACTCATTCTTACCAAGAATACCCATATCAGGATAAGCTTCCAACATGAACTCGTTCCCGAATTTTTTTATATTTATATCCTTCAGGGAAAGCGAATCAACCATGTTAACGACACCGAGACTCGAGAACATATCTACACCATCACCACCAACAAGTTTTGGAGCATAGAAAAGTATAATTTTATCCGCAGCATGGGATCTCAATACAGATCCCGCGATTCTGCTTCCTCCTTCGACAAGTACACTGCAAATACTTTCATCCCCGAGTTTTTTAAACAAATCTGTAATATCGACATTCCCTTTATTGTCCCGGTCAGTAATTATCAACCTGCACCTTTCCTTTATCCCGGAGATATTTCCTTTCAATGCATCTTCAGTTGTTGCAATTATGGGTCTGTGGTGAATTTTAAAAATATTTGAATCCGGGGAAATTCTCAGATCATTATCAACGATCACAGGTACCGGATGGGAAATCTCTTTTTTCTTCAGTCTTACATTAAGTCTCGGATTATCCTGAATAACAGTGTTTATTCCTACCATGACAGCATCAACCTTCTGTCTTAGTTTATGAGCCAGTGATCTCTGCTTTTCACTGCCGATCCACTTCGAATCACCCGATACAGTAGCTATCTTGCCATCCAGGGTGCATGCAAGCTTTAATATTACAAACGGAGTACCGGTGGAAATGAACTTGTTGAATGCTTCGTTTAGCTTTACACATTTCTCTTCAAGTACGCCCGTCTCAACAGATATACCCTTATTTCTTAACTGATTTATTCCTCTTCCGCTGACTTTCGGATTAGGATCAGTAGTGCCAATTACAACTTTACTTATACCTTTGTTTATAATGGAATCAGTACATGGAGGAGTTCTTTTGCCTTTGTGACAACAGGGTTCAAGAGTCACATACAGAGTTGATGATTTCAAATTCTCCCCCCTGGATTCGGCATCCCTGAATGCTTCGATCTCTGCATGGGGCATTCCTGCTTTCTTGTGGTATCCCTGCCCTATTATCTTTGAATTCTTTACAACAACCGCACCAACGAGCGGGTTCGGACTGGTAAAACCGTCCGCTTTTTCCGCAAGCTTCAGAGCGAGATTCATGAACTCGACACCTGCTTTATATTTTTTATCCGACATGGCTCTCTGAATTTTCCGTCCGCTTAGTGTATTGTTTCTCCCTCGGAAAGAAATAGAGCTTCAACGAATTCATCGGCTTTAAATTCACGCAGATCATCAAGTGCTTCACCGATACCGATATATTTGACGGAGATCTTTAACTCGTCGGCGATCCCTACAATAACACCTCCTTTCGACGTACCATCAAGTTTTGTAAGAATTATCCCCGTAACGTCTATCGCTTCCTTGAATGTTTTTGCCTGCTGAATGGCATTCTGTCCTGTTGTGGCATCCAGCACCAGCAGAACTTCATGGGGTGCACCCTCAATCTTGTTCCCCACTACCCTTTTTATTTTTGAAAGTTCCTCCATCAGATTCGATTTTGTATGCAATCTGCCTGCAGTATCAATTATTAGCAGATCCACTCCTTTTGATAAAGAAGACTGAACTGCATCAAAGGCTACAGATGACGGGTCGGCTCCCTTGGTAGTTTTTATAAAATCAGCACCTACCCTTTTTGACCATACTTCCAGCTGTTCAACAGCAGCTGCTCTGAAAGTATCCCCTGCTGCTATCATAACTCTTTTACCTTCATTTATAAATTTATAGGCAAGTTTACCGATAGTGGTTGTTTTCCCCACACCGTTTGCACCAGCAACCATAATAATAGTAGGTTTGTGATCTACTTTGAGTGGTCCCGATTCAACAGATTTTAATATTCCGTGTATTTCCTCTTTTAGTGCATCCTTTATACCTAAAGGGTCATTGAGAGATTCAGAAGTAAGTTTTGCCTCCAGATCTTCTCTCAATTTCATTGTGGTCGGTACACCGAGATCGGCAGTAATAAGAGATTCTTCAAAATCATCCCACAGATCCATGTCAATTTCATTTCTCTGAAATATATTATCAAGCTTGCCGAATATCCCCGAATGTGTTTTGGAAAGCCCTTTTTTCAAACGGGCAAAGAAATCTTCTTTGGGTCGTTCTTCCTCTGCCTCTCCAGATATAGAATTTATTTCAGCTGGTGCGGTTACCTGAACTTTTTCTTCGGTGTCACGTTCTGCCTGTGTTTGTTCGTGAGGTACATTCTTGTGTACCGGCGGTTTGAATGCATCCGGAATCTCTTGTTTTACTGTATCACTTTCAACTTGTGGTGAAGTGAATTGCTCCTGAATATTTTCTTTCTTCGGTTCAGTGTAATCTTTTACTTCTAAAGTTGTTTCAGTAATATCCTCGGAGCTGATTTCTTCTGCAGGTGGTTGGCTGGTTTCAGGTTCCTTAATATCCTTACTTTCAGCTTCATGTTTTACTGCTTTTTTTTCAGTAACCCATGCAAGTAAATAAGTAAAAAGCACGGTCAGCAAAAACAGTATTAACACCCATACAATATCTGTATAAGGACTGCCAAGCCGGTTAATTATATTTACAAATTCATCCATGATTTCTCCAGTTAACTATAAAAACGTGTTTCTGCTTTAAACATGGCTCTGAAACAGAACTTTCCCAATAAAAAAGGGTCCCAGGCTCTCGAGATATGTCGATGTCTGTTTTGTTTTTCTCATACGTTGTATGACAGCTGAAAGCGGGTACAGATCTTTACCGAGGACACCAATGACAAAATCATTGTCGTTTTTATCCAGTCCGAAACATGCAAGCCTTATATCTTTTGCAAATCCTGCCTTCCCGAATTGAAAACCAACCTTGCCGTGTTCTCCAAGTATTGACCTCTGTTCATCTACAGACAGGTTTTCAAATGATTTAACCCTTCTTAACGGATACCAGATTGCCCATTTTAACTCCGGGTCGAGTATTCGTGATCTGGGCCCGCTGACCAGCGTTTTTTCCAGGTCGTTCTCGTATCCGAGAGAATATGTACGTCCAAGCATTGTGAATTCGGATTTAAATTGCAGCCTCGAAAAAGGTTCTCTATTCAGAAAGTCTCTTAATTCATCAATAAAAAAATCAGGTGTTTCATTTATTGTGAGCAGTCCTATTCCTCTCGGGTCATTAATATCAAGGTATAAAACTCCTTCCAGCCCGCTGTTTTTAAATGAATTGATGACCTCATCAATGTTCTCAACATTTCCATATGCAAGGAACTGAAAATATAATCTTCTGTCGAATGATATTAGAGACCCGTCCCTGGCTCTACCTCTTTCACTGATATCGGGAATATTTTTTTCTGTATCGTTCATAATGACAATTATTTTACTTATAATTAACAACACTGCCTAAGGATAGACTTTAAAATCTATATTATCACTGTTTTTACTCAAATTTTTAATTATTAAAAAGACCGGGTTAATTCAGACATATCCCTCTAGGCAGACAGTTTATGTTTTATCTTTAATTTATGAATTATTACAATTCATGGTGATTCAGCCAGTTTTTTTAATTTGATTAAAGATCTTTCCATAAAATCACCTGCATAATCATCGAGCCTGAGTGCAAGATACCCACCTAAAATCGGGATTTGGGTTTTTCCCTCCATGAACCATACTACTTTTGTCCTTTCTTCTGCATCTTCATAAAATATCTTACTCTCGCCGTGGTATAAGCCTCTGCCCAGATCGACCGTATAATCAATTCCGTTTTGCGGTTTGCTACTTTTTATCTTCAATTCACCTTCACCTATTTTGGTCTTTATTTTTTCAAATGCTCCGGGACCACGGGTATTATTTCCCGGAATAATAACGATATCGGAATCAATCTCGTTAAAATTCTTCCAATTTGGCCACATCCTGAGATCATTTACATATTTGTGTATCTGTACAGGTGCAGCATTAACAAGGATAGTTCGCTTTAAAGTAAATTTATTGGGGAGAAACAGACCGATCAGTATAAAAAAGCTGAAAAGAAATAATAATATTACCACCAGTCTTTTAAAATATAAATTCATAAACCATAGTAAAGAAGCGGAGATTCCGTGCGTTCAACAATAATAAGATAAATTTGACTAATATTAATTTTGCCCGAAGATAAGTATCATTAATTATACTTTGATAAGAATAAAAATAAATGCATTTACAATATAATGATATACATTCAGTTCAGCATAAATTGATAAACCTGCTAAATCCCGTTTGCATTTATCAAATGAGATGCCCTCATCATAAATGCTTACCCAGCTTCACAGGTTTATACTTCTTTGAGACCATTCTGATGTTCAAAACCTCAACAAAGAACGAGAAAGCCATGGCAAAGTAGACGTATCCCTTCGGAATATGAAAACTTAAGCCATCTGCAAGGAGTGTAACACCTATAAGTATCAGGAAGCTGAGTGCCAGCATTTTTATTGTGGGATGATTGTCCACGAACTCGCCTATCTTGTTAGCCGATATCATCATAATGACAACAGAAATTATGATAGCAATCACCATTACAACCAGGTCCCTGGCAAGTCCTACTGCCGTTATTACCGAGTCAAGTGAAAATATGATATCAATAACTGCTATTTGTAATACGCAACTCAAGAATCCGACTGATTTTTTATGTTCACCATTATTAGCACCTTCCTCAAGCTCAAGACTCGCATGAATTTCATGTGTGCTCTTCGCAAGTAAAAACAATCCACCGGTTATTAATATCATATCCCTTCCGGAAAAAGCCAGTTCAAATATACTAAAAATGGGTTTGGACAGACCAAGGATCCATGCAAGTGAGAACAACAGCAGAATCCTCGTTATCATTGCAAGAGCAAGACCTGTGATCCTTCCTTTATTTCTTTCATTCTCGGGTAAACGGCCTGCAAGGATAGTTATAAATACTATGTTATCAATCCCGAGGACTATCTCAAGGGATGTAAGTGTGACAAGCGCTATCCATGCTTCAGGCCGATAAAACCAATCCATATTTCACTCCATAATTCAGATTTCATAAAATATCAGTGCTTTAAAATAACTTATAAATCTGCATATACCACTTAGTAGTTATTGTATACTTTTGTTATATTGATTTGAAACAGCCGGTTTTGTATCAGGTACATGTATATTTGAATATAAAATATGGAAAACAGTTTTAAAATAAAGGGAAGAGGCACTACAGGTAATCCTAAAGTACGGTTTGAAAAATATGAATTCATACCGGACCCGGAAGAATCCGTGAAATCCGATAAACCGGAGACATACTTCTACAAGGACAATTCACGCACGGTTATTTCATATAATAACAGCCCCGACGTTGGATTCTCTGCCAGCATAAATCCTTACCGGGGGTGTGAGCATGGTTGTGTCTACTGCTATGCAAGACCTACTCACGAATACCTGGGTCTTTCCTCGGGGCTTGATTTCGAAACAAAAATATTTGTGAAAGAAAATGCGCCGGTTCTTCTGCGTAATGAACTGAGTTCGAAAAAATGGGAGCCTCAACCGCTGGCGATCAGCGGGGTAACAGACTGTTACCAGCCGGCGGAAAAGAAATTCGGTATTACAAGAAAATGCCTTGAAGTTTTGAGAGAATTCAGAAACCCCGCCGGAATAGTTACCAAGAATTTTCTTGTAACACGTGACGCTGATATTCTTGAGGAAATGTCGGAATTTAACGGAGCAATGGTTGCTGTTTCCGTAACATCACTTGACCCGCAGCTTTGCAGGTTAATGGAACCACGGACAGCTCAGCCAGACGTAAGGATCAAAACCATCAAGTATCTTTCAGAAAGAAATATTCCCGTAATGGTTCTTGTTGCCCCGGTTATTCCAGGGCTTAACGATCACGAGATACCCAATATATTGAAAAGAGCTGCTGAAGCCGGCGCGGTTCAGGCCGGATACGTAATGTTAAGACTTCCTTATGCGGTAAAGCGCCTATTCCGGAACTGGCTTGAAACTAACTACCCCCAAAGAAGAAAGAAGATAATAAACAGGATAATGGATGTCAGGGGTGGCAAGCTCAACAGCGTAAAATTTCATAACAGAATGTCAGGAGACGGTATTTTTTCAAAACAGATAGAGAATTTATTCAATCTGGAGTGCAGGAAGCTGGGTATTTCCGAGAGCAGGATAGAACTCTCAACCAAACACTTCAGAAGACCCGACAGAAACCAGATGGATTTATTTAGATAAATGCCTATTTTATTATCTCTATTATCCCTTCCATGCCCCTTTTTCTGTGATTCGCCAGAAAATTCTTTTTGTTGCAGTAGAACTCGAAACGTCCAGTATTTTCAGGTGTGAACTTTACAGTCCGGTCTTTGCCGGAAGGTATATCCCGACTTATATCAATCCCTGAAACAGGCACCTTAAAGGTAAAATTGTGAGGTATAATGGATGTCACACTCCTTAGTCTTATCTCTACCGGTATTCCTTTGCGGACAATAATATGGTCGGGCGTAAAACGGTAACTGTCCACTTTAATATCCACATGCTGAACACCTGATTCGTTCGTTGGAACAACAAACGGTTTAGCGGGTGCAGATAATGCACTGAATGAAATCAACAAATAGATAGATAAAAAAGAAACAAGGTCTCTCATCCGGAACCTCCGTATCTCAATTATAATGTAGCGTCAATACCGAATTCATTTTTAATTATTATAGCATTATCGTTAATTTCGAATAAGATTTAATCTGTTCAATGTCAAAAACAAACAACAAGCTAAACGCACAGATCATAAGCTGGTGTATGTACGACTGGGCAAATTCTGCATTTGCAACGGTTATCATATCCGCTGTCCTTCCGGTTTATTACAGTAAAGTTGTAGCCTCGGATCTTCCCCGGGGCGAGGCCACTATCTTCTGGAGTTATACAATATCCGCTTCTCTGCTTATCACAGCATTTCTGGCACCGTTAATAGGTGCGATCTCTGACAACAGCAACAAAAGAAAATTTTTCCTTCAGGTTACAACCATTATTGGAATTATTTTTACAACTCTTTTGTATTTCTCCGGAAGCGGCAAATGGGTTTATACATCCTTTATATTCATACTGGCAGATATAAGTTTCGCATTATCCGAAATATTCTATAACTCACTGCTCAACTTCGTTGCAAAACCAGCAGATGTCGAGAGAGTATCAACGCTCGGTTATGCACTCGGATATTTGGGAGGCGGTTTACTACTAGGTATTAACCTCATATTTTTCAAGCTGTTTGATGATCAGGATCTTGCAGCGAGAATATCCTTTGTATCAGTTGCAGTTTGGTGGGGTGTATTCACTATCCCTCTGGTGCTAAAAGTCGATGAACCTCTCCTCTTTGTAAGTGAAAATAAAGACAAACATGTAAGAGCCGCTTTTATAAGACTGAAGAACACTTACCTCGATATCAGGAAGTACAGAAATTTATTCATTTTTCTCATAGCTTTCTGGATATACAATGATGGGATAGGAACCATTATCAAGCTGGCCGCAGTTTACGGAGCTGAAATCGGAATTGGTTCTACTGCCCTTATCGGTGCATTGCTTGTTACTCAGTTCGTAGGGATACCTTTTTCCATATTGTTCGGAAGGCTTGCAGTATTTTTTGGAACTAAGAACTGCATATACCTGGGATTGACTGTTTACACAATTATTTCAATAGCAGCTTTTTTTATGCAGACCGCATTGCATTTCTGGGTTCTTGCAATACTTGTAGGCACTGTCCAGGGAGGTACACAGGCATTAAGCCGTTCACTTTTCAGTACAATGGTTCCAAATGATAAAAGTTCGGAATTTTTCGGGTTTTACGGGATGAGTACGAAATTCGCCGGTATTGCAGGCCCCCTGGTCTTTGCAGTTGTCAATCAGTTAACAGGATCAAGCAGACTTAGCATAATATCTCTTGTAGTATTTTTTGTAACCGGAATAATACTGCTCGGGAAAGTGGACGTTGATGAAGCAATTAAATCAGCTACCGGGTAAATTAATTTGTCTGGCTTGTTTCAATTTAGCGATTAAACCGCTGATCTCCTTGGATTTGACCTTCATACTTACCTTGTTTACCACCAACCTTGCTGTAATTTCCGCTATTGGTTCAAGTTCCACAAGATTATTTTTTTTCAGTGTCTCACCTGTTGCTGTAAGATCTATTATAACATCTGACAGACCTGCAAGTGGTGCCAGCTCCAGCGATCCGTATAGCTTGACGATCTCCACACTTATACCCTTTTTTACGAAGTAATCATTAGTAATCCTTGGATATTTGGTTGCTACCCTCAGGGTCTTTGATGGCGAGATCCTGAAATCTGACGGTCCTGCAACTACCAACCTGCATTTCCCGATGCCGAGATCAAGGGGTTCGTACAGATTATTCTTGTTTTCAAGCAGTGTATCTTTACCGACAATCCCGCAATCCGCAGCTCCGTATTCAACATACGCCGGAACATCTGTAGGTCTTATTATAAGGATCTTCATTCCGTATTCATCAAAATCGAATATCAACCGTCTGGAATCATCCTCTATCTCTCCGATATCTATACCGGCTCCTTTGAATAATTCGACGGCTTCACTTAAAAGTCTTCCTCTGGAAATTGCAATAGTAATCAATCTTTTTCCCTCCAGATCCTGGCACCAAGTGATTCCAGTTTCTTGTCCAGTTTTTCATATCCTCTGTCAAGATGGTAAACCCTTGATATCTCTGTTCGTCCGATTGCAGCAAGTCCCGCCAGTACCAGCGAGGCACTTGCTCTTAAATCACTAGCCATTATTGGCGCACCATTTATTTTCTTTACACCTCTGACCACAGCGCTGTTACCAACCAGCTTTATTTCCGCACCCATCCTTCTGAGTTCTCCTGAATGGATGAAACGCTGCGGGAATATCGTTTCGGTTATAATGCTAAGCCCCTCCGACAGACACATAAGTGACATCATCTGTGCCTGCATATCAGTAGGAAATCCCGGATAGGGCAGTGTTGTAAAATCAACACTTTCTATCCTCTCCGATCCGCGTACCCTTATACCCTCATCAAGTCTTTCGATCTGTACTCCCGACCTAAGTAATTTGCCGATCAGCGCACCTGTATGTTCAAATCTGCATTTCTGAATCTCTATATCACCTTCGCACAAGGCTGCAGCAATCATGAAAGTACCTGCTTCTATCCTGTCAGGCATAACTTCATGGTCAACTACCGGTTTTAATTCGGAAACTCCCTTTATCGTAATAATATCGGTTCCTGCTCCTGAGATATCAGCGCCCATCTTGTTTAAAACCCCGGCAAGCTCCACAACTTCGGGTTCGCATGCCGCATTGAAAAGAGTAGTCTCCCCTTCAGCAAGAACGGCAGATAGCATTATGTTCTCGGTACCCGTAACAGTTGAAACATCAAATGGAATTACGCCGCCATGAAGCTTTTTTACTTCCGCCTCGACATATCCCTCCTCAAGCCGGATCTCAGAACCCAGAATCTCAAGCCCTTTAATGTGCTGATCAATAGGCCTTTCTCCGATTGCACACCCACCGGGCAGTGAAACTCTGCTCTTTCCAAAACGTGCTGTTAAAGGACCGAGGACAAGAACAGATGCTCTCATGGTCTTTACCAGATCATATGGTGCTTCATAGTTGTTTACACCGGAGCTGTCTATATACATATTCCCATTTTCCAGACTTACCTCTGCGCCCAGAATATTCAACAGCTTTATCATCGTGCGTACATCTGCAAGATCGGGAACATTTGTGAATGTATTAATTCCGCTATTCAGGATGCAGGCAGCCATGAGCGGAAGAACAGCATTTTTAGCCCCTCCGACCTTCACTTTACCTTCAAGACGGTTTTTACCTTCTATAACTATTTTTTCCATTTTGCAGACACTATCCTTTCTTTACCGGAAAGATCACAGAACGTTTTGATATTGTCATATCCTGCATTTTCAAATAACCCGCATACGATGTCAGCATGGTTATACGCAACCTCTATATAACAGCAACCACCTTCCTTCAATATATATCCGCCGCCAGATATAACTTTTCTAATTAAACCCAGGCCGTCTACCCCTGCCAGGAGTGCCGACCTGGGTTCATAATTCTTGACCTCATATTCTAAATGATCATAATCCGAATCGCTTATATAGGGTGGATTTGATACCAGAAGATCGACTGACCCCGGCTTTAAACATGATACCAGGTCTGTGTTCGCAAATAATATCCTGTTTTCAACGTTATGATTTATTGCATTATGTTTGGCAATTTTGATCGCATTGTAACTTATATCGGTTGCAAACACTTCTATAGAAGGCCTTTCAAGACAGAGCGTCACACAAATACAGCCACTTCCTGTACCCAGGTCGACGACTTTAAAACCGGATCTTGATGGTATTGAATCAATAACCCTTTCCACGAGAATCTCGGTCTCGGGTCTTGGTATCAATACGTGCTGATCGACAATAAAATTCCTTGAAAAGAATTCCTTCTCCCCGGTAATGTAGGAAAGGGGCTCACCCTGTATCCTTCTGCCAATCATTAAACGGAAGTTTTTTACTTCTTCCCTATTAATTAGAATAGAAGGATTCGAATATATTTCACTCCTTACTCTGCCGGTAATTTTCGTGAGCATCAGAGAAGCCTCAGGACCGGAGCATTCCATCCCGTTTGCTTTTATCTTTTCTTTCCCTTCTAGGTATAATTTCTTGAGTTCCATAATTTATTTATTTCAGGTAGTTAGATTTTATCTATCTAAAAACTGTTTTCAAGCTTTTGAAAAACTTTTAATGTAAACAGGACGAATACCACAAATCCGTCATGACTAAAAGAATTATACTTGCTTCAAGTTCCCCAAGGAGGAGACAACTTCTGAAATCTGCCGGAATTGAGTTCGATATAATATACCCCGAAGTTGAGGAGGATATATACAATGCCGAAATATCTCCCTCCGAATATTCACTCGAACTATCCCGGAAAAAGGGATTATCAGCAAGCCAAAGCGCGGATAAGAATAGTATCATAATATCTGCAGATACTGTCGTTGTTTCCGGCGGCAGGGTATTTGGGAAACCGGGATCGGAAAAGGAATCCTTTGAGATGCTCACCAGTCTGTCTTCAAAAACACATGAGGTTATAACAGCATTCTGTGTTATGGACGGCGAAAAAAAAGAATTGCACTCTGAATGTGTGAAAACACAGGTAACGTTTAAAACCCTTGCTTCATGGGAGATTGAAGGTTACATTAAGACGAAAGAACCAATGGATAAGGCAGGTTCTTACGCAATTCAGGGTATCGGATCATTTATGATCAAAAGGATTGATGGTTCATATACCAATGTAGTAGGGCTTCCCCTTTCCAACCTTGTAGACGTTCTTAAGAATCTAGGGCTAACAGATCTTTTCCATTTCAAACCGTGAGTATCAATAGTAATATTTCAAATATTAAGCAAAAAATAGCCGATCATGCGGCGATCTCGAAAAGAGACCCCTCCGGTATAACTCTTGTGGGTGTTACTAAAAACGTTTATCCCGGGCAGATAAAAGAAGCAATAAAATGCGGGCTCAGGGATTTTGGTGAGAACTACGCACAGGAGTTCAGAGACAAGTATAGGGAGCTCCGGGAGTTCAATCATGATATAAACTGGCATTTCATAGGAACCCTGCAGAAGAACAAGGTCAAATATATTGTAGGAAAGGTGAAATTCATTCATTCAATAGATGATGTGTCAATTGCGGAAGAAATAAATAAGAGATATGGTAAAAGTAATCTGGTTGCATCAGTTCTTCTGGAGGTTAGCAATGGACAGGAAGATACGAAATCCGGGATTCCCGCTGATGATGTCGCACGTGTATTGACAGAAGTGAACAAGCTTGAAAACATAGAAACCAGGGGATTGATGTGTATGGCACCATATTACGACGATCCCGAAAACGCCAGGCCATTGTTCAGAGAACTCAGAGGAATAAAGGAAGATCTTTCACAAAAGTTCAGTGGACTGGATCACCTTTCAATGGGTATGAGTAATGATTTTCACATAGCTATCGAAGAAGGTTCGACTATAATAAGGATCGGAACAGCAATTTTCGGTCAAAGAAATTACGAGTAAATATTCAAGAGGAACAAAATGGCTTATAAAATTGGATTCATTGGCGCCGGGAATATGGCAGAAGCACTTGTCAGGGGACTTCTTTCTTCGGGCAAGTTCATCAAAAAAGATATTACTCTAAGTGATATAGACAGTGAAAGATTAGACCACATCAAAGATAGTTACAGTGTCAGAACAACAAGCAGTAACACGGAAGTAACCGAAAATTGTGATATAGTCCTCTTCTGCGTTAAACCCTCAAAAATGTCGGAAGTAATCGGCAGTATAAAAAACAGTTTAAGCTCAAAAAATATTTATGTTTCAATCGCTGCCGGTATAACTACAGGGTTCATAGTTTCTAAAATCAAAAAGACCATTAAGCTCGCAAGGGTAATGCCCAACACACCGTGTCTCGTCCAGGAAGGTATGTGTGGTATTTATTTCTCAGATAATTTCGAAGAAACTGAAAAACAGATTATAACAGATATTTTTCAGTCCGTAGGGAAGACCGTGAATGTATCCGATGAGAACGAACTGGATGCTATTACAGGGATCAGCGGGAGCGGTCCGGCATATGCGGCTCTTGTCATGGAATCGCTTGCTGATGGAGGAGTCAGAATGGGTTTGAGCAGGGAAACATCATTACAGCTCGCTGCACAAACACTTATGGGTTCGGCAAAATTGATATTGCAAACCGGCATGAAACCGTCAGAGCTTAAAGATAAGGTAACTTCACCGGCAGGAACAACCATCGAAGGGATACATGTGCTTGAGGAATATTCCGTGAGAAGCGCATTTATTTCAGCAGTAGAGGCTGCAACGAGAAGATCCCGTGAAATATCTTTAAAAGGAGATGAGTGATGTTTTTACAAAATTTTATTATTGCAGTAGCAAATGTTGCAGACGTACTTTTAAATGTGTATTCGTGGCTTATTATCGCAAGAGCTATTATATCATGGGTAAGCCCCGACCCCTATAACCCGATCGTAAACTTTCTTTATATGGTAACAGAACCGATACTCAGACCTGCCCGCAGAATTATCCCACCAATAGGTGGTACTATCGATATATCCCCCATAGTTGTTCTTCTGCTCTTAATGTTTCTGAGACAGGCGCTCATCAAGTCGCTGTTTGACCTGGCAAGAAGCATTACCTGAAACTGCTATTCCGCTTTGTATATACAAAAGTGATTGTCATAACCTGGTCGCATATCCAGAATCTGAACCCCCGCAGCAATTATAGCAATTCATGTTAAACGATATATATGTCAATGGTATAAAAACCTGTTTCAGGAAAATCGGATCTTTTAACACAAATTTACCTACGATATTACTTGTTCATGGTGCCTGTCAGGACATGAGTACATGGGAGAATCAGTATGAGTTTTTGAGTTCCTATACAAGGTTTAACTCAATTTCTCTGGATCTTCCCGGCCACGGCGGTTCTGAAGGTAATGCATTCTCGTCAATAAAGGATTACAGTGACTTCGTATATGGATTCATTAAAAATCTTGATCTAAAGGAACTCATACCGGCTGGGCATTCCATGGGCGGGAGGATATTGCAGATGTTCTGTCTCGATCATCCGGAATATACAATCGGGTGCATACTTGCAGGAACAGGAATAAAAATAAGAATCACGAAAGCCACATTTAATACACTTAGGAATGATTTCAGGCAATTTTGTGAAATGGCGACGAAGAATTCATTTTCGGGATCAGCCGGAGAGAATATAAAAAAAAGCTTCTATAAAAGGCTGTACTCGTCCTGTAAAGAAAGCTGCTGGAACGACATGATAGCATGTGATCATTTCGATGTAGGCAAGAGTATCGATCATATTTCCATCCCTTCTCTTATAATAGCCGGAGATGAAGATGTACTTGCACCAGCACGATATTCACGCGAGCTCTATAAACATATAAAAGATTCAAAACTGGCAATCATAAAAGGCGCGGGCCATTTCATGATGATAGAAAAATCCTCCGCTTTTAATACTGCACTTCAAAACTTTCTAAATTTTCTGTAAAATAGTTAATTTAGGTCAACAATTCATGAACGGGATTGATTTTTCTTAAGACTGAAAATATAATTAAGGCATCTTATCTTCGGGAATCAGCACTTAATCAAATGAAAAAAGCTTTGCTATTACTCACATTCATGTTTTTTATTCCGCAGTCTTTTGCTCAAAACAAACAGACTGTAGTAGCGAGTATAAAGGAAACCCCTGATTCTGAAAGGAATACATTATCAGACCCAGGGAAAAACAGTAATTTTTTTAATTCAGACGAAATATATAAACTCGAGCTTATGTACGAGAATACATACGATTTTTTAAAAACCCGTTATTCATATTACAAACAACTGGATATACTTAATACAGATTTTACAAATATTAATGAACTAAAGGACTCTGTAACTTTTCTTGGTGCAATATTACCATTTGTGACATTGCCCGATAATAATGACGAAACTAGTGTCCTTTCCGGAAACGGCCTTTCTTTTTTCTTTTTCTATAAGAAACAATTCTGAAGAAAAGGCCTAATTAACCGAACTTTTTTCAAAATATATTCATAACTTTATTTTCAAGGAGGGAAACATGAAAATTTCACTACTGGGAGGAACCGGGGATATTGCCGAAGGACTTGTACTGAGATGGTCAAAAGCGGGACATGAAATATTTATAGGTTCCAGAAAGGAAGAAAAAGCTAAAGGAATAGCCGAAGGTCATATAAACAAACTTAACGAGCTGGGGATAAAATCGAACATTCATGGAATGGAGAACGCTGATGCAGCAAAAAATTCCGAAGTGGTCATCATAAGCATTCCTCCCGAATATGCAGCTTCTACAATTGAACAGATATCTGACAGCATTACGAACCAGATAGTCGTTACTCCCGTTGTATCCATGAAGAAGGAAGGTAAAACCTTTCTTTACTCTCCACCTGCACAGGGTTCTTCAGCACTGGAGATACAGGAAGTACTGCCAGAAACAGCTAAACTCGTATCCGCATATCACAACCTGCCTGCAAAGGAACTAAGCAAGGTAGAGGAAGAGCTGGATTATGATGTGGTTATATGTGGCGACGACGAAGAAGCAAAATCCGTTATTGCAAAACTTACAGAAGATATGCCAAATCTGAGGGTACTTGATGCCGGACCACTGGCAGTATCATCAATGATCGAAGCAATAACACCGCTTATCGTAAATCTGAACATAAAGTATAAACCGCAGCATTTCTCGGTAAAATTTGTTTAAAGGATGATGGTCGAGGTCATTCTCCGTTGATTATGAGGATGACCTCTCTTTCTCTTGGCCTGTTATCAAAATCTACGAATACAATATTCTGCCACGTGCCCAGTAATATCTGCGAAGAATATAAAGGGACAGTAATGGATGGACCAAGCCACGATGCCCTTATATGGGAATGGCCATTGCCGTCACCCCATCGCTCATTATGCCTGTATTCCAGCTCTTCAGGTAACAATCTTTCAAACGATTCTCTGAGATCACTAACCGCTCCACTCTCGAACTCTATTGTCGTTATTCCGGCCGTGGAGCCTGCAACAAATACGGTTACTGTGCCTTTTTGTAAATGTGACTGTGAAACAAGTACTTTTACCTGTTTCGTAATGTCAATAACATCACAATTACCCTTTGTGCTCAATCTGAATTGTCTTTTCTCTATAGACATATACTGGCCCTAGAAAAATTTTAACTGTTTCGGGGTGTCAAGTGGTATGGCATCGAATCCCATATTTTTAAGTGTCCTTGAAAACTGCATGCTATATGTGCCAAGCAGAAATATTTTTTCAGGACTTGTGATCTGGATATATTGTATAAGTTCATCATAACCCGCATGATTACTGAGCGGGAATACAAAATCCGCGTCAAAGACCTCTTTTATCTCGTTCTCGATATCCAGTGACCACCCCATTACAGCGGCAACTCTTTTTTTTCTTATCTTGTTAATCAGGTTCGACCCTCTTGTTTGCGGAGGGACCATTACAACTTTCCCTTCCAGTTTATTTATATTGATTCCGCTGCAACCGGTAAAATCGAATCCGGATTGTTCATATACTTTTACGACATTCAGAATCGACCTGTGCAGGCTTAACTGAATCTTATTTTCAAGAAGATAAAGTATGAGGTCCTGTGTTTTCCCGTATGGTTCAATGATAATTACAGGTATATAACCAAAATAAATGGATTCTTTTACAAATTCATAAATTGATTTCATGGTATCTTTATCCGGGGGGAAAAGGTATTTAGATATTCCGTATCTGCATTTTATGAGTAGATAATCACACCTTCTGAGCTCAATATAGTCAGCTGTCGGTGAATACCGTAGCTTGAGATCGCCAGTGTAGATTATTCTTTTATCATTATGCTCAACAACGATTTGCGAACTACC